>Ga0310828_1001557_pt1 | contig 12863 bp, 9 predicted proteins | sample WT_ome_3_FD_202242 | JGI IMG/M metagenome (GOLD analysis project Ga0310828, IMG submission 202242) | Sorghum-adapted microbial communities enriched on wild type (WT) sorghum from Joint BioEnergy Institute, Emeryville, California, United... ... | reverse complement strand
AAAGTATGGGGCCAAGGCCTATACCGATTATGAAAAACTATTAAATGCCCATGAAACGGATGTCATAAGTGTTTGTTTGCCGAATTATTTACATGCGCCAGTCTCCATCAGCGCCTTGAAAGCGGGCCATCACGTCCTTTGCGAAAAACCGATGGCGACATCTCGTGATGAAGCTTTAGCCATGATTCAAGCCGCAAAGGAAAGCGGTAAGAAATTGATGATTGCGCATAATCAACGCTTTGTCGCTTCACACAAAAAGGCGAAGGCCCTCCTGGAAAACGGAGAGCTTGGCAAGGTCTATAGTTTTAAAACAACCTTTGGCCATCCCGGTCCTGAAGGCTGGAGCATTGATGGACGGAACAGCTGGTTTTTTGACAAGAAAAGAGCGTTTATTGGTGCTTTAGGGGATCTTGGGGTTCATAAAGCCGATTTGATCCGCTATCTGCTTGGTGAGGTTCAAGAAGTGGGAGCTTTTGTTGATACAAGTGCGAAACAGGGCACGGATGTGGATGACAATGCGGTCTGCATTTTGAGAATGGAAAATGGCGCAATAGGTACGCTTGCAGCCAGCTGGTCTTATGTCTCTGGTGACGATAATTCTACGGTCATTTATACCGAAAATGCTGTTGTGCGTTTAGAGGACGATCCCAACTATTCACTCATCATTCAATATAAAAACGGAGAAACCGCCTATTATCAACTTGATAAAATTCAAACCAATGATGAAGGTGGGCAATCCGCTTCCCATGTCATCGATCATTTTATTGACGCGGTTCTTGAAGACAAAGCGCCTCTCATTACAGGGGAGGAAGGGATGAAATCGTTAGAGGTGATCCTTGCAGCTTTGGAAGCGAATGAGACAGGTCGAATCGTAAAATTGCACTAAAAATATAAGGGAGAGAAGATCTATGAAATTAGGAGTATTTACGGTTTTATTTTCCGACCGATCCTTTGAAGATATGCTTAAGCGAGTCAGTGAGGCCGGTCTCGATGCGGTGGAAATCGGCACAGGAGGTTATCCCGGTAATGCCCACTGTCCGTTGGATGAACTGCTAGAAAGTGAAGAAAAAAGAGAAGCCTACCGCCGAACGGTTGAATCTTATGGCCTGATGATTGGGTCGTTCAGCTGCCATGGCAACCCCATTTCGCCCGACCCAGAGTTAGCAAAAAAATCGGATGAGACTTTACGAAAGACCATAAAACTTGCTTCTTTATTAAATGTCCCAGTGGTCAATTGTTTCTCAGGGACCGCAGGCGACCATGAAGGGGCGAAATACCCGAACTGGCCTGTCACACCATGGCCCACAGAATATCAGGATGTGAAAACGTGGCAGTGGGAACAGAAACTCATTCCTTACTGGAAAGAACTCGGGCAGTTTGCCAAAGACCATAATGTTAAAATTGCCTTGGAGCTGCACGGCGGATTTCTCGTCCATACACCGTATACTTTGTTAAAATTAAGAGAGGAAACTTGTGATGCCATTGGTGCCAACCTTGATCCGAGTCACCTTTGGTGGCAAGGCATTGATCCCGTAGGCGCCATCAAAATTCTTGGTAAAGCTGGTGCCATTCACCATTTCCATGCCAAGGACACTTATATTGATCAGGAAAATGTGAACATGTACGGGTTGACGGATATGCAGCCTTATGGTAGTGTTCAGTCACGTGCTTGGACGTTCCGTTCGGTAGGCTGCGGTCATTCCCAAGAGGTTTGGAATGATATGATCAGCGCATTGCGTACATATGGATATGATTATGTGATCAGTATCGAACATGAAGATCCGCTCATGTCCATTGACGAAGGCTTTGATCGTGCCGTTCAAAATCTCAAACCGCTCATCATTAAAGAAAAGCCCGCGGATATGTGGTGGGCATGAAAATCATCATTTTTTAACATAGCCCCATAAAAAGTCACCCACTTCTAAACGTGAAGGTGCATTTCGCACCAGTGAAGTGGGTGATGAATTTCGGATAAGCGTAACCTAAAGAACCGTGGGGCACATGGGATCGCTCGGTCAACTTCCCGTCATAAGATGGAGTGGCCCGAGAAGCCCCCGCCACTATGCGAAAGTGTAGATGGTGGGCGTATGTCACTTTTCACTTAACAATAAATGAGGCGAAAAAATGTCTAAAAACGTTCGAATCGGTATCATCGGTGCAGGTGGGATCGCCCACGTTCATATTAATACTTTTAAAGAACTGGCTGAAGAAGTTGAAATTGCCGCGATTACCGATATCAATGTAGCGCTTGCTAACGAAGCGGCCAAAGCTTTTCAAATTCCTAAAGTCTATGACAACGCTGACTTATTGCTGGATGACGATCAAATCGATGCGGTTATCCTTTGTGTACCGAATCGCTTCCATGCCCCGCTTGCGATTGAGGCGCTTCATTCGGGAAAACATGTGTTGTTGGAAAAACCGATGGGTATAAATGGTGAGGCGGCAAAAGACATCGTAAGGGCACAAAAGGAAACGGGTAAGGTTTTAATGGTGGCTCACCAAATGCGCTGGCGTTGGCAATCCCTTGAAATAAGGAAGCAAGTTGAAAACGGTGATCTGGGCAAAATCTATCATGCCAAAACCGGATGGATAAGGCGTAAAGGCATTCCAGGTTGGGGCAGTTGGTTCACCCAAAAAGAAATGTCAGGTGGCGGTCCACTCATTGATCTTGGCGTGCATATGTTAGACCTCTCGCTGTACTTGATGGGCGATCCGAAACCGGTATCGGTATTCGGCTCCACGTATTCCGAATTCGGACCGAAAAAGAAAGGACTAGGAAACTGGGGACGGCCAAATTGGGAAGGCTTTTTTGATGTAGAGGATTTTGCCACCGCCTTGATAAAAATGGATGATGGCTCCACGTTATCGCTCGATGTGAGTTGGGCGCTGAATATGGAAGGCGATGACGAGCCTTATGTGAAGTTAATGGGCTCAGAAGGCGGAGCGTTGTTTAAAGGTGAACGTTTGACTTTCTTTATGGAAAAGTTCGGCCGACTGGTCGATGTTAATGCCCCCGCCCCAGAGAATAACCATAATGAGCGGGTATTACTCAGTCAGCATTTTATTGAATGTATAAAAGAAGGCAAAACACCCATCACATCGGCGCTGAGCGGTTTAAAGACCAATCTGACTATCGATGCCATTTTCGAATCGTCGCGATTAGGCCGTGAAGTGCCAATCGATTGGGATATATAGCTAAGCTTGAACCAGGCAGGCACCGTTCGTCTTCGGGCGAAGAGCCTGCCTGATTTCTATTATTTATACTGTTAATAGGCATGGGTGGCTGTCTCGGGTTCTATCGACCATTTTGGGGACGACTTTGGGAGAACGATCTCCCCATTCCGTTTTGAATGAGTCAAACTCCAATCGCGCGATTTTTTCTGTTGGCGCCTTATAAATGGGCTTTAAGGCTTCGGCCAGCTCATATTGATCTTTTTTACAAACGTGATTTAAGGCGTTACGAATTTGATGGACCACACAATGTTGGACGTCAGCCTTTGGAAAGACGGCTCTAAACGTATCCTCTAAGCCACTTAACCCGTCAAATACACCTAATAAGACTTCTTTAACGCCACGGGTATATAAATCTGTTAAAACATCCTGCCAGCCTGTCGCGCTTTCTCTGCCACCAACATAAAAGCCCAGAATTTCCCGAACACCTTCTTCATTGATCCCCATCGCAATATAAACCGCTTCCTTATCCACTGTATCCCGACAGACTTTTATGAACAAGGCATCTAAGAATATCACGCTATAACGCCGATTTAAAGGACGTTTTCTCCAGGCTTCAACATCTTTGATCGTGGCATCGGTTATTTTTACTCACCGTTGCCGCAGAATAAGATGATCCGACGAGTTTGGCAACCATTTTTCCAATATCTCGTGTGCTCACTCCACTTTGATACATCCGAATCACGGCTTCTTCTAGCCACCCATCCCGACGTTGATAGGGCTCAAATAATTGGGTTTTAAATTCCTCTTGTCGGTCTCGTGGAATAGCCAAATCCTTAATTTTTCCGTGTTTGGTATCAAGGTCTCGCTTATAATAACCATTACGCTGGAGGCCTTCGTCCGGGCGTTCCACTTTGGTGAAGTGTTTGATTTCCTCTTTCAATAGGAATTCTAATTTTTCCTTTAAAAACTCTATGACAAAATGATCCAATTGATTTTGTGATAGTAAATCCTTTATACTAATGGTCATAGTAGGGTATCCTCTCCTTTTGGAATAATCGGCAATTCCGAGAGTACCCTACTTTTTATTTTTTGAGAAGGCCTTCTCAAACTTTTTACACAAAATATCTTACATTATCTGACTAATTACCAAAACCTATATCAAGTGGTTTTTGAGTTGGTTTCTAAAATTTCTGAATTAGAGACAGTGCCTTCACATTTAATATACATCCCGACATTATATGGATATGATGTAGGACCAGATTTACCAATAGTGGCTAAAAAAACTTTTTAACGGAGCAGGAAGTCATACAAATTCATTCTAGCCAAAATTATCTTATATACTTGATGGGATTTCTACGGGGTTCCCTTATTTAGGCGGACTGCCTGTTGAGCTATTTACACCGAGGCTAAAAAACCCGCGACTAAAAGTTAGGGCGGAATTCAGTTGGAATTGCAGAAAACCAGACAGGTATATACCCTGTTGATTCTCCGGGAGGGTGGAATATTATTGGGAGGACCCCTATACCTCTTTTTGATATCAATAGAGACCTTCCGTTTTTATATAAACCCGGTGATAGAATCCGATTTATACCTGTTACAAAAAAGAATACGAAGCACTTCAACAAGATATAAAACGGAATAGTTACAATGTTCAAAAGGAAGTGTATTATGGTCGTTTATCGGATTGATATTAATAGCGATTTAGGTGAAGGTTTTGGAGTTTATAACTTAACAAATGATAAAGAACTTTTAAAGTATGTAACTTCATCGAACATCGCCTGTGCTTTTCATGGCGGTGATTATAATATTATGAAAAGAACGGTTAAAATAGCTAAAGAGTTCAATGTGGGAATTAGTGCCCATCCAGGTCTTCCTGATCTTTTGGGATTTGGTAGACGCGAAATGCAAGTTACACCGTATGATGTATGCAGGTGGGTATGACATCCCGTTGGTTATGGGAAGTAAATCTACTTATTTAAATGCTGGGATAGGGACTCCAATACAAAAGAATGATATAATTTATGGATTTAATACTAAGACAAGGAGCCATGGAATTGGTCTTATTCCTTCATCAAGACCTAAGTACGAACAAGATATAACTGTTCGTGTAATATTGGGACCTGAAATAAACCATTTTACAGACGAAGGCATTTGCAATTTCTTTACCAAAAAGCATAAAGTAAGTCCTCATTCAAATCGAATGGGATATTGCTTGCAGACATTGGCAATAAAGCATAAAAATGGGGCTGATATTACTTCCGACGTTATTCCCTTTGGAAGCATACAAGTTCCCGCAAATGGTCAACCTATTATTATGATGGCGGACAGGCAAACAACTGGAGGGTATACTAGAATTGCAACTGTTATTTCGGTTGATCTGCCCAAAATTACACAAATTAGACCAGGCGGTACCATTGGATTCAGAAAGGTTTCTTTAAAAGAGGCACAAAAATTAGCTCGCCAGCAGGAATTAGGATTTTCAAAAATTACTAATCAATGTAAGTAACAGGTGATGTTAGCGGTTTAGATATAGATGTAAAATTTTTATTTTAAAAGGGGTGCCCGACGATATTTTTAGAAATAGGGTAACCCCATTTTTAATTCACACCATCCAAAAATACGATGCTATTTACAAAGAAATTTTAGCCTATATTAATAAGACTGAATTTCAGTTTGAGGACATTTAGTGTATCGGTATAAAACATAACCTTCTTCCCCGAAGGATACCATCAATATATTTTATTTAAAAGTTATAAGTTCAAGGATTTATGCTGAATTCAACTGATCCTATACCACTCGGTATTTCTCGATCAGGATTGTTGAATAATTATATAAACTCCAACGATAGCCCAAAAACCCGATTACAAATAGCCCCTTTTCCAAAAATAATCGCTACTTTATTTCCATTTGTATTGTCATTTGGCAGGACTCCTTTTTTAGAAAAAAGGTGTAATTTTCGTGAAAGGTAAAAAAAATATATAGGAACATTTTAGTAAAAGAGAGTAAAACATAGGCCTTACATCCTGATCCTCATGGCTCATTTTTTGAAATATTTTAAAAATGTGGAGGGTTAAACTAAAAAACATCGAATAAAACTCTTAAATCCTTGGATAAGGAGGGTAGATTTCCATTACTAAAATTAACTAAAAATAGGGAGGATGGTTATGAGAAAAAGGAATGTGCCAATGAAAATGTTGTCTCTAGTTGCTGCTTCAGCTCTTTTACTCAACATGCCATTAGGTAACGTCCACGCTGAGACTGATACAGAATGGAATAATAATCCAAAAGTCTATGAAGTAAATAGAGAGCCGGTACACGCCACGTTCATTCCGTTTAATAGCGTTAAAAATGCTTTAACGAAAGATCGAACACAATCTGAGCGTTATAAATCATTGAATGGGAAGTGGCGCTTCCATTTATCAGAAAATCCTGCATCAAGACCAACTGATTTTTATAAGGAAGATTTTGATGTGTCAAATTGGGATAAAATTAATGTCCCAAGTAACTGGGAAGTCGAAGGATATGATCATCCAATTTATACGAACATTACTTATCCTTGGACAGGAGCTGAAAATCCAAAACCCCCGATGGCACCAACAAAGTATAACCCCGTGGGTTCTTATAAGAGAACGTTTACTGTACCTGGGGATTGGAAGGGAGATCAAGTGTTTCTTTCATTTCAAGGCGTGAGTTCTGCCTTCTATGTTTGGGTCAATGGGAAAAAAGTTGGGTATAGTGAAGATAGTTTTACCCCAGCCGAATTTGACATTACAAAGTATCTGAAAAAAGGCAAAAATACTGTTGCGGTTGAAGTGTATCGTTGGTCCGATGCCAGTTGGATGGAAGACCAGGACATGATTCGTTTGAGCGGGATATTCCGTGATGTTTATCTCTATTCCACACCTAAGGTACACATCAATGATTTTAAAGTTGAAACGGATTTGGACGATCAATACAAAAATGCTAATTTAAAAGTAAATGTAGAAGTATCTAACTACAATGAGGATCGCCCCGCAACCCAAACAGTCGAAGCTATGCTTTATGATTCCGATAACAACTCGGTTTTCGATAAACCGATCACAGCTCCGGTTCATGTCAGTGCAGGTGATAAAAAAACAGTGACCTTAAGTCAATTCGTCGAAAAACCAAAAAAATGGTCAGCGGAGCATCCAAATCTCTACAAACTTGTTTTAAGTTTAAAAGATCAAAACGGTAATCTTCTTGAGGCTGATAGTACTAATGTTGGTTTCAGGGAATTCGAATTAAAGGATGGGCAAATGGTTCTTAATGGGAAACCAATTGTTTTTAAAGGAGTTAACCGTCACGAAATCGACCCTGAGACAGGAAAAGCCGTGAGTGAAGCAGATATGGTTAAAGATATTAAACTGATGAAAAAGTTTAATATCAACGCCGTCCGAACGTCACACTACCCGAATAACCCGAGATGGCTTGATCTAGCTGATGAATACGGGTTATATCTCATCGATGAAGCTAATCTCGAATCACATGGTGCCAATAACATTTTGCCTGCGAGTGATCCGCAGTGGCTACCTGCATCCATTGACCGCATTCGGAGCACCGTGGAAAGGGATAAAAACCATCCGTCCGTTCTGATTTGGTCATTGGGTAATGAAGCCGGAAGTGGGACGACATTTAAGGAAATGGCTGAATGGGTGCATGAGCATGATCAAACTCGCCTCGTCCATTACGAAGGTGATAATCGCTGGGCGGATATTGAGAGCCATATGTACCCATCCGTTAGCAGTGTTGAAGCCTATGGCAAGTCCGGGAATCAAAAGCCGTATATATTATGTGAATACGCCCATGCTATGGGAAACAGTGTCGGCAACTTATATCAGTATTGGGATGTGATTGATAAATATCCGAATCTTCAAGGCGCTTTTATTTGGGACTGGGTTGACCAAGCTTTAACTGAACCGACACCTAAAAAACTTTCTGTGGCTGATAAAGTAAGCGCTTTAAAGGGGACGGGCGTAGGAAAAATTGTCGATGGTGAAGACGGCAAGGCTTTGAACGGTCACATCACTTTTCCCGATGACCCTATACTGAACATTACAGGAAAAGCGCTCACGTTGGAAGCCATGGTAAAACCTCTCCCGACTAATACCAACAGTCCTTTTATTACTAAAGGTGATTCACAATTTGCCCTTAAACAGAACGGCAACCATCTGGAATTCTTTGTTTACAACAAGTCAATAGACAATCCTTGGATTACGGCGAGTGCTCCTTTACCTGAAGACTGGCTCGGAAAATGGCATCATGTGGCAGGCGTCTATGACGGGAATTCATTAAAATTGTATGTTGACGGGAATCTTTTAGCCGAAAAAGCGTTCACCGGCGATATTACAAGCAATGACTTCCCCATCAGCATCGGTCAAAACGCCGAACATCCGGATCGCGTGACCAATGCGCAATTAGATAATGTCCGCATCTATAACCGGGCGTTGTCCGCCGATGAAATTAAAGACGCTGACCGCGCTCCCAATGACGGTCTTGTCCTGGATGTCGACTTTGAAAAAGTGAAAGAAACAAGCTTCTCACAAAAAGAATATTTTGCCTACGGCGGTGACTGGGGAGATATCCCAAATGACGGTAACTTCTCCGTTAACGGATTGGTTTTCCCGGATCGCACCGTACAGCCTGAACTCTATGAAGTCAAACAGGTCTATCAAAATATTAAAGTAAAAGCATCCGATTTACTGAATGGAAAAGTAAGCATCACCAACCAATATTTATTTACGAACCTCTCGCAATTTAATGCCAAATGGGAACTGAAGGCTGATGACAAGGTCATTCAAGACGGTCAGCTGACGGATTTAAACGTCGCTCCGGGAACAACGAAAGAAGTCGCTTTACCGATTCAAAAGCCTGATTTGAAGGCCGGAACGGAGTATTGGTTAAATCTTAGCTTTACCCTTAAAAAAGCGGAATCTTGGGCACCGAAAGGGTTTGAAATTGCTAAAGCGCAATTTGAAATGCCGTACGATACACCGGACTTAAAACCATTAAATCTGTCAGAGATGCCTGATGTTAAAACTGTTGAAACCGAATCTAAAATATCCGTTAAAGGGCAAGATTTTACGGTAAATTTTGATAAGGAAAAAGGTTCAATGACATCCTTTGTCTATAAAGGGCAGCCGCTCCTGACAAGCGGACCGGAGCCTGATTTCTGGCGCGCGCCTAATGATAATGACAAAGGAAACGGCATGCCTCAGCGAACAAAAACATGGCAAAATGCTGGAGAAAATAGAACAGTTAAAGATGTCTCGGTTTCTAAAATAGGAAATAAGGCTGTCCGGATTGATGTCAGCGCAACTTTGCCGACTTCGAATGAATCCACATATAAAGAAGGTTTTATCGTCTACGGAAGCGGAGATGTAGAAGTCAAGAGTACGCTTTATCCTGGCAAAGGATTGCCGGAGATTCCGGCGGTTGGCATGCAAATGCGCGTGTCAAAAGAATTTGAAAACATAACCTGGTACGGACGCGGACCGCAAAACAATTATTGGGACAGAAATACGGGTGCAGACGTCGGCGTTTATAAAGGCACGGTTGACGGCCAATTTGTTCCGTATTTGGAGCCGCAAGAAACAGGAAATAAAACCGATGTCCGCTGGGTAACTTTAACGAATAATCATGGCACGGGTCTGATGGCAACGGGTTATCCGTTTATGGAAGTAAACGCCCTTCATTACACCGAAGATGATTTAAGCAGCAAAGCCCATCCGTATGAATTAACGAGACAAGATGACGTCATCTTGACCCTTAATTATAAGCAAATGGGTGTGGGCGGAGACAACAGCTGGGGAGCGAGACCACATCCGGAATTCACGTTATATCCCGACCACCCGTATTCCTTCAGCTATCGCTTGCGACCGATTACAAAGGAAATGGGGAGCCCGATGGAGGTTAGCAAGAATATTGTTTCTGATCAGTTGATTAAAGATATTAAATTGGACGGAAAATCATTAGCCGATTTTAATGATGAAGTTTCGGATTATACGCAAAATATATTAAAAGGAACAGCAACCGAGGCACCGATGGTTTCAGTTGTTCCTGCCGATGATTCTGTAATAGTGGACATTGCCCAAGCCGATGGACTTCCGGGAACAGCGACTGTAACGGCGGTTTCCCAAGACGGTTTAATATCAAAAACTTATCATATTCACTTTCGGTTAATCGACACCCTTTATGCGACAGATTTAAGTTGGGAAAAGGCAACGGCTGGCTGGGGATCTGTCCAAAAGGATCGGTCTATTGACGGCAATGTTTTAACTCTGAAAACCACTTCCGGTATTCAAAGTTTTGAACGCGGGATCGGGACACATGCCAACTCGGAGATCATCTATAATCTCCAAGGGAAAGGGTTAAAAACTTTTGAAGCTTATGTTGGCGCCGATCAGGAAATCAGCGGAAATAACGGAACGGTGATCTTCCAAGTCTATGTAGATGGTGAAAAGAAATTTGACAGCGGGGTTATGACGAAAAACACGAATGCCAAACATGTCAGCGTAGATATTGCCGGCGCAAACGAATTAAAACTGGTCGTAAATGATGCTGGCGACGGAAACGGCTGGGATCATTCAGACTGGGCTGATGCACAATTTAAAGCTCAATAATGAAAAAAGTTGATTCTTAAAAAGCCAATTTAATACCTTTTAAATTTGGTAGGACAATGATATTTTAAAATATAGGGACTCCACCTTTCATTTGATTATCGATTAAAGCGATTTATCAAAAAGGTGAGAGTTCCATTTTCCATTCATTAAATCATTATTGTCTAGCTACCTAAATTGATCCCCTTTATCCCTGCAATTATTTTATTTATAAGTAGGTATATGCTTATTAAGGGCAGGATAATGACGAGGAGCAATATTAGTTCTTCTTAGTAACTGCACCTCCAAAAAGCTGAAAGAAGGAGTGTAGCCTGTGAAGAGGGTCACCGTTGTTGGATCACCTGGGGCGGGGAAGTCGACGTTTTCCAAAAGGTTGGCTGCTAAGCTCAATCTAGAACTTATTCATTTAGACAAAGAATACTGGCAGCCTGGTTGGGTTGAAACCCCAAAGGAACAGTGGAAGACCCGCCAAAAGGTGTTGGTGGAAAGGGAAACATGATCATCGATAGCAACTATAGGGAGACGCTTGACATTCGACTTCAAGCCGCGGACACCATCATTTTTTTAGACGTACCGCGATTATTATGACTTTATCGCGCCATTAAGCGGCGCGTGAAGAATAAGGGGCAGGTCCGGTCGGATATGGGCGAAGGGTGTCCCGAAAGGTTTTTCGATCGGGAATTTCCGGCGTTTTTAAAATACATATGGGAATTTCCTAAAGATAAAGGTACGGAAATACGAAAAAAATTATCGGCTTTGAAAGATGAGAAAACCACCTTTGTTTTGCGTTCGAGAAAAGAAATTGAACAACACTTCTTTGCTGAAATAAGTGGCGGACGGAAGAGTCTCAGTAAAAAGCGTGCCAGAAGATGATCACAGGATAGCCCACCGGAAAACGATTATATGACCTCTATGGGGAAGGGGTTAAGCTTATAAAATGGATAAGGTTAAAGCTGAGATTCATTGGCAAGAGGATGGTAGTATCTATTCGGACATCGTTACTTTGTCAAAAAGCTTTTTCTATTAAAAGTCATAGTGAAAATGCCCGGATCTATGCGAAAGGCACCCCGGTGGTGAGATAAATCTGCCACTCGAAGGTGCCATTTTATATGGCTTCGGAACGTTAACCTTTTACTGAACCAGCGAGCATGCCGCGGACGAAAAACTTTCCGAGGAAGATGTACACCAGCAGGGTCGGCAGGGCGGCGATGATCGCACCGGCCATTTGCACGTTCCACTGGACGATTTGGCTTCCCGAAAGGTTTTGCAGGGCGACCATGATGGGATGTTGGTCAGTCGTTGTGATGGTGACCGCAAACAGGAACTCGTTCCATATGTTTGTGAACTGCCAGATGCCAACGACCACAAGCCCCAGCAGCGAGAGCGGGATCATAATATGGCGGTAAATCTTAAATATCCCAGCACCGTCGATTTGCGCGGACTCTATCATTTCCATCGGTATGCTCGCATAAAAGTTGCGGAACATGAGGGTTGTAATCGGAATGCCGTATACCACGTGGACCAAAATAAGTCCGGGGATCGTGTTGTAAAGACCAATATGACTTAAAAAACGAATCAGCGGTATTAAAATACTTTGATACGGAATAAACATCCCGAACAAAACAGCGGTAAAAATCCAATCCGCTCCTTTAAAGCGCCATTTCGAGAGCACGTATCCGTTCAAGGAGCCGAGAAAGGCTGAGAGTATGGTTGCCGGTATGACGAGATACACAGAATTCCAAAAGTTGGGCGCTAGTTTGGAAAAAGCTTCGGCATAACTGCTAAAGTCGATATGAGTCGGCAATGTCCACATCTTCGCCAGAGTGACTTCATCAAGCGGCTTCAAACTTGTTACAATCACGACATAGACCGGTATCAAGAAAAGAATGCTTAATACCGTCAAGATCAGATACATCAAAGGGCGAGTGAATGCTTTGGCTGTCATGATTCTCCCCCTTTGCGGCTGGAAATAAGATATGGAACGATGAAGATGGCGACAAACAACAGCATGATGATCGCAATGGCTGCACCATTTCCGTAGAAGTTGCCGCG
>Ga0310828_1001541_pt1 | contig 13007 bp, 9 predicted proteins | sample WT_ome_3_FD_202242 | JGI IMG/M metagenome (GOLD analysis project Ga0310828, IMG submission 202242) | Sorghum-adapted microbial communities enriched on wild type (WT) sorghum from Joint BioEnergy Institute, Emeryville, California, United... ... | reverse complement strand
CGGAGCCGCCTGTAAGCAGATTTTTTCTGCTTACAGCTCCTCCATAGCGGTCGACGCAGCCTGTAAGCAGATTTTTTCTGCTTACAGCTCCTCCATAGCGGTCGACGCAGCCTGTAAGCAGATTTTTTCTGCTTACAGCTCCTCCATAGCGGTCGACGCAGCCTGTAAGCAGATTTTTTCTGCTTACAGTTCCTCCAGAGCGGTCGACGCCGCCTGTAAGCAGATTTTTTCTGCTTACAGTTCCTCCATAGCGGTCGACGCCGCCTGTAAGCAGATTTTTTCTGCTTACAGTTCCTCCAGAGCGGCCGACGCCGCCTGTAAGCAGATTTTTTCTGCTTACAGCTCCTCCATAGCGGCCGACGCCACCTGTAAGCAGATTTTTTCTGCTTACAGCTCCTCCAGAGCGGTCGACGCTGCCTGTAAGCAGATTTTTTCTGCTTACAGTTCCTCCAAAGCGGTCGACGCCGCCTGTAAGCAGATTTTTTCTGCTTACAGTTCCTCCAAAGCGGCCGACGCTGCCTGTAAGCAGATTTTTTCTGCTTACAGCTCCTCCAAAGCGGTCGACGCTGCCTGTAAGCAGATTTTTTCTGCTTACAGTTCCTCCAGAGCGGCCGACGCTGCCTGTAAGCAGATTTTTTCTGCTTACAGCTCCTCCATAGCGGCCGACGCCGCCTGTAAGCAGACTTTTTCTGCTTACAACTCCTCCATAGCGGCCGACGCAGCCTGTAAGCAGACTTTTTCTGCTTACAACTCCTCCATAGCGGTCGACGCAGCCTGTAAGCAGATTTTTTCTGCTTACAGTTCCTCCAGAGCGGCCGACGCCACCTGTAAGCAGATTTTTTCTGCTTACAGCTCCTCCAGAGCGGTCGACGCAGCCTGTAAGCAGATTTTTTCTGCTTACAGCTCCTCCATAGCGGTCGACGCCGCCTGTAAGCAGATTTTTTCTGCTTACAGTTCCTCCAGAGCGGCCGACGCTGCCTGTAAGCAGATTTTTTCTGCTTACAGTTCCTCCAGAGCGGCCGACGCTGCCTGTAAGCAGATTTTTTCTGCTTACAGCTCCTCCATAGCGGTCGACGCTGCCTGTAAGCAGATTTTTTCTGCTTACAGCTCCTCCATAGCGGTCGACGCTGCCTGTAAGCAGATTTTTTCTGCTTACAGCTCCCCCATAGCGGCCGAAGCCGCCTGCAAGCAGATATTGTCCGCTTGCAGACGGCTCCGATGAAGCAGTTGCTGCTACGCTGCGTGCTGTGCCAACGACTCAGGCCTGATGTTGCACGACGATCCCGTGCTTCTCGAGCAGATCGCGCACCACGACGCTGACCATGATCAGCCCCGCGACCGGCGGCACGAAGGCGTTGCTCGCAGGCGGCTGCTGCGCCTTGCGAATCTCCGGCGCGTTCTCCGGCACGATGCGCTGCGTCACATCTTCGCGCGGGATGATCGGCGGCTCCTCCGAGTAGACGACCTTGACGCCCTTCCTGATCCCGGCCTTGCGCAGCTTCTGGCGAACGACGCGCGCGATCGGGTCCATCCGCGTCTGGGATATGTCCGCCACCTTGAACTTGGTCGGATCCATCTTGTTCGCTGCCCCCATGCTGGAGATGATCGGGATCTCTCGCTGCAGGCACTGCATGATCAGATGAATCTTGTAGGTGATCGTGTCCGAAGCGTCGATCACATAATCGAGATCGTACTCGAACAGCTTCTCGTAGGTTTCTTCCGTATAGAACATCTTCAGGCTGACGGCGTCGCACTCCGGATTGATCTGCTTGATGCGGTCGCGCATCAGATCGGTCTTCGGTTGCCCGATCGTCGTCAGCAGCGCCGGCACCTGGCGGTTGATGTTGGTGATGTCGACGACATCCTTGTCGATCATGACGATGCGGCCGATGCCGGTGCGCGCCAGCGCCTCAACCGCGATGGAGCCGACTCCGCCGACGCCCAGCACGGCCACCGTGCTTTGCTTCATCGCGGCGATCCCTTCCGGACCGATCGCAAGTTCAGTTCGGGAAAATTGGTGCAGCATCCGTTTCAACCTCCTGTTCATCAGACAGCTGATCGTCGGCCTGACTCTCCCTGTACGATCAGCTGTCTGTCATGCTTGTATGGTGTCCGCCCGGCGAATCGGCGGATTATTTGCTTGTCGGCGGCTTCAGCGCAACGCGGATCGACAGCTCCTCCAGCTGCTTGTCGGACACCGCCGACGGAGCGTCGGTAAGCGGGTCGGTCGCGCTCGCCGTCTTCGGAAAGGCGATCGTATCGCGCAGATTCGAGCGGCCCGCGAGCAGCATGATCAGACGGTCGAAGCCGAAGGCGATGCCGCCGTGCGGCGGAGTTCCGTAATCAAAAGCGTCAAGCAGGAAGCCGAATTTCTCGTAAGCCTCCTCCATCGTGAAGCCCAGCGCGCGGAACATCTTCTCCTGAATATCCCGCTTGTAGATGCGCATCGAGCCGCCGCCCACCTCATAACCGTTCAGCACGAGGTCGTACGCCTGGGCGCGAATCTTCAGCGGATCATCGTCGAAATGCGGGATATCCTCATCAACCGGCCGCGTGAACGGGTGGTGTTCGGCCACATAACGCTTCGCCTCTTCGTCGTAGCTGAGCAGCGGGAAGTCCACGACCCAGGCGAACTTGAACACCTTGTCGTCGATCAGGCCAAGATCGCGGCCGATCTTCAGGCGCAGGTTGCCAAGCACGTCGGCAACGACCTTCTTCGAATCCGCCGAGAACAGGATCAGGTCGCCGTCTTCGGCGTTCATCCGCTTGCGAAGCTCCGCCAGCTCCTCTTCGGTGAAGAACTTGACGATCGGCCCCTTCATCTCGCCGTCCTTCACCTGGATCCAGGCGAGACCCTTCGCGCCATAGCGCGCTGCAAACGGCAGCAGGTCGTCAATCTCCTTGCGGCTCCAGGTACCGCAGCCCTTGGCATTCAGCGCCTTCACCTGGCCGCCCTTCTTGACCGCGGTCGCGAACACCTGCACGCCGGAGTTGGCCGCCAGATCGGTCAGATCGACGAGCTCAAGGCCGAAGCGCAGATCCGGCTTGTCGGAGCCGTACTTGCCGATCGCGTCCGCATAGGTGATGCGCTGGAACGGACGCGGAATCTCTACGCCGATCGTCTCGCGGAAGACGCGCACGATAAGCTCCTCCATCATATCCAGCAGCTGGTCGCGCGACATGAACGAGGTCTCGATGTCGACCTGAGTGAATTCCGGTTGACGGTCGGCTCTCAGGTCCTCGTCGCGGAAGCAGCGGGCGATCTGATAATAGCGCTCGATGCCGCCGACCATGAGCAGTTGCTTGAAGATCTGCGGCGATTGCGGCAGCGCGAAGAACTCGCCAGGATGGACGCGGCTCGGCACGAGGTAGTCCCTGGCGCCTTCCGGTGTGGACTTCGTCAGGATTGGCGTCTCGATCTCGATGAAGCCGTGCTCATCCAGGAAGTCGCGGAACACCTTCGCCGCCTTGGAGCGGAGCATCAGCGTCTTCAGCATCTCCGGTCGGCGCAGGTCGAGATAACGATATTTCAGGCGGAGAGTCTCGTCGATCTCCACGCCGTCCTCGATGAAAAATGGCGGGGTCTTCGCCGGGTTCAGGATCTCGATCCGCTCGACGCGAACCTCGATCTCGCCGGTCTCCAGATTCGGGTTGACTGTCTCCGGATCGCGTTCCACGACCGTTCCCATGACGCCGACCACATACTCGTTGCGCACACGGTCAGCGATCGCATGCGCCTCCTTGTTCCATTCCGGGTTAAAGACGATCTGCACGATGCCGCTGCGGTCGCGCAGGTCGATGAACAATACGCCGCCCAGGTCGCGCCGTCTCTGAACCCAGCCGTTCAGCACGACGGTCTTGCCGACGTCCTCTTTCGTAAGCTTCGCGCAATGATGCGTTCTTTCCAACATGATAGACAGAGCCCCTTTCCTATCGCAATGATGGTTTTGGTTAATCATTCCAGGATCCGAATGACGGAACGGGATGCGTTCAGCCGCATAGCCGTATCATCCAGCCATAGTGATGCCCGTATTCGCCTCAAGCCTGCACCTTCAGACGCTCGTTCAGCAACTCATCCAAAGATGCCCTTATTCGCCTCAAGCCTGCAGCCTTTAGCCGCCAGGTCAGCACCTCATGCAGAGATGCCCGATTCCCTTCATGCCTGCGCAGCCTTTAGCCGCCAGGTCAGCACCTCATGCAGTGATGCACGTATTCGCCTCAGGCCTGCACCTTCAGACGCTCGATCAGCGCCTCCAGGGCGACCGTCTCCTGCTCGCCGCTGGCCAGATGCTTCAGCGTGATCTCGCCTCTGTCGAGCTCGTCGTCGCCGAGGATGGCCGCGAACCGCGCCCCCAGCCGATCGGCCGACTTCAGCTGCGTCTTCATCTTGCGGCCCAGATAGTCACGGTCCGCCCGGATGCCGGCAGCCCGCAGCCTGAACAGCAGGCTGGCGACCTCCCGCTCGGCGCGCTCGCCCAGGCCGATCACGTACACGTCCAGCGGCTCTGTGCCCGGAACCTCAACGCCCTGCGCCTCAAGCACGAGCAGCGCCCGCTCGAGACCGAGGCCGAGCCCGACGCCAGGCTGGTCTGGTCCGCCGATCTCGCCGACGAGTCCGTTGTAACGGCCGCCGCCGCCGATCGTGTCGATCGCGCCGATGCCTCCGGCCTTGAATTCAAACGCCGTATGCGTGTAATAGTCCAGACCGCGCACGAGCCGATGATTGACCCGATACTCGATGCCCATCTTCGTCAGCAGGTCCTTCACCGTCGCGAAGTGCTCGCGGCACTCCTCATCCAGGCTGTCCAGTATCGACGGCGCGTCGGCGAACTTCTCCTGATCGACCTTGCAGTCCAGGATGCGCAGCGGGTTGCGCTCGAAGCGCGACTGGCAGTCCTTGCATAGCGTTGGCAGCATCGGCCTCAAGTATTCCTGCAGGGTCGCGCGGTATGCCGCGCGGCTCGGCGCGTTGCCGACGGAATTGATCTCGACGACCACGTCCTTCAGGCCGAGCTCGGCGTAAAACATGTATCCCAGCGCGATCACCTCCGCATCGATCGCCGGATCCGTTGATCCGAACGCCTCGATGCCGAACTGATGCAGCTGGCGATAGCGCCCCGCCTGCGGCTGCTCATAGCGGAACATCGGGCCGATGTAGTACAGCTTCGTCACATCCGGCTCGCCGTACAGCTTGTTCTCCACGTATGCGCGCACGACGCCCGCCGTCCCTTCCGGCCGCAGCGTCATGCTGCGGTTCCCCTTGTCCAGGAAGGTGTACATTTCCTTCTCCACGATGTCCGTCGTTTCCCCGACTCCGCGCTGGAACAATTCCGTCTGCTCGAAGATCGGCGTGCGGATCTCCTTGTAATTAAACCTGCGGCAGATGTCCCGGGCCTTCGCCTCGAGATACTGCCATTTCTCCACAGTGCCGGGCAACAGATCCTGTGTGCCCTTTGGTTTCTGAAAAGCCACTCCTGTAACCCCCTTGCTCCAAGATACCGTCATCATCTTGCTGGCCCATCAGAACTTGAGGGCCATTTGCCGCCGCGAGCGCAAGATGCGGCCAACAAAAAATCTCCCGCCCCCGACTGTAACCGTCTAATCAGGGACGAGAGATTGCCAGCAATCACCCGTGGTGCCACCCACATTCGGAACGTACCGGCAGCAAGCCCACCTTCCGCTGCACGCCAGGGTCACGTTCCCTCATCAAGCGTATAACGCACGCCATGCGCCTGACCACTACTGAAGCTGCGCGCCGAAGCGCGTAAGCTCGTTCCCAGCCGGTTCTCCGGGATGTCTTTCATTCGTCCTCCTGGGGAAGTCTTGCAGCCTGACGGACTTCCTCTCTGCACCAGCGGTGTCGAATTACTCCTTCCCATCATGGAATCGATCCTGCGATTGAGAAGCTTAACCAATATTATTGATGATTTTAATATGCCTGTCATCAGATGTCAAGAAAATACACCGAACGACCGCGCCATCGGGATCACCCGCCACATAAGCCGGCACAAGCGGACGATCGCACAGAAAAAAGGCCCGCGATCAGCGAGCCCATCAAATATATATATCAATTAAAGGGGGTATGGTTACATTATAGGGCAGAATTATTAAACGAGGATTAATGTAATGTTACAAGACGTTTACAAAATTTAAAGCGCTTTAGCCGCCCTGTCCCCATACGCTTCATCCAGCAAGCGCAACTTCTTGTCAATATATTCCATATAATGCGCGTTGTATGCCGCCGGCTCCTTCGGATTCGGCATGCGCTCGATGCGCCTTGCGCCATCCGCCTCATCCTCCCCGCCCGCTGGCCAGACGATCTTGCTGACCGCGCCGCAGCCGAGGCCGATCACCGATTGACGCTCCTCCATCATGATGATGTTATACAGGCTTTCCTTGCCCGGCAGCGCATATCCGACATTTTCCAGATTGCCGAGGATGTTCTTCTGGCGATACAGATAATACGGCACATAACCGTGCCGCTCCGTCCATTCATTGGTCAGACGCACCATCTCCTCGATCTCATGCCGCTCCGCCACCTTGTATTGATCGCGATTCTGCGTCATCCTCGAGGCTCGCTTGAACGACAGGGTATGCACCGTGAGCGACTCCGGCATCAGTTTCTCCGTCTCCCGGAGCGAGCGCCGGTACGTCTCCACATCCTCCCCCGGCAAGCCGATGATCAGGTCCATATTGATATTGTTCAATCCCATCTCGCGTGCCAGTTGGAACTTCTCCACGGTCTCCGCCACCGTATGGTGCCGACCGATCGCATCCAGCGTCGCCTGCGTGAAGCTCTGCGGATTGATGCTGATGCGGTCCACCTTCCAGCGCTTCATCACCTCGATCTTGTCCGCGGTGATCGTATCCGGCCTGCCCGCCTCCACCGTCAGCTCGCGAACCCGGTCCATCCGCGGGAAGCTCTCGTGCATCGCGATGAACAGCGATTCCATCTGCTCGGCGGTGATGCTGGTAGGCGTGCCTCCGCCCCAGTAGATCGTGGTGATGCCCAGATCATGCTCGCGCAACCATCTGCCAACAGCGCGAATCTCCTCCTGCAGCCCGCTCAGGAACCCGTCCACCGAACCGTTGTTGCCGCGAATGTCGTAAGCCGGGAACGTGCAGTAGGCGCACTTCGTCGGGCAGAACGGGATCCCGATGTAGATGCTGACCTCGCCGTCCAGTCGGAACAGGTCCGGAAGCACCGTCAGCTGCCGCTCGGCCACCTGGCTGAGCAGCTTCACCTTGCCCGGGGTGACGAGGTATTCCTCCGCCAGGATGCGCTCCGCCTTCGCCTTGTCGTGCTCCATGAGCAGATTGTGCATCAGTTTCGTCGGCCGCACGCCGGTCAGGACTCCCCATGGCTGCTCGAGTCCCGTCGCTTCCCGGAGCAGCCCGAGCACGCATTTGAGCACCGCGCGCCTCACCGCATGCCGCCTCTCTCCGCTGTCCTGCCCACCCTGAACGGCAGTTGCTCCCTGCACCTCGCCGCCGTCGTATCGATATATGCCGCGGATCACCTCATGTTCTCGCGCCGGGACCAGCTCCAGCGACAGGACGGCATCCGCCTGCGCTTCGCTGTCCGTTGTCACATCCACTTGCTCATGGAAGGCGCGCAGCAAATTGAACAATTCCGTCTGATAATCCTCAAATCCCTTTCTTTCGATCCGCACGATCATCTCGCCATTCAACCTCATTTCATAAACCCCTGAATACTTGTCGGCCCGGCTTCACACCCGGAGGGTGCGACAGCGAAGCAAGGCCGATCCGCCGTAACCGCCCCGCAGCGCCTGTCCTTCCATCGCCCCGTTTGACACCCGGCGACGGGCCATCGGTCAACCAGACCAACGACATTGTACCACAACGCTGACGCTTTAGGATACACCGCATTGCCGGCGGTTGGTCCGAAGTCTGTGCCATCGTGGAACCCCGGTCCCCGTCTGTTCATTACAAGGGCTGGAAACAACTACATGACCAATCTCGCCATTTTCTATGATAAGCTGATAATGTCTTGAATTTGCTGCAGTCAGGTTCAAAATATGCGAAAAGGAGGAAAAGCATGAAAAAGATCCTGGCTGTCATGATGGCATTTGCGTTGACCTTGACGTTTGTGAGCCCCGCGTATGCGGCTACCAGCAAGGCGGATGCCGTCATCCAGACAGCAAAGTCTTTGATCGGCCGCGCTGAGTATGATTTCGGGACCCGCGACACCAAGAACCTGATCTTCGACTGCTCGTCGTTCACCCAGTACGTGTTCGCGAAGCACGGAGTCGATCTGAAATGGGGTACCCGTTATCAGAAAAATGCAGGCAAGTACGTGAGCAAAGCCAATCTGCAGAAGGGCGATCTCGTCTTCTTCAGCAGCAGCAGCAAGAGCTCATCGATTACTCATGTCGGCATCTATATCGGGAATGGTCAATTCATCCATATCCTCGATGTCAGCGGCAGCGACGTGCATATCTCCAGCCTGAAAAGCGGCAAATGGGCTGACCGTTACGTGACTGCTCGTCGGGTCCTGTAAAGGATGACCATGCAGCACGGAAGCTCTCCCATCATCCGGTGATGATGGCAAGAGCTTCGCCTACATAAGACCGTTCAACCTCTTAGGAAAATAACCGTGATCCATTAGCCGGCTCCGCTCATCATGCGGGTCGGAGTCCGTCAATTGTTCCATGCGCATCATATCCACCGATTCCCTGACATCCAGCTGCATCAGCCGCTGATACGGGTTCGTGACGATCTTCTGCTTCATCGATTGCCTCATCCTATGGACTGCCTCGCTTATGGGAAATTTGCGGTTTCATCCCTAGTGTATCCCATCGCATGAGGCTTCAACCGTTCAGGCGGACGCTCCTGTCATGTGCCCGCTGCGCATCGGCAGCCGATCGACAGACCGGATCCTGATGCTCCGGCCACTCATCTCCGGCATCCTGAGCCCGTGCCTCCTGATCGATCCATCCGGACCTACTGCTCCCCGCCGATCCTTCTCACCTCTGCCACTCTTGCGTCCTCCGCAGCGCGATAATCGCCTTCCACTTCCACCAGACCGATCTCACAGCCTGATCCGATCCACACCGATTTGCCCCGCACCACCGAAGCCTTCGTATAGCTCGACCTGATCGCCTTCGATCGTATCCGCCTCAAGTCCCGACTGCCTGAGCATGCGCATGAACCAGTTGATCTTCTCGCGTCTCTTCGCCAGGATCCGGATCGTCTCCCCGCCGATCTCCTTCGCTTCGCTCTGACCGTCCAGCTTCACGTCTATCTGATCGGCGTTCAGCAGTCCCTTGATGTGGAAGGCTCCTTCCACCTTGAACTGCTCCGCGTCACAGTTGCGGTCGACATGCAGGCTGCCGCGGGTGACGATTTCTTCGGCAGACAGGCTGCCGCGAACAGCAAGGGATCCCGATACGCGAAGCCTGGTACCCGACATGTCGCCTTCCACCAGCATGCTGCCGTTCACTTCATAGCGATCGCCGGTTGCTCCCCCCCTGATGGAGGTTGTGCCATTGATCGTGGCCTCTTCCGCCCTGATCGCCCCATTCACACTTGAGCTGCCATTGGTAACGAAAGAGATGCACTCGAGAGCGCCGGAGATCCGGCCGGAGCCGTTGATCACGACCGAGTCGAAGCTGCCTCCAGGCGATGTCCCTGCACCGGAGATCTTGACGCTGTTTTTCGATTGATCAACCATTTATCCATTCCTCCATTCGTTGACACGGATTTTGACCTGTTCCATCACTGACGCCAGCGGAATGCGCTTCACGATCCTGGTTTCCCGGTCCGCCTGCACCGCATTCGCCCGATCTGCCAGGAGAGCGGTGGAGATGCCCAGCTTGCGCAGCAGGATCAGCTCGGCCTCCTGGCCCTTCACCCGTTCCATATGCTCATCCAGAAGCTGCAACAGCATCGCGCATTCATCGGCGGTCAGCTCGCCCGACGCCAGCGATTCCTCGAGCACCAGGATCGCCAGGAGGTCGTCGATGCCAAGCGGGGATTTCTCGCCGAACAGCTCGAAATAGCGATCGACCATAACACTCGAAACAATGTTTCGTTCTATCAGTTCCCGCGGCTCAAAGGTCATGCGCTCGAGCCTCGGGGAGAACAGATCCGCCAGTTCGTCGAGCGATCGCTCATCCTTCATATGGAGGATCTTGTCGATGCGAGCGAGCATCCGTTGCTTCGGGAAGAAGGTCTCCTGGCCGGTGAACGTCGACTTGCGGATAAACCACTCCTCCGGGATCAGGTTCTTGCGTTTCCAGCGGTACAGCTGTCCGTAGGATATGCCCGTCAGCTTCAGGAGATCCTTCTTCGAGATCAGTTCCTCATCCATCGGCATTCACCTGCGTCCCTTATTTCGAATTCTGATGTTAATGTAACATAACATTGTTACGTTGTAAAGAAGTTATCGAAAAAGCCTGTCCTCCGAGTCTTCGCTCGGAAAACAGGCTTGATGGTCATGGTCATCATGGCGTCATGCCATTTTCCCCGGTATCGCCGCGTGAACCAGCGCCGCGAGATCAGCACGCCGCGGTCCGACGACCACAGCACCAACGACCACAGCATGGCATGCGCGTATCAGGACGCTCCGTCCGCCCCGACATCAGCGGCTCTCGCTGTCGATGACGAGCGTTACCGGCCCCCAGTTGGTCAGCTTGACATCCATCATCGCGCCGAACACGCCGGTCTGGACCTCCACGCCATGCCCGCGCAGCAGCTCATTAAACTGCTCGTACAGCGGCTCCGCATGCTCCGGCCTGGCGGCCGCCATGAAGTTGGGCCGGCGCCCCTTGCGGCAATCCCCGTACAGGGTAAATTGCGACACCGACAGGATCTGCCCGCCGATCTCCAGCAGCGAGCGGTTCATCTTGCCTTCCTCATCTTCGAAGATGCGCAAATTCACCAGCTTGTCCGCCATCCAGCGAATATCCTCCATCGTATCCTCATGACGGATGCCGACCAGCAGAACCAGTCCCTGGCGGATCTCGCCGACTGTCCTGCCCTCCACCTCGACTCTGGCATCCTTGCTGCGCTGTACTACGACTCTCACGTCTACACCTCTTGCCTCTGTATAAACTGCTTCGAATCCGGTGAGCTATTGCATGATCCGTTGAACGGAGAAGATGTCCTTGACCCGCTTGATCTTCTCGACAATCGAGTGCAGATGATCCGTGTTGCGGATCAGGATCGTGATGTTGATATGGGCGATCTTGTTCTTGTCCGAGCGGCCCGATACCGCGGCGATGATCGTCTTGCTCTCGGAGATGACCTGCAGCACATCGTTGAGCAGCCCTCTGCGGTCGTGACCGAGAATCTCGATCTCCACGTTGTAGGTGGCGTCAACCGACGTCTCCCACTCCACCTCGATCAGACGGTTGGATTCATCGCTGTCGTCCACCACGGGCAGGTTGTTGCAGTCCGCGCGATGCACGGATACGCCGCGGCCGCGCGTGATGTAACCCAGGATCTCGTCGCCCGGCACCGGATTGCAGCAGCGGGCGAAGCGCACCATGACGTTGTCGACGCCCTTCACCCGGATGCCATGCGTCGGCCTGCTCTTGCGGGCGACCGGCTTCAGCTCCTTCAGTTCCTTTACCTCGCTCGTCAGCTGCAGGTTCTCTTCCTCAGGCTTGCGGAAGCGATCCAGCAGCCGCGTGACGATCTGCGCCGGAGTGATGCCTCCGATCCCCGCGGCGGACAGCATATCCTCCACGTCCTGGAAGGCGAATTTCTTCGCCACCTCCTGCATGTTGTCGTCGGTCATCACCACATGCGGCTCGTATCCAAGCCGTTTCAATTCGCGCTCGACCGCCTGTTCGCCGGCCTTGATGTTCTCCTCGCGCTTCTCTTTCTTGAACCATTGCTTGATCTTGCTTCGCGCATTGGACGACTGGGCGATCTTCAGCCAGTCCTGACTCGGCCCGTACGAATGCTTGGAGGTCAGGATCTCCACGATGTCGCCGGTCTTCAGCTTGTGATCCAGCGGCACGATGCGGCCGTTGACCTTGGCGCCGATCGTCCGGTTGCCGACCTCGGTGTGGATGCGGTAGGCGAAGTCCAGCGGCACCGAACCGGCAGGCAGCTCGATCACCTCACCCTTGGGCGTGAAGACATAGACAAGATCGGAGAAAAAGTCGACCTTCAGCGACTCCATGAATTCCGAAGCATCCCGCACCTCGTTCTGCAGCTCGAGAATCTCCCGGAACCAGTTCAGCTTCTCCTCGAAGCTGCCGCTTGGCACCACCGTACCTTCCTTGTAAGCCCAATGGGCGGCAACGCCATACTCCGACGTCTTGTGCATCTCGTAGGTGCGGATCTGCACCTCCAGCGGATCGCCGTTCGGACCAATCACCGTCGTATGCAACGATTGGTACATATTCGGCTTCGGCATCGCGATATAGTCCTTGAACCGGCCTGGCATCGGTTTCCAGAGCGTATGGATGATGCCCAGCGTCGCGTAACAATCCTTCACGTTCTCGACCAGAATGCGGATCGCCAGCAGGTCATAGATCTCGTTGAATTCCTTGTTCTGGGTGATCATCTTCTTGTAGATGCTGTAGATGTGCTTCGGACGGCCGGAGATGTCGCCGTGGATTCCGGTCTCCGCCAATTTCTCCGAGATCGTCCGGATGCATTCCTGGATGTACATTTCCCGCTCGTTGCGCTTCTTCTTCATGAGGTTGGCGATCCGATAATATTGCTGCGGATTCAAATAACGAAGGGAGATGTCCTCCATCTCCCATTTGATCGCGGATATCCCCAGCCTATGGGCAAGAGGACAATAAATCTCCAGGGTCTCTTCGGCGATCTTGCGTTGCCGATCCTCCGACTGGTACTTCAGCGTGCGCATATTGTGCAACCGGTCGGCCAGCTTGATCAGGATCACGCGCAGATCCTGGGCCATGGCGACGATCATCTTGCGATAATTGGCCGCCTGCTGCTCTTCCTTCGTCTTGAACTGGATTTTCTCCAGCTTCGTCAGGCTGTCGACCAGCATCGCGCAAGTG
>Ga0310828_1001540_pt1 | contig 13014 bp, 7 predicted proteins | sample WT_ome_3_FD_202242 | JGI IMG/M metagenome (GOLD analysis project Ga0310828, IMG submission 202242) | Sorghum-adapted microbial communities enriched on wild type (WT) sorghum from Joint BioEnergy Institute, Emeryville, California, United... ... | reverse complement strand
TTTACACTAGAAAAGTTTTGCGCAAACGCGTTTGATATATTAAGCTGATAGTGTAAGTTTTTTTGTCTAACAAAAAATAGTTTTCTTATAAATAGAGGATAACCACAGGGGTGAAACCATGAGCGAAAAAGAACTTTTTGATGTCACGATCATTGGCGGCGGCCCGACGGGGTTGTTCACCGCCTTTTATAGTGGCATGAGACAGATGAAAACGAAGATTATTGAAAGCATGCCGCAGCTGGGTGGGCAACTGACTGCCCTTTATCCCGAAAAATATATTTACGATGTGGCTGGTTTTCCGAGGATTAAGGCCTGGGACCTCGTAGAAAATCTCATTGAACAAGCGAAGCAATTTGATCCTACCATCGTTTTGGAGGAATCGGTCGAAACGCTAGAAAAACAAGAAGATGGCACTTTTATTCTCAGGACTAGCGATGGCAGCGAGCATTATACCAGAACCGTGATCATTACGGCGGGAGTAGGTGCTTTTCAACCGCGGCGCCTGGATCTGGAAAATGAAAAAATGTATGAAGGAAAAACACTCCATTATTTTGTGACAGACATGAACCGATTTAAGGGGAAAAAAGTTGTTATCTCCGGTGGCGGCGATTCGGCGGTTGACTGGGCGAATATGCTTGAGCCGATTGCTGAAAAAGTTTACATCGTTCACCGGCGGGATAAGTTCCGCGCCCATGAACACAGTGTTGAGCAGATGTTGCAATCAAGCGTTGTGGTCAAAACGCCATTTGTCATTACCGAATTGCATGGCGACGGCGACAACATTCACGAAGTCGTCATTCAAACACCAAAGGGAGAAAATACGGAAACGATTGAAGTGGATGAGGTCATCGTTAACCATGGTTTTATTTCCGCTCTCGGCCCCATTAAAGACTGGGGGCTTGAGATCGAGAAAAATTCCATCGTGGTCAATACGAAGATGGAAACCAATATCGAAGGGGTGTATGCGGCGGGCGACGTCACCACTTATCCGGGTAAAGTCAAACTCATTGCCACGGGATTCGGTGAGGGGCCAACGGCTGTGAATAATGCCAAATCCTATCTTGACCCTAAAGCGCGGACCCAACCGATGCACAGTACGTCAATGTTCGGGCAATAAAAAGATAGCGGTCATTTTTGCCCGATCGGCTTTGGTCAAGGGTTTATTTCGAGCCAAAAAGCCGACCATATCAAGCCTCACATAAAAATTATAGGAAAACAGCTGAGACTGGTTCACGAAGTCTTCAGCTGTTTTTTTATGCGCCGCTATATTCTATTCCCCGAACCGTGATAAACGTTGATAGAAAGACTCCAAAAACATCAAAAGCAGTGACTCCGACGGCCCAAGCTCGCGCCGCTTCGGTATCACCACGCCGACTGACCGATAGAGTTCGGGATCGGCCAGCGGGATTTTAACGAGATCTAAAGAGAGATTCAAAAGGGCATTTTCGGGCAGGATCGCCACGCCGAAGCCGGACGCAACAAGTGATTTAATGGTCTCGATATCCTCGCCTTCAAAAGACAGTTTCGGTTGAAAACCGATTTGTTCGCAAGTTTTGATAAAGTATTCGTGAAGCACATGGCCCTGATGAAAACCGACAAAAAGCTCGTCTCTTAATTGGTCTAAACGAAGAAAGTTTTGCTCGGACATCGGATGTGTTGTCGGTAATATCGCATAAAATTGCTCGCGGTAAAAGATGCGGCCGTCCACATTGTTATGTTCTTTAGGTACAGGGGCACAAAAAACGATATCGAGCTTTCCTTTTTCCACCTGTTCGATTAACGAGGATTGAGAGGCTTGATATAACTGAAACCGAATCCCGGGATACTGTTCGCGAAATTGTGAGAGGGCAATCGGCAGCGTATGGGCCGATAAGCTTGTGGCGAATCCTAGGCGAATCATGCCTTTTTCCGGGTTTAAATATTCTTCAATTTTCTCAATGCCTTGTTCAATCTCTGCTACCGCGCGTTCGGCGTAATCGAGAAAAACCCGCCCGATGGATGTCAGCTGGACATTCCGGCCTTCTCTTGTAAAAAGAGAAACGCCAAGCTCTGCTTCAAGCAGGTTGATCTGTCGGCTAACCGCCGATTGGGCTACATGCAACCGATGCGCAGCTTCAGTGACATGCTCGTGCCTTGCAACTTCAATAAAATATAAAATTTGCCGCCATTCCATTTTCATTCCTCCCGTCCCACAAGTGAGAAGACCCTCCTTTAAATCCTCACAACTTACGGGTCTTCGTTTTCCTTAGTTGGCCAAGGGTCTAAACCCTCTCACCACAATCTATCTCATTTTGATATATTTTTTATCTTAATTATATATTGTTTAGATTGATTCCTTCCACTTAAAATGAAACTAACCTACATTTTGAAATGGTCTCACGGGAGGGGTGGATGATGGCGGAAAAAGGTTTGTATCATCCGGCATTTGAACATGATGCTTGTGGCATCGGTTTTATCGCTAACATTAACGGAAAACCGGAACGTTTTATTATAGATCAAGCTTTGGAAATGTTAAGACGGCTCGACCACCGCGCCGGGCATAATAAGAAAACCGGTGACGGTGCGGGGATTTTGACGCAAATTCCCGATGCCCTTTTTCGCAAAACAATGGCGGATTTACCTGAGCTAGGAGACTATGCCGTCGGTATGATGTTTGTTCCAAGAGAGGCTTCTGAGTCGCACATCGCTGCCGCGATTTCGGAGGAGTCAGGACAGTTAGGGTTATCTTTACTCGGTTTTCGAACCGTCCCGGTTAATAAAGACGTGCTGAAAGGCCGCGCCTATGAGACATGCCCACAGATCTGCCAATTTTTTATTGGGAAATCGGCACATTTGGATGATAAAGGTTTTGATAAACGGCTCTACGTTCTGAGGAAAAAGATCGAACGGCGGCTACAGAAAATAAAAGATTTTTATATTAGCAGTTTATCTTCACGCACGATCGTTTATAAAGGTTTTTTAAGCCCCGAACAACTCGGGTTTTTTTATACCGATTTATCAGACCCCGATTACCGGTCGGCGATCGGTTTCGTTCATTCCCGCTTTAGTACCAATACCTTTCCATCATGGGCCAAAGCCCATCCATATCGGACGTTGATTCATAATGGAGAAATTAATACGATTCAAGGAAATCGGTTATGGATGAAAGCTCGGGAGGCGGTTTTCGACGTTGACTTTGGGGTGCCTTTGGATGACATCCTGCCAATTATAGAAGAGAATGGGAGCGATTCAGCCACCCTTGATAATGCGCTTGAATTTTTATTGGTCAGCGGCATTCATCCAGCTAAAGCGGCGATGGTGCTCGTCCCTGAACCATGGGAATCTTTGGCGGATCCCGAAATGGCCGCTTTTTACGAATTCTACAGCACTTTAATGGAACCTTGGGACGGTCCGATGGCGCTTGCCTTTACCGATGGCCGGTTTATCGGCGCGGGGCTTGATCGTAACGGTTTGAGACCGGCCAGGTATGTCGTGACGAAAGACGGCCGCCTGATCTTTTCTTCGGAATTCGGTGTCGTCGATATTGCTCCAGCCGATGTCAAAATGAAAGCCAATTTGCAACCGGGCGAATGGTTGTGGGTCGATTTGGAAAACGGAAAGCGCCTTGCGAGTGAGGCGTTAAAACGTGAGCTCGCCGCAGAACACCCATACAGCATGTGGCTCGATGAAGCGGTGACGGTGCTCGACGCCAAGACGCCATCCCGACTACCCGAGACAGAAGCCGACGTTCCTGTTTTACAAAAGGCTTTTGATTATACCTACGAGGAAATCCAAAAAGCTATTTTACCAATGGTGGCGGATGGAAAAGAAGCAACGGGGTCGATGGGAATGGATACGCCGCTTGCGGTTTTATCGGAAAGGCCGCAGCTTCTTTATAACTACTTTAAACAAAGTTTTGCCCAAGTGACGAATCCCCCGATTGATGCCTTGCGGGAAGAATGTATGACGTCAACCATCACGTGGCTTGGCAGGACTGGGGATGTCTTAACACCGAGTGTGGCTTGCGCCCGGCGCATCCAATGTCCGTCCCCCATTCTGAGCGATGGCGAATATGAGGATTTAATCACGCAATGGAATCCTGCTTTTCAAACGGCCACGCTCACCGTCCTGTATCAAGAAAAGGAAAATCTTAAAGAGGCGTTGGAGAGGCTGTTTCAGGAAGCAGAAGAGGCAGTCCGGGCGGGCGCTACCATCCTCGTTTTAACGGATCGATATCCGACCGAGGACCGTATTCCGATGCCGATGCTGCTTGCTTCTTCCGGTTTACATCACCATTTCATTCGAAAAGGTCAGAGACTCAACGTGAGCATAGTCGTTGATACGGGAGAGGCGAGGGACAGCCATCATATAGCGATGCTCATCGGCTGCGGGGTTGATGCGGTGCATCCATATTTAGGGTTGCTAACGGTGCGCCGCCTCGTTGAAACCGGCCATGTGAAAGGCATGACGAGCGAAAAAGCTTGTGCGAACTATATCAAAGCATTAAATGCCGGCTTGTTGAAAATTATGTCAAAGCTCGGCATCTCGACTGTCCAAAGCTACCGAGGCTCCCAAGCGTTTGAAGCGCTTGGGCTCAGTGAAGAGGTGGTCGATCGTTATTTCACCGGCATGGTCTCTCAGCTTGGCGGTTTGACAATTGATGATCTGGATCGTGAAACTAAACGCCGTCATCAAGCTGCCTTTGCGGCTTCGGATTTAGACTCGGGAAGCGTCCTTCAGTGGCGGAAGGAAGGCGAGTATCACCGCTTTAATCCGAAGACGATTCACTGGCTGCAACAAGCTTCTCGCCTAAACAGTTGGCCTCTGTATCGGAAGTTTAGCGAAGCGGCAGATCAAGAATGCTTTTCCTCCATCCGCAGTCTGTTGGATTTCCAATCGGATCGCCCGCCAATTCCGCTTGAGGAAGTAGAGCCGATTGAAGCCATCTTAAAACGCTTCAAGACAGGGGCGATGTCGTACGGCTCTTTAAGTCAAGAGGCGCATGAAGCACTTGCCATTGCCATGAATCGCATTGGCGGAAAATCTAATAGCGGTGAAGGCGGCGAAGACCCTGCCCGTTATTTTCCTGATGAAAATGGCGACCTTCGCCGCAGTGCAATTAAACAAGTCGCATCAGGTCGCTTCGGCGTTTCTAGCCTATATTTAACGAATGCCGATGAAATTCAAATCAAAATGGCCCAGGGCGCAAAACCCGGTGAAGGCGGCCAATTACCAGCGAAAAAAGTCTATCCGTGGATTGCGGAGGTACGCGGTTCAACGCCGGGCGTTGGGCTGATCTCTCCACCGCCGCACCACGATATTTATTCCATCGAAGATTTGGCGCAACTCATCTATGACTTAAAAAGCGCTAATCCGAAAGCTAAAGTGAGTGTCAAACTCGTGGCGAAGGCGGGTGTCGGCACAATCGCTACCGGTGTGGCTAAAGGGCTCGCTGACACGATTTTAATCAGCGGCTATGACGGCGGAACCGGGGCGTCTCCACGCTCAAGCATCCAGCATGCGGGCATGCCTTGGGAGCTGGGACTGGCGGAAACACACCAAACCCTTTTGCTCAATGGCTTGCGCGATGACGTCGTTTTAGAGGCTGATGGAAAATTGTTAACGGGCCGTGATGTTTTGATGGCCGCATGTTTAGGGGCGGAAGAATTCGGATTTGCGACAGCACCGCTTGTTGTGCTTGGCTGCATCATCATGCGCATGTGTCATACCGATACATGCCCCGTCGGGATTGCGACGCAAAATCCGGAACTTCGGAAAAAAATGATGGGTAAACCCGAACATGTCGTGAATTATTTTCGGTTCGTGGCAGAAGACGTTCGGAAGCGACTCGCCGCACTAGGCTTTCGTTCATTAGATGAAGTTGTCGGTAGGACAGAACTTTTAACGGTGAAACCGGAAGTGAAACACCATGAAAAAGCCTCCCGCTTAAACCTGACGAAACTACTTGAGGCGCCTTCGGGAAGAATGTTCCGCCGCTATGAGGAGAAAAAGCGCCGCGGCCACGCGCATAAACACTTTGATGAACGCGTTTTATTCGAAACAGTCCGTCCCGTTCTGGCATCAGAGCAACCTGTTCATGTGGATACATTGGTAAAAAATACCGATCGGGCGGTAGGTACGTTAGTCGGGCATTACATCACTGATAAATACCAACAAAACGAACTTCCGGATCACACGGTGCACATTCGCTTAAAGGGCTCAGCCGGTCAAAGCTTCGGTGCCTTTGTTCCGAAAGGTGTCACGCTGGATTTGGAAGGCGATGCCAATGATTATGTCGGAAAAGGGCTATCTGGCGGAAAACTGATCATCAAACCGTTTTCCGAAGGCACGCATCCGTTTGGTGAGGCGATTATCGGAAACGTCGCATTTTACGGGGCCGTTTCGGGTGAAGCCTTTATTCGCGGTTCGGCTGGGAGTCGCTTTGCCGTCAGAAACAGCGGCGCCAAGATCGTTGTCGAGGGCGTCGGTGAACACGGCTGTGAATATATGACAGGCGGGCTAGTCGTCATTTTAGGAACAATCGGCAAAAACTTTGCTGCCGGCATGTCCGGAGGTGTGGCTTATCTTCTTGATGACCAGTCAGTTTCCAGAATCAATCGGGAAATGGTGGCCGTAACTGCCTTGAATGACCCAGATGAGAGGGATGCCCTCAAACAAATGATCGAGAAACATTATCTTTATACGGAAAGCCCGAAAGCTAAAGAAATATTGGAAAACTGGGAAGAGGCATGCAGCCGTTTCATAAAAGTCATTCCAGTGGATTATGCCCAAATGCTTCAAGCCATTTCGGACTTCAAAGCTCGCGGTCATTCTGAAGAAGAAGCTAAACTGCTTGCGTTTAATCTTAAAAAGGCTGGGAAACTGGCTGCACCTGAAATCGAAGAGAACTTCGAGTTGGTTTAAACGGAAACGGTTAAGTTTTTCCAACTCTGACGCGTCTCATGAAATGATTACCATCGAGCATTTTTCGTACGTTTCCCGGTGACTCACCACCTGCGAGCCATTCATGATTCGAGCATTTTTTTGCAACATCGCCGGATTTTATGAGTGTTACTAGATACCCCAAACGGTGATGGTTCATTTTCTGTGATGGGAAAGGAGTGTGTGGATTGGGACGGTTAGGCGGTTTTCTAGAAATCGATCGGCAAAAGACCCCGGAAAGGGGGGCTTGGGAAAGGCAGCGGGATTGGCAGGAGTTGACATTGCCAAGTGATGAACGCCTGATTCAAGACCAAGCCGCCCGCTGTATGGATTGTGGCACACCATTTTGTCAAATGGGTGAAGCTTGGCAGAAACTCACGATCGGGTGCCCTTTATATAATCTCATTCCCGAATGGAATGACTTGGTTTACCGCGGCCATTGGCGTGAAGCTTACGAGCGGCTCATCAAAACGAATAATTTTCCTGAATTCACAAGCCGGGTTTGTCCTGCGCCTTGCGAAGGATCGTGTAACGCCAATTTACCCACCGAACCGGTTGCCATCAAATCCATTGAGCGAGCGATTATTGATAAGGCTTTCGAGGAAGGCTGGGTGATCGTCCGCCGTCCAAAAAAACGGACGGGGAAAAAAGTAGCCGTCATCGGTTCAGGACCGGCAGGCCTTGCGTGTGCCGACAATCTCAATCAAGCGGGTCATTCCGTCACGGTTTTTGAAAAAGCCGATCGCCCAGGCGGTTTACTCATGTACGGCATCCCCAACATGAAGTTGGAAAAATGGGTGGTCGAAAGGCGGATTGAGCATTTAAAAAGAGAAGGGATCACTTTTATCCTGAATACAGAAGTCGGCAAGGCCATTCCTCTGGAAAAACTAGAAGCGCAATTTGATGCTGTCATTTTATGTGTCGGTGCTGCGAGACATCGCGATTTAAAGATCCCCGGCCGCACGTTGAAAGGCATCCATTATGCGATGGATTATTTGGAAGAAAGCACCAAAGCACTGCTTGAAGGCCGTGCGCCTAAGATCACAGCAGAAAGGAAAAAGGTCATTGTCATCGGTGGCGGTGACACGGGGGCTGACTGCGTGGCAACAGCCCTCAGACAAAATTGCCTAAGCGTCGTGCAATTTGGCAAACACGAGCGTCCGCCAAAAGTTCGGCGGGCGAATAACCCCTGGCCGGAACCCCCACAAATCTTTAAATTGGATTATGCCCATGAAGAAGCTATCGCCCGTTTTGGTCATGACCCGCGCCAATTTGGGATCTCAACGGTACGCTTTCGCGGCACTGAGTCAGTTTCTATGCTTGAGACGGTCGGCATAAAGGTCAATGAGGATGGGTCTTTGGAGGAAATCCCAGAAACGGAACAATCTTGGGAAGCGGATCTTGTCCTTATCGCCATCGGCTTTGAAGGGGTGGAGAAAAATTTTGCGGATTACACAGATATAAAACTGTCCGCCAACGGTACCATCCTAGCCCCACGGAAAACTTTTACCACGAATCGTCCAAACGTCTACGCTGCCGGCGATGCGCGACGCGGACAAAGTTTAATCGTATGGGCCATGCGCGAAGGACGTGAGGTCGCTGATATTGTGAATGAAAAACTGAAAAATTAATCCGAACTCCCGATAGCGAAATTTGTCGAATTTTTTGAATGCTATTGGGAGTTTTTATGTTATAATGAGGCTGTTCAACCATGAATTGGAACAAATATGATTACGTTTTGCCATGTTAATGCATGACTTTATCCGTAAAGTTAGCTTTTGTGTTACCCTCGGAGAATTTCTATTAAAAATGGTTTTTATGATGAATTTGCTCTGGTAACCAGCTGAAAATCAATCATAAAAGAATATAGATCTATTTTTTGGTGTTTAACAATAAGCAGTATTTGTGTTAGCACCTGCGCGGTCCCCTTGGATAAATTCCAATAAAAATAGCTATTATGATGAAATTAGCCGTTGTAAGCGGCTAAAAAACAGCCATTTTAAGCTGGTTCTTACAATATAAAGAATTTAACAAGTAAAATTTACTCTCGCAAAAATTGAGGGGTGGGGGAAAAGTGATGACGCTCAAAGCACTTCATCCAAATGTTAAAATCCGTATCACCGTGAATTTCTTTTTGGTAATTGTATATAGAATGGTGACGCCATTTCTAGCTGTCTATTTCTCCCAAAAAGTGGGTGCAACGATCACCGGCTTTCTTTTTGCCACAGTGATTTTAAGTGCCGTATTGGGCGGAGTGATTGGGGGTTTCTATGGCGACCGCATCGGAAGACGGAAGCTCATGCTCATGACTGATCTCATCATGGCTTGCGGCTTCGGGGTGATTGCTCTATTGAATTCACCATGGATGGACGCCCCGTATTTAACGTATGTTGTGTTTCTTGTAGTAGAGTTTTTCGAAGGCATAGCGATGCCGGCTGCACAAGCATTGTTAATTGATTCCAGCACCTCAGAGACACGGCGCCTCATTTTTCAAATTCAATATTGGGTGAACAATCTTTCGATGGCCATTGGCAGCATGATCGGCGCCTTTCTGTTTCAGACCCATCATTTTCTTTTGTTTTGCCTAGTCGCCCTTGTGACATTGATTTCCTATTTTATCACATTGTTTTTTATTACCGATACATATGTTCCACAACCGGCAGAAAAAACATCTCATCCATCTGGAAATGGGAATGAGAAAGCAGGCGGCTTTCTGAAAAACTATGCTTTTATTCTCTACGATAAAATCTTTTTATTTTTTATTTTGGCGGTTTTATTAACAAGCATTATTGAAAATCAATTAACCAATTATGCTGGCGTCCGCATGGCCCAAGCCATTCATGATCAGCCGCTTTTTGCCGGATGGTTGGATTTTCACGTCAATGGTGTTTGGCTTCTGGGATTTTTACAAACGGAAAACACATTATTGGTCGTAGTGGGGACCTTTTTGATTGCTTGGATGGTGAAAAAAGTTAGTGACCAACTAGCGATTATTACCGGGGTCATCATTTTTACAGCGGGCTATGCCTATATCATGATTGGCACGGTGCCTAGTTTGTTGATTTTGGCCATGTTAATCGCCACCCTCGGGGAATTAACCTATGTACCGATCAAACAGGCGTATCTTGCGGATATTGCACCGGAAAATGCTCGGAGTTCCTATATGGCCGCAAACTCAATGATGCAATTTTTAAGTGCGATCATTGGAGGGCTGATGATTACGATCGGTTCACTGCTCAATCCGGCCATTATGACTGTCTTAATTATCTTATTCGGCCTTGCAGCGGCTGGGCTCTTTTTTCAATCCGGTAGGTTGCTAAATAAAAAAGGCAACAAGGCCTTGCAGGTGGAAAAGGCTTCTCATTTATAAAAAACATCGGCCAATGAAACTTTTTGGACGGGTTTGTCGTATTTATATTGTCAAATGTTTTTCAAACTTATAGGGACTGAACGGAGATCATGTTATATATAATGTATCGTCCCAAAAGTATGGAAAACGTGAAATAGAGAATCTTTGATGGGGAGGAGACGGTCGGAATGCCGCAGTGGTTAAAGAAAACGTTAGTCACTTTAGTTGCAGTTCTGACATTGGGCACCGTCGTCCCAACCGTCAACTATCATAGTGACAACAACCGTCCGAACCGTTACGGAAATGATGGTGCCCGCACCGGAAGTGAAGCTGAGCCAATCGTTTTGGTGCAAACCAAAGAAGCCGAAGCTCAGGAAGCTGAAAAGAGAAGCGATGAAAGCTGGGCAGCCATTGCTGCTCAATGTGAAACGAAGGATGAAATGCTTGCGGAATTGGAACGTTTTACAATGAAAGAGGCAGAAACGCAAGGGATGCAAAAGTTCGGTGATAGCATTGCTGATGTGATCGGCGAAACGTATAAAAAAGATATCGTTCCGAAATTTGCCAAAGCCGTCACCTCCCTTGGAGCGATGACCGATACGGAGACGCTTCGCCATTTGGCAGTCAGCCATAATCCCGCCTCCGGAACCGGGGAACGGATCATGCATCTCTACGATGAGCGGACCGGTAAAGAATGGGTGAAATTCCATGTCCGAAGGGACCACCCGCCGCTCGACGGATATTATTTTACCTTTCATTATCATGTGAAGGACGATAATTTCCAAAACCATTATGAAGTCGGAAAAATCAACTGGGGCAAAAACACCCCGCCAAATTGGACGGCTTAATAAGAAGTGCCCGGCCTTCGTTGAACACAACGACTGCCGGGGTTTTTATTCTGTAAAAACGTATAATTTTTTACGGGCCATCATTAGAGCGCCTAAGACTCGGCCATCGCCTAAAAGACATGGTGGATCCTAGTTTTATAGATCGAAACCAAGATTCTGCAAGAAGCGCAAAAAAATAACACCTAGTAGGTTAGATGTAAAAAACTGGAGCATATGCACAATTTCACGCCGATCAGGCATCTAAAATGAGCAAAAATCCGCTTTATGCGTAATTTTAAGGCTCTAGCAGCTGAAAAGTGAGCGGACGCTCCAGAAATTGGAAAAACAAGGGTGAAAACTGTAAAAAACTGGAGCATATGCGCAATTTCAGACCGAACGGGCCCCAAATATGAGCAAAAACCTGATTTATGCGCAATTTTAAGGCTCAAGCAAACAGAAAAAGAGCTGACGCTCCAGTAAATGGTAAAATAAGGACGAACCCTGTATCAAACTTGATCCTATGCGCAATCCGAAGAGGACAAATTTATATTTTGTAGGTGATCATTTTGAAATTATACGGTGAGTTGACAAAGAATGATTGGCTAAAAGCATTTAATATAGAAGAAAAGGATGTTCCTAAGTCATTTATCATACATGGTGCTTGGGAACATGAAAAACACCTAACGACATGGAAAAATAAAATTGGGAATGATATATGGGCACCTCATTGGAATACCATTATAGGGAATATAAATCATCAAAGAATCGGATTTGCTAATGTATTTGGAGGTCCAAGTGCTGCAGTAATATGTCATCAATTTGCATCTCTAGGAACCGGTATTTTCATTCAAACGGGATACTTTGGTGGTCTATCTTATAATGTACAGTTTGGGGATATTTTAATTGTAACCGCTGCTGAAATGGCAGACGGCGTTTCAAATTGGTATCTACCAGACCAACAAATAGTTCAATCTGATCGAGAGCTGATAGAGGCAGCCATTAACTTTTGTGAGGGCAGGGGACTTAGCTATGTAACAGGAACCGTCTTTACAACGGGTGCAATCATGGTAGAAACAGATGAGCTAATTCAAAAATGGGCCGAAAGAGGTCACATAGGCGTTGATATGGAAACGGCGACAACTTTAGCTGTTGCGAGGAAGTTTAATAGAAAAGCCATTGGGCTACTCAACCTTTCTGACCATATTATAAAAGGAGATACATTTTATACACCCAATAATAAACGAAATGAAATAAAGGAAAAAACCGATGAAAAATTAAGAGAACTCGCATTATATCTATCTAGATTATAAAATCTTTTGTTCCACCCATAAGGATGATACTTCAATATTTTACTATTTAATGGATTTTAATACGAACAATCAAAAGTATAAAAAATTGGCCTCATTAATTATTAAAATTGAACGATTTAATGCGGAAAATAGATGATTCGAGTTCTGTCCGCCATTTTGAACTAAAAAATTTTTTGAAGTGGCAGATAGCTTGAAATTACTAGAGAGAAACTAGGTTGATTTTAAGACTGCTTTTCCAATACCTGTATCCAAAAAGCCGTTTTGGAGTGGATGGCGATCCAAAATGGCATTTAGAGGGGTTCTAAAGTCCATTTTGAGCTGAAAAATTTTTTGAAATGGTGTTTAGCTTGAATTTGTTGGAAAAACAAGGCTAATGAGGGGGATGTTTTGCCAATATCTGTATCCAAAAAGCCATTTTGGAGTGGAAAGTGATCCAAAATGGTATTTAGTGCAGTTCTAAAGACCATTTTGAGCTGAAATTTTTTTTGAAATGGCTTTTAGCTTGAATTTATTGGAAAAATATGACTTGTTAAAGGGTTGTTTTTCCAAATCTTGTATCCAAAAAGCCATTTTGGAGTGGGAAGCGATCCAAAATGGCATTTAACAC
>Ga0310828_1001536_pt1 | contig 13038 bp, 4 predicted proteins | sample WT_ome_3_FD_202242 | JGI IMG/M metagenome (GOLD analysis project Ga0310828, IMG submission 202242) | Sorghum-adapted microbial communities enriched on wild type (WT) sorghum from Joint BioEnergy Institute, Emeryville, California, United... ... | reverse complement strand
GACAAGCTCGCCGTCCGCTACGAAGCCACGATCCACATCGCTGCCATCAACATCTGGCTCCGCGACCTCGCACGAAACTTATGAAACGCGGCCTAGGCGGATGCCCCGGGGCACCCGCTGGCCGGGCATCCGTGGGTCAGGCCGGTGAGTCGGCCGGCCTGGCCCACGGGCTCGGCCCGATCGCAGCGGCCTCCACCTGCGCCGGAACGGAGCCGTTGTCGGGGTTGCCGGTACGCGGCGGCACCGGCAGGGCGAGCGTGAGCTTGGTGTGGCCCCGGTGCGCGGCCAGCGCCGCCCGGTGGTAGGACTCGATCTGCCGCATGAACTCCTCGTCGGTGTAGACGGTGCCGTCGACCAGCGGGCCCGGCCGGCCCTCCAGCACCGCGACCACGTCGTCGCCGGTGAGGGTCTTGTGTGTCTCCAGGGCGTGGGCGAGCGCGAGCACCCGGCGGCGCTCCTCCTCCAGGATCGCGGCGGTGCGCTCGAGTAGCGCGCTGAGGTTGTCCTCGATCCGGTCGGCCAGCGCCTGGCGCGCGTTCACCCCCTGCTCCTGCGCCTTGCGCCCCGGCCCGCCCGGTGAGCCGACCTCCAGCCGCTTGGCGGTGGAGTACGACGAGACCGTGGTGCCCATGCCCCAGAAGCCCTCCATGTACGTGGCCACGCCGGTCGCCGACTCCAGGTCCCCGGAGACGCCGGAGGAGCTGTCCCCGTCGAAGAACATCCGCTCTCCGGCGAGCGAGGCGAGCGAGACGTAGATGTCCGACTCGTACTCGCTGCGCCAGCGGGTGAACTGGTCCTCGGGCGGGATGCTCGCCACCATGCCCAGGTAATCGCTGCCCTTCTCGATGGTGGCGATATCGATCTCCATGTGCTGCCGGGTGCGGTACGCGACCACCGCGTGGCACGCCTCGTGCACGGCCACCGCGTGCCGTTCCCGCTCGATGTACTCCACGTCCTCCGGCGGCCCCAACTCCTTCAGCTGCTTGGCCTTCATCACATCGGCCCAGGTGATGACGTCCCGGCCGGCGCGGATCGCGGTGATCAGCGCCTCGTTCACGGTGTCCTTGATGGTGGCGCCGGTGGCGTACGGCGTGATGGTGGCGAGCTTGTCGATCTGCTCCTCGGTGAGCTCGTGCCGCACCTTGTCCAGGTAGCCCTTGTAGGTGCGGATCCGGCCGGCCTTGCTCGGGTAGCCCACCTTGTAGATGCGGTCGATGCGGCCGGGCCGCAGCAGCGCCTCGTCGAGCCGCTCCGGCAGGTTGGTCGCCATCATGATGAGGATCCGGTACTTCGGCGGCGGCTTGGGGCGCATGCCGAGCATCCGGCGGACATACCGGTTGACGAAGCCGCGCGGCTTCTTCAACCCGGAGATCTCGGTGAGCAAGGCTTCCAGCGTGCCCATCCCGCCTCCGCCGGCCATGTTGCCCATGACGATCCGGTTGCGCCGGGTGTCCGGCTGCTCGACGTCGGAGCGCATGGCGTCCCTGGTGAGCAACCACTGCGCGTCGGGGGACAGGTAGGAGAAGCCGCGGCAACCGCCGGTGTGGAACGGCGCGGGCCGCATGCCGCGCGGGAAGCCCGGCCCGCCTTGCGCGAGTGCGCCGCGGTTGCCCAGGGAGTCGGCCTCGTCGAAGAAGACGATCACACCGCCGTACCGCAGGGCCAGCTTGCGCAGCTTGCGGAACAGGCTCTTGACCTTGAGTACGCCGACGCCGAAGAACATGTTGATGAACGCGCCCGGGTCGACGAAGACGTACGGCTTGCCGGTCTCGCCGGCGACCGCCTCGGCCATCAGGGTCTTGCCGGTGCCGGGTGGGCCCCAGAGCAGGATGCCGCCCGGCACGTACCCGCCCTTGGACTCGATCGCCTCCGGGTTCTCCAGGTAGACGATGTTCTCCTTGACCCGTTCCAGCACGTGGTCCTGGCCCCAGACATCGGTGAAGCGGGTCTTGATGTCGTCCGGGTAGTAGACGTCCACGCCCCCGCGGGACAGGAACCAGAAGATCGCGACGAACTGGCCGACCGCGATGAACATGATGAAGACGATCTGGATGACGAACGGCAGCGCACCCCAGATCAGCGCCGGCAGCTGGAACACCACCAGGACTGGGCTGGTGTCCATGACCTGGCCGAGCACGATGGCGATCAGCGCGAGCCAGATCAGCCACTTCACCCAGCGACCCAGCCGGAACCGCGTCCAGTCCGACAACCGGCGGTGGGTCAGCCGCTCGAACCCGCCGAAGACATGGTGGATCCAGAACCGGTGGTAGGCCGCCCAGCGCTCGCTGATCAGGTAGTGCACCTGCCGCAGCAGCTCCAGCCCGGCCAGCGACAGCACCACCAGCCCCCACGTCGAGCGCAGCCGTTCCCGTGTGGCGTCGACGAACGGAAGCAGCGGGTTGTCTGCCATCGCGGCCCAGACCAGGATGAACCAGACCACCGTGAAGAGCACCAGGAACTTGATCCGGTCCCAGGGGGCCAGCCGCTTGCGGGTCTGCCGCTCCCGCTCCACCGGTCCCTCGTCGGGCGGTCGCAGGCCCTCCACTGGCGCGGTCGGTGCCGTCGTCATGATTTGCTCCTTACCGTGAACGAGGTAGCGATCGCCTCCAACTCGTCGGCGCGGTCCCGGTAGCAGCGCGTCGAGCACCGGACCAGCAGGGTGTAGACCCGGTCACCAGCGTTGTTCACCAGCGCGGTCAGGTCGAAGGTGTGCAGCACACCGCTGGGGAGCAGGTAGTTGTAGACCACCCGGACGCCGTGGATGTTGTCGCTCGGGGTCAGCACCTCGTCGTGGACGAGTTCGAAGAACCCCAGCCCCAGCTGTTGGGCGGCCGCTTCCCGGTACTCGTCCGGGGTTACCGGAAGGAAGGAATTGCGCAGCCAGTTCAGCGAGATCCTGCCCTGGGTATCGGGGTCCAGCCGAAGGACCTGGGCGTAGACGATCGGCTCGTCGGTGGTCTGCCCGGAAACCAGGTGCGCCACGGATGGCTCGTTCGCGGCGTCGAAGGCGGTATTCCAGCTCAATCCCCGTTGGAGGTCGGCGGTGGCGGATTCCGACGGCGCGGAGATCACCATCTCGTCGAGGTCACCCTCGCCGATCCGGTGCCATTCGTACGGCACCTTGAAGTACGTCTGCTCGCCGGAGTTTTTGACGTAGGTGAATTCCGGAGTGCCACACGCCGCGACTGCCGAGAATGCCGCGAGCGCGGTCAGGGCAACGGTGGCCCGGATCGCTGTGGTCAGCATGCTTTGTTCACCGTTCGTACCCGGTTGCCCGATCCGTTAGCGGGCCGGGCCGTAACGGCAGTATCGACCCGTACTGTTACGACGCCGTAGCGTGCGAAGAGACGAGCTTGTTAGCCCATACGGGCAGTACCTGGCGTACTACCGTCGTCACGAACTGCGCATGCCTCGGCACGTGGGGCGGCCGGGCTGTGGTTGGCGGGTGGGCGGCCGGGCCGTGGTTGGCGGGCGGGTCGCCGGGCTGTGGTTGGCAGGCGGGCGGCCGGGCCGCGGTTGGTGGGTGGGCGGCCGGCTCGGTCGTGGTTGGTGGGCGGGCGACCCGGCCGCGAGTGGCGGCTGGCGTGGCTACCTCGCCGGCTTTCACCCCGCGCGCCACCGCCCGGTGGCGCGCGGGGCGGATCACCAGGTTGGCGTCAGCTCTCCAGCATCTTGCGCAGGACGTACTGCAGGATGCCGCCGTGGCGGTAGTAATCCGCTTCGCCGGGGGTGTCGATGCGGACCACCGCGTCGAACTCCACTCCGGTGTCGGTGGTGACCTTCACCGTGCGGGGGGTGGTGCCACCGTTCAACTCGGTGATGCCGGTGATGGTGAAGGTCTCGGTGCCGGTCAGGCCGAGCGACTGCGCGTTCTGCCCGGCCGGGTACTGCAGCGGCAGCACCCCCATGCCGATCAGGTTGGAGCGGTGGATCCGCTCGTACGACTCGGCGACCACCGCCTTGACGCCGAGCAGCATGGTGCCCTTCGCCGCCCAGTCGCGCGACGAGCCGGAGCCGTACTCCTTCCCGGCCAGGATGACCAGCGGCACGCCCGCCTCGGCGTACGCGACCGCGGCGTCGTAGATGGTGGTCTGCTCGCCGGTCAGGTGGTTGATCGTGAAGCCACCCTCCACGCCCGGAACGAGCTGGTTGCGCAGCCGGATGTTGGCGAAGGTGCCCCGGATCATCACCTCGTGGTTGCCGCGGCGCGACCCGTACGAGTTGAAGTCCTTGCGCTGCACGCCGTGCGAGGCCAGGTACTGCCCGGCGGGCGAATCCGGCTTGATCGAGCCGGCGGGCGAGATGTGGTCGGTGGTCACCGAGTCGCCGAGCTTGGCCAGTACCCGGGCGCCGGAGATGTCGCTCACCGGCTGCGGGTCGCGGGTCATGCCCTCGAAGTACGGCGGCTTGCGCACGTACGTCGAGTCGGGATCCCAGGCGAAGGTGTCCCCGGTCGGGGTGGGCAGCTGCCGCCACCGCTCGTCTCCGGCGAAGACGTCCGAGTAGTCGCGCGTGAACATCTCCGAGGCGATCGCGGACGCGATCACCTCCTCGACCTCCTGGGCTGACGGCCAGATGTCGCGCAGGTAGACCGGCTGCCCGCCGGTGCCGATGCCCAGCGGCTCGTTCAGCAGGTCCACGTCCATCGAGCCGGCCAGCGCGTACGCCACCACCAGCGGCGGGGACGCCAGGTAGTTCATCTTCACGTCCGGGTTGATCCGCCCCTCGAAGTTGCGGTTACCGGAGAGCACGCTGACCACGGTGAGGTCGTTCTCGTTGACCGCAGCGGAGATCTCGTCCGGCAGCGGGCCGGAGTTGCCGATGCAGGTGGTGCAGCCGTAGCCGACCAGGTTGAAGCCGAGCTTCTCCAGGTATGGCGTCAGGCCGGCCCGGTCGTAGTAGTCCATGACCACTTTGGACCCCGGGGCGAGAGTGGTCTTCACCCACGGCTTGCGGCTCAGGCCGCGCTCCACCGCGTTCTTCGCCAGCAGCGCGGCGCCGACCATCACCTGCGGGTTGGAGGTGTTGGTGCACGAGGTGATCGCGGCGATGACCACCGCGCCGTGGTCGAGCTCGTACTGGCCGGTCTCGCCGGTCACCCGTACCGGGTTGGACGGGCGGCCCTGGGCACCGGCGGCGGCGCTGAAGACATGCGGTGAGCCACCGCCGTTGTCCCCGCCGCCGGCCGCGGTCGGGTCGCTGGCCGGGAACGTCTCCGCCACCGCTTCGTCCACCTTGGACTCGATGCCGTCGGTGCCGACGTAGTCGGAGAGCGCGGCCCGGAACGCCTGCTTCGCGGTGCGCAGCGCCACCCGGTCCTGCGGGCGCTTCGGCCCGGCCAGCGAAGGCTCCACCGTGGACAGGTCCAGCTCCAGGTGCTCCGAGTAGTCCGGCTCGGCGTCCGGGTCGTGCCACAGGCCCTGCGCCCGGGCGTACGCCTCGACCAGCGCCACCTGATCGTCGCCGCGTCCGGTCAGCCGCAGGTAGCGCACGGTCTCCGCGTCGATCGGGAAAATGGCCACAGTGGACCCGTACTCGGGGGACATGTTGCCGATGGTGGCCCGGTTGGCCAGCGGGACGGCCGCCACGCCCGGGCCGTAGAACTCCACGAACTTGCCGACCACCCCGTGCTTGCGCAGCAGCTCGGTGATGGTGAGCACCAGGTCGGTGGCGGTGGTGCCCTCGGGCAGCTCCCCGTGCAGCTTGAACCCGACCACCCGGGGGATGAGCATGCTGACCGGCTGGCCGAGCATGGCCGCCTCGGCCTCGATGCCGCCCACGCCCCAGCCCAGTACGCCCAGGCCGTTGACCATCGTGGTGTGCGAGTCGGTGCCGACCACGGTGTCCGGGTAGGCCACCCCGTCGCGGGCGAAGACGGTGCGGGCCAGGTACTCGATGTTGACCTGGTGCACGATGCCGGTGCCCGGCGGCACCACCCGGAACTCGTTGAACGCGGTCTGGCCCCAGCGCAGGAACTGGTAGCGCTCGCGGTTGCGCTGGTACTCCAGCTCGACGTTGCGGGCGAAGGCGTCCTCGCGGCCGAAGATGTCGGCGATCACCGAGTGGTCGATGACCAGCTCCGCGGGGGCCAGCGGGTTGACCCTGGTGGGGTCACCGCCCAGATCGCGCACCGCCTCCCGCATGGTGGCCAGGTCGACCACGCAGGGCACCCCGGTGAAGTCCTGCATGAGCACCCGGGCCGGGGTGAACTGGATCTCCACGCTGGGTTCGGCGGTCGGGTCCCAGGAGCCCAGCGCCCGGATGTGCTCGGCGGTGATGTTCGCCCCGTCCTCGGTGCGCAGCAGGTTCTCCAGCAGGATCTTCAGGCTGTACGGCAACCGGGCATGACCGTCCACCCGGTCGATCCGGAAGATCTCGTAGCTCGAGTCGCCGACGCGCAGGTGGTCCCTTGCGCCGAAGCTGTCCAGGCTCGCCACGTCGTACTCCTTCACCCTTTACCCGTCTGTCAGCAGTCTTTCGCACCGCGCGGCCGGCGGTTGCTCGGGGGTGCCATCCCAAACCGTACGTCCGTCTTGCTAACTCGCGCAAGCCGCCGCTCCTGATCGGCGTGGCGAGCGCATGCTCGCTGCCAGTCTTGCCCCTCCCGTGGTCGGCGCCTGCAAGGTCTTGCAGAAAGTTTCTGAAAGGGCTAGCGTGCGAGCACCGCCGCCGGAGGAGGACGTCGATGTTCGCTCCCGCCCGCCTCGCCCTGGCCGCCGTGCTCGGCGCCAGCCTGCTCGCCGTCCCCAGCAGCGCCGCTGGCGCGCGGGAGGCCCCCACGCCGCCGCGGCCGCGGGCCGAGCAGTTCTACTTCGTGCTCCCGGACCGGTTCGCCAACGGCGACCCCGGCAACGACCGGGGTGGTCTGGCCGGTGACCGGATGGCCACCGGGTACGACCCGGCGGACAAGGGCTTCTACCACGGTGGTGACCTCAAGGGGCTGCTGGGGAAGCTCGACTACATCCAGGGACTGGGCACCACCGCGATCTGGCTGGCGCCGGTGTTCAAGAACCGCCCGGTGCAGGGCAGCGGCGCGAACGCCTCGGCCGGCTACCACGGCTACTGGATCACCGACTTCACCCAGGTCGACCCGCACTTCGGCAGCCGTGCGGACCTGGTCCGGCTGGTCCAGGCCGCACACCGGCGCGGCATGAAGATCTACCTCGACGTGATCGTCAACCACACCGCCGACGTCATCGACTATGCCGGCGGCAATCGTTCCTATGTAGACAAGGCGACCAGGCCGTACCGGGACGCGGCCGGCCGGCCGTTCGAGGACCGCAACTACGCCGACGGGACACGCGCCTTCCCGAAGGTGAGCAACGCCTCCTTCCCGTACCAGCCGGTCTTCGCCAGCCTGGCCGACGCGACGGTGAAACGACCCGCGTGGCTGAACGATCCGACGATGTACCACAACCGCGGCGACTCCACCTTCGTCGGGGAGAACAGCGAGTACGGCGACTTCGCCGGGCTGGACGACCTGTGGACCGAGCGCCCCGAGGTGGTCCGCGGGATGACGAAGATCTACCAGGACTGGATCGCGGACACCGGCGTGGACGGCTTCCGTATCGACACCGTCAAGCACGTGAACATGGACTTCTGGCCACAGTTCAGCCGGGGGATCGAGGACTTCGCCGCCAGGCACGGCAAGCCGGACTTCTTCATGTTCGGCGAGGTGTTCAGCACCGACCCGCAGTTCACCTCGACCTACGTGCGGACCGGCGAGCTGCCGGCCACGTTGGACTTTCCGTTCCAGGCGGCCGCGACCGGGTTCGCCACCGGCACCGGAACCGCGGCGCAACTGGCCAGCGTCTACGCCGCCGACGACCTGTACACGGCCCGGGACACCGACGCCGGCCGGCTGCCCACCTTCCTCGGCAACCACGACATGGGGCGGATCGGCCACTTCGTCGCCGCCGCGGGCGGGGATGAGGTTACGCAGCTGCGCCGGGACGTGCTCGCCCACGAGCTGATGTTCCTCACCCGCGGGCAGCCCGTGGTGTACTCCGGCGACGAGCAGGGGTTCACCGGCTCGGGCGGCGACCGGGACGCCCGGCAGGACATGTTCGCCTCGCGGACACCCGACTACCTCGACGACGACCTGCTGGGCACGAACCGCACGCACGCGTCCGACCAGTACGACACGGACCACCCGATCTACCGGGCGATCGCGCGGCTCGGCGCGCTGCGCAAGGCACATCCGGCGCTGCGCGACGGGATCCAGGTGACCCGGTACGCCGCGGACGGGCCCGGGGTGTTCGCCTTCTCCCGCACCGATCCGGACGAGCGGGTGGAGTACCTGGTCGCGGTGAACAACGCCAGCACCGCTCGGCAGGTACGCGTGCCCACGTACTCCGCGCGGATGGGCTTCCGGCAGGTCTACCCACACGCGGGCCCGGCTCTGGCCACGGGCGCCGACGCGACGGCCGAGCTGACCGTGCCGCCGCTGTCCGCGGTGGTCTACCGGGCCGAACGTCCACTCCCGACCGGTCGCGCCACGGTACGGATCAGCGAGCCGACCGGGGGCGCGCCGGTGGCCACCACAGCCACGGTGACCGCCGAGGTGACCGGCGATCCGCTGGCCGCGGTGACCTTCTCGGCCAAGGTCGGCGGCGGGCCGTGGCGGGTGCTCGGCACGGACCACCAGGCGCCGTACACGGTGGTGCACGACCTGGCCGGGCTGGCCGGCGCGACAAAGGTCCAGTACAAGGCGACCGTCCGCGGCGGCGGCCAGGACACGGCGACCGCGACCGTGGCGACACCGCCCTCGGCGGCCAGCCGCGACTGGCTGGTGGTGCATTACCAGCGCGACGACGGGGCGTATGACGACTGGAGCCTCTACACCTGGGGCGACATCGACCCGGGCTGGCAGACGCCCTGGCCGTCCGGCCAGCCGTTCGCCGGCGAGGACTCCTACGGCCGGTTCGCCTGGGTCAGGCTCGCGCCGGACGCGCGGAACGTGGGCTTCCTGGTGGTGAACAAGGACGGGGTGAAGGACGTCGAGGCCGACCGGAACGTCGACGTGACCAGGACCGGGGAGATCTGGCTCAAACAGGGCGACCCGACGATCTACGAAACCGGCGGGGAGAGCCCACCGGTGGACACCGGTACCGCGGTGCTGCACTACCGGCGGGCCGACGGCGACTACGACGGCTGGGGCCTGCACGTGTGGGATGGCGCGGCCACGCCGACCGACTGGGCCAACCCGCTACCGCCGGCCGGACGGGACGCGTACGGCCTCATCTTCCGCGTGCCGCTCGCCCCGGACGCGAGCGGGCTGAGCTACATCGTGCATCGCGGGGACACCAAGGATCTGCCCGAGGACCAGCGGCTGGATTTCGGCGCGTTTGGCCATGAGGTGTGGATTCTCGCGGGTACGCGCGGTTACCTGCTGCCCGCCGCGGCGACCGGCACCGCCCAGCCGCCGACCGACGCCGATCTCGGCAAGGCGAGGGCGCACTGGATCGACCGGTCCACGGTGGCCTGGCAGACCGGACCCCCTGACGGCAAGCAGTACGCCCTGGTCAGCGCGCCCGACGGCGGCCTGTCCGTGGTGGACGGCGAGCTGGTCGGCGAGTACCGGACGGTGCCGCTGACGGCGCGGCGCAACGGGCTCACCGAGGCGCAGCGGGCGACGTTCCCGCACCTGTGGCAGTACCGTGCCTTCACGCTGGACACCCGTGACGCCAAGGCCCTGCTGCGCGGGCAGCTCGCGGTGACCGAGCGGGACCACGAGGGCAGGCTGCTCGCGGTCACCGGAGTACAGATTCCCGGGGTGCTGGACGACCTGTACGCGGCCGCCACCAAGGCCAGGCTGGGCCCCACGTTCGACCGGGGCCGGCCGCGGCTGGCCGTGTGGGCGCCCACCGCCACCGACGTCAAGCTGGAGCTGGCCGATCGGCTTGTGTCGATGAAACGGGACGACCGCACGGGAGTCTGGTCGGTCGACGGCGACCGGAGCTGGATCGGGCAGTACTACCGCTACCGGGTGACCGTCTGGCAGCCGGCGGTGCGGCGCGTGGTGACGGCGTCCGTCACCGACCCGTACTCGGTCTCGCTCGCCGCTGACTCCACGCACAGCCAGATCGTCGACCTCGGCCGGCCCCCGGACTGGCCGAAGCCCGCGCCGGTGCCGCCGGCCCGGATCCAGATCCAGGAGCTGTCCGTACGCGACTTCTCCATCGCGGACACCAGCGTGCCGGCGGCGGAGCGGGGCACCTACCTCGCCTTCACCCACCCGGAGTCGACCGGGATGCGGCACCTGCGCGCCCTGGCCGAGGCCGGCCTGACCCACGTCCACCTGCTGCCCGCGTTCGACTTCGCGACCACGCCGGAGCGCCGCGCCGACCAGCGGGCGCCCGACTGCGACCTGGCGGCGCTGCCGCCCGACTCCGAGCAGCAGCAGGCGTGCGTGGCAGCGGTCGCCGACACCGACGGCTACAACTGGGGCTACGACCCGCTGCACTACACCGTGCCGGAGGGTGGCTACGCCACCGATCCCGAGGGCACCGCCCGGATCAGCCAGTTCCGCCAGATGGTGGCCGGCCTCAACCGGGCTGGTCTGCGCGTCGTGCTGGACGTGGTCTACAACCACACCTCCGCCGCCGGCACGCACCCGCGCTCGGTGTTGGACCAGATCGTGCCCGGCTACTACCACCGGCTGCTCGACGACGGCACGGTGGCCAACTCGACCTGCTGCGCCAACACCGCCCCGGAACACGCCATGATGGGCAAAATGGTGGTGGACTCGGTGGTCACCTGGGCCAAGCAGTACAAGGTGGACGGTTTCCGGTTCGATCTGATGGGCCACCACCCGAAGGAGAACCTGCTCGCCGTGCGGCGGGCCCTGGACCAGCTCACCCTTGCCCGGGACGGCGTGGACGGCAAGTCCATCTACGTCTACGGCGAGGGCTGGGACTTCGGCGAGGTGGCCGGCGGCGCCCGGTTCGTCCAGGCCACGCAGGCGAACATGGCCGGCACCGGGATCGGCACCTTCAACGACCGGCTGCGCGACGCGGTCCGCGGCGGCGGCCCGTTCGACGACAACCCGCGCCGGCAGGGCTTCGCCAGCGGGCTGTTCAGCGATCCGAACGGCGATTCGGTCAACGGCACGGCGGCCGAGCAGCGGGCCCGGCTGCTGCACCAGCACGACCAGATCAAGGTCGGCCTCGCCGGCAACCTCGCCGGATACCGGTTCGTGGACTCCTCGGGCCGGACGGTCACCGGCGCCCAGGTGGATTACAACGGCTCGCCGGCCGGGTACACCAGCCAGCCCGGTGAGGCGATCACCTATGTGGACGCCCACGACAACGAGATCCTCTACGACGCGCTGGCGTACAAGCTGCCGGTCGGGACGTCCGATGTGGACCGGGCCAGGATGCAGGTGCTGGCGCTGTCCACAGTGGTGTTCAGCCAGGGTGTCGGGTTCGTCACGGCCGGCTCGGAGCGGTTGCGGTCCAAGTCGCTGGACCGCAACTCGTACAACTCCGGGGACTGGTTCAACCAGATCCGCTGGGACTGCGCGGCCGGCAACGGCTTCGGGGTCGGGCTGCCGCCGGCCGCGGACAACGCGTCGCGCTGGCCGTACGCCCGCCCGCTGCTCGCCAACCCGGCGCTGGTGCCGGGCTGCGCCGCGATAGATCTGGCCGACCAGCGGTACCGGGAGCTGCTGCGCATCCGCGCCAGCTCACCGGTGTTCGCCCTGGGCAGTGCCGAGGAGGTGCAGCGCCGGCTGTCCTTCCCGCTCTCCGGGCCGGACGAGACACCGGGCGTGCTGACGATGGTGCTGGACGGCACCGGGCTGGACGACCGCTGGCGCAGCGTCACGGTCATCTTCAACGCCACGCCGCGCGAGGTGACCCAGACGTTGCCCGCGCTGCGCGGCGAGCACGTGGCGCTGCACCCCGAGCTGGCCCGGTCGGCCGATCCGGTGGCCCGGCAGGCCAGGTTCGACCCCGCGGCCGGCACCTTCACCGTCCCGGCCCGCACCGTCGCGGTGTTCGTCTCCTGAACGGTCCGGCGACTGGGCCGGCGAGGGCAGCCGTCCCAGCTCGGGCTAGCGCAGGCGGGGGCAGCCGTCCCAGCTCGGGCTAGGGGAGGCGGGGGCAGCCGGCCCAGCTCAGGGCTAAGGCAGGCGGGGGCCGGCCTCGCGCTGGGCGGCGAGCCAGGTCTCCACCTCGTCCGCGGCGCGCGGCAGGCGGGCCGAGAGGTTCACCGCGCCGGCCGCGGTCACCAGCACGTCGTCCTCGATGCGTACGCCGATGCCGCGCAGTTCGGCCGGGACCAGCTCGTCCTCGGGTTGGAAGTACAGGCCCGGTTCCATGGTCAGTACGTAGCCCTCGCCGAGCGTGCCCTCCCGGTACTTCTCCTTGCGGGCCCGGGCGCAGTCGTGCACGTCGAGCCCGAGCATGTGCCCGAAGCCATGCAGCGACCAGCGCCGGTACAGCATGGTGTCCTTGTCCAGCGCCTCGTCCACGCTCACCGGCAGGATGCCCAGGTCGGCCAGGCCCTCGGCGAGCACCCGGTTCACGGTCAGCGCGACCTCGTCGAACTTCACCCCGGGCTTGATCGCCTCCAGGCCGGCCTGCTGCGCGGCGTACACGATGTCGTAGACCTGTCGCTGCGGCCCGGTGAACCTGCCGGAGACCGGCAGCGTGCGGGTGACGTCGGCGGTGTAGAAGTGCCGGTTCTCCGCGCCCATATCGGCCAGCAGCAGGTCGCCGGGCGCGATCGTGCCGTCGTTGCGCTGCCAGTGCAGGATCGTCGCGTGCGGGCCGGAGCCGACGATGGAGTTGTACCCCAGGCCGTTGCCGTCGTGCCGGGCGCGCAGCCCGAACACCCCCTCGACCAGCCGCTCGGAGACCGGCCGGTCGGCCGGCAGCACCCGGGCCACGTCCTCGAAGCCGCGGACGGTGATCTCGATCGCCTCACACAGCTGGGCGATCTCCCACTCGTCCTTGACCAGCTTCAGCTCGGAGAGCGTGGTGGCCAGCTCGGCGTCCCGGGCGCCGTCGCCGTCGTACGGGCGGACCAGGCCGT
>Ga0310828_1001535_pt1 | contig 13046 bp, 8 predicted proteins | sample WT_ome_3_FD_202242 | JGI IMG/M metagenome (GOLD analysis project Ga0310828, IMG submission 202242) | Sorghum-adapted microbial communities enriched on wild type (WT) sorghum from Joint BioEnergy Institute, Emeryville, California, United... ... | reverse complement strand
CATCGCGCCGCAACTGTACTGGCACATCGGATTCCGCAAGGCCGACTACGCCAAGCTGCTGCCGTGGTGGGCGAAGACCGTCGAGGGCACCGGCGTCCAGCTCTATATCGGGCAGGCGGACTACCGCGTCGGCGAGCCGGGCGCGTGGAGCGATCCCGCCGAGCTGGATCGCCAACTCGCGCTCAACGCACGCTACCAGGTCGACGGCAGCATCCACTTCAGCGCCAAACAGGTGCGCGCCGACCGGCTGGGGTCAGTGACCCGCTACCGGGCGGCGCACTATGCGAGGCCGGCACTGGTGCCGACGCCGGAGCGGCTGAGGGCGGCGCCGCCGGGCGCGCCGGAACTCATCTCGGCCGGGCGGGACGGCAGCGGCGCAGTGACGCTGCAGTGGCGCCCGCCCGCCGGTCCGGCACCCACCGGCTACGCCGTCTACCGGGTGGACGGGCCGGACGGCGATGCCGTGCCGGTCGCTACGCTGCGCGCCACAGCCGACGGCGTCCAGCGCTGGACCGATGGCACCGCCGCGCCCGGCCGCCACTCCACGTACTGCGTCACGGCCGTTGACCGGAGCGCCAATCAGAGCGGCGCCAGCGCGCCGCGTACGGTCACCTGACTGGCGCTCCATCCGTCACGGTGCTGGGATCTGGCCGGCTAGAACGGGCAGCAGGTGAGAATCACCCGGTTGCTGTCTGGCGAATGGTGGCGGCGGTCCAGCGCGGTGACCCAGACGGTGAAGGTCTGGCTGGGGTCGAATTCGCACCCGTCGCACACCCCCACGTCCACGGCCGGCACGGTCAGCCCGCTGGTCAGCACCGTGAAGGTCAACAGGAAGCCCGGACTCTCCACGTGGAGCAGGTAACGCAACGGGCCGAAGCCGCCGGTCGCGGCGTCCCAGCGGAACCGCTCGGCCCGGCCCTGGTCGTCACGTTCCACGCGCAGGTTGGCCGGGGCGCTGGGCCGCTGGTACCCGTCAGGTGTCGGCGTGGTGACCGTGATGGTGGTGGCGTCGCTGTACAGCAGGCCGGCGCTGAATGCCCGCACGGTGATGCGGTATCGCGCATCCCACACCAGGTTGGCGATGGTGATGCTGGTCGCCGTGGTCTTCGAACGGGGCAGCGTGCCGCCGACGTCGAGCCCGAACGTACTGACGGAGTAGCCGCTGGCGCCCGCGACCGGGTGCCACGCGATGGTGATGCTGTCCATCCGCAGGTCGGTGACGCGCACTCCGGTCGGGGCCGGTGGCCCCGAGGCGGCGGCGGCCGGCGCGGCGGGCAGGGGGAGTGCACCAGCGGCCACGGCCAGGCCGAGTATGACCGGGGCGATCACCGATTTCATCCGTCGTCTCATTGGTCTCCTTTGCTTGCGCGTACCGCGTGCTGCGGGCACTGCCGGGATCTCACCAGTAACCACGCGGCGTGTCCACAAGCTGGTTCGGCAATTGCGTTTTCCCGCAACGGAAAACGCGCCGCGATTGGTCTAGAGTGGACGTCCGAGGGGGACGCTGCCTGGCTGGCGGGAATCGACATGGGCCCCGGGCGTGGGCAGGATAAAGCCGTGCTTCGGCTCGTGCTGACCCCGGCCGACCTCGCCCGCGTGCGGTTCGAGGCGCATCCCGGCCCGCTGGTCGACGCCGCCCTGGCCGCCCGGGCGCTGCGCCGCCCGCCCGCCGCGCCGCTGGCCCACTGGCGCGCGGCCACCCTTCCCGCGCTCGGCCACCGGGCCCGGCCGCTGCTCGCGCTCACCCCGCCGACCGGCCCGACCTGCACGTTCGTCCAGCCGATGTGCCGTGACCTGGATACCGGCCTGGAGCTGGTGCGGTCCACGCCGGTACGCACCATGCGGGCCGAGATCGCGGATCTGGCCGCGCCGGCGACCGGCTGGCTGCGCCGCCTGGCCGACGGCGACCGCGACGCGCGGGCCGACCTGCGGGCGGCGGCCGCCCGGGTGTACGCGGCCTGCGTCGCGCCGGTAGCCACCCACCTCGCCGCCGACCGGGAGGCGGATGTCTCCCGCCGCTGCGCGGAGTTGGGCGAGTCGGGGCTCGCGTCCACCCTCCCGGGCCTGCACCGCTCGCTCGAGCTGCGCGGGCACGAGCTGCTGGTGCGGCGGCCGTTCCGGTTCACCCACCGGTCGGACGGGCTGGGCCTGGTGCTCGTCCCGTCGCCGTTCCTGGTCGACGAGGTGCGGGTGGCGGCCACGCCCGGCGAGCCGATCGTGATCTTCTACCCGACCGGTACGCCCGTGCCCGGCCGGGACGGCGAACCTACGCCGGTACCCGGCCGGGACGGCGAGCCGCCGGACGACCCGCTCGCCCGCCTGCTCGGCGGCACGCGGGCCGCGGTGTTGCGCGCCGTGGGCACCGGCTGCGGCACGGTCGAGCTGGCCCGGCGGGTACGCTCCAGCCCGGCCACCGCGTCCGAGCACGCCGCCGCGCTGCGCGCCGCCGGCCTCGTCGCGACCACCCGCGCGGGGCGCGGCGTGCGGCACCGGATCACGCCGCTGGGCGCGCGGCTGTTGCACCGCACCGCACCGGCCGGCGGGCTCAGACCCGCCACACCTCCGCCTCGGTCATGAACGCCGACGAGGCCGGGCGTTCCGGCGTACCGCCGAGCACCACCTCGCCCGGCAGCACCCGGCCGCCGGCCCACACCCGCGCGGAGTTCATCGGGGCGAGCACCAGGCTCAGCGAGTGCGGGGTGCCGGCCAGGTCGAACTCGTCCGTGCTGAACGCGCGCCGGTGCAGCACGCCGGTCATCCGTACCCGGACGTCCCGCGCCCGTGCGTCCAGGCCGGTGGCGAAATCGAGCGTGACGTGCACCTCCGCCCGTCGCACCTCTGGCTCCGGCCACGGCACGCCGGCGACCTCCGGGAAGTTGCGGGTGAAGTACTGCGACAGCCAGTGGCCGAGGTCCGGGTCTGTCGCCAGCACCCGAACCCGCCCGTCGTGCCAGAGCACGATCGCGCGCCCGCTGCCGCGCTCGGACCACCGCACGATCCACACCGACGCGAACGTGCGCAACTCGTCGCCGGTCACCAGGCTGACGCCGGGGTTGGCGCCGACCAGCAGTACTCGCCGGGCGGCCGGATCGGTGGCGGCCACCGCCGGCTCCGGCGCGGCCAGGCCCGGATCGCTGGCGGCGCGCTCGGGCGCGGCCAGGCGGTGATCGCCCGGAGCGCTGGCGGCCGCGGCGTGCCCAGGCGCGGCGACCGCCGCCGCGGTCATCCCGGCCGCGCCGATCAGCATCGTCCGACGTCGCATGTCGTGGTACCTCCCGGATGTACGCCGGCCCCCGTGCGGACCCGGCCGTTGCCCGATACCGTGCGCGCGGGAGCACGAGGCGCTCAATCCTTTCGGCCACTCCCGAAAGCCGCTTCCGGCCTGGTGCACTCCGCTTGGTCGATGCCAGAGTGGGCGTACACATTCGCCGACATGAGTGCTTGCGACGAGTCACGAGGCAGGGAACCGGCGTGCGCGATTCCACCACCACCACCTCCACCAACTCCGCTGTTCCGCTCACCCGCCGCCGGCTGCTCGCCGCGGGTGGGGCCGCCGCTCTCGGCGCGGGCGGCGCGGTCGCGCTCGGCGCCGCTGGTACCACCGCGGCCTTCGGTGCCACCGATCCGGCGACCGGAATCTCCGGCGGGAGGACGGCCGCGCCGCACGGTCCGGTACCGACCGGCCTGCTGACCGCGCTGCGCGAGACCGCGCTCGGCGTACCGGCCGGCCGTCCCCGGTTGAGCTGGATCGTGCCGGCGCTCGGCCCCGCGCCCCGCCAGGTCGCGTACCAGATCCAGGTCGCGCATACCCGGCAGGAGCTGCTCGCCCGCGGTGGCGTGGTCTGGGACAGCGGGCGGGTGGCCTCGGCCGACTCCACCGCGGTCGAGTACGGCGGCCCGCCGCTGCGGCCCGGGTCGCTCTACCACTGGCGGGTACGCACCTGGGCGACACCTGGCCGGGTATCGGGCTGGTCGGAGCCGGCGGCGGTGGTCACCGAGGCCGGCGACACCTGGGTCGCCGAACCGATCTGGGCGCCGGATGGCTCGGTCTCGCTCGGCGACGGCACGTTCGAGGTGTCGGTGACCATCACCTCGGTCGCGGCGAGTCTCTGGTTCCGCGCGGTGAGCGCCCGCGACAACTACCTCTGGCAGCTGCGGGCCGGGTCGCCGGGCGTACTCAAGACCCACGTGCAGCGCGACGGCACCTACGTCGTGCTCGCCGAGGCCCCGATCGGCGTGGACGTGCCGGTCGGCGTTCCGGTGCGGCTGCGGCTGGAGCTGGACGGCCCGGTGATCGCCACCTACGTCGACGACACCCTCGTCGACACCACTGTGGACACCACGTACACCTCGGGCAGCATCGGTTTCCGCAACGGCAGCACCGAGTCACAGCGGTTCCATTCGGCGCGGTTCACCGACCGGGCCGGCACGGTACTGGTGGACGAGGACTTCGCCACCGGCCCGGGCGTCTTCCTGGGCGGCGCGGTCTCCGACGGCGACCTGGTGCTGGGGCGTGGCCAGTCGATCCTGGCCACGCTCGGCGAGAGCAACGACTGGGCACTGCTGCGCACCGAGATGGACCTGCCGCCCGAGCCGGTGGCCGCCGCGTACCTGTACGCCACGGGCCAGTCGCCGGAGCCGGCCCGGCAGTACGTCTACAAGGTGTGGGTGAACGGCCGGCTGGCCGGTGTGGGGCCGGTGCGGGCGATGGCGGGGGAGGCCCGCTACCAGACCCACGACGTGACCCGGTTGCTGGCGCCGGGCCGCAACGCGCTCGCCGCGCTGTGCTACACGGCGCAGGAGCGAGCGTTCCTCGCCCAGCTCGTGGTCTGCTTCGCCGACGGTACGCGTCAGGTCTTCGCCACCGGCGAGGGGTGGCGTGCCCGGCGGGCCGGTCGCTGGCTACCACCGTCCGGCTTCACCGGTGGCGGCTACTACGCCGCCCCGCAGGAGTACCTCGACGCCCGGGAAAAGCCCGTCGGGTGGACCCGGCCCGGCTTCGACGACCGCGGCTGGGCGCCGGCGGCCCCGGCCACGCTGGACCGCCCACTCGAGCCGGCCGGGACGGAGAACCTCGAGTACAGCTACCTGCGCCCGGTCGCGGTCGAGCGGCTCGAGCCCGGGCGCTGGCTGTTCGACCTCGGCCGGGAGGTGGTCGGCGGGATCCGGCTGAGCGTCACCGGCGCCGCCGGGCAGACTGTCGAGCTGCGTCTCGGCGAGGAGCGGACTCCGACCGGCGCCCGGTACGAGCTGCGTGCCGGACAGACCTACCGGGAGGTCTGGACCCTCCGCAGTGGACACCAGACCCTGGAGCACTGGGGCTACCGGGCCTTCCGGTGGGTGGAGCTGATCGCCGACCCGGCGCTGGACCTGTCCGCGGCGGTGGAGGCGGCCGTGCTGAAGGTGCCGTGGCGCGCGGAGGACGCGGCCTTCGACAGCTCCGACCCCGACCTCAACCGGGTCTGGGAGATGTGCCGGTACTCCATTGAGGCGACCCGCCTGGACCTGTACCAGGACACCCCGACCCGGGAACGCGGACCGTACGAGGGCGACGCCATCATCAACCAGCTGTCCGAGTACGCCACGCAGCGCTCGTACGCCCTGGCCCGGTACTCCACCTCGTACCTGGTGCGGCGCCCGACCTGGCCGGCCGAGTACCGGCTGCAGACCGTGCTGACCGCCTGGGCGGACTACCTGGCCACCGGCGACCCGTCGCACCTGGCGGCCGACTACGACCTGTTCGTCGCTCGCCAGCTCGACGAGGCGCTCAACGCCGACGGGCTGGTGGAGAAGGATCCCGGCAGCGCCAGCCAGAGCAACGCCGACCTGGTCGACTGGCCGGCGAGCAACCGCGACGGGTACGTCTTCACCCGCGTCAACACGGTCGTCAACGCCTGGCAGTACGCCGCGTTCGAGGCGCTGTCCCGGATCGCGGGGGTGCTCGGCCGCGACGCGGATCGGCAACGGTACGCCGGGTTGGCCGCCCGGCTGCGCGCCGCGCTCAACACCCGGCTCCTGGACCGCACGGCAGGGGCCTATGTGGACGGTGTCGGCACCGACCACCGGGCACAGCACGCGACCGCGTTTCCGCTGGCGCTCGGTGTGGCGGAGCAGCGCGACACGCGGGCGCTCGGCGAGACGCTCGCCGCCGGCGGGATGCGGGTCAGCGTCTACGGTGCGCAGTTCCTGCTGGAGGCCCTCTACCGGGCCGGGCTGGGCGACGCCGGCCACGCCCTGCTGACCAGCCGCGAGCTGACTTCCTGGCAGCACATGATGGACGATCTGGGCGCCACCATCGTGATGGAGTCGTGGGATCCGTCGATCAAGCCGAACACGACCTTCTCGCACGCCTGGGGATCGGCGCCGGCCAACATCGTGCCACGGTTCGTCGCCGGCGTCCGCCCGCTGGCCCCCGGCGCGGCCGAGGTGCTGGTGGCGCCCCAGCCGGGCCCGCTGACCTGGCTGCGGGCGACGGTGCCGACGATTCGTGGTGGCGTGGCGGTCGACCTCGACCGGCGGGACGGCTTCCGGCTCGCGGTCACCCTCCCGCCGAACGTCCGCGGCCGGATCGAGCTGGACCTCGCCCAGCTCGGCATCGCCGACGCGCGTTCGCTGCACGTGCGGTCGGCCGGCCGCCCGCCCCGACGGTCGATTGTGGATGGCCGTCTGGTGCTGGCCGGCGTCGAGCCGGGCCGGACACTCGTCACCACCTGACGAAGGTTGACCGCGCACCGGGACGGCCGCCGAGACCGATCCGCGCCTCAAGCTCGCCGGTTCGGCCAGCCCGACCTGGGGTGCCGGCCACCAGCCGGCGCCGCCAGTACAAATGGTTCTAGGGGCAGCGTTAGGGGTTGCGGGTCGGGGTGGTCCGGATAGGTTAGTGGGCGTGGATGTGGCGCAGCGCAGCGAGCTGTGGATCCGGCGGTTCCACCAAGCGGCGCCGGGCGCGCCTGCCCTGGCCTGCTTTCCGCACGCCGGGGGTTCAGCCAGCTTCTACCATCCGGTGTCGGCCGCGCTGTCACCCGCCATCGAGGTGCTGCCGGTGCAGTACCCCGGCCGCCAGGACCGGCGGCTGGAACCGCCGGTACGGTCCATTCACGAACTCGCCGACCTGGTCGCCCCCGTGCTGGCACGGTCGGGGGACCGGCCGCTGGCCCTGTTCGGGCACAGCATGGGCGGTATCCTCGCCTTCGAGGTGGCGTGCCGGCTGGAGCGGCAGATGGGCATCCGACCCGTGGCCCTGTTCGCCTCCGGCCGCCGTGCGCCATCCCGGGTCCGGTACGAGGACGTGCACCTGCGCGGCGACGACCAGGTGATCGCCGAGATCAGGCGCCTGGGCGGCACGGACTCCAGCCTGCTGGAGGACGACACGATGCGCGACTTCATCATGCCAGCGCTGCGCGGCGACTACACCGCGATCGAGACGTACCGCATGCGGACGGACACCAAGCTGAGTTGCCCGGTGGTGGTGCTGGTCGGCGACTCGGACCCGCAGGTGACCGCGGCGGAGGCGGACGCCTGGCGGGAGCACACGACCGGCCAGGTCGACGTGCACACCTTTCCGGGCGGTCATTTCTACCTGCTGGACCACGCGGCCGCGGTACTGAAGATAGTCGAGGAGACGCTGGCGGCGTGACCGGGCGTCCGTTGGGCACAGGGTAGGCGTCGCACGCGGTATCCGTGGACCGCGGTCAGGAATGAGCGGTCACCGGTTCGCCCAGACGTAGACCCAGGGCGGCCCGGGGGCGCCGGCCTGGGGCTCCAGGGCGTACGAGCCCTCGATCCTGGGCGGCCCGTCGGTGAGTACGAACGCGGCGACCACCGGTGGCGGTAGACCGTCCTCGTCCAGATCCACCGTCACCGACTGCTCGTCTCCCGGCCCGCCCAGCATCGGGATGTCCGCCGTCACCACCACCCCAGGATGCGGCCACCGCGGCCGGCGGCGCAGGCGAACCCGGATCTTCCGCCGCGGAGAGGCTACGAGCGGTCCGACTGGCGCGCCCGCTCGAGGAGGAGCTGGGTCCGTGAGCGCGCCCCGGTGAGGTCCAGCAGCCGCCGGACGCGGCGCTGCACGGTACGGGCGGAGACGCCCAACTGGTACCCGATGGCCCGGTCGGTCATGCCGCTGGCGAGCAGCTCGAGCAGCAACTGCTCGTCGGGCACCCGTTCGCCGTTCGCGTCGGCCGGGCCGACCGGGGTCGCCACCCGCCACAAGCTTTCGAACAGCGTCTTCATCGCCACGATCAGCGGGTTGGCGTGCATCACGACGATCCCGTCCACGCCGGTCTCGTCCAGCGCGAGCGGAACGATGGCCGTGCGCTCGTCCGCGATCATCAGCTTGACCGGGACTCCATTGAGGACGCGGGCCACCTCCCCTTCCGCGGCCAGCATGCGCAGCGCGTCGGGCTGCCCGGGTAGGTCCAGGGCGGACGCGTCGTAGATGACCCTGGCCCGGACGCCCCGCCGCAGGTGGTCCACCTCGGACTCGGTGACCTTCCGGTCGGTGGACGCGTACGGCGGGCGGTCCAGCACCTGGATCTCCCGCTCGGCCGCGGCCTGCCACTGCATCACGCGCTGTACCACGGCGCTGCGCCCGGTCACCACCTCGACCAGGCTCAGCGCGCCGTCGCGCAGGGTGGAACTCTGGAAGGCCTCCTGCAGCTTCGCCGCCTCCACCCGCGCCCGCTGGAGTTGCTGTTCCTGTTGCCGTGCCCGGACCTCGGTGACGAGCACCGGAGGCGTGGGCCGGTACTGCGGGTCACGGCTGGCCGAGCGGCTGACGAAGCCCATCGCCTGCAGCTCGTCGAGGGCGGCCGCCACTTCCTCGACCGGCCGGTCCACCTGGCTGGCGATCTGCCCGAGGCTGCCGCCGGACCGCGTGACGAGCAGCCGGTAGAGCTGTTCCTGGATGTCGCTGAGCCCAACCGCGGCAAAGGCACCAGGGACACCACCCGGACTCATGCGGCGACTATACGATGCCGCCGTCCGGGCGCCGTCCGCTGGTGATCTTTGCCGCCGCCGCTACCGCGCCGCGGGCTACCGGAGCGCGTACGCCCGCAGGATCTCCTGCGTGGTCCGGTTGCCCGCGGCGTCCCACGCCTCCACCTTGAGCCCGACGTACCCGTTGGTCTTCGCCGCCTTCGGGTGCCGGACGGTGACCGTGTAGTCGCCGCCGTGCCGGCGCTTCACGTGCCACGCGGGCTGCCAGGAGGCGCCGTCGTCGTACGTCACCGACACCCGCAGACCGGTCACCGGGGCGGCCGACTTCAGGCCCTTGGCCCGGTAGGTGCGCACGGTGAAGGAGAAGGCGCCGTGGTCGCCAGCCTGGTTCAGGCTGTTCAGTGGCAGGTCGTAGCCGAGCAGGATCACCGGCAGGGCCGCGCACTCGGCGGCGCTGGGCAGGATGTCGTGGTCCTCGCACCCGGCGATCTCCCGCTTGGTGGGTGCCTTCGACCGGAAGGTCCACGCCGTCCGGGAGCGGGTCGCGTGGGTGACCACATCGCTGTCCACCTGGGTGGCGTCGAACTCGATCCGGTAGGTCGCCTCCTCGGGTACCAGCACCGCGTTCGGGTTGGCGACCTGCTTGCCGTTCCGGTACGCCCGCACGTCGGCAAACCAACCGCCGAAGCCGTAGTGGTTCGGGTTGGCGTCGCCGAGCGGGGCAGGGTTGAACAGGATCTGGTCCTCCGAACGGCAGAAGTTGCACGCCAGCTCGGTGTAGCCGCCGAAGTGGTTGGGCCCACGGAACCAGCTGTCCCGGACGTGCTGGCCGGGCCGGTAGGCGACGGGCGCGCCGGACATCCGCATCGACACGAACGGCGCCGGGGTGACCGCGACCATCTGCCGGGTCAGCACGCCCCGCCCGGCGGTCACGTAGTCGGTGCGCCGGCCGGGCTGGACCAGATCCGTGACGAACCGGAAGGCCGAGCCCTCCCACGGCGCGTAGGTTTCGGTGACGTCGTCACCGCGGTGGTACGCAACGTCGGCGTGGTACTCGTTGTCGATGGCGGCCAGGTCCGAGCGCCGGACGGTGTACGTCGGGTTCGCCGGCAGCACGTGGTCGTTCTGGAACCACAGCGTGTAGGTGAACCGGCTCTCCCGTACCCCGGTGAGCGTGAGCGGGACCGGGCCATCGGCGACCAGCGTGCGCAACCGCTGCCCCTCCTGGTAGCTGGTCGCGATCACCGGGATCGCCGTGCCGTCGGACGCCCAGCCGGAGACCACCCTCGGCGCGTCCGGCGCCACGATGAGGCCGGCCGCCCCGGCGGCCGCGGCGGTGGCGGCGAGGCCGGTGAAGTCGTTCCCGGTGGCCTCATCCGCGAAGACCAGCACCACCTTGCCGGCGACGTCGCGCCCGGCGTAGTCGCCGGGCGTCCCCGCCCCGACCGGAACCAGCTGGGTGCGTGTGGTCCCGTCCAACCGCCCGGTGTACCGAGGGCTCACCCCGGCGACCGGCGACGGCTTCCGGCCGCCGACCCGCGCCTGCAACAGCGGGTCACGCAGGGAGAAGATGGTGGTCACGGTCAGGTCACCGACCCGCGGCCGGGCCGAGGGGATGACGCCGTGCCGGGTCTGGTTGGTGTACAGCTCGCTGAGTTGGCTGTAGCCCGCCCTCGTGCCGTCCACGGCGGTCCGGTACAGGTTGTAGGTGACCTGGACCGGCTCGGTCGGGCGCGGCTCGCCCAACACGGTGAACCGTCCGTCCCGGGCGGCCCGGGCATCGATGGTGATCGTCGCGTCCCGGTCCGGGACGGTCACCTCGACGGCGAAGACGTCCGAGCTGTAGTAGGCGGGTCCACCGGTGGGATCGGCGCTGTTGATGACCCCCTGCACGCCATAGTGGCCGGCGGGGACCCGTACCCGGATCTCGTCGGTGCGGTAGCCGCTGGCGCTCTCGTGGTACCTTGCCGGGTCCTCGAGGTCCACGATGGACATGAACGCGCCGTTCGGGGTGTCGCCGTGGCGGCCGATTACCTTGATCGTCAGATCGTGCAGCTCGGCCAGCCTGGTGTAGGCGACCGCGGTGGTCACCCGTACCCCGTCGCCGGTGGCGGTGAGGTGGCCGGCGTAGGTTCCGGCGTCGCTGGCCGCCGGATCGAGGGTGAGCGTGGCGGTGGCGCTGCCGCCGGCGGGCACGGTGAGTGTCCGAGCGGACAGCGTCACGGCGCCCGCGGGCATCGGCCGCGAGCCGGCCGTGAGCCGCAGGTCGAGGGTGAGCGTGACATCGGCGCCGCCGGTGTTGGTGTACGTCACCTCGCGTACCTGCTTCGGCTGGTCGTCCCCGGCCGGCACGACCCCGAAGTCCGCCTTGCCGGTGCCGACGACGGCCTGGGTGACCGCCCGCGCCACGTCGAGCCGGCCGGCACCCTGCTGGTAGACGGTCGCGCTGGCACTGGTGACCGCCGTGCTCATCAGCGCATTCTTGATCTGCTGGCCGGTCCAGTCCGGATGCCGTTGGGCGAGGATCGCCGCCGCGCCGGCGACGTGCGGCGCGGCCATCGAGGTGCCGGAGAGCATGGTGTAGGCGTCGCCGACCGGCTGGCCGATTTCGGTGCCGGCGGCCCGGGCGGCGGCGATGTTGACGCCGGGAGCGGCGATCTCGGGCTTGATCGCGTTGTCGCGGAAGCGCGGGCCGCGGCTGGAGAAGGGCGCGAGGACGTCCAGCTTGTCGAAGGCGGCGACACTCAGCGCGGCGTCCGCTGTGGCGGGTGTGGTCACCGTCCGCTGACCCGGCCCGGCGTTGCCGGCGGCGATCACGAACAGCGCGCCGGAGGCGGCGCTGAGCTCGTTGACCGCCCGCGCCATCGGGTCGGTGCCGTCGCTGGGGTACGCGCCGAGGCTCATGTTGATCACGTCCGCGCCCTGCTCGACCGCCCAGGCCATGCCGGCGAGGACCCACGAGTCGAAGCCTTCGCCGCGCTGGTTGAGCACCTTGCCGGAGAGCAGCTTGGCGCCTGGCGCCACCCCGGTGTACCGGCCGCCGGACGCCGCCCCGGTACCGGCGATGGTCGACGCTACGTGCGTGCCGTGCCCGTTGAGGTCGGTCGCCTCCTCGTCCGGGACGAAGGAGGCCGACTCGACGACCTGCCCGGCCAGATCGGGGTGGGTACGGTCGACGCCGCTGTCCAGCACGGCGACCGTGGTGCCGGATCCGGTGTAGCCGGCCCGCCACGCCTCGGGCGCGCCGACCAGCGGCACGCTCTCGTCCAGCAACGCCCGCACCTTGCCGTCCAGCCACAGCCGCGCCGGCACGGCAGCGGTCGACCGCTTCGTGGCGAGGCCGGGCTGGACCGACCGCCAGAACCGCGCGGCGTCCGCCTTGTCCACGCGTCGCGCGGCGAGGCCCAGTTCGGGTATCACCGCCGCGGCCGGCGCGGCGTGACTGGCCGGCAGCGCCTGCGCGCGGGCGGCGAGCGCGCTCCCCGCCGGCCGGTCGCGGTACTCGACGATCACCGGCAGTTCGCGGGTCGACGCGTCGTCATAGCCCTGCGCGATCAGCCCGGTGACGTCGAACATGGCCCGGTCGACGGTGCCGGCGGCGACCGCGGCCAGCGCCGAGTCCGGGTAGACGTACCGGTGCCCGTCCGGTCCGCGCACGCTCTGGTATGCCGGGTTGACGGTGCCCGGAGCCGGCGACACCGAGACCGATTCCACCCCGGTGGCGTCGGTGGTGACCGTGACCCGGTCGCCGGTCACCAGGGTGACCGTGGCGGTCTTCGCCACCGCTGGCGCGACGTGTCCGGACCGCTGGCCGGCCAGCTCGGTCGAGGCGGCGGCGTGCGCGGCCGGGACGACGGCGGCGGCCAGCGACAGCGCGAACGACGTCGCGGCCGCCGCCACGCGGCGCGGCAGGTGCATGTGGATACCCCTCCCCTAGTAGGGCGGGTGATCCCCGTGTCACCCGCCCAGAGGAATGGTCAACGGGCCGGCCGGCATGATCAAGGCACACCGGTGGCGGCTCGACGACACGTCGCTAAGCCGCCACCGCATCGGCTGGCACGCGGACGCGCAGGGCCGAGTCCGTTACTGGAGGCGCGGTGGTGGTC
>Ga0310828_1001532_pt1 | contig 13060 bp, 10 predicted proteins | sample WT_ome_3_FD_202242 | JGI IMG/M metagenome (GOLD analysis project Ga0310828, IMG submission 202242) | Sorghum-adapted microbial communities enriched on wild type (WT) sorghum from Joint BioEnergy Institute, Emeryville, California, United... ... | reverse complement strand
CCGCGAAGTCGTTGATGGCGGTGCCGTTGACCACGTACACGTGGCGGCCGTCCACCACGGTGACCGGCACGTCGTCGCCGGCGGTGCGGTCGGGCATCGTCCCGGGCCCGGCCAGGTCGAGCGGGAGAGGCACCGGCTCGCCGCCACGGAACGTGGTGAGCGTGCTGGTGGTCCGGTCCAGGACGGCCACCCCGTCGTCCAGCGCGGAGATAATCAGCTCGTGACTTGGCGCGGCGACGGCGAGGGTCTCCACCAGTTTGGGGCTCAGCCCGCCGCCGGCCCCGCCGGCCGCGTCACCGCTGGGAAGCGGCGCCGGGGTGACCGCGGAGACCGTGCCCTCGCTCGGCACGCCGATCCACAGTCGACCGTCGCCGTCGAAGACACCGCCGCTGATGCCGGGCGGGTACCGCACTGGCTCGCCGATCGGGGTCAGGCTGCGCGGGTCGAGCTGGCGCACCACGCCCTGCACGGCGTCGATGACGAAGGCGGCGTCCTTGTGCAGGGCCACGCTCACCCCGAGCCCGGCGGTGGTCTGGGTGGTCGCCGACACCTGCAGGGTCGCCAGGTCGATCGCGCTGACCTGGCCGGTGTTCAGGTCGCGCAGGATCAGGTACCGATCGGTCTGGGTCACCTGCATGGTGTGTCCCTGGGCGGACGGCACCTGCAACCGGGTGTCCACCCGGCCGGTGACGCCGTTGACCCGGGCCATCTCGCTCTTCGTGGTGCTCCACAGCCAGGAACTCGCGTCGTAGTTGGCCACCGCGTGGTCGGCCACGCCGAGACCGAGCACGGTCAGGCCCATGGCGGCGAGCAGAGCCGCCACCACGCTGATGGTGACGATCGCGCCCTTGGCCCGCTTCGTGCGTCCGCCGTTCTGCCCTGCCTGCCCCGCGTCGTGCCCAACGGTGGTCACCACAGCCGGCTTTCCTCCCCGATTAGCGCGGCCGCACATATCGCGTCACCGCGTCGCTAGGTGTTCCTCGCTCAAGGCCGGGTGTCATCATAGGGCTTCGGCCGACAAAGCCGTGGACCCGGCGTGTGGTGACTGTGGACAGCCAGGGTGGCCGGTTGTGGATAACTTTGGATAGTCGCTGGTAGCGGCGTTTTGTGTGCGGCGGCGCAGGCTGTGGATACCGACCGGTTGTTACCCGTCTGTTGTCATCTCTGTCGTCACCCGTCTGCCGTGGTCGCGCTCGGTGCGGCCGATCGTTGCGTGCAGACCCGCTCGGACGGGACCAGTTGGTCGGCCGAGTAGACGGCGACGACCACGAAGCAGTAGTCCAGCCTGGGGTTCAGCCCGTTCAGGCGGTACCTGGTCGTGCCGGCGGGGACCTGTCCCATGGCCCGCTGCTGTTCACCGGCGCGGCTGCCGGCGACGATGAACGGTGCGGTGCCGTCCGACGGGTCGGTCCAGGTGAGCGTCACGACGCCGGCGTCCTCGCTGAGGCGCACCCGCTCCGGAGGCAACGCCCGCGGGGCGGACGACGCCGCGTCCCCGCTCTGCTGCGCTTGCTGGGATGGGGGGTTGTCGGTCCGCCCGTCGCTGAGCACGACCACCGCGGCGACGGCGGTCGCGACCACGGCGGCCGCGGCCGCGATGGCGGCGGCGACGGTCGCCCCGCGCCCGCGCCGGGTGGGTGAGGGCTCGGGTACCGGTGCCGGCATGGCTGGTGACGGTGTGGAGCTGATGCCGGTTCCGGAGCTGTATGAGGAGTATTGGGGCGTTTGTACGGTCAGTGGTGGGGGAGAGCTTGCCGGCGGTAGGTACGCCGGCGGCTGGTACGACGGCGGCGCGAACTGCGGCTCGCTCGGCTGGACGGCTGGCGCACTGGACTGGACAAACCCGGGCGGGCTGGACGGGACGACCGGTGACGGGCTCGGCTGGGCCGGGCCAGGCGGCTGGCTCGGCCGGAAGGTGGCCGGTGGCGGGCTGGCCGGGGACGGGCTGGCCGGTGGCGTGGTCGGCGGCGAGCTGGGGTGGCGGGTGTCCGGTGGTGGGCTGGCCGGTGGCGTGGTCGGCGGCGAGCTGGAGTGGCGAGTGTCGGGTGGCGTGGTCGGCGGCGAGCTGGAGTGGCGAGTGTCGGGTGGCGTGGTCGGCGGCCGGCTTGGCGCCGCCGCGGCTGCCCCGGCTTGAGCCGTAGGGACAGTGGCTGATCCGGTTTCGCCGGTTGTGGGTGGTTTTGTTACGGCGGTTGTGGGTGGATTTGTGCTGGCGGCTGCGGCTGGCCCGGCGGATGCCGGCATGGAGTCACCGCCGAGGTAACTGCGCGCCGCGCGTACCCACGCATGATCCTCACCGAGCACGGCGGGACCGGCGGCCGCCACCCGGCCGAAGTTGCGGCGCGCCTCGTGCCGGTTTCCCAGCTCGTCGGCGACCGTACCGAGTGCGTACGACAGGGCCAGCATGAGCGGCTCGCCGTCGCTGTAGCGCAGCTGTCCGGCGGCGACCGCCTCCTCCAGCACCCGTCGCGCGGCGGCCGGCTCGCCGGCTTCCCGATGCATGCTGGCGAGCAGGTGGGCGGTGGAGAGCACCTCCGGGTGATCTTCGCCGAGGTTTGCCTTAGCCACCTCCAGCCCTTGCTCCAGCATGAGACGGGCGCCGGCGAGGTCGCCGTTGCTCCGCAGCGCGCGGGCGTTCTGCTGGATGGCGGTCAGCTGTGTGGGTTGCGGCACCCCGTCATGCTGCCTGGCCGGCGGGCCACGCGCCAGCCCGCGGGTACCGGGCGCCACTGTGCATGATCGGATCGGCCGGTGTACAGTAATGGCCCGTGCGGCCCGCCGGGCAGCTAGTGGACGGCGACCGTTCCGTGGCTGACCGGGTACCGTGGACGCGTAGGTCCGGGTGGCGGAATGGCAGACGCGCTAGCTTGAGGTGCTAGTGCCCGTAAAGGGCGTGGGGGTTCAAGTCCCCCCTCGGACACCAGCCGGTAGCACCACTGCTACATCTCGCGTACCTGTGTTCAGAGGTGTTTTGAACACGCTCTGGCCATCACCCGTTCCGCTCGGGTGGCCGTTCGATCGGGTTGTCGGTGGGCGCCGTGAGCAGCCTCGTGCTGGCCCCGGTCGTGCCGCCGGCACTCCCGGCGGACCCAGCACAGTCCCGGACCGTCCCGCGTCGAGGCGGCGGCGCGCGCCGGACGCTGCCGCTACCGCCGCTCGCGAGCGTTGCTGGCCGGGTCGGCGTCTACGGCATGGCCACGGTCGACACCAAGAGGCCGGATAGCCGATCGGCAGGTGATGGTGGCGCTGGGTTGGCAGCCGGGTACTCGGCTTGAGATTCGTGAAAGCCATGGCCTCGTGCTGGTCACCGCCAGCGATCACGGAGTGTTCAGCATGACCCGGCAGGGACACCTGCGGCTGCCCGCCACGGTGCGGCGTTGGTGCGATCCCGGTTTCCACGTATGTTCCACGCCCGGTCCATCGCCGCGTGCTTGGCTCTCGATGACGCTGAGGCGCATGGAGGTGAAGTTGTGAGGTGGCGTGAGCGGCCGGCTGTGGTCCCGGTCTCATCGTCCACCACGGCACGTGGAAGCGGCGGTGTGACAACGGGGAGTACGACATGAGGATGGTCGGCGGCACGCGCGAGCTCGAGTCGGCGTGGGATCTTTTCGGCGGCACGGCCCATGCAGACCCGACGATTCGCACGTTGATCGCCGATCACGATCCGATCTCCCGCCGCGTCCTCGACCGGGTACTGCGTAGTAGTGCGAGCATTGAGGTCGTGGGCTCGGTCGACAGCCACCGGCCGCTTCCCGACTGGCCGCTGCGGCAGATCGACGTGGCCGTCGTCGGCCTGAGCACAGGTGATCGACTCGTCGGCACCGTGCGCGACCTGTCGGCGAGGCAGGTCCGCGTGCTGCTGATCGACGTCGACTGGACCCGCCGCGGCGTCGAGGTCGCGGTCGCGGCGGGCGCCTCCGGTTGCCTGGTGAAGAACGCCGACCTGAGCGGGGTCGTCAGCGGTGTGCAGGCGGTCGCGGGCGGGAACCGGGTGCTCTCGCCTGAGCTGCTGAACTTCTACGTCGCGAGTCCGGCGGCGAGCGCGCGGGAGCGCGGTGCGCTGGACGCCGTATCCCGGCTCACCGACCGCGAACGGCAGGTGCTCGTCCTGCTGGGCGAGGGCGTTTCCACCACGGAGGCAGCCAAGAAGTGCGGCGTCTCCAGCGCCACCGCCTCGTCCCAGTCACCCTTGTCGCAGTGGACCTCGCCGAGCCGCCGCAGGCTCACGGCCTCGCCGCCGCGGTTGCCGAGCAGGCGGAACTGGTCGACGGCCCGCTGATAGCAGGCAAGCGCTTGGTCGTGGTCACCGACCCGGTGGTAGGCGTCCGCGAGGCTGTCCCAGGTGCAGGCCTCACCGACCCGGTCGTTGATTTCCTGTAGCAGGTCGAGCGCCTGACGGCACTCGACGATGGCCAACTGCGGATTCCCCAACTTCGAGTGGCTCCAACCTATCGCGTTGTAGGCCCGCGCCTGCCCGAACAGATGTCCGGTGGAGCGAAACAGGGCGAGTGAGCGTTGCGCGTGGCCGAGCGCCTCCTCGTGCCGTCCCAACAGCCCGGCCAGCCACGCGAGACCGTGGTAGACGTGTCCGGCCTGGACGGGGGAGGAGTCTGCCATCCGGAGCGCCTCCCTGAGGTGCGCACCCGCCTCGTCGTAGCGGCCCAGCCGCGCCCTGACAAGCGCCAACTGGCGGAGCGAGTAGATCTGGCCGGTCCGATCGGCCAGGCGGCGGGCGGAGTCGACGCCGATCTGCAGCGTGTCCGACCAGTCCTGCCAGTGCCCACGCCGATCCAGGAACTCCACGAGTGTTCTCGCCAGCTGCCATGCATGGGGCGTGCGGAGCCCGGTCTCCGCGGCCAGGCGAACGGCCGCGACCAGGACCGGATGCTCGACAGTGAACCAGGCCATCGCCTGGCCGGTCGGTGTCGAGCCGCTCCGGCGTGACGCCCGGCCGTGCCGGCGCCAGCTCGATCGGATCCCGCTGGTACGGGTTGAGCAACAACTCGGCGGCGTGTGCGGTGTGCAGGTAGTGGTCGAGCACGCGCAGTATCGCCTCCTGCCGGTCGGCGAGCGTGTCGTGGACACCGGCCAGCTCCCATGCGTACGCGCGCAGAAGGTCGTGGAAGGCATACCGGCCCGGCGAGTGCTCCATCAGGACCTGGGCGTCGACCAACTCGGCCAGGACGGGGCGGATGCGCGCCACGGGGCTGCCGATCAGGCTCGCCGCCGCCGCGGCGGAGATGTCCGGCCCGGCGTGCTGGCCCAGCAGGCGGAACAACTTCGCCGCGGCGGGCGTGAGGGCATGGTACGACCAGGAGAACACCGTCCGGACGTCCGTGCGGGGATCGCCGCTGGAGAGCGCGCCGAGCGCCGCTCGGTTATCCCGCAACTCCTCGGCCAGCATGGCCAGCGAGAAGCTGGGATAGGTGGCCGCACGGGCGGCGACCACGGCCAGTGCCAAGGGCAGGCGCGCGCAGCCGGCGATGATTTCGTCCACCGCGTCCGGGTCGATCGCCGTTCGGGCCTTGCCGAGGCGTTCGGCGAGCATCCGCCGCGCCTCGTCGGTCGTCAGCAGGTCGAGCGCGAGAGGGTGCGCGCCGTTGGTGGTGACCAGGCTGGTGAGGTGCCGGCGGCTGGTGACGATGACCGCACACGACGGAGAGTCGGGCAGCAGTGCGAGGACCTGCTCCGCGTCGTGCGCGTTGTCCAGCACGATCAGCATCCGCCGGCCCGCCAGCAAGCTCCGATAGAGATCGATCTCCCTTGCAAGCTCGCCGGGATCCGGTATGCGGGCACCTGCAGAGCGTCGAGGAAGACCTGCACCGCCTCGCCCGCGCTCATCGCGGTGCCGACCGGGTGGAAGCCGCGCAGGTTGACGAACAACTGCCCGTCCGGGAACCGATCCAGCAGGGAACGGCCAACCCGCACTGCCAGGCTCGTCTTGCCCACGCCTGCCGGCCCGACGACGACCAGGGTCCGCAGGCCACCCGCCCGGCCGCAGATCACCCGCCGGGCGTGCGCCAACTCGTCGTCGCGACCGACGAAGCCAGGTGGGTCGGTCGGAAGCATCCGGGGCACCGGCGTTCCCCCGGCGACGACCACCGGAGCGGCCGGCACCTCCCGGCGCAGGATGGTTTGCTGGAGTTCGGCCAAGCTCGGCGCATCGAGGCCGCGCTCCCGCAGCAGGGAGACACCCCCTCCCGGCACACCTGAGCGGCCTCCTCCACCCGGTTTCTCCATACAGGCCGAGGGCCAGCAGGCGGCGTGCGCCCTCGTCGTGCGGATCGGTCGCGACCACGCCGGCCATTTCCTCCACGACCTCGGCGTGCCGGCCGAGCGCGTGCAGCGCCTCCGCGTAACTGCGCCGCGCCGACCGGCGGAGGGCATCGAGGCGGGTGACCTGGGCGACCGCGAAGGCGCGATCGGCGACGTCGGCGAACGCGGGACCGCGCCAGAGTGACAGTGAGTCGCCGAGCACGTCGATGGCGCGCTCCATCCCGCCGGGGCCGCTTGCCAGCAGTCGCCGGCCCTCCGCACACAATCGCTCGAACCTGTACACGTCTATCTGCTCGGGTGCCAGATCTAGCCGGTAACCGATGCCCGAGCCCATGCCGGTGGTGACGACCAGACTCTCCCGGTGACTGCCGCATCGGGCTGCGGACTCGGGAACGAGCGCGCGCCGCAGATGGGACACGTGACTGCGGAGCGTGGCTACCGCGCCGCGTGGCGCCGACGACCCCCATAGGAGATCGACCAGGCGTCCAGCCGGAACGGGCCTGCCGAGCTCGAGGACCAGAATTGAGAGCAGCCCGATCAGCCTGGGCCCCAGCCGGACCGGCACTCCGTCGAGTTGGGCCTGGAGTGGCCCGAGATCGGCGACGTGCAGGCTCGCCATTTCGCCTTCCCTCGCGTAGGCATCCGCCCACAAGCATACGGCGCGATCACAGGTTGCCCAGATAGATTTAAATATAGAATCTATATGCTCCTTACCTGCGACTCGTGTCTACAATGGATGATGATGATGGTGAGGGCTGCGCCTCGCCGCCGCGTGCAGCAGGCTCTGGTAGAGGCCCGCAAACTCCTCGATCCGCTCCTTCGTCACCAGGCCGGGGTCGTACGCCACCTCGACGCCGGTGTCAGACCGGCGAGAGTCAATCATGAAATCGACCAGGACCGGGAAGCTGGTCTTGTCGAAGCTCCACCAGCGGCTCGGGCGCAGCAGGCGAAGCCGATCGGGGATAATCCTGGTAGGGATGAGCGTCGACGGTTTCGAGAACTGCGTAGAGCCCGAGACGTTCCTATATGGTGTCAAGTGGCCTGAGCAAGATCTTTTAGGTCGGTGCGGAGGGTGTAGTAGAGCTGACGGACGATGTAGCGTTTGAGGCAGCGGATGATCTCCTTCTTTGACTTGCCCTCGGCGGTGCGGCGGGTGGCGTAGTCGCGGGTGCGTTGGCTGCAGCGCAGCCGTACGACGGCGATCATGTGCAGGGTGCAGTTGGCGTCGCGGTTGCCGCCGGGGTTGAGTCGGTGGCGTTCGGTCTTGCCGGAGGAGGCCGGGATCGGGGCGGTGCCGCAGAGGTGGGCGAAGGCGGCTTCGCTGTCCAGCCGGTCGATGTTCTGCCCGGCGGCTACGAGCATCCGGGCGGCGTTGATGGTGGCGACTCCTTGCAGCGCCAACGTTCTGGGGGCGACACGTCTGACCAATGTGGACAGTTGGGTGTCGAGTGCGTCGATCTCCTCGCCCAGGGTGTGGATGCGTCGGGCGATGCTGCGCAGCGCCATCCGGGCGGCCTGCGCGGGATCCTCGAGCCGGGTCGGGTCGGGCCGCCACCGGGCGGCTTGGCGGGCCTTGCCGGGCAGCGTCTTGGCGGTCAGCGCCGCCCGGACCTGCGCGGGTGAGGTGACGGCCAGTTCGCCGAGTTGGTGCATCGCGGAGGCGCGGGCCTGGACCGCGCTGGCCCGGGCCAGCAGCAGTTGGCGGATCGCCTCGACCACGCCGGTGGTGTCCTTGGGCACGGTGGTGCACTCGCCGGCCAGGACCTTACGGGCCGCGGCTTCCGCGTCGATCGCGTCGTTCTTGCCGCGTCGGGCCCGGGTATGCGTGTGCGGCCGGTTGATCTCAATGACGGTCACGCCGGCGCCGCGCAGGTGGCGGGTCAGTCCGGCCCCGTAGGAGCCGGTGCCCTCCACCCCGACCTGCTGCAACCGGCCGAATCCGCGCAGCCAGTCCAGCAGCTGCTGGTGGCCAGCCTGGGTGGTCGGGAACTTGGCCACCCCCAGTAGCCGGCCACGCTCATCCAGCGCGGCGGCCTCGTGCGTGTCGGCGTGAGTGTCGACCCCGCCGATGACAACATGTGTCTTGCCCGTCATCCTGGTCATGTCGTCCTCGTCTTCTGCTCGGGCGACCAGGTGCCGGGACGGGCGGACACAACAGCGATGGGGCAACTGTTTAGCGGCAGGTTCCTATCAGGTCACATCCGCCCGGACCGGTCGCCACGCAACCGTCCTATGGGGTGCCGAGCAGCGGCCGACGCGTCTCGGGGAAGACACCAAGCGGGTCAGTTCCACAGTAGGTCAGACCCCTGTTCGGCACCGAAACGATATTCGCTGTTCCGCAGTTCGTAGGGACACAAGCCTGATCAGTTCTGGATTGCTGCTGGTCACGGGCTCGCGGACGCCTCACGCCGGGCCTGGGGGCCCGAAGGTGTAGTAACACGAGCAGGGACACATGTCTTGTGTAGTCAGTGGTGATGTGGTTTCTTCGTAGTCATGTATTTGCGGTTCACGTCGCGGACCAACGCCGACGGCAGCGTGGTGCGCTACGTCGCCCTGGCGCACAACCGCCGCGTGGACGGCAAGATCAAGCCTGATGTGCTGATGAACCTGGGCCGTGTCGACCAGGTCGACGTCGAAGGAATGCGCCGGCTCGCCGCGTCGATCACCAAGCACTTCGGCGGAGACGGCGACGGCGCGGGCGTGGAAGCGGGCCTGGTTGCCGGGGCGGGACCCCTCGAAGTCGTTGACGCCCGCTCGATCGGGGCGACATGGCTGCTCGACGGGCTGTGGCGGCGACTGGACATCGCCGCGGCCGTACGCACCGCGGCGGACGCGCGCAGGTTCACCACGAACATGGAACGAGTGCTGTTCGCGTTGGTCGCCAACCGGGCGGTGGCGCCGATGAGCAAGCTGTCGGCAGCCGAGTGGGCCGGCGAGGACACCGTCATCCCCGGTCTGGCCTCGATGGACGACGATCACGCATACCGTGCGATGGACCTGCTCGTGGACGCCGACACGGCCGGCCGGGTGCAGGAAGCGGTGTTCTTCGCCGTGGCGAACCTGCTCAACCTCGAGGTCGACCTGCTGTTCTTCGACACCACCAGCACCTACTTCGAACGCGACACCGAAGACGAAGGCGAGGACGCGTTCCGCCGGTACGGGCACTCCAAGGACCACCGCGGCGACCTACCCCAGATCGTCATCGGCCTGGCCGTGACGAAGGAAGGCATCCCGGTCCGGTGCTGGTGCTGGCCTGGCAACAGCAACGACCAGCAGGTCCTGGCTGAGGTCCGCGACGACATGCGCGACTGGAAACTCGGCCGCGTCATCACCGTGGTCGACCGTGGGTTCTCCTGCGCCGACAACCTGGCCTACCTGCGCCGCGCCGGCGGGCACTACATCGCCGGGATGCGCATGCGCGACGGCAACCCCCTCGTCGAGCAGGTCCTGGCCCGTCAGGGCCGCTACCAGCAGGTCCGCGACAACCTGCGCGTCAAGGAAGTGCGCATCGACGGCACCGACGTGCGGTTCGTCATCTGCCACAACCCCGATCAGGCCGCCCGGGACAAGCAGCAGCGCGACGACGCGATCGCCCGCATCGAAGCCGAACTTGCGCGCATCCGTGACCAGCGCGAACGCGACGCCAAACGACCCGTCGGCGACAGGACCCGCCAACGCAACGAGGCCGCGCACGTGCGCGCCGAGTGCGCCCTGCGCGACCACCCCAGCCTGGGCCGGTGGCTCGTCCAACAGCCCAACGGACGGCTGAAGGTCAACAAGACGAAGATCAAGGTCGAGGAGCGCCTGGACGGCAAGTACCTCATCGCCACCTCCGACCCACACCTCAGTACCGAAGACGCCGCGCTGGGCTACAAGAACCTCCTCGAAGCCGAACGCGGCTTCCGCGACCTGAAGTCCCAGCTGCTGCTACGGCCGGTGTTCCACCGCCTCGAACACCGCATCCGCGCCCACGTCCTCATCTGCTGGCTGGCCCTGCTACTGGTCCGCGTCGCCGAACGCGCCACCGGAGAAACGTGGCGAAACATCAACCGGCAACTCGGGCGAATCAGCCAGGTCACCCTCGCCGGACCCGCCGGCACCGTCGTGCAGACCACCCCGCTACGACCCGAACACAAGGCCATCTACCAGGCACTTTCCGTCCAGCCGCCAGCCCGGGTCACCACCTTCGACCCGCGCTAACCAAGATCAGACACCGGCGACAGGGCGTAGACACACGACCTTCCGGTGACACACGCCAATCTTCGCTGCTCTACGCCCAGATTCCGATGATCGTTTAACTACAAGCTGCGGAACCCGGGCGTCTCGTCGTTTATCTTCCTGTCTACGGGAGGCCAGCTGCGCGCGGTTGACCCCCACAGCGGTCGGCCACAGTGGACCGCCGCTGGGTGGGTATCGGCGGACCGGGCAGGCCGACTGCTCGCAAGCCTGACCACAAGACCGTAGCGACTCAACTTGGATGGGACACCCGCGGGCCCGGGTCAGGCGATGGAGACCGCCGCGATCGGATCCATGGTCGGCTGCGCCGATCCGCTGCACGGCTCTTCGGTGACCCCCACCATCTGGAACCCCTGCACGTCCGGAATCAGGTGCGAACCGTCCGCCTGCCCAGCCGGGAACAGCCCAGCCGGCACCGCCGCGCCGTCGCGGATCCGCCAGAACTGGTAGCAGCGACCCGCCAGCGGCTGCCGCATGCCCTCCATCGTCGCCACCGCGGTGTTCTCCTGCCCCGACACCGCCACCGACACCGCGCCGCCGCCCGGCACCAACGTGCGCCGCAGCTTGACGTCCGAAGCGGCGAGCACCCGCTCGATCGCCGCCAGCCGCTGCCGCTCCGCGGCGATCTGGTCGCGCTGGTCGCGTACCCGATCCTGCTGGACGACGTAGGTGCCGGCCGCCGCTCCCACGACCAGCACCGCGGCGGCGGCGGCCACACCGGCCACCCGGGTCCGCCAGCGCCGCTGGCCCGCCGAGCCACCGCGGCGGGCCGCACCCGGCGGCACCTGGCGGGTCTGGCTGACCTGGCGCAGCACCTTCTCCCGCAACGCGGGTGGCGCCACCGACCAGGTGGTGTCGGTCAGCCGGCTCACCGTGGCGACCAGCTCACCGACCTCCTGGGCGCAGGTCTCGCATTCGGCCATGTGCCGGTCGAACGCGGCGCGTTCCAGGTCGTTGACCGCGTTCAGCGCGTACGCCCCGGACAGGGTGTGCACATCGACGCTCATGCCGAACCCACTCCCAGGCAGTCGCGCAACCGGATCAGGCCGTCCCGCATCCGCGTCTTGATCGTGGGCAGCCCGATGCCCAGCAACTCGGCGACTTCCCGGTAGGTGTACCCCTGGTAGTACGCGAGGTTGATCGCCTCGCGCTGCCGCTCGGTGAGCGACTGCAGGCAGCGGCGCACCTGCTGCTGCTCCAGGTGGCTGGTGGCCCGGTCGACCACCTCGTCGAACGGGGTGTCCAAGGTGGACGCGGCGGCCTGCCGAGCCCGGGCCACGGTCTGCTCGCTGCGGACCCGGTCCACCGCCCGCCGGTGCGCGATGGTGAAGATCCACGAGGTGGCGGAGCCGCGGGCGGTGTCGAACCGGGTGGCCGTCCGCCAGACCTCCACCATCGCCTCCTGCGCCACCTCCTCCGCCTGTGCCGGATCGCGCAGGATGCGCCGGGCCAGCCCGTAGACCCGCGGCGCGACCAGGTCGTACAGCTCGGCGAATGCCTGCTCGTCCCCGCGGCCGGCCGCACGTAGCAGCTCGTCGGCGCGGTCGCGCGTGCCCTCGGCGCGCCGTGGCGCGGGTACGGCGGCCAGCCTCTCCCCTTCCCGCCCGTACTCGCTCATCGGCCCGCTCATCTCACTCCCCCACCCCGTACGGGCGGGCGCGGTATCGCGGTCCCACTCCGCGATACCGCGCTCGAACCCCCCGGAGTCATGCCGCCGCTCGGCACATGCGTCCGAGCGCGGAGCCGACCATATGGACCGTGGCCAGGTCGCCGTGTCCTGCCACGCGCATAGCTTGTCTCCCCGTCTCGTCAACGGCCTGCTGTGAACTGCGTGGATCCCGTGCCCCACGGGAACCGCATCCATCATTCGGGCGACCGTGGCGGTTGGATGGTCCGGCGGACAGGATGTGGGATCACAAATAGGTCACGGCCGTCGCCGCACGCCGCTATCAAGCCGGGGCGTGCCGGCTGGACGAGGACGCCGGATCCGGTGCGGCGTACCGTCCGAATCAGACAGCGCCCCGGCGCGCCTCAAGGGCGCGCCGGGGCGTCGGCTGGGAAAAAGGGCTACTCGCGCCCGCTGGAGCGCCGGCCGCGGCGGGACAGCGAGTCCAGCACCACCGCGCCGACCAGCACCGCGGCGGTGATCATGAACCGTACCGAGGAGTCCAGGCTGAGCAGCAGCATGCCGGACTGGATCGCGCCGAGCACCAGCGAGCCCAGCAACGCCGAGTAGGTGCTCCCCCGGCCGCCGAACAGGCTGGTGCCACCGATCACCGCGGCCGCGATGGCCAGCAGCAGGGTGTCGCTGCCGCCACTGCTCTGACCCACCGAGTACGCCCGGGAGGCGAACAGGATGCCGCCGACCGCGGCCAGCGTGGAGGCCAGCGCGAAGACCGAGACCCGTACGCCGGTCACCGAGATGCCCGCCCGGCGGGCCGCCTCGATGTTGCCGCCCACGGCGAAGATGCTGCGCCCGTACCGGGTCTTGCGCAGCACCATGTCCAAGCCGACCACCAGCGCGACGAAGATGAGCACCGCGACCGGA
>Ga0310828_1001530_pt1 | contig 13068 bp, 16 predicted proteins | sample WT_ome_3_FD_202242 | JGI IMG/M metagenome (GOLD analysis project Ga0310828, IMG submission 202242) | Sorghum-adapted microbial communities enriched on wild type (WT) sorghum from Joint BioEnergy Institute, Emeryville, California, United... ... | reverse complement strand
GTTGTTGAAGACCCGGAACAGCCGGTCCAGGCGTACGTCGATGCTCGACGGCTGGATCAGGGCCGGCTCGAACGGTTCGAGCTGCATGTGGCCGGCTTTGATCTCGGCCACGAGGTCCCGGTCGGAGAGCAGCATCGTGTCACCATATCGCCCGCGCGTGGCGGCCAGCTCGCCGTCGCTCGCCGACCGCTTCGCGCAGGGGTGACTACGCCAACCAGGTACCACTTCGAACGTCTGTACGATAACATCACGTCATGGCTTCGTGGTCCGAATTCGCCGCCGCGTCGCCCGGGTTGGCCGAGGCGATTCGGAATCTCGTGCATCAGTACGGGCCGGGTCTGGGCTATCTGGCGACCGTGCGCGCGGATGGCGGGCCCCGGGTGCACCCCGTCTCGCCGGTCATCACCGACGAAGGGTTGTTCTGCTTCATCATCGATTCACCCAAGCGGCGCGACCTGGAGCGCGACGGGCGGTATGCGTTGCACGCGTTCCCGCCCGAGGACAACGACGACGAGGCATATCTGGCCGGTCGCGCCCGCCCGGTCACCGACGACGCTCAGGTGGACCGGCTGGCCCGGGCGCTGCACGCCGCGCCGCAGGTGGACTGGCGGCTGTTCGAGTTCACCGTCGACGTGGCGATGGTCGCCCGGCACGGTGTGGCCGGCGTGCGGGTCGCGGAACGCGGGCAGGACCGTACCACCCAGGTCTGGCGCGATCCGGCCGCCCGCTGACCCTCCGGCTGGCCAGAGTCGCAGACCGGCATGTGCGCTCGGGTTGACGGACCAGGTAGAGTAAGGGCCGCTCGCGGGTGTAGTTCAATGGCAGAACATCAGCTTCCCAAGCTGACAGTGCGGGTTCGATTCCCGTCACCCGCTCCACGACAAAGGCCCTGGCCAGGAGCACTTTCCCAACCAGAGCCATCGATGTGTCGCCAAATTGGATTTTGTATCGGGCCATTAATGGGCCATTAGCCCACCCGGGCCGGGGCGTCGGTTGGACCTTCGTCGGGGTCGTCGCCGCGTCGTCGCCTCTTTGGGCTCTTCTTCGTCGCCTTCCGCCGCTCGGCCTTGACTGCCTTGTCCAGCGCCTTGGCGATCGCGCGGTCGGCCTCCGTGGTCGCGTGCTGGTAGATCAGCGCTGCCTGGGACGAGTCGTGGCCCATCCGCGCCATCAGGTCCCGCGTGCTCGCCCCGGTACTGGCCGCCAACGTGTTCCCAGTGTGGCGAAGATCGTGGAAGTGCAGGCCCGGCATGCCGATCTTCTCGACGGCGGCCTTCCATCCGAGGAGCTTGTTGAGGTTGCCGCGCCAGATGGCCTTCCCGTTGGGTCCGGTGAAGACAAGTGCGTCCGGGCCGGCGCCGACATGAGTCGCGAGGTGGTCGCGCAGCGCTGAGACGACGACCGGTGGAACGGTGACGACGCGGCGACCCGCCCGCGACTTGGGCGGCCCGAGCACGAGCCCGGTGCCGCGCAGCTCGGTGAACGCCTGACGCACCCGTACCGTGCCCGCCGCCGTGTCGATGTCCTGGCGTTCCAGGGCCGACACCTCGCCCCAGCGTAGGCAGCCGAACGTGGCGACAAGGATCAGAGCGCGGTACGGCCGGGGCACCGCATCGGCGAGCGCGAGCACCTGGGCGATGATCAGCACCGGTCGCTCTGGTGTCTTCTCCTGATCAGCGCCCGGAATCCGGCACGGGTTCTTGCGGATCAGCTCATCCTCGTTGACCGCCGTCATGAGAACCGCGCGCAACAGCCGGTACGCCTTGGCCGCCACACTGATGGACACCCCGTTGGCGAGCAGATTCGCACGCCACTCCCGAATCAGCGGCGTGTCCAGCCGGCCGAGGTCAACGCCACCGAGGTATGGATTTATGTGCTTGCCGAGCAGCCACCGGTAGAGCCCGAGCGTGCGCGGTCGTAGGCCTGGGCGTTCCGCGATCCATCGTTCTGCGTAGTCCCGCAGCGCAATCTTCGACCGAGCCGGATCGATCCACTCGCCGCGTACGATCTGTGCCTCGACCATCGTCAGGTACCGCTCAGCGTCGCTCTTCCGTGCGAATGTCTCCGGAGCCGACCGCGTCTTGCCATCAGGTCCGGGGTAGCGAGCCTGGTAGCGCCCAGACGCCCGCTTCCGGATGTTGCCGAACCGCCGGTGACCGTCCTTGTTCGCCATTCAGGCCGACCTCCCCAGATCGCGCCACACCGCTGATGCGGTGATCGGCTCAACGCGACCCGCGTCGATGTGAGCGGCGACGTCTGCCGCTTTGAGTCGGACGCTACGGCCGACCTTGTGGAACGGGATGCGTCGCTCCGCGACGAGCCGCCGCACATAGCGAGCGCTCATCTTCATTCGAGCCGCCGCCTCTTCTACCGTCAGGACTTCCTCCACTGTGGTCATTTCTCCCCGCCGGTTGTCGTCTCGTCTTCCTCCCTTGCCGAGATGTCGGCCGGTGGGCCGTGTCTGGCCCGGTCTTGCGCGGCGAGGAGTTCGGCGCGCCAGCGGGTGCGTTCGGAGATGGTGCGTAGGAGTCGGTGGGCGAGGGGTGGCACGTCGGGGTCGTCGGGGCGGGCGAGTTCCCAGGCGTACCGGGACGCCGGTGCCTGGACGACCTCGGGGTTCCCGTTGCCCTCCAGGTCGACGGTGACGCCGAGCAGGGCACGCACCCATTCGCGGGCGTCGGCCTTGTGATCGGCCAGGGTCTTGCCGGACCAGTCGCGGGAGATGAGCACCCGCCGGCCGCCGATGCCGAGGGTGGACCGTTGGTGCACCTTGCCCTTGCACCGGCCCGGCTTGAGCTTCGCGTGTGCCTTGCGTGGCTGGATGCCGTACAGCAGCCAGTTGGCGCACCGGTCCGAGCACGGCGTGACCTGCAGGTGCTGCCAGAGCCGGTCCAGGTGTGCCTGCTGACGCTCGGTTTCCGCCTTGTAGCAGTCGGCGGACTGCTTGGTGATGTACTTCGTGATGTAGCGGATGGTCCGCTCGGCGTCCTCGGTGCCGGCGTTGACGCCGCGGGCGTCGACCTGGTCGCCGAAGCGGACCACGTGCACGGGTTGGGCAGCCGGGTCGGTGTCGATGGCGTCGAGTGCGTCGGCCCAGCTCGTTAGTGGCGTACGGGTGTCCGGGTCGACCCAGGCCGCCTGGTCGATGTCCCAGGCCGGGGGCCGGTCGGCGGTGTAGCGCTGGACGTCGACCGGGGGCCACCAGACCTGGTGGTAGGTGGCGGCGGCGACCTGCCGCAGTACGGTGCGGGGGATGGTGCCGCGGATGGCGAAGTGGGCGTGCGGGGCGAGCCGTCGCTGTGGTTCGACGGCGCCGGCGTACTGGACTCGCCAGCCGACGCAGCGGCGTAGGTTCTGCCAGAACCGGTCCAGCAGGCGGGGGAAGTGCACGGCATCCCAGGCCGCCCGCCGGTAGTCGTACCTGTCGGGGTGGACCGGGGTGCCGTCGCCGAGGACCGGGCCGTAGGAGCTGACGACCATCCCGCAGGCCCGCGCGGCCGGCGCGAGCGTGCTCGCCTCGGCCGGCGTCGTCGGGCTGGTCGCCGCGCTGGCCGCGCAGAGCACCCTGGGTAACATGTTCGCCGGCCTGCACCTCGCCTTCGGCAACTCGCTGCGCATCGACGACGTCGTCGTCGTGGAGGGCGAGTGGGGGCGCATCGAGGAGATCACCCTCAGCTATGTCGTCGTCAGGATCTGGGACCAGCGGCGGCTGATCCTGCCGTCGTCGTACTTCACGACCACGCCGTTCCAGAACTGGACCCGCAGCAGCGCGGAGGTCATCGGCACGGTCGAGCTCGACGTCGACTGGACCGTGCCGATCGACGAGTTGCGGGAGGTCGGCCGCCAGGTGGTGGAGGGCAGCGAGCTGTGGGACGGCCGGGCGTACGCCCTGCAGATCACGGATGCCGTGGGCGGGCTGGTCCGGGTCCGGGTCTTGATCAGCGCCGCCGACAGCTCCGCGCTGTGGGACCTGCGCTGCCTGGTCCGCGAGAAGCTGGTCACCTGGCTGCAGCGCGAGCACCCGTCCGCACTGCCGCGGCAGCGCACCGAGGTGCGCGGCACGCTCAACGGGGTCGTGGCGCAGCCGGTGCCGGTCCCGCGCGGATGACGCGGTCAGCATCGGCCCGGCTGGTGGTCAGCGTTGCAGGGCCGCCACCGGTTGGATCCTGGTGGCCTTGAGGGCCGGCCAGAGGCCCGCCACCAATCCGACGGCGGACGTGATCCCCACCGCGACAAGCGCGGTACGCAGGTCCAGCACCGGAGTCCACCGATTGATCATCGATACCACAGCGGTGACGACCGTGCCGAGCAGGACGCCGACGGTACCGCCGAGCACGCCGAGTGCGGTGGTTTCTCCGAGCAGTTGGGCAAAGATGTGGATACGGCGGCCGCCGATGGCGCGGCGCAGACCGATCTCGGGAGTACGGGCGGAGACGGACGCCGTGGCGGCGTTGGCGATCGACGCCGCGCCGACGGCAAGGGCGATCACGCTCAGGATCAGGCTGGACCGCGCGACGCTACCCTCCACCTCCCGCCGCAGCGTACGCGGATCGGGTGGCGCGATGGCCCGCAGTTGGGAGGGCGCCTCGGGCCGCAGGCTCAACGGCGCCTGGTCGGCGATGAGCTGGGCTGCCCCGGGAAGGGTGCCGACAATGACATCCCGGTCGGCCTCCTGATCCGGCGGGAGGAGCTGGTCGCCGACCGTGGCGGGAACGATCGCCGACAGGAGTGCCTCGGGGCGCCGCTGGACATCGTCGTAGATGCCGATCACCGTGAACGGCCGGCCGTCAACGAAGACGGCCATGCCGACCTGAAATATCCGCAGCTGCTCGGCGATGCTGCGGGCGAGCAAAATCACCCGGGAGTGGTGCTCCTCATGGTAGGCGTCGGGCAGCCGGCCGATGACCAGCTGGGGTGCCATCACCGCGAGCGCACCCGGATCCGCGCCAATGACCTTGCTCCGCGTGGGCCGGTCATCGATTCCCCGGGAGATCGGAAGCTCGGGCAGGACGATGCGTCGTCCGGCGGCGGCGACACCATTGAGGCCGCGCAGCCGCATCAGGTTGCGCTCGGCGAACCAGCCGGTGCCGGCGGCCGGACCGTCCGGCACAATTCGTACCTCGGTGGCCCGTCGGGTGTCGAAGCTGTCGCTGACCTGCCATGACATTGTGGACGATATGCCCAGGGTGGCAACGAACGCGGCCGCGCCCAGCACGGTGCCGACCGCCGTCATCAGGGAACGACCCGGATAACGCAGCACGGACAACACCGCCTCGCGCGCCCAGTCACGGATTCGTAGGCGCGGCTTGGCGATGCCCAGGTCTCTGAGGTACACGGGCGCGGCCTTCACGTCTCGGTGACCGTTCCGTCCCGTACCACAAGTTGGCGCCGCGCCCGCCCGGCGACCTCCGCGTCATGGGAGACGATCACGACGGTGAGTCCTTCCGCATTCAGGCCGGCGAGCAGGTCCAACACGTTCTCCGTGTTCTCGCTGTCCAGATTGCCGGTTGGCTCGTCGCAGAAGAGGACGCGAGGACCACCGGCGATCGCTCGAGCGATCGCGACCCGTTGTCGTTCCCCACCGGACAGCCGGCGCGGATCGGCCCCAGTGCGCTTGCCAAGACCCATCCGGTTGAGCGCCGCATGCGCGCGGGCCCGCCGCTCGGATGGTGACCATGGGCCGTACAGCATGCCCAGTTCCACGTTTTCCGCTGCCGAGCGTCCAGGCAGGAGATGAAAGGCCTGGAAGACGAAGCCGAAGAGTTGGCCACGGAGCGCGACCCGGACGCGATCGCCAAGCGCGCCGGTCTCGACGCCGGCCACCCGGTAGGTGCCCGCGCTGGGTAGGTCGAGGAGACCGAGTATATTGAGCAGTGTCGACTTTCCCGACCCAGACGGGCCGGTTACCGCTACGTATTCGCCTTGATCGATCACGAGCGTGACGTCGCGAAGGGCGATGACGGGCGCGCCTTCGGTGTAGGTGCGGCCGACTCCCGACAATGCGAGCATTCAGTCCTCCCCGACCACGACGAAACTGCCCTCGGTCAGCGCGTTCGGCTGCTCCGGCACGACCGCCGTCCATCCGCCGCCGGTTCGTCCTGTCCGGACCGTCACATCGGCCGATCGCCTGCCGTCGACGGCGACGGTGACATAGGTCGTTCCGTCGGCCCGCGAGTAGATCGCGGTCACCGGCACGGCCAGCACCGGCCGGCTTTCGACGGCAGAGGCGACGTCGATGCGCAGTGAACGCCCAGCTGCGCTGAGGACGGTTCCGTCGAACCGGAACCGCACCGCGAAGCCGGTCGTTCCCGTCGCGCTGTCCGTTGTCACGGTCCGGGCAACCGACGTGACGACCAACTTCGCGCGTCGGCCCGACAGCTCATCCAAGGCGGTGGCGGTCTGCCCGGCCGACAACAACCCGACCTCGTCCTTCGAGACGGTGGCGACGACATCGGGTGGGCCAGCGTTCAACTCGAGGAGCGGGGCGTCCGGATCGGTCAGGATGTCGCCACGACGGACTCGCACTGTGCTGACCGAGCTCTTGTCACTGATCCGGACGATCGCCGCTCGCGGAAGGTACGGACCTGTAGGCGCGGTCGCCGGCGGTGCGGCCGATTTCCCCGGCGCGGCCGCCGCGGCACCCTGCCGAGGGATCTCGTATCCGAGCTTGTGCCACCACTTCGCTAGCGCCTGCTGCGTGCGGACGTCGAGCTTGCCGCTCGTCGGGACGGAGTATCCCATGCGTCGCAGCGCTCGCTGGACGGCGAGCACGTCCGGCCCTTCTCCGCCACCGATCAGGTCGCGATACAGGGGGAACGGCAGGTCCAGGGCGACCACCGGAGCGCCGGCCACCTCCAGCACCTGTGCCCCCTCGCGGAGACGGTCACCCTTCTTGACCTTCACTGCCGTCACCACGGCATCCGGGCCCACCAGCGACCGCGGCGGGAGGACTTTCACGCTCGGGCCTGCGACCACCGTTCCCCGTATCACGATCGGTTCGGTCAGCACTCGGGTTTCCGCCTGCACCGTGACCAGCGAGGGGGTGGGCGGGGCGGCCTCCGCGGCCTGCTGTTGCGGGCTGCGCATCCGCGGGCCGAGCAGCAGGGCAGCGCCAGCGACCGCCGATACGCCGACCAGTCCCGCCGCCGCGATGAGAAGGCGTCGGCGATCACGGGACCGTACGTCGTCGGGCAGCTTCCCGTCCCCCATCGGCTTCGATCTCATGCGTTTCCCACGAGTCCCGTCGCCTTCCTGGCGATCGCTTCAATCTTTGGATTGAGCTCCGCGAGCTTGTCCTCGAACTTGGCGACGACCTCGGACTCCGTCTGGTGAGCACCGTTGAGGAGGTTGTCCAACCGGTGTGTTGACTGGTCGCACTGGAACCACGCTGCCGCGAAGTCCGCTTCCTGGCTGCTGGGAACGTATCGAAGGTGGGGCTTCGCCGGTCCGACCTCGACAGTTCCGGGCTTCTTCGCGGGCTTCCACGAATACGGCTCCCCGGCAAGCCTGCCCGGAGTGATGTTGAAGTGCCGGATATTGTACGGCTCGCGCAGGTACCGCTCGCGGTTGTCGACGTGGTAACCCTTCTGCTCCAGGCAGTCCAGCATCGGCCCCATTTGGCGGGGAACCTCCTGGCGGACCCAGGCGCCGAAGCTGCCCGAGAGCTGGTTGCCAAGGTCAGTGTATGCGTCGAGCGTTGCTCGAGTGTCCTCGCCCAGGGCGTTGTCGGACGCCTTGTCGCACTCAGCCAACGCGGCATCGAAGTTGGGATCGCTGCTCACGACGGGTGGCGGTTCTTCGGCCTGGTCGGAGCCGAATCCGCGTCGGCGCGCCTCCTGCTCGCTGCCGAAACCGCGGAAGCGGGCACGGTCGATCACCAGCAACTGGGCAAACCCCTTGTACTGTTTGGTGCCTGCCTCTTTGAGCTGGGGAAAGCCGTGCTGTGACATGCATTCCGCAGTCAATGTACGAGTGGCGTAATCGATGAGGTCGAGCTTGTCGCCCAGGTATAGATCGAAGGTTAGATCCTTTCCGAAAAATGTGGAATCGGCCCCGCTGCTGCTCTGGCACCCGCTGGTGGCGATGGCGATCGTGGCCAGCGTGATTGCGAGTGAGCGTCGTGGGCTCAACTATCTGTCCTTTCCTACGGAGAAGGGGAGTGGGAACGGGCCGCGAAGCCCGTTCCCACCGATTGTCATGTGCCCCAGGGCGCGTTCGGACTACAGCGTTGGTGCGAGAAATTCGCGTCGTTCCACAGCAAGCCGACATACTTGTAGCCTTGGGACTGACGCGTCAATGAAAGGGTGGTCCCAAAGGCGTCCGACATGTAGACGGTGCACTCGGTGTCGCGGTTCCACTGCATTGACGCTTCGAATTGGACGGGGCCGCCGCTGGCGCCGTCCAGGCCTCCCCAGCTGTAGCCGCCGTGGTCAGCTCCATACCAGAAGTGCTTGATGTAGTCCAGGTAGTTGCCGTCGTTGTGCTTCTTGAAGCAGATTTCACCGACGTTGCAGGAGAGGCTTCCGTCACCAATATCCGCCAGTGCGGGCCCAGCATACGTGATCGTACCTGCGGCTGCCAGCGCGCCGATCGCGACTGTCCGTGCCACGAATGTGGCTATCCGTCTGCTCGCACACCGTCGATTCATGATCCTTCCTTCGAAGATCCGATAAGGCGGTCGGCTCGGTATCGTCGAACCGGGGGCTCGCTGGCCAGGCGAGCATCGATCATGATCGATCAAACTATCATACATCGCCTCAGGTCTTCGTGCTAGCCGATTTGACTCGCCAACATCGCTGTGTAGGGAGCGCATTGCCTTCAGGTGGATGTTTGAGGAGCTGGCCGTTACCTCTGCTGAATCCTAGCGGATTATACGACGGCAGTCGCCATTCGCTATCTGGAATAGGGCATAGTTGCGGTTGAGTCGCGGACGTTGGTGCAACGAGCGTGATCGGGCTTGGTGCCGGCACGCCAGTGCACGGCGTGGCGGCTGGAGACGTACGCCGGCTGGCTTGGGTCGGCGCGTGGCGGTGTGGCACGGTGACGTCGGTCCTCCGGCCGGCGCAACAACCTCGCCAACCGCCCGGAAGTCCTGCTCACCACGCCCGAATCTGTCGAGTCCATGTTGGTCAGGACGCGGGTAGCACACCGGGAGTTCTTCGCGGACCTGCGCGCACCCTCGACAACGCTTCTACGGTGATCGCCGCGTTGCACGGTGGTGAGAAACGAGTTGTCTTCTGCGAAGCTCGCGAGACGGCCGAGAAGCAGGGCGAGCTGTTGCGCGGCCGTGGCATCACCACCTTCCTGTCGCATGCTTCCCTCGCCGCCGATGAGCGCCGCCGCGCCGCGGCAGCGCACCGAGGTCCGCGGCACCCTCAATGGGGTCGTGGCGCAGCCGGTGCCGGTCCCGCGCGGATGACGCGGCGCCTTCCTACGGTTTCGGCGGATTGTCAGCTACGAAGACGCCAAGCCCCGGCACGCCCTCGACGTAGCGTTCGGCCCGCAGGCGATCAATCGCCTGGCGGACCACTATCACGGAGACCCCGTGCTGTGCGCAAAGCTCGCGCGTGGACGGCAGCTTGTCGCCCGGCGCGAGTTCTCCGGACGCGATCTGGGCGCGGATGCCGTCGGCGATCCGCGCCCACTTCGGTTTGGCGGGCATGACACGACTCCCAGGTCAGCACCGCCATTCGACCATGCTCATCTTGCTATAGCAAGTAATGACCAGGCATCATTTGTCCCTTGCATGTCCTCTCATATAAGGTGATGGCGATCGGCTCTCAGGTCAGCAAACCTGGCCGGTCAGCAACGAACCCGGCCGGATCATCTACCTGGGGAGGAACGTGTGACCGTCGCCGTCCAACCGGAGCAGAGCGCCGAGGCCATGCACGTCCGAGCGGGCGTGCTCGTCGGCACCCTGCTGGGCCGGTACCTGGAAGATCCCGAGCTGCTGGTCGCGATCGCCAACCACGCGGTCAACGGGTGGCGGGCCGCCAGGGATGCCGGCGACCTGCGCGACCTGGACCACTGGTGGGACGACCACGTCGGTCACGTCGAGTCGGCCGTCGGTGGCGCTGACTGTGCCACCTCCGACCAGCTCGCTCGTTTCTGGGCCGCGTACGCCCGACGCGCAACGGCGAACGCATGACCCTCCCAGCGGTCACGCCGATCGAACCCTGTATCACCGGTGATACACTCGTCTGCATGACAGAGGTGGCGATTCGCGATCTACGCAACCGAGGTGGCGACATCCTCGACCGGGTCGCCCGTGGCGAGGCGATGACGGTCACCCGTGATGGACACCCGATCGCGGAGTTGCGGCCGCTACCGCGCCGGCCACTGCCGGCCACCACCCTGCTGGAGCGCTGGCGCGCACTGCCGGCCGTCGACCTGGCACGGCTGCGCGCCGACATCGACGATCTGCTGGATCCGTCGCTGTGAGTCGCCCTGCGGCCACTCACCAGCGTGGTGTGCTCGACACCAGTACCGTGATCATGTTGTCTCGGATCACCGATCCGGACGCGTTGCCGGTGGAGCCGCTGATCACCACGGTCACTCTCGCTGAACTGTCAGTCGGGCCGCTGCTCGCCGACACCGACGAGGAGCGAGCGATCCGGCAGGCGCATGTGCAGCAGGCCGAGGCCGACTTCGACCCGCTGCCCTTCGACGCACCCGCCGCTCGGGTCTTCGCCCGGGTAGCGGCATCACTGCGGCGGGCCGGTCGCAAGAAGTCCGCTCGCGCCTATGACGCCATGATCGCCGCGACCGCGCTCTCCCACGGTCTACCGGTGTATACCTGCAATCCCAAAGACTTCACCGGCATCGACGGACTGGAGGTCGTCGAGGTCCGGGTGCCGGACGCCCCGGGCGACTGACTCGTGCCCGGTCGTAGCACGGCGAGGTCACCTGTCACGCACCTCACGGCAGGCGGGCGTCGAGGTCGGTGCGGCGCAGCAGGGACCGCAACCCGAGCTGCTCGCACACCGGCCCGGCGCACCCGTTGACGATCACCCCGGCGCCGACGTACGAGGCGCCGATGTCCAGCACGAGCTGGCGCAGCGCGACCAGCTGCGCGCCGGTGTCCGCCCAGTCGTCCACCAGCAGGACCCGCTCCTGCGCGGTGAGGTGTCGCGTCCGTACGCCGAGACTGAGCTCCCGTCCCCGGTAGTCCAGCCCTGTCGAACGCCAGACGAGCTGGTCGGCGATCTGTCGGCTCCGGGTGCTCTTGTACGCCTCGACGAAGCCGACGCCGAGCGCCGAGGCGACCAGCGGGCCGATGATGAAACCACCCTTCTCCGGCGAGATGACCACGGTCGGGCGATCGTCACGGAACAGTCCAGCCAGGGCCGGACCGACCGCGGAGAGCACCGACGGGTCCCGCCACCAGCCGGAGGCATCACTGACCAGGTGCGTGCTGTCGGGGCCGAGATCGACCCAGCGGAAGGCTTCGACCAGCCGGGTGGTGAGGGGTGGGCCTGGCACACGAGCCACGATGCCAGACGACCCACCGTGTCGGTTCGAAAGCAGCAGACCGTCGCCGCCGACACGACGACCGTACGAGATCCTGCGCTGATTGGCCCCGGGTCCGGACGGCGTGGCCGCGCGGCCAGATCCCGCTCGGACGAGGGGGCAAAACGGTTCAGCCCGGCGCGGCAATCAGGCATGCTGTTGCCGGTGCCCATGCGTTACCTGTCACCGGGGCGTCGCCCGATGAGTCCTGGCTCCCGCGCCGGCCTCGGCGCGGCCCTCGTGCTGCTCGCCGTGGTGGCGACGGTTGAGCTGGCGGACGGTAGGGACCCCAACTACATCGGGCTGGTGGTGGCCGCGCCGTTCATCGCGGCGGCGTTCGCCACCTGGCGGGTGGTGCTGGCGGTGGGTATGGCGGCCACCGCGTGCGGTGTGGCATTCGCGATCGGCGGGCCGGCGATCACCATGGCCACCGGCACCAATGTGGCCGGGATCGTGCTCGCCACCGGTCTGGCCGCCGCGGTCGCGGTGATCCGCGAGCGGCAGGCGGAGCGCATCGCGGAACTGTCCAGGCTGGCCTCGGTCGCTCAGCAGGCGGTGCTGCGCCCGCTCGAGCCGCAAATGGGCGCGCTCGCCGTGGCCGGCCGGTACATCTCCGCCACCGCGGCCGCGGACATCGGCGGGGATCTCTACGAGGTGCTCGACACGCCGTACGGCGTACGCATGATCATCGGAGACGTACGGGGCAAAGGGCTCGACTCCGTCCGGCTGGCCAGCATCGTGCTCGGCTCCTACCGGCATGTCGCGTACGAACGGTCGGACCTGGGGGCGATCGTGGCCGACCTGGACCGGGCGGTGGCCCGCTCGGTGGGCGACGAGGATTTCGTCACCGCGGCCCTGGTGGAGGAGCGCGGCGGCACCCTCACGATCGTCAACTGCGGGCATCCGCCGCCGTTGCTGCTGCGCCGGGGCCAGGTGATCCCGCTGGAGCCGCCCGCGCCGGCGCCGCCGCTGGGCTTCATGCCGGTGGTACGGCCGCGTGTGGAGCGGTTGGAGCCGGGCGACCGGTTGCTGCTCTACACCGACGGGCTGGCCGAGGCCCGGCAGGACGGGGAGTTCTTCCCCACCGCCGGGCGGGCGTGGCGGCTGCTCGGCCACGGGACGGTCGGCGACGGTCTCGCATCGCTGGAGACCGCGCTGATGGAGTGGGTGCACGGCCAGTTGGACGACGACATCGCGCTGGTGCTGATGGAGTACGCCGGGGGCGAGCGGGCCGGCGTGGGCGCGGTACCCAGCTGGGAGGTCGGGGCGACCGAGCCGTAGTGCCTCGCCGAAGTTGGCGGTGGGCGGCCCGGCGTACGTGACCGACAAATGCCCCTGTGACGGTGGTCACCGGTGTGCGGGTGCGCCCGCCTTGTCGCTGGTTACTGACGGGTAATAAAATCGCTTCCCTACCGAGCGGTAACCACGTCGGATGAAGCGGGGGCCAGCGCCGCATGAGCCACTACAAGAGCAACGTTCGCGACCTGGAGTTCAACCTCTTCGAAGTCTTCGGAGCCGACCAGGCGTTCGGCCAAGGGCCGTATCAGGATCTCGACGCGG
>Ga0310828_1001528_pt1 | contig 13070 bp, 10 predicted proteins | sample WT_ome_3_FD_202242 | JGI IMG/M metagenome (GOLD analysis project Ga0310828, IMG submission 202242) | Sorghum-adapted microbial communities enriched on wild type (WT) sorghum from Joint BioEnergy Institute, Emeryville, California, United... ... | reverse complement strand
CCGAGACGACCGACAGCATGTTTGAAATCGCCGTGGAAGGCGCTCTTCGCTCGGGCATCGTCCGCGTGGGGGATACGATCGTCATTACCGCGGGCGTTCCGGTCGGGCGTTCCGGCACGACGAATCTGATCAAAATCCACCATGTCGGCGAACTGCTGACGCAAGGTCAGGGGATCGGCTCCCTGAGCGCGACCGGTAAAGTCGTGACCGCCCGCACGCCGGATGAGGCCATCGCCAAAATGACCGAAGGCGCGATTCTGGTTGCGCCGTCGACGGACAAGGAGTATATGCCGGCCATTCAAAAGGCGGCCGCCATCGTCACCGAAAGCGGAGGCATTACCTGCCACGCCGCGGTTGTCGGCCTGAATCTGGGCATTCCCGTCATCGTCGGCGTCGGCGACGCGCTGGAGAAGCTGAAGGACGGCATGGAGATTACGCTGTACGCCGAGAAAGGCGTCATCTATTCGGGCCAAGCGAAAGTGCTGTAAGACGAACATAAAGCGAAACAAAGGAAGCGACGGCGAACAGGGCCGTCGCTTCCGGCCTATCGAAAGGGGAACGGAAATGGGCCAATGGTTTCTGCATGCGCTTAGGGTCCGGTACCAGGAAACGGACCGGATGCAAGTCGTGTATCATACCAATTACGTAAACTGGTTCGAGATCGGGCGCACGGAATGGATTCGGCAAGCGGGCTATGCGTACCGGGACATCGAAGAAAAGGGGCTGCTGCTGCCGGTCGTCCATCTGGAAGCGAATTTTCACCGGCCGGCAAGCTACGACGACTGGGTGACCGTCTGCACGAGAGCGACGGAGCTGACCAAAGTTCGGCTGCGTTTCGAATACCGAATCATGCTGGGGGATCTTACGCGCAACGGGCAGGTCCGATTGGCAGACAAGCAGCCCGAAGGCTTGCTGCTGGCCAGCGGAAGCACGCTGCACGGCTGGGTAAACCGCGAATGGAAGCCGGCGCGCCTTGACCGAGAAGCTCCGGACGTCTACGCTACGCTTCTCGAATTGGCGGGAAATTCCGCTTCCGGCGAAACGGATTGAGGCTTGCAACGTTCGCCGACGTTCATCGGACGTACATCGGCGTTCGTCATAGAAAACGTTCCGTTGGGCGATACGATAGGCAGGTCCGTTCGGTTCTCGGACTCCCCCTGTTTGCCGCTTGCGGCTGGAGGCCGCCTGGCGGCGCGGACGGCAGGAGGGCGTCTGACCGAAACGCGAACGGAACGCGAACCATGGAGGAGGGAAGACCTGTGCTCAGAAAATTCGGGGCGTGGCTTGCCATCGCCGCGATCGCGGAAATCGCCGTCATTATCCTCGCGGCGGATTGGCTCGGGGCCGGAGCCACCTTCGCGCTGCTGCTGCTGGGGGTCGTCGCCGGCGCTCTGCTGGCGCAGACGGAGGGGCGCAAAGCATGGCTGGAGGCGCAGCGCCAAATGCAGTCCGGACAAATGCCGGGCCAAGCCATCCTGAACGGCCTCTGCATTATGGCCGGAGGGCTCCTGCTCGTCATCCCCGGCTTTCTCTCGGATATCGTCGGCATTACGCTGCTGCTTCCGTTTACCCGTCCTCTGTACAGGGGATGGCTGTACCGTTGGCTCGAACGGAAATTCCGGTCCGGTTCCTTTCGCATATACGGCGGTCCGCTGCGCTGACGGCGGCCGGCAAGCCGCCTATTTTCCGTGGACGATAAAGCGTCCGATATCCCGGAACACGCCCGCCCGGCGACACGTCGCCAGCAGGATCAAGGTCACGGGGCCGACGATCAGTCCGGCAAATCCGAACAGCTTCAGCCCGACGAACATGGCGACCAGGGTGGAAAGCGGGTCAAGCCCGACGCTCGACGCCAGCACTTTGGGCTCGATAAACTGCCTGGCGACAAGCACGATGCCGTACAGGATCGACAATTTGGCGCCCAGCCATGCGTCGCCCGTCAGAAACACGTACGCGATCCAGGGAATCATGGCCGCGCCTACGCCCAGGTAAGGCAGCAGGTCGACGAGACCGATCAGCATGCCGATCGAAACCGCGTTTTTGACGCCGATCACGATAAGACCGGCCGTCACGACGACGGCCGTGATGGTGATCATGATCAGCTGCGCCCTTACATAGCCGAACAGCGCGTTGCGAAGTTCGTGCCAGACCGTTCCCGCACGCTTGCGGAACGGCTCCGGGAATCCGGAGGCGAATTTGCCCATAAGCCGGTGCCAGTCCTTGCTGATGAAGAAGGAGGCGAGCAGCACGATCGCCGCGATCGTCGCCACCTCGGGCAAGGAAGAGAGCACGTTCACGATTCCGTTCAGAAACGAACCGATCAGGCTGGTGCCCGCTTTGGCGAGCGCTTGGGCCGTATCGGTAATCCGGCCGTTGATCGTTTCCTGGTAGCCGGGATTTTGCTGGTAAAACGTATTGATCCGATCGATAAGCAGCTGCAGCTCGGGGCGCTCCATCAGCTCGTTAAAGCTTTGTTCCACCCAGCTTACAAGATGCTGCAGCGATCCGGACAGCAGAATAATTTCGTTTACAAGCCGCATGACAAGCGCGGAAATCACCGTCAGCATCGCGAGCGTAAACACTGCCAGCACGATCGTGACCGCGAGCCATCTCGGCGTCCGGCCCTTGATGTGAAGCAAGTCTACGAGCGGATTCAGCGCATAGGCCAAAAGCCATCCGAGCAGGAACGGATAAACCAGGGGCAGCGCCCACCAGATGAAGAAAGCGCCGCCCGCCGCCACCGCGATGACCGCTATCAGCCTCAACCATTGGCCCCAAATGTGTCGTCCCACGCGCCGCCCTCCTTTTTTGGATGGAAATGTCCTCCATTATCAAGTATAACGCTTTCGAAACGGCGCGTAAGAAGGGCTTTCCGCTCATTTATCCGCGATATTCCGACGCGAACCGAACGCCTTACGACCGTTTAACAAATGGTTAACGTTTGCTTTACAATTTTCCGACATAATGAGAGAAAATAGGGGTACGCTTGTCTAGGCGCAATATTGGGGGTCTGGATCATGTCGGCAAGCCGAAAATATATCAACCGGGATTTGAGCTGGATCGAATTTAACCGCAGGGTGCTGGAGGAGGCGGAGGATCCGACGACGCCTTTGCTGGAACGGCTGCATTTTTTGTCGATTGTCACCAGCAATCTGGACGAGTTCGTCAGCGTGCGCGTCGCCGGCCTGAAGGATCAGCTGAAGGCGGGCTACAACAAGCCGGACTTTACCGGCTACACGCCGCAAGGGCTGACCAAACGGCTCGCGAAGCGGATCGTCCGCATGGTGCGGGACCAATACAAAACTTACCGGGAACTGATGCGCGCGCTCGCCAAGGAAGGCGTCGTGTTCGTCAAGTGGCCGGATTTGAACGACGGGCAAAAAGAAGAGCTGGCGGCTTACTTTCATCAGATCGTCTATCCGGTGCTGACGCCGATGGCGGTGGATTCGAGCCGTCCGTTTCCGCTGCTGCACAGCAAAGAGCTGTATTTGGCGGTGGTTCTGCGTCCGGATCTGACCGACGTCAAGCAGGAGGATCGGACGTACTGCGCCATTGTGCAGGTGCCTTCGATTTTGCCCCGGACGGTTCCGGTTCCGGGCCGCAAGGGGACGCGCAAGCAATCGTTCATCCTGCTGGAGGATTTGATCAAGGAGCAAATCGGCCAGCTGTTCAGCGGCTACGCGACCGAAGCGGTTCACGCTTTCCGCGTGACGCGCAACTCGGACCTGGCCCTCAACGAGGAGGGCGCGGAGGATTTGCTTGCGGAAATCGAAAAGGAGCTTCGCCGCCGTCGCCGCGGTTTTCCCGTCCGGCTGGAGATCGAGAAGGGGATGCACGAAGACGCGCGCGAGCTGCTTATGGAGGAGCTTCAGCTGTCGGATCCGATCGACGACATCCATGAAATCGACGGTCCGCTCGATCTGAGCTTCCTGTCGCGCTTTGCGGGTTCGCTTCCGAATGCCGATCATCTGCGCTATCCGCGGTACGAGCCGAAGTATCCGCTTGAATTCGAAGAGTCGGATGACATGCTGTCGGCGGTGCGCGAGCGCGACGTGCTCGTTTATCACCCCTACGAATCGTTCGAGGCGGTTAACGATTTCATCAGCGAGGCGGCGGCCGACCCGGACGTGCTGGCGATCAAAATGACGCTGTACCGGGTCAACGCCCATTCGGTCCTGGTGCAAGCGCTGACGAAGGCGGCGGAATCGGGCAAGCAGGTGACGGTGGTCGTGGAGCTGAAGGCGCGGTTCGACGAGGAGCGCAACATCGCCTGGGCAAGGCAGTTGGAGAAGGCCGGCTGCCACGTCGTGTACGGCCTGGTCGGGCTGAAAACGCACGCGAAAATCACGCTTGTCGTCAGGCGGGAAAACGGGGTTTTGCGCCGGTACGTCCATGTCGGAACGGGAAATTACAACGAAAGCACCGCCCGCCTGTATACCGACGCCGGCCTGTTCACCTGCCGTCCCGACATCGGCGAAGACGCTTCCGCGCTGTTTAACGAAATGACGGGCTATTCGACGCCGCACAATTGGCGTTCGTTCGCCGTGGCGCCGTCGGGGCTCAAGCCGAAGCTGTTCGAGCTGATCGACCGGGAGATCGCCTTCGCGCGCGAAGGAAAGCCGGCCAGAATCGTCGCCAAGGTGAATTCGCTGTCCAACCAGTCGATGATCGACAAGCTGTACGAGGCGTCCGCCGCCGGCGTCCGGATCGAGCTGATCGTGCGCGGCGTCTGCTGCCTCAGGCCCGGCGTTCCCGGTCTGAGCGAGAACATCCGCGTCATCAGCATCGTGGACCGCTTTCTGGAGCATTCGCGCATATTGGCCGTCGCGAACGGCGGCAACGAAGAAGTGTTTATTTCCAGCGCCGACTGGATGACGCGCAACCTGAGCCGCCGCGTGGAGCTGATGTGCCCGGTGTACGATCCGGGCCTGAAGAAGATGCTGATCAATCTGCTGGAACTGATTTTGCGCGACAATGTCAAGGCAAGGGAGCTGAAAGCGGGCGGAGGGTACGAGAGGGTTGCGGCCAAGGAGGGCGAGCCGCCGCTGCGCAGCCAGTTCGCCGCGGCGAACCTTTGGCTGTGGAAGAAGGCGGCCGCGGCGGAAGAGACGTGAGGCAGCGTAGCCGGGCAGCCTGGCAAAATGGGCACGGTCCGGGCTGCAGGGATAGGGCGCGATTAGCCCGCCGGAACGAGTGAGCGGAAGTACAGTTGCTGTAAAGGCAACTGCATGGCGAATTTCTGCGGGAACGGTGATGCAAGTGCCGAAAAAGCAACTAGTTCGCGTGATTAGCCCGCCGGAACGGGTGAGCGGGACTGCAATTGCCATAAATGCAACTGCGTGGCGAGTTGACGCGGGAAACGGCGATGCAAATGCCGGAAAAGCAACTACATTGCGCGTTTAGCCCGCCGGGACCGGGCGAGCGGAACTGCAGTTGCCATAAATGCAACTGCATGGCGCATCGGCGTGGGAACAATGTCTGGTCTCGGAAACGGATACGGTACACGAACGAATCTGAGTGAGAGGGATATCGAAACGTGATGCAGCGCGGAACGAATCTGAGCGAATGGGATACCGAAACGTGATGCGTCCCGGAACGATTCTGAGCGAGCGGGATACCGAAACGTCGGCAGTCGGCAGGGAGAAGAAACGCAGTTACTCGCCGTTGCCGGAGAAAAGCTCCGCAGCGTTGAACCGTCCTAAACGACGGCAACGGATGCGGGCGGCCACTCCCTTTTTTCAAGAGAAAGCGTCCGCCCGCGAGCGTACGCCGGTCAGCGAACCGTGAGCTTGGGCGTCAGCCCCCAGCATTTTTTGAAGTCTTTGGCGATCGCCTCGACTTCCATCGTTTCCATCGGCAGCGCGTGGCGGGCATCGGCGGTCAACAACAGCTTTTTGCCCTTTTCGACGGCAATGTGCAAAGAGGTGATCGCCTGCGATTCGCTGCGGTCGAGAGCGGCGGCAAGCTGAAGCAGGGCGCCTAGCTTGGAAGCCGTTTCGGCGTCCCCGTTCTCCAGGATGGACCGGTACGGCGACAACTTGCGGAGCAATTGGTTGGGCCCCCGGTAAGAGGCGATCAGCGCGGTCAGCAGCGCTTCCCGGTGCGGCAGGCCGTACCAGTGGGCGTTCAACAGTATGTAAAACGTATGATCCGCGCATTCGTTGTAGTCGATGACGGCGCCTATGCGGAACAGGCGGGAAGCGGCGTCAAGCCATTTGCGCGACGCGGCGGGCAGGCCCGCGCCCGGGGCGAGCCGGTCGTAGAGCTCGAGCGCGAGCCGGTTCACCTGGGCCAGATGCTTCTCGGGAGCGGCCGGGTACAAGGCGGTCAAATTACGAACGCTATCGTTCAGCACCTCGTCCGGAGAGGGCGTTTCCCGTTTGGGCAGGCAAGTTTCGAAAAACAGCCCGTCCCGGATGCCGGCGCCGCATACGACGATGCGCGGCGAGGCGGTCGCCCGCAACACGGCGCGCAGGATGGCCAGCCCGGGTACGATGACGTCGGCCCGGTCCTTGGACAAGCCGGGCAGCTTGCGGCGCTTGCTTAAGGTCATGGACGCCAGCGTCTTCAGGCTGTCGTCCAGAGCGCCGTCCTTGATCTCGAAGCCGTGCAAATTGGCGAACGGATAGTGGCCGCTGCGTTTCCGGTACTTGGCCAGAGCCCGGACCGTGCCGCCCAGGCCGATCAGCGGAAGCCCGGCTTTGGAAAAAATCCAGGGCTCGCGGCGAAGCATGTCCAGCGTTTCGCTTTCGATTCTCTCCAGCAGGGCGGGAGAGACCGGCTTGCCGTTCAGCGCATAGCGGATTGCCGTATTGACGCAGCCTATGGGAAAGGAAACGGCGGCAACCAGCTTGCGGTCCCGTAGCAGGCTGATCTCCGTGCTTCCGCCTCCGATATCGACGAGAAAAGCGTCGGTATAGCTCATCGTGCGCAGCACCGCGATGCTGCCGTAGCGGGCTTCGTCTTCTCCGGATAGCAATTCGATCGACAGTCCGGTTTCGTGATTCAGCCGCCGAAGCGCCTGCTCGCGGTTGGCCGCCTGGCGGATCGCCGCCGTCGCGACGGCGCGGATGCGGCTCGCCCCGTGCATCGTGCAGATGTTGCGGTAGTGCCGAAGCACCTCGGCCAGCTCGCGCAGGGTCTCGTCCGGCAGCATCCCGTCTTCGGTCAGCTTCTGGCTGAGCCTTGCGGACCATCTTCCCTGGTCGATGACCCGGTACGCGCCTTCGCTTGTCACTTGATAAACGGCAAGACGAACGGTGTTCGATCCGATATCGATCATGCCGGTCACGGTTGCGGATGCATTCAATATGAACAGGCGCCTCCTTGTGGGTTCATGATAGGGGTGTGACCATTGTAACACCCGAAACGCCGGCGTAAAAGAGAGAGCCGTAAGACGTTTTGTCCTGCCGCGAAGCCTGCATATTTCGCCGCATTCGGCACACACTTACGTGATGGTATGACAAGATTTCATTATCCAATCGATAAAGCATTTTTATGCCGGCTTCGGTTCCATTCCCGCAAAAAATCGTTTATCATAAAAAAAGGTCAAAAATCTGAAACTTTTTCGGTTTTGCGCGTCCTGACGCACGCAATGTCCGGGATGCTTGCTAGGAAGACCTGAATCGAGGCGTTCGCACCTGTGATGTGCGTTTGTCCAAAGCGATTGACATTATTTGGAACGAAGGAGAGAAAACGATGACGGCAACGAAAGGTCTTGAAGGGATCGTCGCAGCAACTTCATCCATCAGTTCCATCGTTGATGGCGTGCTGACGTATCGCGGCATCAACATCGATGAGCTTGCGGAGAAGGCGACTTTCGAAGAAGTCGCCTATTTGTTGTGGCACGGCAAGCTTCCCACGCGGAAGGAACTGGACGAGCTGATCGCTCAGCTTGGCGAGTACGCGGCGGTGTCCCCGGAAGTGATTGCGGGCTTGCGCCTGTACCCGAAAAACGCCAACTCGATGGCTGCGCTGCGCACGGCCGTGTCCAGCCTGGCGCTGTACGACGAAGAAGCCCAGGATATGAGCCGCGAGGCGAATCTGCGGAAAGCGGTTAAGCTGCAGGCCCAACTGCCGACGGTGGTCGCCGCTTTTGCCCGCATTCGCCAGGGGCTGGAGCCGGTCGCGCCGAAAAAAGGCGTGGGCGTCGCGCACAATTTCCTGTATATGCTGACGGGCGAGGAGCCCGATCCCGTCGCGGTCAAAGCGCTGGATAAGGCGCTTGTCCTTCATGCGGACCACGAGCTGAACGCTTCGACGTTCGCAAGCCGCGTAACGGTCGCTACGCTGTCCGACATTTACTCCGGCGTCACTTCCGCGATCGGCACGCTCAAAGGCCCGCTGCACGGCGGCGCCAACGAAGCGGTTATGGTCATGCTTGACGAAATCAAGACGCTCGACAATGTGGAGCCGTACATCCAGAACAAGCTGAACAACAAAGAGAAGATCATGGGCTTCGGGCATCGCGTCTACAAGAACGGCGACCCGCGCGCCAAGCATTTGCAGCAAATGTCCCGCCAGCTCAGCGAGCTGAAAGGCGACTCGACGCTCTACGAGATTTCCGTCAAAATCGAAGAGCTTGTCACCGGCCAAAAAGGACTGAAGCCGAACGTCGACTTCTACTCCGCTTCCTGTTACACGCTGCTGGGCATTCCCCGGGATTTGTTCACCCCGATCTTCGCGATCAGCCGGGTTTCGGGCTGGACCGCCCACATTCTCGAGCAGCTTGACGACAACCGTCTCATTCGTCCGCGCGCCGAATACGTCGGACCGGTAGGCCAGCACTACGTTCCGATCGAACAGCGCGGCTAAGCCCGTTCAGCCGGTCGATGCCGGCGGGCCCTTTCCGGCGCCAGGGGGCGCCCGGAAAGCGGAGCGCCGGTTTCTTATGAATAAATCCATCTAGCAGGAGGAAACCTTTTATGAAATTGGAAAAATTCGCACCCCCCGCTTCCGGTCAACCGATTACCGTTACCAACGGCGTTCTGAACGTGCCGAACAATCCGATCATTCCGTTCATCGAAGGCGACGGCACCGGCCGCGACATTTGGCGCGCAGCCAAACGCGTGCTCGACGCCGCCGTCAAAAAAGCGTATAACGGCGAAAAAGAAATCGCCTGGTACGAAGTGTTCGCCGGCGAGAAAGCTTACAACACCTACGGCGAATGGCTGCCGAACGATACGCTGACGGCGATCCGCGAATACATCATCGCGATCAAGGGACCGCTGACCACGCCGATCGGCGGCGGCATCCGCTCCCTGAACGTCGCGCTGCGCCAGGAACTGGACCTGTACGTCTGCTTGCGTCCCGTGCGTTACTTCAGCGGCGTACCTTCCCCGGTCAAACGCCCGGATCTGGTGGACATGGTCATTTTCCGCGAAAACACCGAGGACATCTATGCGGGCATCGAGTATCAAGCCCAAACGGCCGATGCGAAAAAAGTGATCGAATTCCTGCAAAAGGAAATGGGCGTCAAAAAGATCCGCTTCCCGGAAACGTCCGGCATCGGCATCAAGCCGGTGTCCTCCGAAGGCTCCAAGCGCCTCGTCCGCGCCGCGATCGAATACGCGATCAAGCATAAACGCAAATCCGTCACGCTGGTGCACAAAGGCAACATCATGAAATTTACGGAAGGCGCGTTCAAGAACTGGGGCTACGAAGTGGCCGAAACCGAGTTCCCGAACCAAACCTTCACCTGGGGCCAATACGACAAAATCAAGGCCGAGCAAGGCGAGGAAGCGGCCAACGCGGCGCAAAAGGCGGCTTTGGCCGAAGGCAAAATCCTGATCAAGGACGCCATCGCCGACATCGCGCTGCAGCAAGTGCTGACCCGTCCGGCCGAATTCGACGTCATCGCCACGCTGAACCTGAACGGCGACTACCTGTCCGACGCCCTGGCCGCGCAAGTCGGCGGCATCGGCATCGCTCCGGGAGCCAACATCAACTACGCGACCGGACATGCCATCTTCGAAGCGACGCACGGCACCGCGCCGAAATACGCCGACAAGGACGTCGTCAATCCGGGCTCCGTCATTCTGTCCGGCGTCATGATGTTCGAACACCTCGGCTGGCTCGAAGCGGCGGATCTGGTGTACAAAGGCATGGAAAAAACCATCAACAGCAAAATCGTAACCTACGACTTTGCCCGCCTCATGGAAGGCGCAACCGAAGTCAAGTGCTCCGAGTTCGCAGACGAAATCATCAAAAACATGTAGCGAGGAGGCCATAGGCAATATGGCAATCAAGCGCGCGAAAATTACGGTGATCGGCGCAGGGTTCACAGGTGCTACGACCGCGTTGATGCTGGCTCAAAAGGAACTGGGGGACATCGTTCTGCTCGATATCCCGCAGCTCGAAAATCCGACGAAGGGCAAAGCGCTCGACATGCTGGAATCGACGCCGGTCCAAGGCGTTGACGCCAACATCATCGGCACCTCCAGCTATGAAGATTCCGCGAACTCCGACGTCGTCATCATTACGGCCGGCATCGCCCGCAAGCCGGGCATGAGCCGCGACGACCTCGTCAACACGAATGCGGGTATCGTCAAATCGGTTTGCGAAAACGTGAAAGCCACGAGCCCGAACGCCTACGTCATCATCCTGTCCAACCCGGTCGACGCGATGACGTATGTCGCCTACAAGACGCTCGGCTTCCCGAAAAACCGCGTCATCGGCCAATCCGGCGTGTTGGATACGGCCCGTTACAACACGTTCCTGGCGCAGGCGCTGAACGTATCGGTGGAAGACGTCCGCGGCGTCGTGCTTGGCGGCCACGGCGACGACATGGTTCCGCTCGTCCGCTACACGACGATCGGCGGCATTCCGGTCGAGAAGCTGCTGCCTGCGGACCAAATCGAAGCGATCGTGAAGCGCACCCGCGTCGGGGGCGGCGAGATCGTCAACCTGCTCGGCAACGGCAGCGCCTACTACGCTCCGGCCGCTTCGCTGGTCCAAATGACCGAAGCGATCCTGAAAGACAAAAAACGCATTCTGCCGGTTATCGCGCTGCTGGAAGGCGAGTACGGTTACGACAACCTGTTCATGGGCGTGCTGGCCGTGCTCGGCGGCGACGGCATCGAGAAGGTCATCGAACTGGAGCTTACGGCCGAAGAAAAAGCCGCGCTTGATAAGTCTGCCGAATCTGTTCGCAATGTGATCAAAATCGTCGAAAACGTGTAATGCAGCGTTTTTTCGAACGATCCGCAACGATCTGCCAGCGCATCCTCCGTCACGGCGCCCGCCGCGGGGGATGCGTTTTTTCTTGAATCCGGTCATGGCGGGTGGACGAGATCATTTTCCGTTCATGGAACGTTTTCGTTTTGGGCGCAATTTGTGTATACTGGACATGACTGTGCAAATTTGGGCTGGGAGGATTTCTCAATGCTGACTTTGATGTTGTTCTTGCATGTCGTGGGTGCTGCCGGAATGGGCATATACGTCGTGCTTCCCTTTGTCGCGGCGCGGTTTCGCCAGCTGTCCACGCCTGCGCAGGAAGGGCTCGCCAACGGGCTGGTGACGGCGGGTCGGGTCGGACAGTTTGCGCTGGTCCTTCAGCTGTTGACCGGGGGATACCTGATTTCGCAAGCGGACTATACCGTTCCGTGGATGATCGTCATCCTGGCGCTGTTTGTTCTTCTGGGCGCGCTTGCCGGCATGATCCAGGGGCCGCTGAGACGGATTCAGGCCGCAGCGGTCAGCAATACGGATGCCAGCGGAGCGATTTCGCGCGTTCAGACGCTGAGCGTATTGACGCTGATTGTTTTTGCCGTGATGCTGTGGCTGATGCAGGACCCGTGGTACGCCTCTTAAAAAAAGGTGAAAGCTTGCCTTGTCCCGCCGGATGATCGGGGGCAAGGCTTTTTTCGTTTCCGCAAGCTGCGCTGGCGGCGGAACGGGCGGCGTTTCAATCCTCCGACAGCTCGTCAATCGTCCGCTCGAAGCTGGGCGCGAGCCGCTCGAGGAACCATTCGACCTCGGGCAGACCGAAGCTGTGAAGCTTCTCTTCCATCTGCCTGCGCGCGGTAGCGAATTCCCGGTTGCCGGCCGACATTTCGCTGACGCACTTCAAATACGCGTCCAGCACGTCGGCCGCTTTGACCAGCTTGGCCAGCTCCGGGGAAGCCGGCTTGCGGCCGAGCAGCGGGCGGTACACGTCGCGCAGCGGCTCCGGCACCGTCGACAGAAGCTGGTTGGCGGCCAGGCTTTCGATTTGGCGGAAGTTGGACAGAATGTTCGGGTTGTGATGCTTGATCGGCGTCGGGATGTCGCCGGTGATCACCTCGGTGGCGTCGTGGAACAGCGCGTACGTAGCCGCTTCCTCGGGATTGACGTCGTTTCCGAACACGTGGCGGGAGATGCTGGCCAGAAGATGCGCGAGCAGCGCGGTGTGGAACGAGTGCTCGGCGACATTTTCCTCGGTCGTCTTGCGCATCAGGCTCCACCGTTCGATAAATTGCAGCCGGTACAGATAAGCCAGAAAATGATGGGGCATTTGCTTCTTCCTTTCTTTTTTGCCGCTTCCCCAAAACGGTTCAGCCCCTTAAATCTGGAGTCTGCACCGTCAAAAATGGAGATATCCGAGAATTCCTTGCTTTTTCGCTGATATCGGACGAGGTTATAGGGACATGGTCGGCAAGCTGGCTTCCCTGGGTGCGGATAAACCCGTCCGCAAACCCGTTTGTCCGGGAACATCGGACCACCGTTCCGTTATACGGCCCAAAGACCGCTGGAATCGAGAAACTCCGGACAAAGGTTCCGCTATTTACGAAAAACTTGCGCCTTTTTACGGTTTTCCGGGGAATTAACGGATCTCCTGTCCGCAACCATTCGTTTTTCCTGCCAAATGGCTTTCATAACGGATTGTCTGTCCGTTACCTGCCATCTTCCCTGCGCCGGCACCCTCCTGTGCACCCTCCCGTGCATCCGCCCCTAGCCCGTACATTTGCGTTCCTGTACGCCTCATTTATCGAGCTCTTTCACCGCGAGAACATCGGTTGTCGCAGCGGCGCGAGAGAAACAACTCGGTTGGTATATAGGGCCATCGCCGGCCTTTCGATACGGTTGGACTG
>Ga0310828_1001527_pt1 | contig 13079 bp, 15 predicted proteins | sample WT_ome_3_FD_202242 | JGI IMG/M metagenome (GOLD analysis project Ga0310828, IMG submission 202242) | Sorghum-adapted microbial communities enriched on wild type (WT) sorghum from Joint BioEnergy Institute, Emeryville, California, United... ... | reverse complement strand
CTTTGACCGGCTGGTGTAGAGCAGTCAATGGATTGAAAAAGAACCTCAAGCTCTTCTTCGTAAAAGAAGTCAGGAAGCTTTTTTTCCAACTTTGGTAAGGAAACTTGAGCAAAAGGATTCGAGTCTACTTTAGATTCTCTCATCAAAAACTTAAAGAAGGAACGGATGCTTGAAATTTTTCGAGAAATCGTTTTCTTTGCAAATCTTTGCTCAAATAATTTAGTTAAATATAAACGTGCATCTTGATGGGTAACCTCATTAATGCTTGGAATAGCTTGTTCATCCATGAACATGAAAAAGGTTTTCAATTCATGTTCATAACTGTCGATTGTGAGTTGTGAGTAATTTTTTTCCAGCTGCAAATATTCGATGAACTCCTTAAGCATTAAATTTTCATTTTCCATCCGTTTCACCTCTTTAGGCGGCTACTTCATACTACCATAAATTTTTGAATATTGCAATAGGTGTTCGCAATTTATTCATAAATTTCTGAATAGCCTCACGCTGGAAAAAAGCTAAGATTTCCGCAGTTAATAAGCCAATTTTCGACAACACGCAACATTGAACATTATTACACATATACATATATTTTGTCCATAAAAAAAATCTATAATAACCGTTAAATTTTGAAAGTTTCTTGAAAGGGAAAGCAAACCATTATTTTAATGAATTAGAATCCATAAAAAACTTATAAGAATAACGGGAGGGCTTTAGTAAAGTATCGTGGGTCGCTAGCGATCGGAGCTAGACAATAAAACTAATCCCAAAGTTTTTTACTTGTTTCTTAATTTACAAAAAAAGAAAGAGCAAGTTTACACTCACTCTTGCGGTTCTTCTTTATAATCACAATTCGTACATTGGATTTGTACACCTTTTTTAATCTTTTTCTCGACCAGCATTCCTTCACATTTTGGACATGGCCTCGCAACCGGTTTATCCCAAGACAAGAAATCACATTCAGGATAGCGACTGCAACCATAAAAGATGCGATTTTTTTTACTTTTTCTTTCAATAACTTGACCTTTGTTACATTTTGGACAAGGAACACCGATTTCTTTAATAATCGGTTTCGTATTTCGACAATCAGGAAAATTGCTGCAAGCCATAAATTTCCCGAATCGTCCCATTTTAATTACCATCGGGCTGCCGCAAATTTCACAGTCTTCCCCTGCATATTCATCCTTGATTTCAATTTTTTCCATTTCCAATTCAGCTTTTTCTAAATACTTTCTGAAATCTTTATAAAACTCATCGATGACTTTAACCCACTGAACTTTTCCTTCTTCAATTTCATCCAGTTCCCGTTCCATTTTTGCGGTAAACTCCACATTAATAATTTCAGGGAAAAATTCAGACATAAGTTGGATGACAATTTCACCCAATTCTGTCGGTACGAATCTTTTATTTTCTAGGGATACATAACCCCTTTTTTGAATCGTATCTAATGTCGGTGCATAAGTAGAAGGTCTACCTATCCCTAATTCTTCCAATGTTTTCACTAATCGAGCTTCTGAATATCTTGGCGGTGGCTGGGTAAAGTGTTGTTTCGGTTCGATATGTTTATTTTTTATTACTTCCCCTTCCTTTAAATCGGGAAGAAGAATATCTTTTGTTTCTTGATTATCATCTGTCGCTTCGACATAAACTTTCATGAAACCTTGGAATTTCACTTTAGAACCGTTCGCACGAAAAACAACTTGCCCATTTACTAAATCTACCGTCATCGTATCCATGATTGCCGGGGACATTTGACTGGCCACAAAACGTTCCCAAATAAGTTTATAAAGTTTATATTGATCTCTGGACAAAAAGTCTTTTATGCTGTTCGGCGTCCTCATCACGCTCGTCGGACGAATCGCTTCGTGGGCATCTTGGACATTCCCTTGTTTTTTTCCTTTTACTTCAACTTGGTCTGCATACTCTTTGCCAAATTCAGCTGTAATAAATTCTTTTGCTTCTTTTTGAGCGGTTTCCGAAATACGCACTGAATCCGTTCTCATATACGTTATTAATCCGACAGATCCTTCTTTCCCAAGATCAATTCCTTCATACAATTGTTGTGCAATCATCATCGTTTTTCTGGCCCGAAAATTTAACTTTCGTGCTGCCTCTTGCTGTAAAGATGAAGTAGTAAAAGGTGGTGCCGGATTTCGCTTTCGTTCTCTTTTTACAATTGAGTTCACTTGAAACTCTTTATTGTCCAATTGTGATAGGATTTTATTCACTTCTTGTTCGGACTTTAATTCCAATTTTTCTTTCCCAATCCCGAAAAATTGAGCAGGAAAAGTAATATTTTCATATTCAAATTGTCCATTAATCGTCCAATATTCTTCAGGAATAAAATTGTTTATTTCATTTTCCCGATCAATAATTAGTTTGACAGCAACCGATTGAACACGACCTGCACTTAAACCTTTTTTTACCTTTTTCCATAACAACGGACTGATTTTATAGCCGACAAGCCGGTCCAGTATTCTTCTTGCTTGCTGTGCATCAACTAAATCCATATTAATCGGTCTTGGATGCTTAAACGATTCTTTGACAGCATCTTTGGTAATTTCATTAAAAACGACCCGGCAATCAGATGTTGTATCAAGATCCAGTGTATGTGCCAAATGCCAAGCAATTGCCTCACCTTCACGATCAGGGTCAGCTGCCAAGTAAATTTTTTTTGCCTTTTTTGCCGCTGATTTTAATTCTTTTAAGACCGGTCCTTTTCCCCGAATCGTAATATATTTCGGTTCGTAGTTATTATCGACATCAACCCCGGTTTGACTTTTTGGCAAATCCCGGACATGCCCCATGGAGGCTTTCACTTTATATTTTTTTCCTAAATATTTTTCAATTGTTTTTGCTTTTGCTGGTGATTCTACAATCACTAAATAATCTGACATATAGATCCTCCTTAGAGGTTTCCGCTACTGCTTTTAATTTAGAAACTTCCAAATTAATTTGTTTCCCTCTTATTATATGTTTATACGTTTGGAAAAGTCTTCTCCTTATATTCGATAAATAAGTTCATTTGAAAGGATTTTCTTCCCAGCAATAAACTATCACTTATTATTAAAGATAATTCGATGATTTGTCAATAAGAAAGTCATTGGAACCAGAAAAACCTTTCATTTTCATTTTCATATTATATACCCGATTATATGTAAAATGTACCGGAAACGTACATTTAATCAGAGGAATATTCAATTTCAGTTAATATATCCTTTATTGACATGACCAGTTTTGCCCCTTCTTGAATCAGTAAATTTGTCCCTTTTGAGGTCGGTGAAAATATCGAACCCGGAACAGCAAAAACTTCTCTTCCTTCATTCAAAGCAAATTGTGCGGTAATTAACGATCCGCTTTTCTCCTTTGCCTCGATTACAAGAGTTCCAAGAGAAATACCGCTAATAATTCGGTTTCTTGCCGGAAAATGAGATTTATGAGGTTTTATATCTGGCGGATACTCGGATAATAATAAATGTTTATTTTTTATTTCTTCTGCGATAGTGATATGCTCCTTTGGATAAATGTGATCAAATCCACTTCCTAAAACAGCGATTGTCTTACCGTTTCCTGAGATAGCTTGTTTATGCGCTTCAATATCGACACCTTTGGCTAAACCGCTTACAATTATAAAGTCCTTCTCTACCAGCTCTTTAACGATTTGTTTCGTTGCGTTTAGTCCATAAACGGTTGGGATTCGCGTACCAACCACCGCTATCATTTTTTTCTGCAATAGCCTGGTGTCTCCTTGGCAATAGAGAACAAACGGGGGCATATAAATTTGTTTTAATAAATATGGATATTCTTTATCAACAATTGTTATGATTGAAATATGCTTTTTATTATAATCGGATAATATTTCAGAAATATTCTTTGTATGAAGATCGTTAAAAAATAACGAAACATATTGTGAGGGTATTTGGAATTGTTCCCGTAAATCGTGGGGACTCATTAAATATACCGACTTTAACGTCGGATCAAATGTCAGCATTTTGTTAATCGTTTTAATCCCAATCCCGCGACATTCATGAAGATGGATGAGTCGCTCTCGAACACTTAATTCTTTCACCTGATCAACTCCTTTAAAATAGTGGACACCGCAAGAATGCGGTGTCCTTTTTGTAAAAATTAATGGGTTTTACATTTTTCGTACAAACCTTTTTCTTTTAACACGTTAATTAGTGTTTCTCCAATAACAGATGGAGTATCAGCCACTTGTATACCACATTCATTCATGATTCGAATTTTTTCATCAGCCGTACCTTTACCACCGGAAATAATCGCACCGGCATGCCCCATTCGTTTTCCTGGGGGTGCTGTCCGGCCACCGATAAATCCAACTACCGGTTTTGTCATATTCGCTTTTATCCATTGTGCCGCTTCTTCTTCCGCTGCACCGCCAATTTCACCAATCATGATTACAGCATATGTTTCCGGATCTTCATTGAATGCTTTTAACACATCTATGAAGTTCGTGCCGTTAACCGGGTCGCCACCAATTCCGACAGCGGTTGTTTGGCCAATCCCAGCCTGAGTCAACTGATGTACGGCTTCATATGTTAATGTTCCGGAGCGGGAAACAACACCGACATGTCCTTTTTTGTGAATATATCCAGGCATAATACCAATTTTACACTCATCTGCAGTAATGACACCCGGACAGTTTGGACCAACGAGACGTGTCTTCTTCCCTTCCATATATCGTTTTACTTTAACCATATCCAAAACCGGTATATGTTCTGTTATACAGATAACAAGTTCTAATTCGGCATCGACCGCTTCAATAATCGCATCGGCTGCAAACGGTGCCGGAACGTAAATGACTGATGCATTTGCTCCCGTAGCTTTTACAGCCTCACTTACTGTATTAAAAACAGGCACTCCCTCAACTTCCGTTCCACCTTTACCGGGTGAAGTACCTCCGACAATTTTTGTCCCGTATTCCAGCATTTGTTTTGTATGAAAAAGTGCTGTTTTCCCGGTAATACCTTGTACAATCACCTTTGTGTCTTTATTAATAAAAACGCTCATACTTTTCCCCCACTTTTCGCAATTGTCCTGTTTGTTACAAGTCTATTCCCCAAATGATTATTTTCCAACTAATTCCACGATTTTTTGTGCCCCGTCTGCCATCGATTCGGCTGGAACAATATTCAAGCCGGATTCATGTAAAATATTTTTGCCTAATTCTACATTTGTCCCTTCCAACCGTACGACTAACGGTACAGATAAGCCTACTTGTTTTGCAGCTTCCACGACGCCGGTTGCAATAACATCGCATTTCATAATTCCGCCGAAAATATTGACAAAAATCCCTTTAACATTATTATCAGACAAAATGATTTTAAATGCTTCCGTAACTTTTTCTGCCGTTGCACCGCCGCCGACATCAAGGAAGTTAGCCGGTTCCCCGCCGTAATATTTTATGATATCCATTGTTGCCATGGCGAGACCTGCTCCGTTAACCATACAACCAATATTTCCGTTTAATTTTATATAGCTTAAATCATATTTCGAAGCTTCAATCTCTTTTGGATCCTCTTCGTCAAGATCGCGATATTCGAGGATATCCGGATGACGATACAGTGCATTGCTGTCAAAATTCAATTTTGCATCTAACGCCATCACCTTCCCGTCACCTGTTACAACAAGGGGATTGATTTCAGCAATCGAACAATCTTTTTCTACAAAGACAGTGTATAATCCGGTCATAAATTTCACAGCTTGATTGACAAGCTCATTCGGAATGCCAATATTAAAGGCAATCCTTCTTGCTTGGTATGGTGCGAGACCAATAAGCGGGTCAATGGTTTCTTTAAATATTTTCTCAGGTGTTTTTTCAGCTACCTCTTCAATTTCCATACCGCCTTCACTGGATGCCATTAAAGTAACTCTTGAAGTGGCACGGTCTAAAACAATACCAATATAATATTCTTTTTTGATATCGCAACCCTTTTCAATGAGTAAGCGTTTAACTTCTTTCCCCTCGGGACCCGTTTGATGAGTAACAAGGGTTTTACCTAGCAACTCACTAGCATATGTACGAACTTCATCTAAATTTTTCGCAATTTTCACACCGCCTGCTTTTCCCCTTCCACCGGCATGAATTTGCGCTTTTACGACAACGACATTACTGTTTAATTCTTTTGCAGCTTGAACTGCTTCATCCACTGTAAATGCAACTTTGCCATCCGGAACAGAGACTCCATACTTTCTGAGAAGTTCTTTTCCTTGGTATTCATGAATATTCATTCTCCATCCTCCTGTCAAACAAAAAAATAAGGTTGCATACCAATTGTAATATAATGCAGAAAATAATGTCTAGTTTTATGCAAAAATATCTTTCTTTAAGTTTCGTTTTTCATGCTTAAAACTTTTGATCATCACTACTTTCCACGTTCTCTAACGCTATCAATTTGATAAATAAAAGCGAGTACTTCTGCAACAGCTTTATATAATTCTTCAGGAATCATTTCATTTATATTGATTTTCCCTAATAATTCTACAAGCGCTGCATCTTCGTGAATGGGGATATTATGTTTTTCGGCTTCACGGATAATATTTTCGGCAATTTTGCCCTTTCCCTTTGCTTTCACAACAGGAGCAATATGTGCTGCTTCATCATATTTTAAAACCACCGCTTCTTTTCGTTCATCTTCCTTTTTCATATTCTCACATCCAAGCTTCCCGATTGCACAGGTGGAATAAAATTTTGTTCTCCCAAATTTGTTTGCTTGTTGGCATGAATTTTTTCAAATTTAATTGTAGCGAGCTGATAGTTTAGTTTGTTCAAGTTTTCCTTTAACAAATGAATAAATGGTTGACTTAGATGCTCAATTTTGTCATCTTCGCAAAAAATATAAAGGCTGATTGTTCTATGTTGGACTTGCATGCGAGACACAATCTTCCCCAGACTTGGCATTTGAAGATCAAAAATAATCAGGCAAAAATTTGGATCTAATTTACCATCTTCTGTCTTCTTCCCACGCCAATGGATATTGGCATCGATTACTTTTTCAGCCAATGGAAGCGGGAGTGATAAAGTCATTTGTAGTAAACCATTGCTTTCGACATTGACTAATTGTGTACCTATAATTTTGTGAAATAATTGTTCCGCTTCTTTTTTCACCGGTAAAGGCAGCCCATCCGTCGTCAATAGTTGAATTAATTGACCTTTTAATGGCAAATTTTCCAATTCTCCCTCATTTATTAATGCTTCATAGTTCACGCCCTGCAAAGTATTTAATTGGCGAAAAAGTTGATGGATTTCATGCCCATCTGACCGATTTAGTGTAAAAGCAACATTCGAATCATTTTTACCCAACAAATGCTGTAAAGTTTGGAAAATGGGCAGAATCTTTGTCAGGCTATCTTGATTCATTTGATGATACAAATTTTCAATAAGAACCGATAAAGGGGGATCGCTTTTCACGGATAATAAGCTTTGAAATACAATATCTGTCATCGGCAATTTATGTTTATCCATCTGTTGAATAATCTCCAGCACTTTTGGAATGTCATTGACTTGCTTTAGCCATTCGGCAACTTTTGTAAGAACACTTCTCTCAAACGAAAAATTTCCTTGTTTCCATTGTTGTAAAAATTCATTCATCAATTTTGTTTTTGGTAAATGTAAAAAGGATAAAAACGCATCATTATTTGAGATATTCTCCAAAACTTTTAATTGGATGGTTCCGTCCGTTTTAACCACTTCAAACCAATAATCTTTTTGGACGTCGAGGGGAGCCTCGATATTGGCAATTATTTTTTCTCCGCCGATTTGAATAATGGCCTGATTAGAAGGATTGATATAACGAACTTTGCCATAAAAAATTTGCCCCGGTTTAAAAACAAGGGTACGGTCAAGTTGCGAACTATTGATTGATTGTATAATTGATTGGATAGAATCGATGTTCATTTGCATCATCCCGATTAATTTCTTTATTTTTCATTTTTCCCTATGTATAAATTCTTTTATCGGAGCGAAAGTTTTTCGATGAATCGGGGTCGCACCAAATTTACGGATTGCTTGAATATGTTCACGGGTTCCGTAACCGGCATTTTTGTCAAATTGATACTGGGGATACTTTTTACTGTATTCCATCATTAGCCGATCACGATAAACTTTTGCAATAATTGATGCACTGGCGATGGATACCGATAATGAATCGCCTTTTATTAATGACCGTTGGGTGATAGGCGTATCAATCTTCATTGCATCAATCAAAAGAAAGTCAGGAAAAATAGATAATTGGTTAATTGCAATATTCATTGCTTTTTTTGTCGCTTGATAAATATTGATTTCGTCAATCACGTCGGCTCCAACCACACCGATACCGATCGCTAACGCCTCGTTTTTAATCTCCTGATATAGCTGTTCACGTTTTTTACTGGATAGTTTTTTTGAATCATTAATTCCGGAAATAAATATATTGTCAGGTAAAATAACAGCTGCTGCAACAACCGGACCTGCCAACGGACCTCGGCCTACTTCATCAATTCCGGCAACATATTGAAAACCTTGTTTTTGTGCTTCTTTTTCATATATCATCATATTTTCAAAACGCCGCTTCTCTGCCATTAACTCCTCTTGTTTTTTCTTCCAACGTTGGAGAAGTGCTTGGACACCTTTTCGTTCATCTTGCTGACATTTTTTTACAAAAGGGTCATCTAGTTCTGTTACAGATTGCAAAATCATTTCGATTTCTTTAATTGTTTGTTTCATTTGGTAAAACCTCTTTTTTTATTTGTTCCGGTGGCATTTCGAAAGTGAGACGGCCAAGTTTCAGTGAACGAATATCACGAATAATCACCTCTGCGGTTTTATCGTAATCAACCATGCCTCCTCCTGCCAGGCATCCCCTTTTTGTCCCGATGGCATCAAATATCTCAACAATTTCTTCGGGAATATGTTGAAACCCATATCGTTCCATTAAACGATCCGGATACTCTTTTTCCAGAAAGCGAAGGGCAAAAACGGCAACATCTTGTAAGTTTAAAATTGTATCTTTAATGGCCCCGGTCAAAGCAAGGTTAAAGCCCACCTGTTGATCTTCAAATTTTGGCCAGAGGATTCCGGGCGTATCCAATAGTTCAATTTCCTTCCCAACTTTAATCCATTGCTGAGCTTTCGTTACACCGGGAGTATTTCCGGTTTTGGCAATGTTTTTTTTGGCCAGACGATTGATTAAGGTTGATTTACCGGAATTTGGTATTCCCACAACCATAGCTCTAATGGCACGCGGTTTTATTCCTTTTGCCCGCATTTTTTCAAACTTTTCACTAACGATTTGTTTTGTCGTTGTTACGATTGTTGCTATTCCTGCCCCCGATTGAGAATTAATGGGTATGGCGACAACACCTTGTTTTTGAAAATAGGAAACCCATTCTTTCGTTTTTTTGGCATCAGCCATATCAGCTTTATTTAATAAGACAATTCTAGGTTTCTGTTTAATAATTTCATCGATCATTGGATTGCGTGAAGACAAAGGTATGCGTGCATCTGTCAATTCATATACAATATCGATTAATTTTAATTTTTCGGTTACTTCTCTTCTTGCTTTTGCCATATGGCCTGGAAACCATTGAATCGACATAATCTCACCTCCCAACTAGAAGAATCCACCAACTGTTGTGTTTTTACTGCATTAATGAATCCAACGAAATTCTTCTAAAGGCCAGTAAATAATACTTGCTTTCCCAAGGATTTCATTAATTGGAACCGGGCCGATATGCCTGCTGTCTTTACTGTATCTGCGATTATCTCCCATAACAAACACATAGCCTTCCGGAACTTTGACAGTAAAAGGTTCTGTTAGCGTTCCACCTATCAATGCTTTTTTGTAAGCATCTAAATAGGGCTCGTCCATCGCTTTACCATTAACATATAAAGTATCATTACTATATTCAATGGTTTCGCCGGGAAGACCGATGACCCGTTTTATATAATCCTTTTCTTCTGTTGCATGGAAAACAACAATATCAAAACGTTTCGGCTCACCTATTTTGTATGATAATTTATTAACGATCATCCGATCACGATCCTCCAATGTCGGCATCATGGATTCACCGTCAACGATAATTGGAGTAAAAAGAAATAAACGAATGACTGCTGTTAGTGCAGTCGCAAAGACGAGAATTTTTATCCACTCCCATAGTTCACTATTTTTTGCCATATAAACGCCCTCTCTTTTCTCAAAAAAATATGCAGTTTCTATATTGTATGTATGCTTAATTATAACTATTTTACAGAATAAATATAATGGTTAGATTCAAAAAACCTTTTTTTCTAAAAACTTACGGTCAAAGGAAAATTTTTTATTGTTGCTAAACAACCGGAAATATTCAATACTCATCTTCTAAATATTTTAAAAAAGTAATGTAAAATAAGCAAATTTATCAATAGGATGAAAAAAAGAGCTTGTAGGCAAGCTCTTTTTTTCATGCATCGGCAGCAATGTTTGATTAAAGAATTTCTTTAATTCGTGCTGCTTTCCCACGCAGATTACGCAGGTAATATAGTTTCGCGCGTCTAACTTTACCACGGCGTACCACTTCAAGTTTTACGATTTTTGGTGAGTGAAGAGGGAATGTCCGTTCTACACCAACCCCGTAGGAAACTTTACGCACAGTGAAAGTTTCACTGATTCCGCCGCCGCGACGTTTAATCACAACACCTTCAAACAATTGCACACGTTCCCGGTTTCCTTCAACTACCTTAACATGAACACGAACAGTGTCACCAGGACGGAATGCAGGCAGGTCTGTGCGAAGTTGCTCTTTTGTAATTTCATCGATAATACCTTGCATTCGATTCAACTCCTTCCAACAGATGCTCATACAGAATAATTCACTGCAGCGGAACATCGTTATAACAGGCATGGATCAATATCCAAAACCACAAATTATATATTACCATACAGAATAGTAGTAAATCAATAAAGTTTTTATTTTTTTGTTGTATACTTCTTACAACTAACCATTTCGTTTCAATTCGTTTAACCATTCGATTTCCTGCTCAGTTAACGGATAGGATTCCAACAGATCCGGCCTGCGTTCAAGCGTCCGTTTCAACGATTGTTTTCTTCTCCACTCATCAATAAGCTTATGATTTCCGGATAAAAGTACATCAGGTACTCGCATCCCGCGAAATTCGGCAGGTCTTGTGTAATGGGGATGCTCCAAAAGCCCGGTTGAAAACGAATCAAGAACAGGGGAATCCTCATTACCTAAAACACCCGGTAACAATCGGACGATACTATCAATGACTACCATTGCAGCTAATTCACCGCCTGTTAAAACAAAATCGCCAATGGAAATTTCATCGGTTACAAGATTTTCCCTAATCCTTTCGTCATATCCCTCATAATGTCCGCAAATAAATAAAAGGTGTTCCTCTTTTGCCAATTGTTCCGCTTTCTTTTGTGTATAACGCTCTCCTTGGGGGCAAAGAAGAATCACTCTTGGTGCTGAATTCGTTACGCTCTTAATATGTTCAACCGCATGGAAAATTGGTTCCGGTTTTAAAACCATCCCTGCCCCGCCTCCATACGGATAATCATCTACCGCTTGATGTTTATCCGTGGAAAAATCACGGAAATTTGTAATGTGGTACTGAACTTTTCCTAATTCCATTGCTTTTTTTAAAATAGACTCGTTGATAACTCCTGTAAACATGTTGGGAAAAAGCGTTAAAATATCGATTCGCATCAATCAAACAATCCTTCCATTGGTTCAATCCAAACGATTTTTTCATTCACATCCACTTTTTTTACGATTTCATCAATATAGGGAAGATAGTATTCTTTATGATCCTTACCTTTAATCACCCAAACATCATTGGCACCGGGTGTTAAGATATCTGTAATGATTCCGTATTCCTCTTCGTCCGGTCCTTTCACCGTACAACCGATGATTTCATGAAAATAATATTCATTTTCTTCCAGCCGGTCCAATTGATCAGCCGCAATTTTCAATAATCCGCCTTTAAATTTTTCAACGTCATTAATGTTTGGATATCCTTCAAATTGTAATAAATCAAAGTTTTTATGACGGCGCCAATTTTTAATTGTTAAAGCGATCGGTTCCTTCGCATTTTGTAAAAACAAATATAAGGTCGCCCCCTTTTGATAGCGTTGTTCGGGAAAATCTGTAACGGAAATCACCCGGACTTCTCCGTTAATCCCGTGGGTATTGACAATCTTGCCGACATTGAAATACGTTTGCAAACATATCACCTCTATTTTATTTCTACGACAATTCCATCTTTAACAGTAATTTTTCTGTTTAGGAGTGATTCATTCCAATTATCACCAATATTAACGTCAATAAGTCCTTGTATCTCTCGCTCTTTTAATTCGGAGCCTAAGGGAAGAAGTTCTAGTTGTTCGATTTGAAACTCAAGTAATTTTACCTTATCTTTTCTTTTCTCGATTTCTTTTTCAAAATATGTATTTATACTGGAAACAGGGTATTTTTTCATTTTTTCCATACGCTTCATTTCAAATGTTAGTTGGTCGATTTCCTTTAATAATTGTTGTCTTCTTTCTTGAAAAGATATGAACAATTGTTTTTTACTTGATTCTGTTAATATTTGATTAACCGTTATGGTTGTTATTATTTGCATATTAAAAATTCCCCTCCTCCATCCTTTTTGATCTATTTATACGAAAAAAGGAGGGAATTCCCTGATGGGCCCCCTCCTTATTCACTAATCTCCAGAAAAACCTTCTTCTTCATTGTTGCATGTGCATGAGCATAAACAACAGTCCGAATCGCCTTTGCCACTCTACCCTGTTTCCCGATTACTTTCCCAATGTCTTTACTGTTAACTTTCAATTTGTAAATCATGCGGTTTTCATTTTCTTCCACATCAATTTTTACATCCTCAGGAAAATCGACAAGGGGTTTGACGATAGTTTCGATCAAGTTTTCCATGATATCACTTATTTACCGTATTTTTCATTATGAAATTTTTCTAAAACACCTTTTTTAGAAAGAAGATTCCGAACTGTGTCAGAAGGTTTTGCACCATTTCTTAACCATTTCAAGGCTAACTCTTCATTGATTTCGAGTGTTGCCGG
>Ga0310828_1001526_pt1 | contig 13084 bp, 9 predicted proteins | sample WT_ome_3_FD_202242 | JGI IMG/M metagenome (GOLD analysis project Ga0310828, IMG submission 202242) | Sorghum-adapted microbial communities enriched on wild type (WT) sorghum from Joint BioEnergy Institute, Emeryville, California, United... ... | reverse complement strand
GGCCAGCGACCCGCTCGGGATCCCGATGCCGGTCTGGCTGATGGTCGTCTTCGCCATCGTGTTCTCGCTCATCCTCAACCGCACCGCGTTCGGCCGTTGGCTGTACGCCACCGGCGGCAACGAGCGCGCGGCCGAGCTGTCCGGTGTCCCGGTACGACGGGTCAAGGTCCTCATCTACGTCATGTCCGGCTTCTGCGCCGGCACGGTCGGCCTGCTGCTGACCGCGGACCTGCCCGCCGCCACCCCGCGCGGCGGCGAACTCTACGAGCTGAACGCCATCGCGGCGGTGGTCATCGGCGGCGCCGCCCTCTCCGGCGGCCGCGGCACGGTCCGGGGCACGCTGATCGGCGCGTTCGTCATCGGCTTCCTCGTCGACGGCCTCGTCCTGGTCGGGGTCTCCGTGTTCTGGCAACAGGTGATCAAGGGCGCGGTGATCGTCCTGGCCGTGGCCATCGACCAGATCCAACAACTGCTCCAGAAGCGTCGCGACCTCAAGCGGGCCGCCGCTTCGAACCCACCGGCCGGTCCCGCGCCAACCCCCGGGTCGACCGGCGCGGACGCGGCGCTCGCCGGCACCCGGTGAACCGTCCCAGCCGTCCGTCCCCATTCCACACCGACCTGACCTCCTCACCCATCCGAAAAGAAAGAGGCATGCAATGAAGCGTCGACTTGCCATCCTCGGCCTCCCGATGGCCGTCGTCCTCGGCCTGGCCGCCTGCGGCGGCTCCGACGACGGTGGCGGCGGTGGCTCCGGCGGCGACGAGGCGGGCGGCACGTTCGCCGTCATCACCGTCGACCCGTCCAACCCGTACTGGAAGGCGGAGGTCGACACCGCGGTGGCGGAGGCGAAGAAGCTCGGCTACGACGCCACTGTGGACGCGCACAACAACGACCCGGACAAGCAGAACCAGTTCATCGACGGGGCGATCTCCAAGAAGGTCAAGGCGATCATCCTCGACCCGGCCGGGGCCAAGGAGAGCGTCGGCGCGGTCCGCAAGGCCACCGAGGCCGGCATCCCGGTGTTCCTGGTCAACGCGGAGATCGTCGAGCAGGGCATCGCCAAGTCCCAGATCGTCTCCAACAACGCTCAAGGCGCCACGCTGGGCGCCGAGGAGTGGGTCAAGGCCATGGGCGGCAAGGGCAAGTACGTCGAGCTGTTCGGCAACCCCACTGACAACAACGCACAGGTCCGCTCCAACGGGTACGCCGAGGTGATCTCCCAGTACCCGGACCTGCAGCTGGTCCAGAAGGAGACCGCGAACTGGGACCGGGCGGAAGGCAAGCAGAAGATGGAGGTCATGCTGCGCGCCCACCCGGACATCACCGGTGTGATCGCGGGCAACGACGAGATGGCCCTCGGCGCGATCCAGGCGCTCAAGGACGCCGGGAAGCTGTCCCAGGTCAAGGTGCTCGGCTTCGACGGCAACCAGGACGCGGTCAACGCGGTGAAGGCCGGCGAGATGGTGGCCACCGTCCTGCAGCCCATCGTGCAGGGCACCACGCTGGCGGTACAGCAGGCCGACCGCTACCTCAAGGAGGGCAAGACCGGCGTGGACCAGGAGAAGCAGGCGCTCGACTGCGTGCTCATCACCAAGGAGAACGCGGACAAGCTGAACAACTTCGTGCTGTCCGACTGACCCGGTTCCGCCGGACCTCCCGTCGCGACACGTCACCGGTCGGGGTCGGTCATGGACGCGCGGTACCCCGCGCCACGATGCTATTGCCCGTGGCGTCACACGCCGCACCACGACCGACCCCGGCATCCACAAGGGACACCATGATGAGCAACGGTCAGCCAATTGTCCGTCAGCGGGAACGCAAGACCGAGATTCGCCAGCGGCAGATCGCCGACCGCGTGGTCGAGCAGGGCTCGTGTTCCCCCCAGGAACTCGCCGCCGAGTTCGGGGTCAGCATCATGACCATCCACCGGGACCTCGAACAGCTGGAGCGGCGAGGCATCGTACGCCGGTTCCACGGCGGGGTGACCGCCCAACCGTCCGGCGTGTTCGAGTCCCAGATGTCGTACCGGATGATGACGCGAACGAAGGAGAAGAGCGCGATCGCCGCGGCGGCGCTGCGGCACGTCGAGCCCGGCATGTCACTGCTGCTGGACGACTCGACGACGGTCATGCACATGATCAAAGGGCTGGGCGAGCTGGCCCCGCTGCACATCGCGACGACGTTCCTGGAAGGACTGCGCCGGCTCAGCGAGATCGCGGCAGACACCGACCTGACCATCATCGGCCTCGGCGGGGTGTACGACGTGCCGCACGACTCGTTCGTCGGCCTGCAGACCATCGAACAGATCGCGGGTCTGCAGGCGGACGCACTGTTCCTGTCCACCTCCGCCATCTCGCTGACCGACGCGTACCACCAGGAGGAGCGCATCGTCGCGCTCAAGCGGGCCATGGTGCAGGCCGCCACCCGGCGCTTCCTGCTGGTCGACCACAGCAAGCTGAACCGCGTCGCGTTGCACAAGATCGTGCCGCTCGACGTGTTCGACCTGATCATCACGGACTCCGGGGCAGACCCGGCGGTGCTCGACGCGTGGACCGCGGCGGGCATCAAGTACGAGGTGGCGCCGTGACCGCCCGCCCAACCCTCGCACCTGCACCGACACCGATGCGTAAGGCTGGACATGACTCACGTCTATGACGATCCCGCGGACTTCAAGGATCAGACCATCGACGGCTTCGCCGCGGCGTACCACCGGTACGTCGAGCGGGTCCCCGACGCCGCCGGCTTCGTGCGGCGCGGCGGGCCCCGGGCGGGGAAGGTCAGCCTGGTCGTCGGCGGCGGCTCCGGGCACTACCCGTCCTACTCCGGCACCGTCGGTCCCGGCTTCGCCGATGGCTGCGTACTCGGCGACGTCTTCACCTCTCCCTCGACCGAGCAGATCGTGCGGGTGGCCCGGGCAGCCGACGGCGGAGCCGGGGTGATCCTGGCCTTCGGCAACTACGCCGGGGACCGGCTCAACTTCGGCGCCGCCCAGGAGCGGCTGCGCGCCACCGGCGTGGACTGCCGGATCGTCTACGTCACCGACGACATCGCCTCGGCCGGGCCGGACCAGGTCGACCAGCGGCGGGGCATCGCCGGTACCTTCCTCGTCTACAAGATCGGTGGGGCGGCCGCGGAGAGCGGATGCGACCTGGACACCGTGGAACGCGTCATGCGCGCGGCGAACGCGGCGACGTTCTCGTTCGGGGTGGCGTTCGACGGGTGCACCCTGCCCGGGCGCGGCGAACCGCTGTTCACGGTGGCCAAGAACAAGATGGAGTTCGGCCTCGGCATCCACGGCGAGCCGGGGATCCGCACCGGCGACTGGATGCCCGCGCGGGAGCTGGCCCAGGCACTGGTCGACGCGATCCTCGCCGAGCGGCCGGCAACCGCCGACGGCCGGGCCGCGGTCATCCTCAACGGGTTGGGCGCCACCAAGTACGAGGAGCTGTTCGTGCTGTACGGGCACGTGCAGCGCCTGCTCGCCGCCGCCGGCGTGCAGGCCGTCCTGCCCGAGGTCGGCGAGTTGGTGACCAGTCTCGACATGGCCGGCTGCTCGCTGTCGCTGACCTGGCTCGACGACGAGCTGGAGCGGTACTGGCTGGCGCCGGCCGACACCGCTGCGTTCCGCCGCGGCGACACCTCGGTGCTGCCGACCTACCAGCGGCGGCAGGCCGCGCCGCGGCAGGAGTCCGACGCCGCGGCCGCGGTCGAGGCCACCCCGGCGTCGCGGGCGGCCGCCGACGTCGCCCGCCGGGTCCTCGCCGCCATGTCCGCCGCCGTGGCGGAGAACGAGGAGCGGCTCGGCCGGATCGACGCGGTGGCCGGCGACGGTGACCACGGCGCCGGCATGGTACGGGGCATGCGAGCGGCGACGGCGGCCGCCGAGGCGACCGACGGCGGGGTCGGTGCGGTGCTGGCCGCGGCCGGCGAGGCGTTCGGCGACAAGGCCGGCGGCACCAGCGGTCTACTGTGGGGGGTCGCGCTCACCGCCGTCGGCACCGAGCTTGGCAACACCGACGAGGTCACCGCGCCGCGGCTGCTGCAAGCGGTGCGGGCCGGTGCGGCCACTATCCAGCGGGTGGGCAAGGCCGGGCGCGGCGACAAGACCATGCTCGACGCGTTGCTGCCCTTCGTGGACGAGCTTGGCCGGCGGCTCGACGACGGTGCCGGTCTGCCCGACGCGTGGCAGGCGGCCGCCGCCGTCGCGGTCGACGCGGCCGAGCAGACCGCGGCCCTGCGCGCCCGGGTCGGCCGGGCCAGGCCACTGGCCGAGCGCAGCGTGGGCACGCCCGATGCGGGGGCGGTCTCCATGGGACTGGTCCTCACCGCCGCCGGTACCGCTCTGGCGGAGGCAAGCACAGGAGAAAGCGCGGAGGAACGCGCGGACGCAAGCGCGGAACAACACGCGGGCAAGGGCGCGGACGCAAGCGCGGAACAACACGCGGGCAAGGGCGCGGACGCAAGCGCGGAGGAACACGCGGACCAAGGCGCGGCACCAAGCGCGGAGGCAATCGCAGCGGGAAACGCAGAAGGGGAAGCACGATGAGCGCAGCGATCGACCAGTCGATACCGCAGACCATGCAGGCGGTGGTCTGCCACGGGCCCGGGGACTACCGCCTGGAAGAGGTGCCGGTGCCCCGGCCGGGCAAGGGCGAGGCACTGGTCCGGGTGGAGGCGGTCGGTATCTGCGCCAGCGACCTGAAGTGTTACCACGGCGCCGCGAAGTTCTGGGGCGACGCGAACCGGCCGGCGTGGGCCGAGACCGAGGTGATCCCGGGACACGAGTTCGTCGGTGAGATCGTGCAGCTGGACGACGAGGCCGCCGAGCGCTGGGGCGTCACCGTCGGCGACCGGGTCGTCTCCGAGCAGATCGTGCCGTGCTGGCAGTGCCGGTACTGCGTACGCGGCCAGTACTGGATGTGCGCGCCGCACGACATGTACGGGTTCAAGCGCCGCCACCCGGGCGGCATGGCCGGCTACATGACGTTCCCGCCGCAGGCGCTGGTCCACAAGATCAGCAAGGACCTGCCGCCGGCACACGCCGCGTTCACCGAGCCGCTGTCCTGCGCGCTGCACGCGGTCGAGCGGGCCGAGATCCAGTTCGAGGATGTGGTGGTCGTGGCCGGCTGCGGCCCGATCGGGCTCGGCATGGTCGCCGGCGCGGCCGCCAAGTACCCGGCCGAGCTGATCGCCCTGGACCTGTCGCCGACCAAGCTGGAGCTCGCCCGGCAGTGCGGCGCCACCAGGACCATCAACATCCGCGAGCAGGATCCGGTCGCGGTGGTCAAGGAACTCACCGACGGCTACGGCGCCGACGTCTACCTGGAGGGCACCGGGCACCCCTCCGCGGTGGCCCAGGGCCTGAACCTGCTGCGCAAGCTCGGCCGCTTCGTCGAGTACAGCGTCTTCGGCTCGGACGTCACCGTCGACTGGAGCATCATCAGCGACGACAAGGAACTCGACGTGCGCGGCGCGCACCTGGGCCCGCACTGCTGGCCGGCAGCGATCCGGATGCTGGAGTCCGGCCGGCTGCCGATGGACGGGATCTGCACCCACCAGCTGCCGCTGGACCGATTCCAGGAAGGGCTGGATCTGGTCGCCGACGGTACGAAGTCGATCAAGGTCTCACTCATCCCCGGCTGACTGCGGCGGCAAACCCACCCGACAAGAGAGGCACGACATGGGTGACAAACTGCGGATCGTTCTCGGCAGCGACAACGCCGGGGCGAGGTACAAGTCGCGACTGGCCGAGGACATGCGGGCGGACGACCGGGTGAGCGAGGTCATCGACGTCGGCGTCGACGAGGACGAGGAGACGGCCTACCCGCACATCGCCGCGGCGGCGGCCCGGCTCATCGTGGCGGGCAAGGCCGACCGGGCGCTGCTGATCTGCGGTACCGGGCTGGGAGTGGCGATAACCGCGAACAAGATCCCCGGTATCCGGGCGGTGACCGCGCACGACAGCTACTCGGTGGAGCGGGCCGTGCTGAGCAACAACGCCCAGGTGCTCTGCATGGGTGAGCGGGTGGTCGGGCTGGAACTCGCCCGGCGGCTGGCCAAGGAGTGGCTCGGCTACCGCTTCGACCCCGGTTCCGCCTCGGCCGACAAGGTCGCCGCCATCACCGAGTACGAGTCGAAGATCGAAGCATGACCGAGCGCTCGCGCGAGGGCGCGGCTCGCCATGCGTCATGGCCGCCCAGGGTGAGCCGGGAGGAGTCATGACCGTGCCGACCGGTACGGTGTGGATCGGCACGAGCTGGAAGATGACCAAGACCATCGGGGAGAGCCGGGCGTACGCCTGTGCGCTCGCCGAGGCGCTGGCCAAGGCGCCGCTGCCGGATCGGGTACGCGCGTTCATCCTGCCGGCGCACACCAGCCTGGCGGCCGTGCGTGACCAGCTCGCCGGCGTACCGGTCATGCTCGGCGCGCAGAACGCGCACTGGGCGCCGGAGGGCGCCGGCACCGGCGAGGTGTCCATGCGCATGGTCGCCGACGCGGGCGCCACCATCGTCGAGATGGGCCACTCGGAGCGGCGGGAACAGTTCGGCGAGACCGACGAGACGGTGGCCCGCAAGGCCCGCGCCGCCGTCGATTTCGGCCTGCTGCCGCTGATCTGCGTCGGCGAACCCTGGTCGGTGCGCGCCGCGGGCGGTGCCGAGGAGTTCGTCGCGGCACAGGTACGGGCGGCCCTGTCCCGGCTGCGCGCCGACGAAATCGCCCGGACGCTGATCGCGTACGAGCCGGTGTGGGCGATCGGCACCGGCGGCACTCCCGCCACGGCGGAGCAGGTCGCGCCGGTCATGGCGGTGATCGCGGCGGAGACCCGCCGGCTCGGCGGCGGCACCGGCTGCCGGGCCGTGCTGTACGGCGGCGGGGTCGACGCCGACAACGCCGCCGACCTGCTGCGGGTCGACGCCGCGGATGGACTCTTCGTCGGGCGGGCCGCCTGGACCGTGGACGGTCTGCTGCGGCTGCTGGCCATCGGGCGCCGGCACGTGGCGACGACCTAGCCCATCCACCGGCCGTCTGTGGATAACCCTGTGGACTGGCCGCCCGCGTTGTGGAAAAGCTGCGGGTTGCGTGTGCCACCCTCACCCTGACGCCGTGGCGTTACCCGCGACCGTCGTACCTGTGGTGCACGATGCGGTAGGAGATGCCGGTGGGGGCCAACGAGGAGTCGCATGACGGAGCCGGTGGGCAGGGTGATGGGCACCGCGGACGCCACACCGCTGCAGTTCTGGACGGCGGTCGCGCCCGGGAGTTACCTCCAGCTTGACGATGTGGTCGTCACTCGCCGTGAACTGGCCGACCACGGTCCGATAACCATCGCCGGCGTGGTGACCCAGGTCCGGGCCCGGCACGAGGGCGCCCAGTTCGACTCCGACGTGTTCGCCATCGCCGACGGCACGCTGCCCGCCCAGGTGCAGGAGGCGGCCGAGATCACCACGACCCGGGTGGATCCGGAGGTCTACGTGCCGCCCGCGCCAGGTGCCGAGGTGTGCCGGGCCGACGGTGACCTGCGCGACGCGGCGCTGCACTTCGACCGGATGGAGAAGCGGCTGCCGATCGGCCTCGGCCGGGACGGCGCGCCGGTCTTCCTCAACGCCGACTTCCTGGATGGCAGCCGCGGCGCGCACGTCTCCATCTCCGGCATCTCCGGCGTGGCCACCAAGACCAGCTTCGCCACCTTCCTGCTGTACTCGGTGTTCCGCTCCGGCGTGCTCGGCGCGGACGGGGTCAACACCAAGGCGCTCATCTTCAACGTGAAGGGCGAGGACCTGCTCTTCCTCGACCACCCGAACACCCGGCTGGACGAGGCCACCACCGCGGCGTACGCCCGGCTCGGCCTGCCCACCGGGCCGTTCCCCGACGTGCGGGTGTACGCGCCGCCGCGCGCCGGTGACACCAGCGGCACGCCCGACGTGAGCAGCCGGCTCTCCGGCGTGGACACGTTCTACTGGACGCTCGCCGAGTTCTGCGCCGACCGGCTCCTGCCGTACGTCTTCGCCGATGCCGACGACGAGCGCCAGCAGTACACGATGGTGGTGCACTCGGTGGCGGCGCAGCTGGCCCGGGTCGCGCTGCCCGCGGAGGGCGGGGTCAGCGTCGGCGGGGTCCGGCTCGGCGGGTACGCGGACCTGGTCGACTATCTGGTGGCGCAGCTCAACGACGAGGAGACCCGCGGCGCGTGGGCCGGTTCCGCGGTCGGCCAGGGCACGATCAACGCGTTCGCCCGCCGGCTGATCGCCAGCAAGAAGGACCTGTCCCGGTTGATCCGCGGCGACCTCGCCAGCCGCCGGCCGCACGAGATCAACACCGCGGCCAGCGCCCAGGTGAGCGTGGTCGACCTGCACAACCTGCCGGACCGGGCGCAGCGCTTCGTGGTCGGCGTGACGCTGAAGACCGAGTTCGAGCGCAAGGAGAAGGCGGGCACCGCGAAGCCGCTGCTGTTCGTGGTGCTGGATGAGCTGAACAAGTACGCCCCGCGGGAGGGGTCCAGCCCGATCAAGGAGGTGTTGCTGGACATCGCCGAGCGGGGACGCTCCCTGGGCGTGGTGCTGATCGGCGCGCAGCAGACCGCGAGCGAGGTGGAGCGGCGCATCGTGACCAACTCGGCGATCCGGGTGGTCGGGCGGCTCGACCCGGCCGAGGCGTCCCGGCCCGAGTACGGCTTCCTGCCCCAGGTGCACCGGCAGCGGGCACTGCTCGCCCGGCCGGGCACCATGTTCGTCAACCAGCCGGACATCCCGGTGCCGCTGTGCCTGGAGTTCCCGTTCCCGGCCTGGGCCACCCGGGTCGCCGAGGCGGGCAGCGCCCCGTCGCACACGCTGCGTTCGATCGTGCAGTCCGCCGACCCGTTCGCGGTGGTCGGCGGGCGGTCCGCGGATTCCGACGACGAGATCCCGTTCTAGCCGATGAAGATCCTGCATACCTCCGACTGGCATGTCGGCAAGGTCCTCAAGGGACACTCCCGCACCACCGAGCAGATCGCCGTCCTCGCCGAGGTGGTCGAGGTCGCTCGCGCCGAACGGCCGGATCTGGTGATCGTCGCCGGTGACCTGTTCGACTCCGCCGCGCCCTCGCCGGAGTCGACCCGGATCGTCACCCGGGCGCTCTCCGCGCTACGCGGCACCGGCGCGGACGTGGTCGCCATCGCGGGCAACCACGACAACGGCGCCGGCCTGGACGCGCTGCGGCCGTGGGCCGAGGCCGCCGGCATCGGGCTGCGCGGCACGGTACGCTCCGCCGCCGACCACGTCATCGACGGCCGCACCGCCGGAGGCGAGGCGTGGCGGCTGGTCGCCCTCCCCTTCCTCTCCCAGCGGTACGCGGTGCGCGCGACCGAGATGTTCGAGCTGACCGCCGCCGAGGCGACGCAGACCTACACCGACCACGTGGCGCGGCTGATCGACGCACTCAGCAGCGGGTTCGGGCCGGACACGGTCAACCTGGTCACCGCGCACCTCACCGTGGTCGGCGCCAAGACCGGCGGCGGCGAGCGGGACGCGCACACCGTCCAGGCGTACGCGGTGCCGGCCACCGTGTTCCCGAGCGGCGCGCACTACGTGGCGCTGGGCCACCTGCACCGCCGGCAACAGGTGGTCGGCCCGTGCCCGGTGCACTACAGCGGCAGCCCGCTCGCCATCGACTTCGGGGAGGAGCAGAACAACCCGTCGGTGACCATTGTGGAGGTGACCGCGCAGACCGCGGCGAAGACCCGGGACATCCCGATCGCGGCCGCGGCGCCGCTGCGGACCGTCCGGGGCACGCTGGACGACCTGTCCACCATGGACACCGGGGACGCCTGGCTGCGGGTGTACGTACGGGAACAGCCGCGCGCCGGGCTGCGGGAAGACGTCCAGGCGTTGCTGCCGCGCGCGGTTGAGGTGCGGATCGACCCGGAGATGCTGCCCGGAGCGGGCACCTCGGCGCGGGCCGCCCCGCGGGCCGGCCGCTCGCCCCGCCAGCTGTTCGCCGACTACCTGGACAGCATCGGCCACTCCGATGACGGCGTACGGGAGCTGTTCGACCAGCTTTACGAGGAGGTGCACAGCTCATGAGCGAGCATCGCGAGCGGGTCGGGCTCGGTGCACGCGTCAGGCGCGGTGCACGCATCAGGCTGGGTGCGCCGGCCAAGCCGCGCCTCTGCTCGGGCCGGGAGGAGGCGCGGTGAGGCCGCTCCGGTTGGACCTGGCCGGGTTCGCCGCGTTCCGGGACGAGGCCACCCTCGACTTCACCGACGCCGACTTCTTCGCGCTGGTCGGCCCGACCGGCGCGGGCAAGTCCACCGTGCTGGACGCGATCTGCTTCGCGCTCTACGGCACGGTCCCCCGGTGGGGCGACCGGAAGGCGATCGCCAACGCGCTGGCCCCGTCCGCCACCGAAGCCCGGGTCCGGCTGGTGTTCGAGTCGGCCGGCTCGCGGTACGTGGCCAGCCGGGTGGTCCGGCGCAGCGCCAAGGGCCGGGTGTCCACCGCGAACGCCGGGCTGGAGCTGCTGCCGCCCGGGTTCGACGTGACCAAGTTCGACACCGGGCTCTCCCCGGAGGACCTCGGCGAGGTGCTCGCCGGCACGCCGGGCGAGATGGAGCAGGCCGTACTGGACGCGATCGGCCTGCCGTACGAGCAGTTCACCACCTGTGTCCTGCTGCCGCAGGGCGAGTTCGCCGAGTTCCTGCACGCCAAGCCGGCGACCCGCCAGCAGATCCTGGTCAACCTGCTCGGTCTGCACGTCTACGAGCAGATCAGGGTACGGGCCACCGAACGGGCCGCCCAGGCGGACGCGAAGCTGTCCGCCGTCGACCGGATGCTGGCGGATCTGTCCGATGTGGACGAGGAGGCGCTGGAAACGGCCGAGCAGCGGGTCGCCGCCATGCGCCGGCTCACCGCCGAGGTCGACGCGGCCGCGCCCCGGCTGCTGGCGGCCCAGCGGGACGCGGCGGCGGCCGCGGCGGCGCTGGCCGCCCTGGACCGGGAGATCGACCAGCTCGCCGCGGTCTCGGTACCCCGGGACGCGAACACCACCGCGACCGCCACCGCCCGCGCCCGAGCCGCGGCGAGCGAGGCCGCCGACGCGGTGGCGGTGGCCGAGGAACGCGAGGAGAAGCTGCGCGGCGAGGTGGCCGGCGCGGCCGACCCGACCGCGTTGCGCCTGCTGCTGGAGCAGTACGAGGAGCGCGAACGGCTGGCCGAGCAGTCCGGGGTGCTGGCCGCGATGGTGGCCCAGGCGCAGGACGAGCACGCCAAGGCGCTGGCCGCCCTGCAGCGGGCGCAGCAGAAGGCGGCCCGCGCCACCGCCGAGCTGGACGCGGCGCGCGAGGCGTACCAGCAGGCGCAGACCGCCGACCGCGCGGCCGCGCTGCGCGCCCACCTGACGGTCGGCGACAACTGTCCGGTGTGTACGCAGCCGGTGACCGCGCTGCCGCCGATGCCGGCCGGGTCCGCGGTGGCCGCGGCCGAGGCGGCCGGCAAGGCCGCGCGCGCCGCCGCGGACGCGGCGAACCAGCAGGTCGCCAAGCAGGACTCGGTCGTCCGCGAGCTGGACCGCGCGCTGGCCGCCGCCCGCGCCCAGGCCGATCAACTGACCAGCCGGCTGGCCGAGCTGGACGAGCGGCTGGCCGGCGCGCCGGGCCCGGACGCGGTGCGCGGCGAGCTGGCCGGCATCGCGGCCCTGCAACGCGGGCTGGAGGAGGCGTCGGCCGCGGTCCGTGCCGCCCGCGAGGCGCACCGGCGGGCGGTGGCCGGAGCCGAGGCGGCCGAGGGCCGGCTGCGGGCCGCGTGGCGGGCGTTCGACGCGCGCCGCGACGAGCTGGCCGCCTTCGGCACCCGGGACGGCGCGGCGGGCACGCTGACCGGTCCACCCCCACCGGACCGGGACGACCTGGCCAGCGCCTGGCAAGCCCTGGCCAGCTGGGCGCGGGACCGGGCCGAGGCGCTGCGCGCCGAGCGGGACCGGCAGGCCGCCGCGGTCGCCGCGGCCGAGCAGGCCAGCGCCGCGGTCCGCGCCGAGATCGAAGCGTGTTTCGTGGCGGCGGCGGTGGCCCCGCCGGCCGACCCGGCCGGGTACGGCAAGGCCGCCGCGATCGCCCTGGAGCGGGCCGAGGCCGAGCAGCGACGCCTGGTCGAGCGGCGGGAACAGGCCGACAAGCTGCGCGAACAGCGCACCGGTCACGAGCGGGACAGCCAGATCGCCAAGTCGCTCGCCGGGCACCTGCGGGCCAACAACTTCGAGCGGTGGCTGCTGGCGGAAGCGCTGGACCTGCTGGTCGACGGGGCCTCCCGGATCCTGCGGGAACTCTCCACCGGCCAGTACGACCTGGTCCACGAGAAGGGCGAGTTCTTCGTCATCGACCACCACGACGCCGGACTCGCCCGGCCGGTCCGTACGCTCTCCGGCGGCGAGACGTTCCAGGCCTCGCTCGCGCTCGCGCTGGCCCTCTCCGAGCAGCTGGCCGGGCTCTCCACCACCTCGGCGAGCCTGGAGTCGATCGTGCTGGACGAGGGGTTCGGCACGCTCGACACGGCCACTTTGGAGACGGTCGCCACCACCCTGGAAAATCTTGCCGCCCGCGGCGACCGGATGGTCGGGGTGGTCACCCACGTGCCGTCCCTGGCCGAGCGGATCCCGGTCCGATTCGAGGTGACCAAGGACACCCGGTCCGCGCACGTGGTCCGGGTGGAGCCGTGACCTCCCCACCGCCCGGTGCCGGGACCTCCTCGCCACCCGGAGCCGGGACCTCCCCGACGCCCGGTCCGCCGGACCCGGCCCCCGCGGTCCGCTGGCACGTGGACGGCTGGCAGCCGGCGTACGGCAGCGCCTTCGACGCCGACGAGATGGGCGGTCCGTCCGCGGAGAGCAGTGCCCAGGTCCAGACCGACGTGGAGGTGCCCGACGACGCCTGGCAGGCCAAGTCGCCGCCGGCCGACCTGCGGGCGCCGGACGTGGTGCTGTTGGTGGACGGTGTACGGCGGATCGACGCAACACTGTGGACGGACGAGGGGAACGGCGTGTCCCATCCGGGCCTGGCCGCCTCGTTCGCCGCCGGCGTGGTCCGCTGTGACCTGCGGGCCGGCCAGGCGGAGCT
>Ga0310828_1001521_pt1 | contig 13100 bp, 12 predicted proteins | sample WT_ome_3_FD_202242 | JGI IMG/M metagenome (GOLD analysis project Ga0310828, IMG submission 202242) | Sorghum-adapted microbial communities enriched on wild type (WT) sorghum from Joint BioEnergy Institute, Emeryville, California, United... ... | reverse complement strand
AAATGAAGCTTGCCCAGCGCGCCGCTATCCGCCCCGCCCACGGCTTGACGATCACGTACATCATCCACGTCGAGGCAACCCCCGCCAACGCTTCCGGAAGAAGCACGCTAAAATCGCTCACTCCGAACACTTTCACGCTCAACGCCTGCAGCCAAAGCGCCGCCGGCGGCTTATCAACGGTAATGAATCCCTCCGGATCAAGCGCGGCGAAGAAAAACGCCTTCCAACTTGCGGCCATGCTTTTCGCCGCCGCCGTATAATACACATTGGAACCGCTGTTTCCAATTTGATAGAAGTGCAAAAAAGCTGACCAAGCCATGATCGCAGCAATCCATCCATCCCATTTCCATTGTATTTTCTTCATCGACTCTCCCTTTCCGTCATGTTCTTCGTCTCCTGCCGTTACGTTACCCCGTGTTGGTGAAAGTTTGGTGAAAAAATCGAGCGAATGGACAAGGTTTTCATTTCGCTGACCGCAGACGTGTGCTATGATAAAAGGCGAAAGGAGGTGAATCGTGTGGAAGGAGCCACCATCGTGCAACAAATTTTAAAGGCGCTCGACTTGCATTCCGGAAAAATCCAACAACAAATGAAGGAAATGGAAGATCGGCTGCGCACCGAAATCCAAGATACAGAAAGCCGACTGCGTGCTGAAATTCAAGACACGGAAAACCGACTGCGCGCGGAGATCCAAGATACAGAAAATCGGCTGTATGCCAAAATTCGCGAAACGGAAGACCGGTTGCACCAAAAACTCTTGGATCTGGAAAAACGCACCGACGCTCGGTTTGAGCGCTTGGAAACGAAAATGAACTATTGGCGCCTTGAATGGTCGGAAACACAGGAAACCGTCGACTTCCTCGCCCGCAAAACCCTCCAACATGAACGAAAACTCCGTTCCCGGGCTGGACAAAACGAAATCTCTTAAAAAACGAAAAAAGCCAAACCGGCCGCCCGCGCTTTCCTGCTTGACGGCTGGTTTGGCTTCTGTCTTCTGTTGTTTGAACAGGCGCCTGCTTTGATGAATGATCGTGATGTCGAGAGGAGGCAAGCGCTTTTCTTTTTATTCCGCTCCCTGCTGTATTGCGATGTTCACGCGTGAAAACGCCTCTTTCATCACCTCATACGACCGCTTCAGCCGCTCATGATAGCGCGGCGCTTCCCACACCGGCCATGCATACTCGTAAAATCGCTCCGCTGGCAGCACATTCCCGTTCATCGCCGGGAAAGAAAACGAATCGTCTTCATCCTTGACGTACAAACCAAGGCGAATGCCTTCAATCATGACACGGCTTTTGAGCCCGCCTTTCGACCACATGTCGCCCATCACCTCGCGCCGGCTCGGATCGGTCACGTTCAAAAGCGCCCATGGCAGGCGGATTTCGTACATATCACCATCGCGGCTGACGCTAATATCCGCGAGTGAATCGTACGCTGCATCGTCGGGATTGGCCGTGCCAAACCGCAACACCCCGGTTTCATATGAGTCGAACGGCACGGCCTTGCCGCGGGTTTCTTCCAATTTTTTGTTCAATGTCAGGCGAATCGGGTGGTAGACGCCGTTATCTTTCCGATTGGCGTACGGCGCCGCCGGCATCATATGCAGCTCTTTTCCGTGAAAATGCAGGACTGACGCATGATTTTCATCCCTGGGTGGAGGGCAAAGCGTGCTGCCCATGGATCTTTTCCGTAATGAAAGGAAAACGTGTCGTAATAGCTGTCGACAAGCAGACGGGCGCTCTGTTTTCCATGAATGACCAAGGCAAAGTCGATTCCCGCTGTCCGGACGCCAGAAAGGCCTGGCAGGCGCGATTGCCCTTGATGTGGAATCGTATCAAACGCCATGTAGACCATCGTCCGGTCAGTGATGCGCCTGCTGTCAAGCCGCACGTACAAATACCCTTCATCGCTTGTGACGTACAGCGCTCGCTTGCCCTCTGTCCAAACCGGACGGATTCCATTGAACGTCCAATCGTCTTTCCGCCCGTCGACCTTGATCATCGCGGCCGCGCTTGAACGTGGCTCAAACCGAAGCAGCCCAAAATGTTGTTCGTTCGTCTGCGCATTCAGCCAAAACGGCCGACGATCCGGGTTGTCATAATCCATCGTGTTCCACGTCCGCTTGAACCATTCATCCTGCCAGGAAAACAACAGCCCTCCCGCCATCCGCTCATGGACGATGTCCTCAAACAGCTCCCGGTCGATCGTTCCTTGTTCTTGTTCCGACAAAAACCCCTGATTTTTCCCGTGCACATTTCGATGCGCCATGCCGCGCGAAGAAGGAACGCCAAATTCAGCGACCAAAATCGGCATCCGGTGCGCCGCCTTCATGTCATGCAAGTAGGCGGCATAGCTGTTGCACTCGCCGCGTTGGTCAACATAGCTGACGTATTTTTCCTCACGGTTGAAAAAATCCGGATAATACGGATAAATGTGATATGATGCAAACAACCCGGCCTGCAGCTCGTGAGTGGCGTACATGACATTGGGGTTGACGGAAACAAAATCTTCTTTCACAAACGGTTCGGCCGGATGGCGGAGGAGGTCGGTCGTCACCCAATTCGTAAAACTGACCGGCCGCTGCCAGCCGTATGTCTCCGTTTCATACGCCACCGCTTCGTCGATCACGCGGGCCAGCCATGCCTCAAACGGGCTCGCTCCTTTCGTGTACACGTATTTGCCGCGGTAGTCGCCCTGCTTCGGGTGTTTTTCGTTCGTCGCCGCCACAACGTCCGGATCCCACTCGACGCCGAAAATCCAGCCGAGAACATACGGGGAAAGGTCGTATCGGTACACCCCGCCGGCATGACCCGGCCGTTTTGGAATGCGGGCCTTGCCATGAACGAGGTCAATCGTGCGGCGAATGTCGGTGCGAAACGCTTCGTTCACTTCGGGCGCCCACACATCCTTCGTCCGCAGCATCGCCCCTTCATCGATCCAGACGCCATGGAACAAATAAAGCGGCTGCTTCGCTATTTGGTTGTACTCGTAAAGCGCTTCGTAAAACGCCGGCGGGTGGATCGTATAGACGCGGATGGCGTTTGCGCCCATCGCCCCGATGTATTGCAGCCAGCGGAAATATTCTTCCTTCGTAATCTTCGCCTCTCCCGGAAACGCGCCGGGCTTGCTGATGCCGAGGTTGACGCCTTTAATAAGCAGCGGCTCCCACCGTCCATTGCGATATACTTGAAGATAGTCGCGCCCGACCGTTCCCGCCAAGCGGACGCCGCTTTGTTCCGCCGTTTGAACGGCGTCCTGCAGCTTGCCATCTTCCTTATATACCTTGGCTAAATCCTCTCAACGGTTCGGCTCGTACACATCCCACGTCCATTTAATCGACTGAACAATTTGGTCCGCCGCCTGTTCAGCCTCGAGCTCATTGATAATGACGCGGGAATGATGGAGCGCATAGGCTGATTGGCGCTGGAAAAAGAGCTGCTCCACTTCTTCCAACGTTTTGTTTTTCAACACCGGCCGGCTGTCGACAATAAGCGGCAGCCGCTCTTCCTTCCAATGCTCCCACGACAAGTCAAGGAAAAAGACGATGCCATGGGCCAAACAGGCGCGCCGCACGTCTTCCTGCAAATACGCGCCGCCGCCGAGCGAAAGAATTTTCAACCTTGTATTCGTGCACAAATCAACGATCAGCTCGCGCTCAACCTGCCGAAAATACGCTTCCCCTTTTTGCGCGAACATCTCCGGAATCGTCATCCCGTGCCGCCGCTCGATTTCCGCGTCGACATCGATGAAGTCGCGGTACAGCTTCTTCGCGACAAGCTGCCCGATCGTTGTTTTCCCCGCCCCCATAAAGCCGATCAAAATAATGTTCCGCTCGCGAAGCGGGATGACCGTCTGCCTCTCCACGCTGCTTCACCTCTTTTCCTCTCTCTTCCCAGAAGACTGGCGAATGACAAGCTCCGGCTGCAAAATCGTCCGTTTCGGTGCACTCGCATCCCCTCTCATGCGTTCATGCAGCTGCTTGGCCGCATAGGCGCCGATCTTCTCAGGAAATGCGGCGACAGTTGTGAGCGGCGGCTGAAACAGCGCCGATTCTTGAATGTTGTCAAACCCGACGACCGCGATGTCGCGCCCTGGAACGATCCCTTCCTCTTTTAAGCCAAGCATCGCCCCAAACGCGACGACATCGTTGTAACAAAAGAGCGCTGTCGGCGGGTTCGGGTGCTGCAACAGGCGTTTGACCGCCATCCGCCCGCCTTGCCTTGTCGTCGCCGATGGCACAAGCAGCGTGTCATCCATCTCGATGCCCGCCGCACGCAACGCTTCACTGTACCCCGACCGGCGCGCTTTCCATACGGACGATTGCGGAGACCCACCGATAAAGGCGATGCGCCGATGGCCGCCTTCGAGCAAATGCTCGACCGCCATCCGCCCGCCGGCCATATTATCGATCCCAATATAATCAAACTGTCCGGCCGGAAGTTCATCACGGGCAAACAATACAACAGGAATATCCCACTGCCGCAGCTGCTCGAGCATCTCTGCCGAACATCCGGGAACCGGGCTCATGATCACACCGCCCACCCGATGCTCCAGCATCGTCGACAATAAGGCGTCTTGTTTTTCCGGCCGGTCAAACGTCGTGCCTAAAATGACCGTATATCCTTCCTGATCGAGCGCCTCATGGACGCCAACGAGCAATTCGGAAAAAAACGGGTTGTCAAGTTCGGTGATAATAAGACCAACTGTCGACGAACGCTGCGAACGCAAATTGGCCGCCACGCGGTCATAGACGTAGCCAAGCTCTTTCATCGCTTGGAGCACTTTTTTTCGCGTTTCTTTCGAAATATTCGGACTCCCACGGACGACAAGCGAGGCGGTCGCCCGCGACACGCCGGCGTGTTTGGCGACTTGTTCGAGCGTCACGCGGGAACGCTTTTTATCTGACACCGTTCGAATCACCTGCTTTACCGTCGCTTTCACCTATCAAAAGTATAAAGGCTGGCGGCAAGCAGTGTCAATGCAAGGCGTGGGCTGCCGGGAAAACAAACTTCGAAACAAAAAAACCCGGCAGCCTCGCACAAGGCAAGGAGCCGGGAAGGCGGCAAGCCGCCGTTCGTTCATTCATATGATCTCGTTTTCTCGCAGCCGCTCAATGTCTTCCTTGGACATGCCAAGCATCGTTTGCAAAATCTCTTCGGTATGCTCGCCTAAATCCGGAGCAGTGCGGCGGATGGCGCCTGGTGTTTTTTCGAATTTCGGCACAATGCCGGGCATTTTAATTTTGCCAAGGCGCGGATGGGCGACTTCGATGATGTTTTCCCTTGCTTGGTAATGCGGATGCTCAAAAATATCTTTAATGCTCAAAATCGGGCTGACCGGCACGCCATGCTCATCCAAAATGTGAAGCAATTCATCGCGCGTCTTCGTGCGGATCCAGTCGGCGACGATGCCGTTTGTCTCTTCATGATGGGCGAGCCGCCGTTCGTTTGTGCAAAATTTCTCATCCGTCAACAGATCTTCCCGCCCCATCGCCTTCGCCAGCCGCTCGAATGTGGAATCGGTGCTAGTGACAAGCACGACCCAATGCCCGTCTTTCGTCATAAACGTGCCCGCCGGGCTCGAATGGCCGGACAATCCCGGCGACCGCTCGCGCACTTTGCCCAATTGGTCATATTCCGCCACCAAAAACTCCATCATGCGGAACACCGATTCGTAAAGGCCGATATCGACCATCTGCCCTTCGCCGTTCGGATGGACATCGCGGTGGTAAATGGCCGTCACCGCCGCAAACGCCACATAAATGCCGGTAATGTAGTCCGTCAAGGAGAACGACGGGCTGACCGGCGGACGGTCCGGATACCCTTGCAAATACGTAAACCCGCTGAACGCCGTCGCCGGCGTGCCGAATCCGGCTTTCTCGCGAAACGGACCTGTTTGCCCGTAGCCCGAGACGCGAATCATCACCAGCTTCGGATTGATCCGCTTCAGTTCTTCATATCCGCCGCCCCATTTTTCGAGCGTGCCGGGGCGGAAATTTTCGATGACAATATCGACGTGGCGGACAAGCTCTTTAAAAATATTCATTCCTTCTTCTTTGCGCAAATCCAACGTGAGCGACCGTTTATTGCGCGCCAGTCCGGGCCAGCGGAGCGGCTCCCCATCCTTGAATGGCCCGACATGGCGGAGCGTATCCCCTTTTCCTGGCAATTCCACCTTGATGACATCGGCGCCAAAATCACCGAGCAAAACCGCCCCAAACGGCGCCGCGATCATTGTCGACACATCGAGCACTTTGACGCCTTCCAGCGGCAAACGCGCCATGACAATCTCCTCCCCCATTTCGATTTATTGTCCGTATGTCATGATGACCGACAACGCGGTCCGGACGTCTTCAATCGGAATTTGCCCCGGCGCCGAGCTTTGCCGTCCGACTGCAAAGGTGACGGCAGAGCCGAACAATCCGCCTGCCAGGCGGGTGATGGCGCCCAATGCCCCCATCGACATCGTGATCAGCGGGATGTCCACCTCTTTTCGCGCTTCTTCCGTCGCCTGCAGCAGCGTGAGCACATCCCCCCGCGTTTTCGGCATCACAGCTGCTTTCGCGATGTCGGCGCCGCATTGTTCCGCTTGACGCATTTTCGCGACAAGCTCTTCCTTCGATGGCGTATGATCAAAATTGTGGTAAGACAACACAAGGCGCACTCCATAGCGGCGCGTCAGCTCCCGGACGATCGGGATGCGCGGCCCATGGGCAAGCTCGTAATCAAGCAAATCGATCGCCCCGCTTTCACAGACGGTTTCAAACAACCGAATCTTTTCCTCTTCCGTCAACGAAATCGGTTGCCCGCCTTCCTGTTCGGAACGAACCGTAAACAAAATCGGGATGTCTCCGGCAATCGCCCGCATCTTTCTCGATGTGGCCGCCACTTCCTGTTCGTCCCGAATCGCCTCGAAAAAGTCCGCCCTCCATTCAATGAGATGCGGCTTTTTCTCCGTGATTTGCCTTGTTTCCTCCAACACTTGCTTCGCGTCCGCTCCGACGACCGGGGCGCAAATGCACGGTTCGTCTCCCCCGATCAAGACATTGCGCACACGGACAGCACGCTTTGCAATCGCCATATGCTCTCCCCCTTATGGTCGATAACCTAGTTTTTCGGAAATGGCTTGTGCTCCTTCTTTTACGAGCCTCTTGAATTGTTCCATCACTTCCCGTGTAAATCGATGCGCCGGCCCAGAGACGGACAAGCAGGCGCCCACTTCCCCGCGGATGTCGAAAATGGGCGCCGCAACGGCCGCAGAGCCGACTTCCCGTTCATCGACGCTGGATGCCACACCGCGCTCGCGAATCGCCTCAAGCTCCGCCGTCAGACGATCCAATCGTTCCTTTGTCGGCACTTGCGCAAAAATCCGCTCTTGAACTTCGGGCGATTGATAGGCCAACAATACTTTTCCCCCCGCCCCCGCCCAAAGCGGCAGCCGCTCGCCGATTCTCACCATATGGCGCAGCGCTTGAAGCCCTTCGCACTGTTCGATGCAAACGCGGGCGTCTTGTTCGAGCACGTACAAGTTCACCGTCTCCCGCGTCTCGTCGCGCAGCCGCTCCATCACCGGCCGCGCGATTTCCCGCACTTCCATCGATTTGCCGGCAATGTATCCTAAATAGTACACCCCTTGTCCAAGACGGTACTTTAACGTCTCCGGATCTTTGACGATAAGGCGGTTTTGCTCCAGCGTGGCGAGCAGGCGCGTCGTCGTCGATTTGGCGAGCGAAATCTTTTTCGCAATTTCCGTGAGTGATAGCTCTTGTTCCTCGAGGGTAAAACAATACAAGATGTCAATGGCCCGCTGCACCGTGCGCAAGCCGGCTTCGTGTTTTTTTTCTTCCTGCACCTGTTTGTCTCCCCCCCTTCCTTGTGTTCCGTTCAACGGAATTTCATTTCTTTCAGCGGAACCTTACTCCCATTTTAGCATCTTCATTCACCGCCGTTCAAGCTTTTTTTCGCGTTTCTTTCCTTTTTGCTTTCAACAAGAGAAAGGGCGGCGAAGCCTTTTTTCATTTAAACGTCTGTGTGAAGGGACATATGCTGCGTTAGGCCTGTCTTCCTGCCCGTCCATTGTCTGAACGGATTGCATAAACAGTTCAAATTTTTCAGTAAGTTATGGACAAACGAAAGCGAACTTTGTTATAATCCATTCAAGAATTCCATTTAAAGAAAACAAGTTACATACAATGGAACAAAAAAAGGGGGGATGATCAGCGAACATTTGAGAACCGATCACTTCATGGAATGATCGAACATCAAAACGCGATGTCCAATGAAAGGGAACTCGCTATTTTTTCGTTCTCATACTGCATACGCTTTCTTACATCAATACCAAGGATGGTGAACAAAGATGAAGCACAAACGACGTTGGGCGATGGCGTTTTTGATCGCGTTAGGCGTCATCATCAACTATTTCGACCGCATCAACATGTCCGTCGGCATCCAGCCGCTTTCCGAAGAATTCGGCCTCACGCCCGGGCAGCTCGGCATTTTGTTGTCTGCGTTTGCCTGGTCTTATGCCATTTTGCAAATCCCGGCCGGCGTCATCTTGGATAAAATTGGCGTCAAATGGGTGACGCGCATCGGGACGATCATTTGGGCAGTGGCATGCTTTTTGACCGCCATCGCCAGCGGCCAAGGGCTCGTCATGTTGTCACGCGTCTTGTTGGGCATCGGGGAAGCGCCGTATTTCCCGTCAGCCGCCAAAGCAGTCGGGCAATGGTTCCCGCGCCATGAGCGGGCGACCGCGATTTCCCTTTACGACGCCCAGTCGAAGCTGTCAAACGCCATCGGCACCCCGATCATCGCGTGGATCATCACCGAATGGGGATGGCGGGCCGGCTTCTACGTGACCGCTGTACTTAGTTTGATTTATGCCATCATTTTTTGGGCAACGTACCGCGATCCGCATGAGGACAAGAAGCTTTCGAAAGAAGAATATGACTACATTGTCCAAGGCGGAGCGCAAAAGTCGGATGAAACATCGGGAAACGTTTGGGAGACGATTCGGTATTTGCTGACGAAGAAAAAAGTGTGGGCGACATTGATCGGGTTTGCCGCCTACGGCTACTCGTGGTTTTTGTTTCTCACGTGGCTTCCCGGCTATTTGGCGACGGAAATGCACATGTCGGTGCTGAAATCAGGCTGGTACGCCTCGATTCCGTGGATCGTCGGCACGATTTCGGAGATCGCGATCGGCGGATGGCTCGTCGACCGGCTCATCAACAAAGGAGGCCATTCAACGCGCGTGCGAAAAACGTTTTTGGTCATCGGCATGCTGCTTGGGCTGTCCGTCATCGGCGCCGCTTTCACGACAAACCCGAACATCGCGATCCTTTGCATTTCAATTGCCCTTGGCGGCCTAGTCATCACATCCTCGATCGCCTACAGCATCCCGACATTTATTGCACCGCCAGGCACGGTCGGGACGTTGACCGGCCTGTTGACGTTCGGCAACAACTCGATGGCGATTGTCGCCCCGATCGTCACCGGCTTTATCGTTCAAGCGACCGGCTCGTTTATGTACGCGTTTCTCGTTGCGGCGTTCATTTTGCTCGCCGGCATTTTCAGCTATTTGTTCCTGCTGACCGATTTAGAGCCGATCGAACCGATGGCTCGGCCGGACACAACGCAAAACGCAAGCATCGGACACATAAAAGTGCGATAGTGAAAGAGAAGCGCCTTCGTCCAACGCGGCGAAGGCGTCTTTCCATGCTGCGGCTTTGCGGTGAATCAAGCTTCTCGCCGCCTCAACGCAACATCCATCCGTTTAATGCCCCGTAAACCACCCAAGCGGCACAGTCACAAGGGACGGGAAGAAAATCAACAGAAGCAACAGAAGCGTCTCCACCAGCAAAAACGGCCAAACTCCTTTCATGATGTCCTCCATGTTGATTTTCGCCACCCCGCAGGCGACGTTCAGCACCGTGCCAACCGGCGGCGTGAGCAGCCCAATGCAGTTGTTTAAAATAAACAATACCCCGAAGTACACCGGATCGATTCCCGCTTTTTCAATAATCGGCATCAGCACCGGCGTCAAAATGAGCACTGTCGGCGTCAAGTCCATCGCCGTTCCGACCAACAGCACCAAGGCGTTAATGGCCAAAAGCAGCGCCAGCGGATGGTCGATGAGCGGCGCGAGCACATCTGTCACGATCGACGGAATGTTGGCGACTGTAATGAGCCAGGCCGACACCATGGCGGCGGCCACCAAAAACATGACGACGCTTGTCGTTTTCGCCGCGGCCACGAGCACGTGGAACAAGTCTTTCACTTTCAGCTCGCGGTAAATGCATAGACCGACAAACAACGCGTAAAACGCGGCCACGACCGCCGCCTCGGTCGGCGTAAACACCCCTCCGCGCAGCCCGCCGACAATGATCACCGGCAGCAGCAGCGCCCAAAACGCCTCGCGGGTCGCCCGCCAAATCTCTTTCGCCGACTGACGTGGAAGCACTTCCACTTGATCTCTTCGGGTCACCCACCACCAGCAGATGGCCAGTGAAATGCCAAGCAAAATCCCGGGAACAATGCCGGCCATAAACAGCTTCGTGATCGACACGCCGCTTGTGACCCCGAAAATGATCATCGGAATGCTCGGCGGGATGATCGGGGCGATGATGCCGCCGGCAGCGATGAGGCCGGCTGACCGGTTGCGGTTGTACCCAGCTTTGACCATCATCGGGATGAGAATCGCCCCAAGCGCCGCTGTATCGGCCACCGCCGACCCCGACAACCCGGCGAACAACACGCTCGCGATGATCGCCACATACCCGAGCCCGCCGCGGATATGGCCGACAAGCGCCATCGCAAAGCGGATGATCCGCTTCGAAATGCCCCCGGCGTTCATGAGCTCCCCGGCGAGCATAAAGAACGGAATCGCCATCAGCGGAAAGCTGTCTGCGCCGCTGATCAAGTTTTGCGCGATGATTTGCGTATCAAAAATGTCCAAATAAAACATCAAGGCGACGCCGCTGACCAAGAGCGCAAACGCGATCGGCATCCCGAGCGCCATGACCCCTAACAGCGACCCGATAAAAACGACCAACGCCATTTACCGCTCACCTCCAGCGGCGCCTTGCGTTCGCCCGTGCGCCCATTCTGCCGCTTCGTGCTCGACGGGAGCGGCCGTCATGATTTCTTCTTCCGATTCTTTCATTCTCGTCAGCTCCTCAATCGCCCCGGGGCGAAACAGCGCCTGATACAAATGGTACAAAATAATGAGGCCCATGCCGATGCTCACGACAAGCCCGGTCCCATAAATGAACGCCATCGGCAGCCCGGTGGCCGGGGCTTTGCTTTCCAATCCGCTCATTGTCATCTTCCAGCTTCCATCCAAAAGCAAATAGAGAACATACAGCACGATCGCATTGCTGATGACAAACACGACGCGCTTGGCGCCGGTCGGCAGCTTCCGCACCAATGTATCGACGCCTAGATGGTCATGGTCTTTCAAAGCACCGACCGCGCCTAAAAACGACATCCAAATGAACAGAAAGCGCGACATTTCTTCCGACCACGTGATGCCGGAGTTAAATGCGTAGCGGAGCACGACGTTGCCGAATACAAGAATGGACATAAACGCGAGGCAGAACGCCATTAAGGCGTTCAGCGCCTTCTCCAGTACGGCTCCGATCCTTTTCATCGCTGTCCCCTCCAAGTCTGCAAGAATGGAAGAACTCTTAAGGGGTGGACTCCCCTTAAGAGCCGGCTTTGCCATTCGGTTATTTTCCTGCGTTAACCAATTCGTTCACGAGATCTTGGCCGAATTTCGGCGCGTATTTTTGATAGATGGGCTGCACTTTTTCGACAAATTTTTGCCTCTCCTCCGGAGAGAGTTCGGTAATGACCATGCCTTGCTGTTTCAAATAGTCGAACATTTTCTCATCTTCTTCTTGGTTGAGCTTGCGCTGATAGTCTCTCGCTTCTTCCGCGGCTTTTTTGATGATGTCTTTTTCCTTGTCCGTCAACGTGTCCCAAAACTTTTTGCTGATGAGCAACGGACTTGCGTTGTAGACGTGGCCGGTTTTCGTCAAATATTTTTGCACTTCGTAAAACTTATTGATCGCCACATTCCCGATCGGGTTTTCTTGGCCGTCGACCACGTGCTGCTCCAAAGCGGTAAACAGCTCCGTAAATGCCATCGGCACCGGTGTGGCGCCCAACTCTTTCCACAAATCAATATGAAGGTCATTTTCCAACGTCCGAATTTTCAACCCTTTAATGTCGTCGACGCTCTTGACTTCCCGCTTATTGTTCGTCAAATGGCGGAAGCCGTTTTCCCAATAGTTCAAGCCGATCACGCCGACAGACGGCAAATCGTTGAGCAAGTCTTGGCCGATTTTCCCATCCAGCACTTTGTAAGCGGTTTCACGGTCTTTGAATAAAAATGGCAAGTCTAGCACCCCGATGCGCGGAGCGAATGAAGCGATCGGACCGGTCGACATCGTCGATCCTTGAATCGTACCCATCTTCAGCGCTTCAAACACGGCTACGTCTCCCCCGAGCTGTCCATCCGGATACACTTCCACTTTGATCGAGCCGTTTGTTTCTTTTTCCACGATTTCCGCGAATTTGTACAATCCTTTCGTCAGCGAACGATCCTTCGATGTCGCAACGGCCATTTTCATCACTTTCGGTTCGACCTTCTTCGCCGCTCCGCCCCCTTGCGGTTCAGATTTCGATGAGCACCCCGCAATTACGAACAGGCAGGCCAACAACAACACCAACATCTTTTTCATTCCGTTTTCCCCCTTCTTTCCTCCATAGTGCAATGGTTGATGCAGCCGAACGGATCGACCGGCTGGCATCGTTGTATGTTGAACCCGCATTCCCGTTTTGCCGCAGACCATCCTGTTTCTCTCGGCCGCAGTCAGCCATGCGGGAAACAACCAAATGAACAAACCATTTATTTCTAACAATGGAATTAATATATAAAATTTTCTGATAATTAAGAATGTCCATAAGGCAGCCTCCCGTATCGGAAGCGCTGCCATATTTCTCTGTTGACCGGTCACGCCGATCGATCGCTTTGCGTTGCAATATGGCGGGCAAAATAGTCTTTCGCCGACTGCAGGCAACGGCGCGCATGTTCTT
>Ga0310828_1001508_pt1 | contig 13229 bp, 12 predicted proteins | sample WT_ome_3_FD_202242 | JGI IMG/M metagenome (GOLD analysis project Ga0310828, IMG submission 202242) | Sorghum-adapted microbial communities enriched on wild type (WT) sorghum from Joint BioEnergy Institute, Emeryville, California, United... ... | reverse complement strand
CCGGTTTTCGGTCCTCAGCGATATTCACGTTCAATATTGGGATGCCGAATCCCAGACGAAATTCGCCGCCGCCCTGAGCGATTTAAATGCCGCCGGTTCGGCCGGCGATGCGTTAATTATCAATGGCGATCTTGGCGACGGACGGCCGCGGGATTATCAGACCTTAACCGATATACTGGCAGCGAATCCTCATCCTCAGCAAATTTTCTGCACGATAGGAAATCACGAATTTTACCAGGCTTATTACGATCAGGACGGAAACTGGAACCCGGCCGCGTTTCCGAACGGGGAGTCCGATCAGCAGTCGCTTGAGCGGTTTCTGTCGTTTATCCGGCGGCCCAAGGTTTACTACGACAGCTGGATCAGGAACCACCATTTTATTTTTTTGGGCTCCGAGCAATACCGGCAGTCGAACCCGGGCAATGATGAAGACGCTTATTTGTCGGACTCCCAGCTGCAGTGGCTGAGCACGGCCTTGAGCAGTCATTATGTTCCGAATAAAGCGATCTTCGTCTTTTTGCATCAGCCCTTGCAGGGTACGGTTTCCGGAAGTCTGGCGAGGGGAGTCGTTCAGGGCGGGCAGCTGCGGAGCATATTGTCCCAATACCCGGAAGTCATCTTGTTCACGGGACATACTCATTGGGAGCTGCGGCTCCCTCATACGCTGGTACGGGATACGTTTACGATGGTCAACAGCTCTTCGGTGTACAAACCGTATAACGGGAATGATCAGCCCGTGGAAGGTCCCCAAAGCGAAGGACTGTACGTGGAGGTGTACGGGGATCGGGTGTCGATCCGGGGAAGGGATTTTGCCGCGAAGCAGTGGATCCCCGAAGCGCAATTCACGGTAAGGTACAACCGGTCGTGAATCGATGGACGATTGCGGTTCGGCGTTGCCGCATACGTGATTTTATAATATTATTCCCATAGATAAAGTAGACATTATTGGGGCGATTGCGTATAATCGATATCAAAAGAAGGTGTCGGGAAAGGGGCGAATGACATGGAAGCCGCGCTGCCCAAAACAACGGACCGCGACCGCAGAAAATGGTTCCTTTGGATGACAGCAATCCTGCTTTGTCTATGCGCTACAGGTTACGGCTATTGGAAGACCCATCCCGCCGCGAAGCATTCCTCCAGCATCACGCCCGAGCAATTGTACTATGAGCGAATGGTATACGCTGTTAATGAAATGCATAACCAGGTGGAAAATTACGCCGCGCTGCGGAAGCAGGGAACTTTGCCCGCGGCCCGGCTTGGGGAAGGAAAAACCTATGTGCAGTCGCTGATGAGGGCCTTAACCTCCCCGCCGGAGGAATTGGCCGTAGCCCAGACCATCGCCGATCAATTGTACGCGTCTTATCAGCGATACGTGAATGATCTTGTGAACGGTTCGGCTTCGCTGGACAATTCATTGGCCCAGGCGGAGTCGGATTATGAGCGATTCCGGCAGAATGCGGCGATCATCAAGCTGCTTAGCAGCTATCGCGGGGTCAATATCGATTGTCATTGACCCGGGCCGGAAGACGAGACTGGTGTAATCTTTGAAACGCGGCCATCTCAAAAAGGGCACTTGAAGGTGCTCTTTCTTTATGGTTACGTACAATCCTGCTGAAAAGGTTGTGAATCCCATGCATCCCCCATTCACCGGTTCGGCGCTCAGGCATCCCTCCTTCACCAGGTATTGGGTTTCGCGGACGCTCTCCTCCACTTCGTTTCAAATGCTTTCCGTGGCCATCGGGTGGCAAATGTATACGCTTACCCACGATGCGTTCAGCCTCGGCCTGGTAGGGCTGGCCCAGTTTCTGCCGATGGTGCTGCTTACCCTGATAGTCGGTCACGCGGCCGACCGTTTTGACCGGCGCCGGATTGTGTTTCTGTGCCAGATCGTCGAAGGAGTGATTGCGGCGCTGCTTCTGTACGGGAACCTGACCAGCCGGGTGGAACGCGGGCAAATCCTGCTTGCTGCGGCGGTCATCGGCGCCTGCCGCGCTTTCGAGGGGCCGTCCTCTTCGGCGCTATTGCCCCAGCTGGTGCCGAAAGCTCTGATCCAGCGGGCGGTGGCCTGGACGACCTCGGCCGGACAAGCCTCGCAAATCCTCGGCCCCACGCTCGGCGGGGTGCTGTACTCGTTCGGCCCCGTCTCCGTTTATCTGACCGCCGCTCTGGCGCTGCTTGCGGCGGGAATCCTTACGTTCCTGATCCGGATGGAACGAATCGTCAGGAAACCGGAGCCGGCGCCCATCCGATCGCTTTTTACCGGTATTGTTTTTGTCTGGCGCAACAAGGTTATCCTGGGGACCATCTCCCTCGATTTGTTTGCCGTCCTGCTTGGCGGGGCAACCGCGCTTCTGCCGATCTTTGCCCAGGATATTCTGCATACCGGTCCCTGGGGCCTGGGCCTCATGCGGACGGCACCGGCGGTCGGAGCGCTGCTGATGTCGATGGGGTTCGCCTATTTCCCTCTGAAGAAAGCGGCGGGCCCGATGCTGTTCGGCGCCCTCGCCGTTTTTGGAGCGGCGACCATGCTTTTCGCCCTTTCGACTCACCTGCCGGTCTCGCTGCTTGCTTTGCTGCTTGTCGGGGCTTCGGACGTGGTCAGCGTCGTGATCCGTTCCTCGCTCGTGCAGCTGCAGACCCCGGATGAAATGCGGGGCCGGGTAAACGCCGTGAACTCGCTGTTCGTCGGCACCTCCAACCAGCTCGGCGAGTTCGAGTCGGGCATGCTGGCCGGGTTTGTCGGGCCAGTCCTGGCCGCTTTCATCGGCGGTCTGGGGACGCTGGCCGTCGCGGGCCTGTGGATGATCATGTTTCCGTCGCTGCGGCGGCTGAAAACGTTGACGGGAAGCGAACGGCCCGGATGAACTTTCCGGGGTTGCGCAAGGGCGGAATCGGGGAGATGGCCGGATCGGCCGACGGGATGCGCCGGCGGCGAGGAGGCCGTGGCGAAGGTATATCCCGGAAGCAGGGCGGGCCGAACGAATTCGACGCCAAGGCTGCGAACGCAGGGAAAGCAGGACCCATGGCAACGGAAAACCGGGGCTGTCCGGAAAACCGGGGAAAACCGGCTGCCGGACGCCCCGTTTTTGTCAAATGAAACCCTGTTCAATCGAAGGAGCTGTTGAATTTTTTCAGCAGCCGGGCAAACTGCGCACATTCCTCGTCGGACCAGCCCTGAAGAAGATAACGGAGCCGTTCGACCCGCTCCTTTTTGTAAATTTCCAGTTCTTTTGTTCCCAGCTCGGTAATGTGGTAGGAATAGGCCCTTCCGTCCGAAGGGTCGGGGATTTTATAGACATAGCCTTTGGCTTCGAGGGCGGCGGCCTGCCGGCTCACCGTGGAGATATCCAGATGGTATTCGTTCGCCAGCGCCTTGACTCCGGCGGATCCGTGGGAAGTAATTTGCTGCAGCAGCAAGTACCCCGACCGGTCCAGATTTTTTTTCTTCTTGTCGGATACGGACGTAATATAACGCACCAGGGCGGCCAGCTCGAATTGTATATGTTCCAGGGAACGTTCATCCATTCCTCCGTCACCTCGCTCGCGTACCTCTCTTGAACCCATCATAACTTGCCGCCCTTTTGAATTCAAATCTCCGGATAGTGTATTGACATCCCGGTTAATAGTTGTATTATACAATTATGAATTGGTCGGGGCAACCGCTGGAGGAAACCTTTCCATTTTGGGAATAACAGTAAGGCAAGCGCCGAAGAGGGTACAATCCGAAATTCCTGGTTCGGGAGATCATTTGCTGCAGGCGGGAGGTTGTGCGATGATGAAAGCTCATGAAATCATGATCAGCAGAGTTTACAAGGTGAAGGAAACCGACAGTGTGCGCTCCGTGATCGAACGATTTATTGAACACCGGATCAGCGGTCTGCCCGTGGTCAACGAGCGAAACGAAATCGTGGCCTATATCAGCGATGGAGATATTATGCGGTATATCGGCAAACACCGGGATATTATCGTGGATTCCATTTATTACGTAGGCGTGGTCAAGGGGGACGATCAGGACTTTGAGGAAAGAGTAAGGAAAATTCTTGATTTGAACGTGATGAGCATTGCCAAGAAGAAGGTCATCAAAGTCGACTGGAATGAGGAGATCGAGAATGTAGCGGCGATTTTGGGACAGAAACGGATCAAGAAACTGCCGGTTGAGCGCAATGGAGTGCTGGTTGGAATTATCAGCCGGGGAGATGTGATCCGGCACACGTTTAAATCCCTTTTATAGAAATGAAAAATTCGCAAGAGAAAAGGAGCAGTACGCATGTCTTCCACTTCCATATCCGAAAAGGCGGCGGCCAAAGCCGGAAGCGAAGCCGCCATTCCGGAGCAATCCGGCCTGCTTGAACAGCCCAAAGCGGTTTGGGCCGTCTTTTTTGCATCGATCATCGCTTTCATGGGTCTCGGACTGGTTGACCCGATTCTTCCGGCAATCGCCGAACAGCTGAAGGCTACCCAGAGTCAGGTGACCCTGCTGTTCACCAGCTATAATGCCGTGATGGCGGTGGCCATGCTGATTACCGGCGCGGTCTCGTCCAGGCTTGGTATCAAGTGGACGCTGCTTTCGGGAATTATCGTCATTGCGGTATTTTCCGGTCTCGGGGGTGCCTCGAACAGCATCTGGGCGCTTGTCGGATTGCGGGCCGGCTGGGGCCTTGGCAACGCGTTATTCGTGGCTACGGCGCTGGCCGCGATCGTATCACTGTCGAAAAGCAGCTCCGCGCAGGCTATTATCTTGTACGAAGCGGCCGTCGGACTCGGCATTTCGGTAGGCCCGCTGCTCGGCGGCTGGCTGGGGGCCATGAGCTGGAGAGGTCCGTTCTTTGGTGTGGCTACCCTGATGGTCGTCGCGTTCATCGGACTCAGCGTGTTAATGCCCAAGGCGAAAGCCGGTTCATCCGCCCCGGCGAAAAAGATTTCCCTGATCGATCCTTTCCGGGCATTGCGGCATCGCTCGCTGTTTGTCCTGGGCCTGGCGGCTGCGCTGTATAACTTCGGATTTTTCACCCTGCTGGCTTACGCCCCCTTCGTCATGGGATTGAAGGAACACGGGTTAGGCCTTGTCTTTCTGGGGTGGGGAATTTTGCTGGCGATCACCTCGGTATTCATGGCTCCCAAGCTCCAGCAGCGGTTCGGCACGGTGAAATCGATGTGCGCCATGCTGACCTTGTTTGCCCTGCTGCTGGTCGCGATGGGCGTCTGGACATCGACCCAATGGGTGGTCATCGTGGCCGTGATCCTTGCCGGCGCTCTGCTTGGCAATAATAATACCCTGATTACGACCGCGGTTATGAATGCCACTTCGGTTCAGCGCTCTACCGCCTCGGCGGCTTACAGCTTTCTGCGCTTTATCGGAGGAGCGATCGCGCCGTATTTAGCCGGGAAGCTGGCGGAAATATACAATCCGCACGTGCCCTTTATTACGGGAGCGGTCTTTGTGCTGATTTCGGTGCTGGTCATCGCTGTCAACTACCCCCATCTCAAGCATGTCGATCATGCGGAAGCGGGCCACTAATTCCACGCCGGACGGAAAATTCAGGGTTCTGTTCCGGTTTGCCCGGATCCGGAGCGGGCAGCCGCCCAAACGGCTGAAAAATGGACGAGATCCATCGATGGCTGCCCTTCCTTATGTTCCCTTCCCTTCATAATCTGTTGGTAGATTAAACGAGGGGAGGTGAACACGTTGGCAGTCACCCCGCTCTGCAAACAGTTTGCCGCCATCTTGAAGGCAACGCCGCAGACGATCAACGGAGTCTGCACCGCTTCATCGGTCCGCAACAACATCAAGCCGATCATTCTGGGCAAAAGAGCAAAATCGTTCCTGGCAATCCCGCAGGCATTCTCCTTTGAAAATATTGGCCGCGACGGGCGAGCTCTGTGTCTTGGCGAAACCGTCATTTTGACGGCGGAGATCAACCCCTTCATAACCCGGCTTCGCAGACACGGCATTAAAGTCACCGCGCTGCACAATCACTGGCTGTTTGCGAAACCGAATCTTTGGTATATCCACTTTGAAAAAGTGGAAAAACCGCTCGTTTTCGCCAGAGAAACCCGTGATGCGCTCGATGTCCTGACCACCAGAGTCGTCCGGCCGGTTGTCAAAAAGTAAGATTGCCGATCCATCCCCTATAGAGTCCCCGGACTCTGCAGGGGATTTGTTATTTATAACGGGTGCGGAGAAGGCGCTTAACGCTGCGGGATCCGCGGGCTGCATGGTGCTGTGGTCATGGCGTAGCGGTCGGCATCGCCGGCACCCGGCAGGCTGCGATTCGCGGCCGCGGTTGCTTCCGGCACAAGAGGCAAACGAAAATTTCCCGTGCAGCAAAAAGAAAAGGGAAGACGGCTGCACGCCGGTTCTTCCCGGAATTCAGGCTTTGTTTGTTCGTCAGTAAGGGAATTGGGAGGAATAGCCGCTGAATTGCTGCCGAGCCTGCTGCAGCTTTTGCTGATCTTCGGCTTCCAGCTTGTACCACCCGTTTTGAAACATCGTATTGTAAAGCTCGCGCGCGCATTGATGCGTCTCGGTCAAAATCTGCATCATGTCGTTGAACAGCTGCTCATGGCTGGCCTCGCGAACCGCTACATTCAGGCTGTCCGTCAAATACTTGCAGGTTGCCAGACCGTCGTTCAGAAAATCGCGGTCGTTCATCTCCGGGCCCTTTACCTCGGGCAGCTGGCCGGATTGCGGATTGGCAATTTGATTCGGGTTCTGCATCTGCGGTGTTTGCATTCGTCGCGCCTCCTTCTGGAATTACTGCTGCATTTGCCCGGGACGGGGCAGGTTCGCCATGGCGGTATGGTTGTCCACCTGCAGGTGGGTCAGCAGTTTTTGGTAATGCCGCTGATGCATTTGTCCGGCTTTGTCCAGCATTTGCTTTACCTGGGGATTGGTTGCCTGCTGCGCAAAGAAATGAAATTTTTTAAAGGCGAGCAGCTCCCAGGACAAGGCATCCTTCAAATACGACAAATCCTTGGTTGTAATGACGCGCGGCGGCATCGGAATCGGTACCTGCGCTTGCTGTCCCGGAGGGGTCATGGTTGTCGTGGTCATCAAATCGCTCCTTTCAGGTGTCTTGCTGTACACAAGTACAGGATTAGGATGAACAAGATAGGAACGATTATGCGCCGCAGGAAGGAAGAACCAAAGGTTCGGTATTACTTGGTAATATTTCGTAATACCATCGCTCGTTTGCAGATGGATTCCGATTTGCGGCAGAAGATCCGGCACTTTCGGTTTTCCGGATAATCGCGGTCTCATGCTCGGGGACTTCTTCGAAGCCGATTTGGCTGCTAGCTATTCGCGCTTCTTTAAATCGCCCAGTTTCCGCTGCGGAAGACGGCTTCGGTCGTGCCGTCCGGCAATTCTCCGTCGATATCGAGCTCCGCGGATCCGATCATGAAGTCGACGTGGGTGATGCTTGAGTTTAAGCCGTTGGCCGCAATTTCCTCCTCGGACATCTCCTTTCCCCCCTCCAGGCAGAAGGCGTAAGCCCGGCCGATGGCCAGGTGACAGGAGGCGTTCTCGTCGAACAAGGTGTTGAAAAAAACGAGATTTGTCTCGGAGATCGGCGAACGGTGAGGGACCAGCGCCACCTCGCCCAGGAAGGAAGCCCCATCATCGGTTTCAATCAGATGTTTGAGTACTTCAAGCCCTTCCGCAGCCTGTATATCGACAATTCTTCCTTTCTCGAAGGTCAGGGTAAAATCTTTGATTAACGTTCCGCCGTAGCTGAGCGGTTTGGTGCTGGTCACTTTGCCGTTCACCGCGTCGCGCAGCGGGGCGGTAAATACTTCCTCCGTCGGCATATTGGCTACAAACGAGGTGCCTCTGGCATTCACACTTCCTCCGCTGATCCAGATATGCTTGGGGGGAAGCCCGATCTTCAGGTCGGTACCGGGTCCCTTATAGTGCAGGGAACGATACTTTTTCCGGTTAAGCAGACCAGCTTTCGTATCAAGGATTTCCAAGTGCTCCTTCCAGGCCTGTACCGGATCTTCCGTCTTCAGCCGGGTGGCGGCAAAGATCGCATCCCAAAGGGCGTCCATTCTGCGGCTCTCCTCCAGATCCGGGAAGACCTTGGCTGCCCATTCGGGGGAGGGGACCGCAACGATGGACCAGCTGACCTTGTCGGTCATCAGATAGCTGCGCCATTTCTGCATGGCCTGACCGGCGGCTTTCGTTGCATTGGAGATCCGTTTCGGATCAATCCCTTTGAGAAGGTCGGGATTGGCGGAGATGACCGAGAGGAAAGCGGCATTGTTTTCCGCCATTTCCTCCCAGCCGCGCGCCCGCCACATCGGGTATTCCGTGAAGGCTTCATCCGGAGCCATTTCATACTTGATGCGGGTCATGTCGTCATCGTTCCACTCGACATGAACGTTCCTGGCCCCGGCTTCATACGCTTTCCGGGCGACCATCCGCACGAACGGAGCCGAAGATAAGGGAGCCATCACCACCAGGGTTTGGCCCGGCTGAACATTGACGCCGATTTGCACCGCCAGAGCGGCGTACCGCTCCAGGGATTCCTGAAAATCTGTCATGATCGATCTCTCCTTGAGTAACGTGATCGTCTCTAACCCTGCTATTGTTGCACGGTTTGCCAAGACATATCCCGGCGTGGTCCTGGCTGCTCCGCCGATACCAAAACGCCTGATCATAGAATACCATATTTGTCCTCTCCCGGGTGCCGGATCCATCGCGCTAACCATTGAATCCGGGCCGGACACGCCTTGAATCTTCACCCGATTTGGGGGAATATTATTCCTGATGGAAGGCTGCCGAAGGTCTGACGTATTTTCTGAGAAAGAGGGATATGGATGATTCGAATGATCATTGCGCTGCTGATCGTCGGACTTGCCGCGTCCTGCGGTGCCGGCTCCCCCGCTCCGCGATACGAAGTCATTTACTCTCCGGACAACGAACCGGTTTCCCGGACGGAGCCGAAACCGAGTCCCCGTACCTATACCATGGCGATCGTGCCGAAGGCTATGGAAATTCCCTATTTCCGGGCCGCCAACGACGGCGCACAGGAAGCGGCCAAGGATTTGGGAGTTGAGGTGATCTACCGGGGGCCAGCAATCGCCGATGCCGGGCAGCAGATCAAGGTCATCCGCAGTCTGATCGAACAGAAAGTCCATTTGCTGGCCGTCTCTGCCAACGATCCGGAACGGCTGGTGCCGGTTTTGCAGGAGGCCAGACAGGAAGGAATCAAGGTGATCACCTGGGATTCCGATACGCGCCCGGAAGCCCGGGATTTTTTCGTCAATATGGTCGATCCGGAGACGCTTGGGCGCCATTTGATGGATACGCTCGCCCTCAGCATGGGGGAAAAGGGTGAATTTGCGATTATGACCGGGTCGCTGTCCGCAGCCAATCTGAACGAATGGATTCATTGGATCCAGGTGCAGCAAAAAGAAAATTATCCGGATATGAAGCTGACGGAGATCGTCCCGACCGATGACAATCCGCGAAAGGCCTATGCGGCCGCCCAAAAGCTTCTTGCCGACCATCCCCGGCTCGGCGGCATTATCGGCAATTCCTCAATAGCGGCTCCGGCAGCGGCTCAGGCGGTCAAGGATTCTGGCCAGAGCGGGAAAATCAAGGTGGTCGGGTTGTCCACCCCGCTCGCCATGCGGAGCTACCTCGAAGAAGGCTCCGCTCAGACAGCTACGCTCTGGAGTCCGAAGAAGCTCGGGTATTTAACGGTGGCGCTGGCCGTGAACGATTTGAACGGACGATTTCCGCAGAATGGCGAGGAGATCCGCAATGTGGGCAAAATCCGGGTGAACAAAGATCAGGTGATTATGGGGGAACCGCTGGATTTTACCCGGGAGAATGTGAACCAGTATGATTTTTAAGCCGCGCCTAATCCGGTTTCGCGATTTTCGGCTCAGCACCAAGCTGATGATCGCTTATCTGCTGCTCACTGTGCTGCCGATGTCGCTGCTTGGCTACATTTCCTACGCCCAGTACGCGAAATCGATCATTCAGCAGGCCGGGGAAGATATGCCGGAGTTTCTGGATCAGGCGAACGCCAATATTGACAAGCATCTGAGTGATCTGGCCGCCCTTCCGGATTTATTATTCAACTCGGAAGAGGCGCTCTCCATCCTCCGGCGGGACTCTTACCAAAGCCGCGCGGATTTGAACCGGGATCAATATGCCATGAACAGCTACCTGTCCCGCACCTATATCGAGGGCGGTTACCAGGATGTGGTCGGCGTCTTTATTTTATCGAAACACCGGGTATTCGAAAGCTCAAAGTGGAAGGTTTCCGGTATGGATTGGAATCGGGTGCCGAACCCGTATGGCGAGGACCCGGAGCTTGGAGGACAGGCCCGGATTTTGCTGCCGGGAGAAGCCGGCCTGCGGTTTGCAAACGGGGAGCCCTACTTGCTGCTGATGAGGCAGATCAACGATACCGATAACCGGAAAATTCTCGGGACCATGCTGGTTGCCATTCAGCTGTCGTATATCGATCATGTGCTGCGAAATCTTGAAAGAACCGCAAACGCACAGTTGTGGATGATGAATGCCCAGGGGGAGATCATCTATCATACGGACCGCGGGAAAATCGGCGCCCGCGACCAGGAAACCGCATATTATCCGCTGAAGAGCGGCAGCTTTATCCGCAGGGGCGCGGGCCCTTCCAGGCTGATCAGCCTAAGTCCGTCCGAGGTCTACGGCTGGTCGCTTGCGTACAGCATTCCGCTGGCCGATTTGACCCGGCGGACTGATCTTGTGCGCAATGTGACCATTCTCATCTTTATTGTTTTCGTCACGATTACCGCTCTGTTCTCGGTTCTGTTCTCGCTGCGGGTGACCCGGCCGCTCCACAAATTGAGCATACTGATGAAAGAAGTCGAAACCGGCAACTTCCGGGTCGATCTTCCTGTCGAAAGACGGGATGAGGCGGGAATGCTGGCACAGAGCTTTAATTCCATGGTTTCGACCATTCGCGACCTGATCGACAAAAACTACCGCATCGAAATCAGCCACAAGGAAGCGGAATTGTACGCGCTGCAGTCGCAGATTCAGCCCCATTTTCTGTACAACACGCTGGAATCGATCGGCATGGCCGTAGAAGAAGGGGAGAAGGAAACGGTTGTCGAGATGGTGACGCTGCTGGGACGAATGCTGCGTTTTTCCGTGGGGAACAAGTCGAAATATGTCACAATCGGGGAAGAATTGCAGCACACCAGGGATTATCTTGCCATTCAGAAATTTCGTTTCGAGGACCGGCTGACCTTTGCCATCGGCAACAATGCCGTTTGTGCCGGAGAACCGCGCTATACGCCGAAATTTATTCTTCAGCCCGTTGTCGAGAATGCGGTTAAACATGGACTGGAAGCGCGCAGAAGTCTGCATCTGGACATATCCGCCGACCGTGAAGTCCGGGATTCCGGAGAATGGGACATCGTCTTCCGGGTACGGGATAACGGCCCCGGAATTTCCCCGGAGCGGATGCGGGAACTGGAAGCACAACTGCAGACGGATGAGTTGGACCGAAGGGATTCCGGACTCGGATTGAAAAACGTAAACGCCCGGATCCGGATTATGCTGGGCCGTGATTACGGGCTTCAGCTGCACAGCCGGCCCGGCGAAGGTACTGAAGTCGAGCTGCGGATTCCCGAGCTGACCAGCCCGGGTGGTCCGACAAAGGCCAGAGGGGGGGAAAACCGGGGATGAATCCCATTCAGGTACTGATCGTGGATGACGAGCCGAGAATCCGCCGGGGAGTGGAGCGGCTGGTCCTCTCGTGCGGAGAGGAATGGAAAGTGGCCGGCACCCTGAGCGACGGCCGGGAGGCGCTCGAATACATTCGCGAATCGGAAGAGGGAATCGACCTCCTGATCACGGATATCAAAATGCCGGAAATGGACGGTCTCACGCTGATCAGGGAGGCCAGAGCCTACAGTTCATTCCTCGCCCTGGTTCTGACGGGGTATGATGATTTTGAGTACTTGAGAACCGCTCTGCGGGAGGGAGCCGTCGACTACCTTCTCAAGCCTCTCGACCGGGAGCAGTTTCGCAGGCGGCTGGGAGAGATTCGGGCGAGAATCGTGAAGGAGCGGCTTCAGCACATGAAATGGAGGGAGATGGAGAAGAAGGCGGAGAAGCTGAAGCAGGTCAGCCAGACACAGGTGCTCAGCTACATTACTACCGCCGGGAGCGATTTATCCCATCTGGGCTATTGGGTGGAAGAATTTCCGCGCGGTCTGTACCGCTTGATCTACATCAGCCTGGATGCGCTGCCGGTCAAGGCGAGGGACTACAGCAGCAAGGACTGGGAGGCGTATTTCTACGCGCTGGAGAATATTATCGCCGAGATTGTCGCCGACAGACCTGCCGGGGAGCGGAGTCAGGGCTGGAACTGGCGGGGCGGCAATGCCGATTTCTGGGCGCTGATCTACCGGCCGGATAGCGAAGAGAACCAAGCCCGCGGGGAAGCCGGGTCCGAAGGGCTGGCCGAGCGGATCCGAACGGCGGTTCACACTTTTACTCCGTTTACCGTATCCGTCGCTTACGGCAGCTGGATTGAGGATTTGTACCTGCTTCCGGAGGCCAAACTGGAGGCGTTGTCTCTCTTGAATTACCGGCTTTTGCACGGAGGCAACCGGGTCTTTGGCCCTTCGGTCCGTACCAGCGAGGAAGAGGATATTCCGGGGCCGGTTGCGGCGGTGCTGCGCCAAACTGCCGAACGGCTGAAGCAGGCCGTGGAGCAGGGAAAAATAGAAGAGGCTTTCACCGCGTCCCGGCAGTTTTTCGACACGCTGGAAACATTACAGTCTCCTTCCCGGATCCAGCGTGCCGTGCAGCAAATGCTGCTGCTCATTCATTCCGCCGGATTGCAGACGGCCGGAGGCGGCCATCCTCCCTTCCCGATTGAGAAGGCGCTGCAGACGGTCCGCCGGGCGGTCAATCTGCAGCAGCTGAAAGCCGAGGTTCAGGTGTTGATTCGAACAACCATTTCCCGCATGGAGTCGGCCCGCAAACAGAACAGCCTGCAGCCGATTGAAAAGGCCAAAGCCTGGATCCGGGAAAATCTCGGCGGAGAAATCACGATCAAGAAAATCGCCGATCACATCTATATGAACCCGACGTATTTTTGCCAGGTGTTCAAAATGCAGACCGGGGAGACCATCCTCGATTACGTGACGAAGTCCAGAATGGAGTGGGCAAAAGAACTTCTCGGCGACCCGGATCTGACGGTACAGGAAGTGGC
>Ga0310828_1001504_pt1 | contig 13264 bp, 14 predicted proteins | sample WT_ome_3_FD_202242 | JGI IMG/M metagenome (GOLD analysis project Ga0310828, IMG submission 202242) | Sorghum-adapted microbial communities enriched on wild type (WT) sorghum from Joint BioEnergy Institute, Emeryville, California, United... ... | reverse complement strand
GCCACCCGCTTCGACAAGCTCGCCGTCCGCTACGAAGCCACGATCCACATCGCTGCCATCAACATCTGGCTCCGCGACCTCGCACGAAACTTATGAAACACGGCCTAGGACGAGCGGCGTCGGCCGGTGACGCCGGCTGGCCCGTCGTTGCGCAGCAAGCTCAGCAGGGCCGAGACGCGGCTGGTGCGGATGGTGTGCCCGTCGCGGCGCAGCTGAGCGGCGAGGGAGTCGCGGGTCAGGCTCCGCCCCGTGCGATGGAGCGCCTCGCGCGCGGCGTGGGCGGCAGGCAGCAATGCGGCCAGCTCTGGATCGATGTCGTAACCGTCCTCCTCCCGCTCATGCTCACGCTCAGCGTCTGGGGCCTCGACATGCGGCGGTGCCGTGGCGGGATGCGTCCGGATCACCGCTGGCGCGGCGCCAGCGTTGCCGTTGCCGCGGGTATGTTGTGAGAGAGCCTGGGCCTGGGCGTCCGAGCGTGGCGGGGCGGCCGGGGCTGGTGGGTCGTCGTGGTGGGCGACCGCCGAGGCGTCGCGGGCGGCACGTACGCGCCCGGCGAGTTCGACCAGGGACACCGAGGCGACGACGATCAGCCCGTCGACGGAGATCGGCAACAGGTACGGGTTGGGCTGGTGTTCGCCGTAGCGGGCGACGACGGCGGCCATGTGGAAGTAGGAAACGTAGGCGGCGATGCCTGCGATGCAGACGGTGGCGAGGATTCGCAGGGTGGCCAAGGCGCGGCGGTACACCGGTACGCGGGAGATCAGCTCGACTGCCAGCATCAGCGCTAGCGGTGGCCATGCGGCGATCGTCTGCGCGATGAGGTTGTGGCGGGCGTGCAGGACGTTGGCGCACACCGAAGCGGCGACGCCCAGGGCGAGTGCGGCACGGACCGCCCACTGGAACCGGCGCAGCTGGGTGAGATCGTCGTCTGTGGCCCGGGTCGCTGGACGGTCGGCGGGCGGGGCGACGACCTCGGCGCCGACGCTGCTGGGGCGGGGACGGTCGATGGCGGGCAACGTTTGCTGATCTCCGTCCCGGGCGAGGGTGGCAGTGTTGAGCGGGGCGGCTCGTGTGCTCATCCGTGACCTGCCGGGGTGGGTCGGAGCTGACGGGCGGCGACGCGGCGGGTGGCCTCGGATGGTTCGGCTTCGGCGAGTTCGGTGAGCCGGTTCTCCAGCAGGCGCAGGGTGCGACGTACCGCGTCGGGCCGTCCGAGCCGGCCGTGGATGCGCATGATGCGCTGGTATAGCTCCTCGTTGACCGGATCGTGTTCGACCGCGGATTCCAGCGCGGCGACGGCCTGGTCGGGCTGGTCGGCCTCGAGGATCTCCGCGATGCGGGCATAGGCGGCGAGAAGCTGGTGGCGGTAGGTGGTGGCGTAGTCGATGACCCATGCCCGGTCGTGCCCGTCGGCGAAGTCGCCGCGGTAGTAGGCGACCGCCTCGCGCAGCGCGTCCAGGCATGCCGTCTCGTCGTCGCCGGCCTTGTTGGCCCGGTCGATAGCCGCGAGCATCCGCCACAGGTCGACCTCGATCAGGTCGTGGTCGATGCGGTACCGGCCGCTGGTGGGGTCGTGGACGATGAACCTGCCGCGGCCTTCGATGCCGGTGGCTTCGCGGAGCAGGCTGCGCACGGCGTTGAGGTCGGTGCGGACCCGGTTGATCCCGGTCTGCGGGTCGGTGTCGGGGTGCAGGTCGGTAGCCAGCTCGTCGAAGGTGCGGCCCCGGGGGTGCGCGGCCAGGACGGTGAGCACGGCCAGCGAGCCGCGCCGTACGCCGGTGTTGATCGGACCGGCTGCGGTGGCAAGGGTAGGCGGGCCGAGTACGTGCAGCCGTACCGGTGCCGGAGTCGCGACCTCGCTGATACGCGTGGAGATCTCCGCCAGGTCCACGCCGTACGGCGTCGTGTCCCGCATCTGTTCGGGCGGCGTGTCGGTGGGTTCCTCGCCGGTCTCGGGCCGGGCCGCGGCGGCGGCGACCATGCAGAGCGCGTCGGCCAGGTCGCGGGCGGACAGCACGGCGAGGCGACCAGCCCGCGGCAGTGACCATCTGGCAGCCTCGTCCTCGGTGGTGGTGAAGGTGCCACCCGTGGCGACGCGCAGCTGTGCCACCTGCCCCATGTCGGGCGGGGTGCCGAGGATGACCGGGTGTAGGTGGAGCGCCTGCCGATGGGTGGCGACCGCGAGGACCCGCGCGGTGTAGCGCGGCTCGGCGGGAACAAGCAGTACGTACGGGGCCAGGTGTTCGGCGTGATCGTGGCGTGCGTTCAGCTCGTCGACGGTGTCGGCACCCATGTCGTCCAGCAGCCGCCGCCGGTGGATCATCTCGGTTTCCAGGTGGGTGACGGCGGCGGCGACGTCGGGCACGACGATGAGGCGTTCACCGTCGAACGTCTCGTGACGCGGGTCGAGCCCGCGCAGCGCGGCGCCGTCGGGCAGCAGCCGGGCGAGGGTGTCGGCCGGGGTGACCAGGACCGGCCGACTCGCGGGGTGGTCGGTGACGCCGGTGGCGAGCACGGCCGCGACGATTCCCCGTGCGGCGGCCGGGGTGCCGTCGCCGTCGAGCGTGACCGCCTGGCCTGGCACGGCGAATAGGCTGATCTCCTGGCCGTGCTCGTCGACGCCGATCGGGGCCGGCGTACTGGGCGTTTCGGGCACGAGGTCCGGCAGCATGCCGCCGGTGCGGGCGTTCAGGACGCGGCTGCCGGCGGCGTCCGCGGGGCGCAGAGAGTCGGGAACCGGAGCAGGGGCCGGGCCGGTGCGCAGCGGGATCGGGAAGGTGAGGCGGGCGCGGCGGCGGCGTTGCAGCCGCGACAGGGCGGCGACGGCGGCGATGGCCGCAGCCAGGCCGAGGCTCACCCAGCTTCCGGTGGGTAGGTCGACGCCGGGCCGCTTTTCACCAGACACCGGCGGGTCCACCTCGTGGGGCACTGCAGGCGCCTCGGTGCTCGGCATGGCGATGGGTCTCGTTGGACTTGCCGACGCGGGTGCGCTCGGTGCGGAGGTGGCCGGCACAGGCGTGGCTGGCGTCGAAGGGACTGGGTCAGGGTTGGCCGGTGTCGAATCGTCGGGGGTAGGGCTGGCTGGCGCAGGGGTCTGCGGCGTCGGGGCGGTGTGCTCGGGGGTTGGGGCGGCCGGTGTGGGAGCCTCACGCTCGCGGGCGGGTAGCGCGAGCACCCACCCGATGTGGATGACGTCGGGGTCGGTGAGGGCGTGGCCGTTGGCCTGTGGTTGGCCGCGGTTGAGGACGTAGATTTCTCGCCACCGGTAGGGGTCGCCGAGTTTGGCGTCGGCGATGTCCCACAGGTTGTCGCCCTTGACCACGTGGTGGATGCCGCCGGGAGCGTTGCGCGCCCATGCGGGCATCTCCCTGTCGTCGCTCGGACTGGCCACGGCGATGTGGGTTATGGGGTCGGCAGGTACGGCGACGGCGGGGCGGGGACCGTGGCTGGTGATGACGTACCCGGCGGGCAGGGCGTTCGGGTGGGCGGGGGCAACCGCGACGGGCGGGCGCCGAGCGGCGGTGTTGACGGCGCTCGCCGGGCTCGCGCCGCCGTGGTGGGCGGCGCCGCGGACGGTGTCCAGGACGATCGCGCCGACGATGGCTCCCACCAGAACTGCGGCGGCCCAGCGCAGCGGTCCCCGCCCGGACGCCGGAGGCCGCCGGTGGCCTCGACGGGCGACCGCCGTAGTGGCGGCTGCTTCGATGACCTCGACGACGACATCGCGGCAGAACAGCGTCCACAGCAGCCAGCCGAGGGTGGCCAGCAGGGAGAGGAGCTTCTCGTCCGACCATGCGGTGCTGATCGCGGTGAGGAGATCTTCGGCACTGGGCAGGGTGCCCGGGTGGGGCCAGCCGATCCAGTCCAGGGGCCAGCCGGTGAAGGAGGTGAGCAGCCACGGCACTCCGGCGGTGAAGCCGGCCAGCACCATCAGCGCGACGGCGGCGCGCAGGAGCCGTCCGACGGCGGCGACGGCTCGAAGCATGCTGGCAGCCTCTCTTCGGTGGGTTCAGCTGCTGGGCCCGGTGATGCCCTGCACGGCGGTGGCGGTGGCCGATGCGGACACGTGCAGCTGCCGGACACCGACCAGGTGAAGCAGTTGGGTGTTGGTGGTCCGCCGCACGGTCACGGTGACCGTGGTGGTGGTCGCGCTGGCGTCGCCGTCGGCCCCGGCGGAGGCCAGCCACGCGTTCGCGGCCGAGGCGGCGCGCTGCGGGTCGAGCTCGGCCCGGCTGCTCGTGCGGTACAGGGTCAGATCAAGCTGTTGTGCCCCGGCCCGCGCCGCAGCCTGCGCGATGTCCAGCGCCTGCGCTTTCGCGGACAGGGCGAGGCCCGCGTCGAGGACCAGGCCAGCGACGGCGAACAGGGCGAGAGTAATGACGGTGGCGAAGGCGGTAACCCTGCCGGCGTCGTCACCGGTGCGGCGGCGTACCCTGGCCAATACAGTCCACAGTGGCCGTTTCACTGGACGCCTCGCCATTGGTCGACGGGTGATGTTGCGGAGGCCGAGACGGTTCGGCTGCCCGGGACGCCGAGCAGCAGCAGGTCCGACAGCGGGACCGAACAGGAGACGGTGACGGTGACCGCGCCACCGGGATGCAGCCCACCGGTGACAACGGTGACCGTGGCCTGCTGGCAGGTAGCGCCACGAGCGGCCAGGATCTGACGTGCGGTGCGTTCGGCCTCAGCGCGCGCGGCGGCCTCGCCGCGAGCGATGGAGCCCGACCGGGCTCCGCTGCTGGCGGCCGCGTTGAGGTCCATCTGCGCGGAAACCAGCCGTCCACACAGGACGACGAACAGCAGGATAACGACGAGCAAAGGTGTGGCCAGGACCAGCTCGGCCGAGCTGGCACCGGCATCGCCAGTTGCCGTGACCTGCCGGATCCGGACGACGATGCCGCGTCGAAGCCGAGACACCGACTTGGTCATGGCACTGCCCCGCCAGTGTCCGGGATGAACTGCTCAACGGGCCGCACGACGACGGCTTGGACACGCCAGTGGATGCCAGGCACCACAGTCTCCGCGACGCCATCCACCTCGACGCGGACCTCGGTCGCGGTGCGGGTGACCGACACACGGGGGTCGATGAGCACACCGCTGCCCAACGCCGCCGCGGTCTGGGTACCGGTGCTCTGCCCGTCGGCGGCGCTGGAGTTGTAGGCCGCGGCGGAGGCGGCGGCCCGGGTGGCGGCGGCTTGCGCGACGTGGGTGGCGTGCATCCACACCCCGGCCTGGATGATGAACATGACCATCAGCAGCAGCAGCGGCATCGCGACCACCAACTCGGCAGTCGCCCCGCCACGGTCCGGATGGGCGGCTGCGCGTCGCCACCGCACACGCAGCCTTCCGCCCGCCCCCAGCGCCAAGCGGTAGGCGGTACGGCGGACCGGCGTCATCGCGGACATCATCCGAGGTTGATGTTGTTCGCCTTGCTGGTGACCTTGGCGACGATGATGCCGATGACGACGAGAGCCATGGCGACCAGCAGCGCCGTGACGAGCACGGCCTCGGTGCTGTAGCCGCCGTCCTTGGTGTCGCGGACGGCCCGCCACCGGTGGCGGACCTCGGCCGTAAGGTAGGCCAGAAGCGGGACCATGTTCGATGCCTCCAGTTCGGTGTTCTCGATATTGCTGAACTCACGGACCTAGAGACCGCCGAGGACGGCGGCGACGGCCGGGTACCCGAGGAAGATCAGGAACCCGGCGAAGAGGGCGACGACGGGAAGCGACATGCGTTCGGTGGCGGCGTTGGCTTCGCCTTCGGCGTCGGACAGCTGCCGCTGACGCAGCGATACCGCACGGGCACGCAGGGAGGCGCGGACCTTGGCTCCTTCGGCGCCGGCTTGGCCGATGCTGCCGGCGAGCTGGATCAGCTCCGGCAGGGCGATGCGCCGGCCGAGGATGGCCAACACGTCCCACGGTGGTATCCGGGCCAGCCGCGCCTCGGCCAGGCCGTAGCGCAGCTCGGCGTAGGCCGGCCCGGACCCCACCGTGGCGGCATCGTCGAGGGCTTGGTCCACGCCGGACCCGGCGGCCAGGCTGATCACCACGAGGTCGAGGAACGAGCTGAGACTGTCGCGGAATGCTGCCCGGTACTTGGCCGCTTCGGACCGCAGCGACAGCTGCGGAGCGAGGAACCCGGCTATGCCGAGCAGCAACGACGCCCCGACGGGCAGCAGGAGTCCGGTGTGGACACCGGCGAGGCTGAGCAGCGTCGCGGCCACCGGGGGCAGCAGCAGCCCAACCACGGCGGCGGTGGCCTGCTCGGCCAGGTGCACCTCGGCCGGCTTGTCCAGGGTGGCCAGGTCGCGGCGAGTACCGGCGGTGGGCAAGCCAGCCTGACGCAGCCACCGCACTGCCGGGCGGCCCCACCGCCCGGCCCACCCGGACGGTTGCTCGGCCTCGGCGGCAGGAGGCGAGGTCAGTCTGGACGGGGCGTCAAGCGCCTTCTCCAGGCGCGGTGGTCGGGGGAACAGGCCGACCACGACCAGCCACAGCCCGACTCCGGTGCCGACGCCGAGCAGCAACACCAGACCGGTCACAACCTCACCCCCTGAGCGTGCGCCTCCGGCGCCGGGTTGGCGACGCTGGACAGGACGCGGGTGGTGTCGCGGTCGCGCATCAGCACCGCCAGCCACCAGAACGCCACTGCGAAACAGGCTCCAACGGCGAGCAGCACCAGCTGCCCGACCGCTGTGTCGAACGGGTGCAGGTAGCCCCGGTTGAGCAGCGTCAACCCGGCGGCCATGGCCAGTGTCGCGCCGACGATGACGCGGGCCGAGGTGCGATTGCGGGTGCGGCCGGCGGCGATGCGCTGCCGGGAGGCGACCTTGGCGCGGGAGGAGGCGGCCAGCTCGCCCAGCACATCGCCGAGATGCCCGGCGCTGCCCCGGGCGGCCATCAGCAGACCGGCGACCACCAGGTCGGCGGTCGGGTCGGCCAGGTCGGCGGCGAAGGCACGCAACGCGTCGGGCAGCCGCCACCCCCGCTGCAACCGGGTCGCCAGCCTGGTCACCTCCTCGCGGACCGGTTCCGGGACCTCGACTGCGGAGGCCACGATGGACTGTTCCAGGCCGGAGGCGGCGGACAGGGTGTCGCGCAGCGACTCGGTCCACACCGCGATGGCCTCGATCCGGGCCACCCGTTGGGCATGGCTGGCGTCCGGGCCGACGATCTGCGGCAGCACCCAGGCCGCGACGGCCGACAGGGCGGCGGCGACCGGCCAGCGGGTCACCACACCCACCACCACCCCCACGGCCATCAAGACGGCCAGGCGGCGCCGGTCCACCGACTGACGGCCGAAGGTGAACCTCGACAGCCACGACGGTGGCGGGTCGAGGTCCGTCGGTCCGTTCTGGCGGCCGGTCAGCCCGGCCAGCATCAGCAGTACGCCCAACCCGGTTCCCAAACCCAGCAGCGCAGCCAGCGGTACGGTCAACGCCACGGCACGCACCCCCAGTCCCGGGTCGCCGGCGCCGTCACGGCCGCCTCCTGGCCGTGCTGTCCCACCAGCCAACGCTGCGCTGCAGCAGGGTCGGGTCGAAGCCGTGGTAAACCAACTTCTCCATCAGACCGGTGGACGCCGGGGCGCCGGGAACGGCTCGGCCATCGTCGGGTCCCGGCCGAAAGATCTCGTTCGAGGTCACATGCAGTCCGTCCGCGTCGACCACCTCCCGCACGCTGGTCACGAACCGGCGCCCATCGAGGGTGAGCCGAAGCTGGATCACCAGGTGCAGCCCGTCGGCGATGTGCAGGTTCGTGGTCGCCTGGTCCAGCCGCTCGGGACTCTGCGCGGCGTAGAGGGCGAGCTTGCGGAACACCCCGGCCGACGACGAGGCGTGGATGGTCGACATCGAGCCGTCGTTGCCCTGCGACATCGCGTTCAGCAGCGGGATCACCTCGTCGCCGCGGACCTCCCCGACGAACACCCGGTCCGGGGACATGCGCAGGCCGTTGCGGAACAGCGCCGCCATGCTGACGGCGCCCTCACCTTCGACGTTGGCGTCCCGGGCCTGCATCGCCACCACGTTCGGATGCCGCACCCGGTCCTGGTCGAAGCCCAGCTCGTAGGTGTCCTCAATGGTCACCAGCCGCTCGGCCGGGCCGATCGCGGAGGCGAGCCCGCGCAGGAAGGTGGTCTTCCCGGCACTGGTCGGCCCGCCGACGATCATGTTCAGCCGGGCCGCCACCGCCGCACGCAGCAACTCGGCCAACGCCCTATCAATGGCGCCCAGCTGTACCAGTTCGGTCAGGGTCATGGTCAAGAACCGGTGCCTGCGGATCGACAACGAGGGACGACGGGTCACGTCCATCACCGCGTTCAACCGGGACCCGTCGGGCAGTTGCAGGTTCAGCATGGGTGCGGCGCGGTCCCAGCGCCGCTCCTCATTGCCGGTCCGCGCGGCCAGCACCCGCACCAACTCGACCATCTCCGGGTCCGAGTCCGCGATCGGGTCGACCCGCTCGCTGCGGTTTCCGGTGAAGGTGACGAACACCTGGTCGCAGCCGTTGGCCACAATGCCCTCCACATCGGGATTGTTCAGCCACGGCTGCAACCCGCCCGCGCCCAGCAGCGTGTCGGTGACGGTGCGGGCCACCCGGGACTCCACCTCCGGCCGCAATGGCGGGCGGCCAGCGTCCATCTCCGCGGTCGCGTACGCGTCCAGCGCCTCACTGATCAGCCGGCAAGCCAGGACGTCGCGCTGGTCGGCGGGCATGGGCGTGCCGGTGGCGGTCTCGTGCGCGCGGGTGACCCGGGTCAGCCGCTCGGCCACGGTGCGGCGAATCTGTCGTACGACCCCGGCCTCGACCGGGTCCACCACACCCGTACCGAACGGCTGGTGCCCATTGCGGCGGTACCCGTTGAGCTGGCCCGCTCCGGTCGTCGACGTCGGGGCGTGCGGATAACTCATCGGCTGGCCTCCGACCGCGCATCGAGTCCGGGCCGCGGTGCGGTGAGCAGCAGTGGTGCCAACTCGCCGAGCAGCCGGTCGAGGGCGGCCAGCAGAGGGAGGCGCCGCCACCGCCGCCCGGCCACCAGGTCGCCGTCGAGAACGCCGGCCGCCCGACGGTCGTAGGGCAGCGGTCCACCCAGAGTCAGCAGCTGCGGGTCGCCGGCCAGCTCCTCGGCCACATGCCGGCTCAGCACGGTGGCCACGTCGGCGGCCGGGTACGACCCGCCCGGGGTCAGCGTGACCAGCAGCCGGCCGACGGTCAGGTCTGCGAGGTCGGCCAGGTGCTCGCGCAGATGCGCCAGTTCGTCGGCGCGGGCACGCACCAGCAGTATCACCACATCGGAGGCGGCCAGCACCGGCCGGGCCGGCGACCACGGCTCCAGCCGGCCGCAGTCGGCCACGACCAGCCGATCCGGCGGATTCAGCGTCGGTTGGCCGGGCCGGGTCAGCTCGGGCAGGGCGGCGCGGGTCTGCGCCCCGCCCGCCGGCGCGACCACCACCTCCACCGCCTGGTCGCGGAGGCACAGCTGCTGAACGCCCGCGGCGAACACCTCGCTCGTGCCGGCCGGCAGCCCGCGGGTGGCGGTGGCGAGGTCGACCAGGCTCGGCCGAGCCGCCAGCCGGTGCCGGTGCATCAGGTCACCGCCGGCCGGGTCGCACTCCACCAGCACCGGGCGGGCCTGATCCGGCGCGACCAGGGCGGTGCCGAGCGCGGCAGTCGTCGCCCCACCACGGCCCTTCACATAGGTGATCGACACCAGCGGCATCGGGATCAGCTCTCCTCCGGCGCGGTCTGCATCAGCACCACCCCACCCGCCGGGGCGGCGGCGAGCCGGGCGCCGTCCGAGGCGTCTAACAGCAGCGTGACCACCGTGGCGCCCTGGCCATCCCCGCCCAGATCCACCCCCAGCACCACCGCCTGCAGCCGCGTCGGCGGCGTAGAGCCGTTGGGCGCAGCGCCCGGCCTCGCGTTGCTCGACGGGTCGGGTGAGACGTATGCCGCGACCCGGGTGCCCGCGGCGAGCCCTTGCGGATACTGGCCCGGCTTGACCGCCACCGAGGCGGTCACCTTCCCCGGCGGTGGGAACGCGGCGTCACCCACCAACGCTGGCGTCAGCAGCGTGCCCGGCAGCAACGGCACCACCGCGGTACGGCCGATCACCTGCTCGGCCTGTGCGGCGGGGATCAGCGGCGCGTTCGGATCGCGGGCGGCCGAGACCTGCGTCAGATCGGCGGCGGTAAAGGCTTGTCCGGCCGGGACCGGGCGCGCGACCGCCAGCACTTGGATGCGGTCACCGAGCCGGACGGCGCCGTAGGCGTACGCCAGCACGCACACGATGACCAGCAGCCCGCCCAGCGCGACGAACGGCGTGCGGCGACGGCGACGGGCCGCCCGCCACGGTCCCCGCCCGGCCTTCGACGGCGTGACCGGTGGGCGGTCGTCAAGGTCTGATTGTGGGCGCACGGTACCTAGCGCCATGCCGTTCCCTCCGTCCTGGCGCTTCAATGAGGTTTATCGATTAGCTGATAACCGCCTGCGACTCCTGCACCGGCGCTTGAACCGAGCCGACGGTGGTCAAGTCGGGGACCGTTCCGGACTCACCCGCGCCGGCCCAGGTCACCTCCCACGTGATAGTCACCGTCACCGTGAACCTGCCGCCCGGTGCACCCGCGGACGAGCGCCGATAGGTGTAGCCGCAGTCCGGCGAGGCCGCCGCCGGATCGGTGCCGGGCTTCCAGGCGGTCCCCGGCCCCGTGCAGACCACCGAGCCGCCGTCCCCCATCGACCAAAACGCCGTTATCGGCCGCGCCGTTGCGGTGACCGAGACGCCCGGCACCGACGCCGTCGCCGTCTGGGCCCGCCATGACGACCGGTCCAGGGTCAGCCAGATCGGCAGGTTCACCAACTGGTCGCCCGGCGGGTTCATCCTCATCACCACGCCGGGCAGCTCCAACCGCGCCCGCGCCTGACGGGCCAACACCTCCGGCGATACCACCGGCGGCGCGCCCGGAATCCACACTGGACCTCCCAGCCCGCCACCATCGCCCCCGTAACAGGTTCGCAGGTACCAGCCGCCCTCACCGGCCGGCTGCCCACCGAGCCCGGCGATGGTGTCGGCCGAAAGATCCGCTGGCTTGTAGTAGCAGCCGTCGCTGCCCGCCGACGCCCCGTCGCGCTGGCAGGGAATCACTTGGCCCGCAGGGTTGCGGCACTTCCCGTCACCGCTCCGACCGCCGTTGCCGCTGTCGGTGCCGCCACCTCGCCCGTTCGTGCCAGCGGTGACATCACAGCCGGGTCGCGCAACGCCATCGGAGCATTGCGCGTTACCGTATCCGTCCGCATGTGCGGCAGCGGGTATCGCCAAACCGGCGCCGACGGCAAGAGCGGCGACGGCTCCCCAACGGATGAATCTCAACATGAGCCGATGTCCCCCACATCGAACGTGGTCACCTTCCACGCGCCGTCGATCTTCTTGACGACGGCGGTGATGTGCCGACGACCGCGCGGATCAGGTGAGATCTGCGTACCGGTCGACTTGTTGTGCGTGGTCCAGTTCGTCGAGTCGCCACAGTCGACCACGTTGACCTCGGTCGGCTGCTCCGCTGGCGTGGCAGAGGCGACGCTTGCGTTCGACACCGGTCGTCCTCGCGTGACCTGGCCGTTCTCGCGATAGTTGACCAAGGCGCCAACGACGCGGGCGAGCGCGTCTTCGGCCGCGTACTGGCGCAACTCGGGCGCGTCCGGGTCGGGGACCTCGCCAGCTTTCGCCATCGCCTGCCACATCCCGTCGTACGCCGCAATGGCTTGGGCCTCAGCCGCGGCCCGCTCGGACGGGGTAGTCGGACCGCCGGTCGCCGTGTCGCTCGGCGGAGCCTCGGAGGTGTCGGAGTCGCACCCGGCGAGGAGGAGGGCGATCGCGGCGCATCCCGCCGCCAGAGCCCTTCGTGCCCAGATCAACATGATCGACCTTCGCCTCCCACGATCCGAAGCTCATGCGTCTCGGATGAGTCTCACCCTCCACCTCCCGCCGTCCTACCGGCGCAGCACCACGTCGTCGCCGCCTCAACACTCATGACTCCACCCGTCAGAGAACTGGAAATCTGAGTGTGCACGGAGCTTCACGGTAAGCAGTGACTGCGGTGCATGTCAACTGTTGTAAACGGCTAGGATGTGCGCGTAGATTTGAGCATAGATCGAAAGGGCTCGCTCGTGACGTCTGACCAAGACGAAGTGGCCGATGGGCTGGCTCGGCGGCTGGACAACCTGTTCCGGTCGGTGCGCCGGCCAGATGGCCGCGAGTACAGCCACCGGGAGGTTGCCGAGGCGATAACATCCAGTGGCGAGCCGATCTCACACAGCTACATAGGGCAGCTGCGGGCGGGCGACAAGGACAACCCGACGATCAAGCACCTGCGGGCGCTCGCGCGCTTCTTCGGGGTACCGGTCGAGTACTTCACGAACGACGAGATCGCCGCCGACGTTGATCGAGAACTGCGCACGCTCACGGCTCTGAAGGAGTTACAGATCAAGACGGTCGCTCTGCGGAGCACACTGCTGCCGGAGGCAGAACGGAGCCTGGCCGAGTTGGCACGCATCGTCGAAGTGATCCGGGAGATCGAGACGGAGCAGGAAGGGAAGCAACGACGCGAAGGATGATCAGCATGGCGGCAGACGACGAGGTGCGCCGAGGATGGCCGTCAAATCCGTGTTGACCGCCAACCAATAGAAGCATGACGATTGAACGATGACGGGGACCCTAGGCATCGTCGCACTGGCTCTGCTGTGGACGGCGGTGGTCTATCGGACGTGGCGCCTACCCCGAGGGCCGCGAAGCCCGCAGCGGGTGGCGCTGTGGCTGAACATCGTGGCCCTGGCGATGGCGGCGACCGTCTTCTACCCGTCCGTGTATCGAGCCCTCGACCGCGCCGCAGGAGTTCCCAACCTCGCCGAACTGGTAGGACACAGCCTGATCCTGGTGGCGGCGTGGCAGGCGCACTCAATCTTGATCTTCCTCATCTACGAGAGATCCGCGGCCTGGCGCCGGACCTGGGTCGGTGGTGCCCTCGTCGCCGTCGCCACGACCGCGATGGCGGTCTTCTTCGGCCTGGCCCCGGTGGACCAGGAGGCTCCGCAGATGTTCACCGCGACGTATGCCGGTGCGCCGTACATCGTTCCGTACTGGGTGACCTTCTTGGTCGCGGTCAACCTTCTACTCGGTGACATGGTGCGGCTGGTCGCACGTTATGCCAACCGCAGCCCAAGGGAACACCTTCGGCTGGGGCTGCATCTCATCACTGTCGGCGGTTCCT
>Ga0310828_1001503_pt1 | contig 13276 bp, 7 predicted proteins | sample WT_ome_3_FD_202242 | JGI IMG/M metagenome (GOLD analysis project Ga0310828, IMG submission 202242) | Sorghum-adapted microbial communities enriched on wild type (WT) sorghum from Joint BioEnergy Institute, Emeryville, California, United... ... | reverse complement strand
GGTGGAGCGGGACGCGATGGTTCACCGGGCCACCGCGCAGTTGCGGGCGCTCGACGCCGAGGCGGAGGGCCTGGTGTTCGGCCGGCTCGACTTCGACGACGGGGAGACCTACCACATCGGGCGGCTGGGCGTGCGGGACGGCCTGGAACCGTTGCTGATCGACTGGCGGGCGCCCGCCGCCGCACCGTTCTACCGGGCGACCCCGAAAGCGCCGCTCGGCGTGGTGCGCCGCCGGGTCATCGTCTGCCAGGGCCCGAAGGTCGTCGACCTCGACGACGACGTGCTGTCTCCGGACGAGGTCGGCGACCTGCCCGTGCTCGGCGAGGGGGCGCTGCTGGCCGCGCTGCGGCGCTCCCGCGGGCGGCACATGCGGGACATCGTCAGCACCATCCAACGGGAACAGGACGAGGCGATCCGGGCGCCGGCCCGTGGCGTCACCCTCATCACCGGCGGGCCCGGGACCGGCAAGACGCAGGTCGCGCTGCATCGGGCGGCGTACCTGCTCTACACCGACCGGGGACGGTTCACCGGCGGCCGCATCCTGGTGGTCGGCCCCACCACGGTTTTCACCAACTACATCAGCCGGGTTCTGCCTTCGCTCGGCGAGGACAGCGTGCACCTTCGCGCCCTCGGCGAGCTCGTCGAGGGGGTGACCGCCACCCGCCGCGACGGCCCGCGGGTCGCGCAGATCAAGGGCAGCGATCGCATGCGGGAGGTCCTGGTCGAGCTGATGTGGCAGACGCCGCCGGAGGCACCGCGCCGCCTGCGCCTGGTGTACGCCGGGCACGTGCTCACGCTCGACGCGGACGACCTGTCCGCGGCCCGCCAGCAGGTACGCGCCAGGTGCGAAGCGGCCGGCACGAAGCCCAACGCGGCACGCTCGACCGCCGCCGCCGTCCTCCTGGACGCCTTGTGGACCAAAGTGGACGGTCCGCACCTGGACCGGACGCTCTTCGCCGACGACGTCGCCGACCGCGGCGAGTTCCGCCAGTTCCTGCACGCCTGGTGGCCGGTGCTGGCACCGACCGACGTACTGTCGTGGCTCGCCGACGCGGGCCGGGTGGTCGGCCTGGACGCCGGTGCCGCCGAGACGCTCGCCGCCTCCTACCGGGATCGGTCCGACTGGTCCGTGGACGACGTACCGCTCCTCGACGAGCTGGCCGTACTGCTCGGCGAGCCACCCGCCGCACCGAAGACACCCGAGCCCGAGTGGCGGCTGCGCGAGCTGACCACCGGTACCCGGAGGGTGGAGAACTTCGTGCTCAGCTGCGGCCTACGCAACGGCTGGGAGCTGTACGCGCCAGGGCTGCCGACCCCGATCGCCCTCGCCGGACCAGCGATCGACAACGACGCGATCGCCGCCGCCCAGCGCTGGGCGGAAGCGGTCATCCTCCGGGAAGGACACCAGGTCGTCAAGTGGATCGACGGATACGATCCACACGGCGAGGAGGGCTACGTGCCGGTCCTGGCCGAGCCACTGCCGGTCGAGGAAGCCGACGGCGACTCGCCCGCCGACGAGCCGTACCTGCATGTGATCCTCGACGAGGCGCAGGATCTGTCCCCGATGGAGTGCCGGATGATCGCGCGCCGCGCCGAGTACGCGTCGATGACGGTGGTCGGCGACCTCGGGCAGGCGACCCATCCGCTGGCCGCGGATTCCTGGCCGCAGCTGCTCGCCCGTCTCGGCAAGCGCGAGATGCGCACACTCGACCTGCCCACCGGGTACCGGGTGCCGAAGGTCATCGCCGACTACGCGGCACGGGCCCTCGCTCCCGGTATGGCGCCCACGCGTTCGTACCGGCCCGGCGGCACGGTGTCGGTACGGCAGGTCGACGACCTCCACGCCGCGGTCCGGCACGCGGTCTGGCAGGCGCCGCGCGACGCGACGGTCGCGGTCATCGCCGCCGACGACACGGCCGGGGCGCTCGTCCCGGTCATCGACGTGCCGGACGTCGCCGTGGTGCCGGCCAGCCTGGTCAAGGGCCTGGAGTACGACCATGTGATCGTGGTCGAGCCGGCCGACATCGTGGCCGCTGAACCTCGCGGCATGAACCGGCTGTACGTCGCGCTGACCCGAGCCGTCGCGGGTCTGGTCGTCCTGCACCACAAGGCGTTGCCCGCCGCCCTGCGCGACTGAACTGCCGACAGATCCGCGCGTCGTCAGGCGACCGGCAGCGGCGGGCGCCCCGCGCCCGCCGGGACGGTGGTCATGGTGATGGGTGACGGCTTGAAGCCCTTCGCCACCAGCCAGACGCCGAGCGAGAACTCCCAGGCAGCCACCGGGAGAGTCGCCAGCAGCGACCACGCGGAGACCTGGTCGGTGCGGCCGAACATGGTTGCCAGGAAGGAGGCGAGCAGCAGTGGAGCGCCGATGAGCCCCATCAGCGGGATGGCGCGCGGCACGAGCCGGGATTGGTACATCAGGGTGCCGAGCAGCAGGGCGTTGATGGCGGGCGCGAGTCCGGGGCCGAGCAGGAACGTCCAGTCGCGTACGGCAACCAGCGACCTGCCGGCGGCGACGAGGGAGGCGGTGTCGGTGCTGGACGCTCCGGCGAGGTCCTGCCGCAGCGTGACGACCGCCATGATGCTCACCACGCCGACCATGATGACCAGACCTTCGTACACCCGGGACGCGACAAAGCCCAGGGCGAGGGCCTCGTTCTGCCGCTTGACCACCGGGAACAGGGCGACGGCGGTGCCGATGCAGGCCAGCGCGTTCACCACGTCGAGCAGGCAGCCCACCAGCACCTGGTTGTCCGCGCCCGAGCCGATGATGTACTCCGGCTCGTCCAGCACCGGGCCGAGCAGGACGAGGGCGGGGATCGAGCTGGCGAAGGTGAGCAGGTAGAGGATGCCCGCGACGAGGGCCGTCTTCCTGCCGGCGGCCAACGGGATTCGCCGGGTGGCGGTCGTGGTCATGGCGTCTCCTCGCTCATGACCACACGTTAGGAGCCGATGTGGTGAGCAGACATCACCACATCATGTGAGCGGCGTGGGGAAAGTGCATGGTCCAGGTAGTGCACGTGCAGCCGGTCCAGCGCGGCGCGGCGGTCGGCGTCGGACTCCTCGGTGGCGACCTTCTGGCTGGCGTACTGGCGGATCAGGTCGTGCAGGGCGTACCGGCCGGGCTGGTGTTCGTCCACCAGATGCGCGGCGGCCAGCCGATCCAGTATCTCGGCCGCCGCGGACGGCTCCAGGCCGGCCAGGGCTCCCGCCGCGGCGGCGGTCAGATCGGGCCCGGGGGCCAGGCCCAGCAGCCGGAACAGCCGGCGGGCATGCTCCGGCAGCCCGAGGTACGACAGGTCGAAGGCGGCCTTGACCCCGGCCTGCTGCTCACCGACGACGTTCAGGGCGCCGAGCCGGTCGGCGCGCAACCGCTCGACGTAGAAGCCGATACTGGTGTGCGGCCGGGCAAGCAGGTTCGCCGCCGCGATCCGCAGGGCCAGCGGCAGTTGGCTGCACAGGTCGACCAGCTCCGCCGCGAGCTCCGGCTCAGCCCGCACCCGTTCAGCACCGCACAGCCGCTCCAAGAGTTCCTGCGCCTCGTCGCGGGAGGGCACATGCAGTTGCAGGGGCACCGCTCCGTCCCGGGCCACCAGCCCGTCCAGCCTTTCCCGGCTGGTCACCACCGCCAGGCAGCCTGGGCTGCCCGGCAGCAACGGACGCACCTGCTCGGCGTTACGGGCGTTGTCCAGCAGCACGAGCACTCGCCGGCTCGCCAGGAGGCTCCGGTACAGCGCACTGGCCTCCTCCACAGTGGAGGGTACCAACGCCGAGGGTACGCCCAGGGCGGTCAGGAACCAGGCCAACGCCTCCCGGGGCGGCACCGGCGGGTCATTGGCGTACCCCCGCAGGTTGGCATAGAGCTGCCCGTCGCTGAAGCGGTGCCGGATCCGATGTGCCCAGTGCACCGCAAGCGCGGTCTTACCGACTCCCGCCGTCCCATGTATCGCGGCGATGGGCACTGCCGTGCCGCCGTGGGCGTCGGTACCGCGCAGCAACAGGTCCAGCCGTTCCACGTATCGTCCCCGGCCGGTGAAGCCGGGAACATCCGCGGGCAACTGCGCCGGCGTCACACACGAGACCCGGCCCGATTCGGCCGGCATCTGTTGTTCCTCCGTCAGGATCTCCCGTTGCATTCGCTGCAGCGCCTCACCCGGCTCCAGGCCTAGCTCGTCCCGGAAGACCCGGCGAGCACGCTGGTAGGCCTCCAGCGCCTCGGCGCGGCGACCATGGGCGCGCTGCGCGCTCATCAACAGCACCCACAGCGACTCCCGCAGTGGGTGCTCCTCCACCAGGCGGTGCAGCTCCTCGATCGCTTCCGAGTGCCGCTGGAGTTCCAGCAACGCCCGCAACCGGTCTTCGGTCGCCGCCAGCCTGGTCTGTTCCCACTGAGCCATCCGGGCTCTCCACGAAGGACGGTCAGGCACGTCGGCCAGGACCGGCCCACGCCACAGCGACAATGCCTCGGTCAGGTGGACCAGCGCCGGCGCCGGCCGACCGGCGGCCAGCTCGCGCCGGCCAGCACGGACCAGCCGCTCGAACTCCCGCACGTCCAGATCACCCAGGCCGACCACCAGCTCATACCCGTCGTCCCTGGTGGCGAGGAGGCCGGCACCGTCGTCACCGAGCAGCCGGCGCAGCCGCATCACATACTTGGTCACGGTCTTCATCGCGGTCTGGGGCAGTTGATCGCCCCAGATCTCGTGGGCTAGCCGCTGGGTGCTCACCGGCTGCCCAGCCTCGATCAGCAGCGCGGACAGTAGCAGGCGCTGCTTGGCAGCGGGCACCGGCAGCCATTCCGTACCGTTGCGCACCCGTAACGGACCAAGAATGCGAAACCGCACCCCACACCCTCACCTATCGACGCGTCCTCTCCCGACCGGATTCGGGCGTCAACACCACACGGATGGCAACGCCGGCCGCGGCAACCAGATGAGCTCCCATCTGAGTGGTCAGGTCAGGTGGGCCGCCGCCAGTCGAAGAGCCGATCGAGCAGGAGCAGGCCGTCCGCTGCCCGCCCGTCAAGATCCAGAGTGGAACGGAGCAGGAGCGTTCCGGTGTTGGTGAGCTTGAGGGGAGTAAACGTTTTCACGCACGCCGCCAGCTCATCGTCGGTGTGGTCGCCGGCTACCAGGGGGATGACCGCGGCGCCAGCCATCGGCTGCTGGACCGGGAAGACGCCCAGCCACAGGGCGGCGCAGCCATCGTCCAGAGTGGCGATGCTCGCGATGCCGCACGGTGCGTCGCCGGTGAGGCCGTGGTTGGCCAGCGGCGGGCCAAAACTGGTGATCCGCGCGGGCATGCCGGGCGCCGGGTCGCCACTGTGGGCGAACACCTGCGGATCACCACCGCCGGAACGGGTCAGCAGCATGCTCCGGCCGTCATCCAGCTCGGCCGCGACAAAACCATTATGGACGAACACCGCCCCTGGACCCAGCAGCCGGGCTATCCGGCCCAGGCCGGGAAACCTGGCGCCGTCGCGGACCCGATGACCCCAGATCACCTGATCCTCGCTGACCAGAAGCGCCCACCGCCGGCTGGTACCGCCATTGCGGACCCGCGCGAGCACGCACGTGGCGAACCCGAGCCGGGAGATCATGAAGTCTTCCAGCACACCACCGGCCACTGTGTCCCCGGTCGTCAGGACCGCACTCGGCTCGCGGTACGAGGGCCAGATCAGCAGCCGCTTGCGGCCGTCGGGGAGCATGGCGGTGTAGGCGAGCCGGAAGTACGGGCTGCCGTCGACCGGGTACGAGGTGAGCGTGAGCTGCTGGAACGAGACGTAGTCGGTGCCGGTACGGGCCACGGCTCGGGTGCCCGCGGCGGTTCGCAGGAACACCCCTTCGGTGGCGTCGGTGTCGACCAGCCTGGCCTGGAACAGCAGGCAGCCGTCGTCACCCAGATCCAGCTCCCCGAAGGAGGCGTACCGTCCGCCGCCGGGCGCCAGCTCGCCGGCGCGTACCAGCACGGTGTCCCGGTCACCGACCAGGCGCACGATCGCCGAAACGGTAGCCGCCCCGACCAGGGTGGCGGCGAAGGCGACCGCGCCGGCGTCGTTGACCGACGCCGGCCCGATCTGGTGGTACCTGCCGCCCAGCCGCCCCGGGCCCGCGCCACCGCTGACCACCGCGGTGCGCAGGTCCCCGACGGCGACCAGCCCGGTGGCCGTCTCAGCGGCTTCGCTCACGGGCCAGCCTTGCATTCACCCGGCGATAGTCGGCGCTTGCCGTCTTGCCACGGGAGACGGTCACGGTACGGGTGACACCACCGCAGGTGAGCTGGTACTCGCCTGGCTGCACGTCGCCGCCGAGCCGCAACGTGTAGTTGCCTTGTTTGTCGGTGAAGGTCTCATGGGTGATCCCGCCGGCCAGCATGCTCACCACGGCGCCGCCGACCGGTGTTCCGTCTTCCGCCGTGACCGTTCCCGACACCGCGTTGAACGCGCCCGGCAGCGGACCCTCATCGGTGATCAGCAGCGTGTTCCACACCCGATCCTCGATGATGTAGTTCAGGTGGTTCAGGTCGCTGGACAGCGTTCCGGAGGTCGAGATGACCTGGCTGTTACTGGTCTCCTGCACATCGGTGTGCCGGGTGAAGAATTTCTTCTCGAAGTCGAAGTCGACGATCTGGATGCCGAAGAAGCTCAGCCTGAAGCCAATCTTGATAGTGGTCGTCACCGACCTGGTCCGCTCCTCGCTGTGGCTGTCCGTGCCGGTCATGCTCTGCGAGAAGGTGAACGGCGTGGTGCCGGGAGCGATCGCGGTGGGCGGCCCGAACCTGGGGCCACCCAACCCGAGCTGCGCGGCGCTGGTTTGGCCGGGCTTGAGGGGGTACTCGTTCAGGATGGCATCGGCCGTCTCGGGGCCGATGAAGTTGCGCGTGGCGGGATCGTCCCGCAGCTCTCGCGCCGACCGCGGGAAGAGCGTGCCTCCGTGGACGAACTTGAAGTAGTACCGCCCGTCCCAGGTGCGGCGGCCATTGACCTCGGTGATCAGGCCTCGTATCGACAGCACCGGTCGGGCCATCATGAGGAATGCCGTGTTCTCCCAGGTGTTGTAGCCGCCCCCAGCCACCGGCGCGGTCTGAATGCTCTGCGACTCGGTGCTGGCAGTGGTTATCGCGTTTGTCACTTTGGTGCTGCGCCCTTGGACCCGGTTGACGCTGCCACCAATGCTGAACGCGACCGGGCCGATGCTGCCGCTGAACGTGGGGATGTCCCGGCTGGCGGGTACCTCGCTGCCCGACTCTGTGATCGCCCGGAACGTCTCCGTGCGGGTCTGCGACATGGTCCAGGTCAGGGTCCCCCGGGCGGACAGCGGAGCGGAGACGTACGTGCTCAGGATGGCCCCAATGGTGATCTGACCGATCTCCTGTTCGTAGATCTCGATCCGCGGCGGCGGCGGTTCCTCATACCCTGGGCATCCCGGAATGGTAGGAAAACAGATTGCCTGCGCTGATTTCGATGGGAACGCCGCCGTGCTGGCCGCCAATGCCGCACCCCCCACCACAGCCGCCCGTAGCAGCTGTCGCCGCGACCGGAAACCGGGCGTCGCCGGCTGGGCTGGTGTTCGTGCAGTCATGCAAACCTCCGCTGTTGACGCGATGCCGAATGCGCAAGGGCGCAACGTGGTGCCCAGAGGCTGCCACCCGGCGGTGCCGTTGTGGTGCCGTCGTGGTGCCGCCAGCCTGGTCGGCCCATCCGCGTCCAGATGCGGTACGGCAGGTGTGCGCTCGACACCGCGCGGGGCCAGGCGACGAAGCGGGTCAGCGGTCGCGGGCGCGGGAGAGCAGGTTGAGTTCGGCGGCTTGCCGCACGGCGGCCCGGCGGCTGTGGACGCCGAGCTTGGCGTAGATGTTCCTGGTGTGGGTCCGCAGCGTGTTCAATGACACCGACAGCTCCCGCGCGATATCGGGGCCGTCGAGGTCGGAGGCGAGCAGCCGGAGCACGTCCAGTTCGCGTCCACTCAGCGGATCGGCGAGGCCCTGCCCGGCGGGTGCCGGGCGACCAGGCCCGGACGGCCCGGCCGCGCCCGCCCGGCCGGCAGCGGCCAGCAGCCGGCGGGCGTACTCCCCCACGGTCCGGCGCTTCGCGAGCCTCCGCAGCAGGTACGCCATCGGTGGTCCCGCACCGGCGAACGTGCGGACGTACCCCTCGGGTTCGGCGAGGGTCAGCGCACGCTCCAGCGCCGCCAACCCGGCCGGCACATCGCCGCGGGCCTGATGGGTCAGGGCCTGCAGCGCGAGGATCTCGATGACGCTGCCCATCCTTCCGCCGGCCTCGGCCGCCTCCAGCAGGCGCCGCAGCAGCCGCGCCGCGTCGCGGACAACGTGCTCCGTACGCTCGATCGTGTACTGGGCCAGCAGCACCCGGGCCAGCGTGATGTGCTCGAATTCCCGCAGGTAGGTCAGGTCGTCGCCGGCGGACAGGCCGTGCTCGCGCGCCCAGGCGAGGGCCTCGCCGATCCGGCCCTGCGCGGCCAGGACGCGGGCCCGCAGCGCGGGAATGGGCCGTACGTTCGGGGAGAAGTCCCCGGTGTACACGCGCTGCGCCTGGTCGAGCAGGTCGAGGGCGCCGTCCGGATCGCCTTCCGCCTCCCGTACCCGCGCCATCGCCACCCGCCACCGGTACGGGTTCTGCGGCAACCAGGTGTGCTCGCCGAGTTCCTCAGCGCGCCGCAGGTATGCGGTGGCGGCCGCCAGGTCGTCCCGCTCGCAGGGCGACCTGGCTCATCCCCACGTACATGTCTGCCCTGCCCCGCAGCGCCGCGCCGCCATGGTCGGCAGCGAGCCGCAGCGCCTGCTGGTAGGTCCGCAGCGCCTCGCTCAGGCGCCCTTGCGCGCTGCGAATGTCGGCCAGGGTGATCGAACAGCCGAGGACGTCAGAGATGTGCCCGGCCCGTCGCAGCCCTTCGATACAGGAGGTGTAGGCCTGGTACGCGGCGGCGAGATCGCCGCTCCCCCAGAACGCCAGCCCCATCAGGCCGGACGCCGCGGCCAGCACGAGGTGGTCCTCGCCCGCCGCCCGGTCGATCGCCCGCCGCGCGTGTGCCACGGTGGCCGGCAGGTCACCCGCGTTCAGGGCCAGCGCGGCCCGGTACATCTCGATCGCCGCGGGCAGCCGCGGCAGCTCTGCCTCGTCGACGACTACGGTCCCCGCCGGGAGGGTCCAGGTGCCCGTACCGTAGCCGGCGCACTCCAGCCACCGCTCAAGGTCCCGCAGCCGGTCCTCGACGCCGTCGAACTCCCCGCCAGCCAGCAGCGCCCCGACGAAGCCCACCGCGAGCACCGGCCGGGCGCGGACCATCTCGTCGGGAATGGCGTCCACCCAGCCCCGGATGGTGGCCTCCTGCCGGCTGCGTTTCAGAGCCGGGATGGCCAGCTCGATCAGGCCGGCCGCCCGTTCGGCGTCCCCGGCGGCCAAGGCGTGGCGGATCGCCGCGGACGGCTCGCCGCAGCGTTCGTACCACTCGCTCGCCCGCCGGTGCAGGTGCGGGACCAGGTCCGGCTGCTCGTCGACGAGGTGTGCGTGCAGGACGCCGGCGAACAGGTGGTGATAGCGGTACCACCGCCGGGTGCCGTCGAGCGGAACCACGAACAAATTTGCCCGGTCCAGCGACTCGAGCATCGCCTTGCCGCCGCCCTGCCCGGTCACCGCATCGCACAACGGTCCGGTCAGCCGGTCCAAAATGCAGGTCTGCACCAGGAAGCCGCGTACCTGGGCAGGCTGGCGTGCCAGTACCTCCTCGACCAGATAGTCCACGATGTACCGGTCGTCGCCGGCGAACCCGGCGATGAACCCGGCGACGTCCTCGCGCCCCCGCATGGACAGCGCGGCGAGCTGGAGCGCCGCGATCCAGCCCTCGGTGCGGCCGGCCAGGGTGGCGATGTCATCGGCGGACAGGTCCAGCCCGGCCACGCCGGTGAGGTACGCCGCCACCTCCTCGGTGGTGAAGCGCAGGTCGGCGGCGCGGATCTCGACCAGCTCACCGCGCGCCCGCAGCCGGGCCAGCGGCAACGCCGGGTCGGCGCGGGTACTGACCACCAGGTGTACCCGGGGCGGGAGGTGCGCCAGCAGAAACGCCATGCCGGGTTGGACGCCGGGTCCGTCGACCAGGTGATAGTCGTCGAGCACCAGGTAGACGTCGTGCGGCACGGCGCTCAGCTCGTTGACCACCATGGTGAGGACGGTCTCGATCGGCGTCCGGCCCGACGTCAGCAGCGGCAGGGCCGTGCCGCCGACGCCGGGTACCACCCCTTGCAGCGCCGCGATCACATAGGCCCAGAACGTCGCGGGCTCGCGGTCGCCCTCGTCCAGCGACAGCCACGCCACCGACCGGGTCTTCGCGGCCGGCGCGAGCCACCCGGCCAGCAATGTGGTCTTGCCGTACCCGGCCGGCGCGGAGATCAGCGTCAACCTCGACTCTGCCCCGCGGCCGAGTCGGTCGGCCAGTCGTGGCCGGGCCACCAGGCCACGCCCGAGGCGCGGGACGGACAGCTTGGTCCCGACCAGAGGGCTGGCCATGAAAGCTCCCCTCAACGGCGATCCACAGCTATGCGCACGACAGTACGGCACGCCGGCTGTCGCCCGGGTAGTCCTCGGCGGTGCCGGGGCTATCGTTGTGGCCCGTGAGTGTCATCCTGGCGGTAGCCGATGCGACTGCTGGACCACCAACCTGACCGGTTGGCCACGATCCCCTACCACGCGGCCGGTCCCGGTGGCGGCACGCAACGCGTTCAGCTGCCGGTCGACGGGCTGCGCGTCGACGCGCTGCCAACCGGTTGCCGCGCACTGCTCGCCGCGGGGGACCTGCAAGGCGTCGCGCCGTCGCCGTTTGGCGGCGAGCCCGGGTTGCTCGGCATCGCGGTCGCGGACTACCTGAGCGTGTGGGCGGAGAGCGGATTGCTGCCGCCGCCGGAGCAGGTCGGCGTACTGCTGACCGGTGACCTCTACTCGGCGCCCGGGGCCGACCGGCGTGGCGCGTCCGGCGCGGTCAGCGACGTGTGGCTGGCCTTCGCCGCGGCGGGTTGCCCGCTCGTGTTCGGAGTCGCCGGCAACCACGACGAGGTCACGGCCGACCAGGTCGCCGCGTACGGGCCCGACACAGCCCTGCTGGACGGTGAGCGCCGCAGCTACGGCGGTGTCAGCTTCGCCGGGGTGAGCGGGGTGGTGGGGGATCCGGCGCGCCCCATGCGCCGCGCGGAGAAAGACTTCCTCGCGTCGGTGGCGGTCGTCACCGCGCCGCCGCCAGACGTGCTGCTGCTGCACGAGGGGCCGTCCGGGGACACCGCGGACCAGCCGGGTAACGCCGCCATCCGGGCGTCGCTCGAGCGCCGCCCGCCGGCCCTCACCCTCTGCGGCCATGTGCACTGGAGCCACCCGGTCGCCACACTGGGCAGCGGCCACATCGTCAACGTGGACGCCCGGGTGGTGATCCTGAGCGCCGCAGAGGGCGCGCCGGGCGCGGCGTGATACAAGATGGCGTGGTGAACGACACGGCTCCGGCGCCAGCCGCCACCCGCCCCGCGGCAGGCACGGTGCTGGAGGCCGTACTGGAGCGCATCACCTATGTCAACGAGGAGACCGGCTACACCATCGCCCGGGTCGCCACCGATCGGTCCGGCCCGGACCTGCTCACCGTGGTCGGGCCGCTGCTCGGCGCGCAGCCGGGGGAGAGCCTGCGGCTGACCGGCCGCTGGGGGTCGCACCCGAAGTACGGCCGGCAGTTCGAGGTGTACTCCTACACGACCGTGCTGCCCGCCACCGTCCAGGGCATCGAGCGGTACCTGGGCTCCGGGCTGATCAAAGGGATCGGGCCGAAGACGGCCGAGCGGATCGTGGCGCACTTCGGCATCGACACGCTGCGCGTCATCGAGGAGGAGCCGGCGCGGCTGATCGAGGTGTACGGCCTGGGCGCCAAACGCACGCAGATGATCGCCGAGGCGTGGGAGGAGCAGAAAGCGATCAAGGAGGTGATGGTCTTCCTCCAGGGCGTCGGGGTGTCCACCTCGCTGGCCGTGCGGATCTACAAGAAGTACGGCGACGCGTCCATCTCGGTGGTGCGCAACGAGCCGTACCGGCTCGCCGCCGACGTGTGGGGCATCGGGTTCAAGACCGCCGACACGATCGCGCAAGCGGTCGGTATCCCACCCGACAGCCCACAGCGGGTGTGCGCGGGCATCCAGTACACCCTGTCCGAGGCGGCCGACAACGGGCACTGCTACCTGCCGGAGCCGAACCTGGTCGCGGACGCCGCGCAGATCCTCCAGGTCCCCGCCGACCTGGTCCGCAGCTGCCTGGACGAGCTGGCCAAGACCGAGGGCGTGGTACGGGAACCGGTGCCGAACCCGGGTGGCGGCGGCACCATCCCGGCGGTGTACCTGGTGCCGTTCCACCGCGCGGAGACCTCCCTGGCGGGCAGCCTGCGCCGGCTACTGGACTCCACAGTGGACCGGATGCCCGCGTTCGGCGAGGTGGACTGGGGCAAGGCCCTGGCGTGGCTGAAGTCCCGGACCGGCGCCGACCTCGCGCCCGAGCAGGAGCAGGCGGTACGGCTCGCGCTGACCTCGAAGGTCGCCGTGCTCACCGGCGGGCCGGGCTGTGGCAAGTCGTTCACCGTCAAGTCCGTCATCACCCTGGCCGCGGCCAAGAAGGCCAAGATCGTACTGGCCGCGCCGACCGGCCGGGCCGCGAAGCGGATGACCGAGCTGACCGGGCACCCCGCCGCGACCGTGCACCGGCTGCTGCAACTGCGCCCCGGCGGGGATCCGTCGTACGACCGGGACAATCCGCTCGACGCCGACCTGGTCGTGGTGGACGAGGCGAGCATGCTCGACCTGCTGCTGGCCAACAAGCTGGTCAAGGCGGTACCACCAGGCGCGCACCTGCTGTTCGTCGGTGACGTCGACCAGCTGCCCTCGGTCGGTGCCGGCGAGGTGCTGCGCGACCTGCTCGCCGCCGACCTCCTCCCCCGGGTGCGGCTGACGAAGATCTTCCGGCAGGCCAGCCAGTCCGGCGTGGTGGTCAACGCCCACCGGGTGAATGCCGGCCAGCTACCCGCGTTCGGCCAGTACCCGGACTTCTTCCTGTTCCCGGACGAGGATGCGCAGTCCACCGCCGACCTGGTGGTGGACATCGTGGCCCGGCGCATCCCGCGCCGGTTCGACATCCACCCGCGCGACATCCAGGTGCTCACCCCGATGCACCGCGGCCCCGCCGGCGCCGGCAACCTCAACACGATGCTGCAACAGGCGCTCGCGCCGTACCGGGAGGGGG
>Ga0310828_1001490_pt1 | contig 13366 bp, 11 predicted proteins | sample WT_ome_3_FD_202242 | JGI IMG/M metagenome (GOLD analysis project Ga0310828, IMG submission 202242) | Sorghum-adapted microbial communities enriched on wild type (WT) sorghum from Joint BioEnergy Institute, Emeryville, California, United... ... | reverse complement strand
GCTTCTACAATGGAAAACGAATCCATTCCGCGATTGGGTATTCTACGCCCAATGAGTGCGAACGTATGTACCGATCTGCCGCATAATTTTCTCGATTCTTTGTGTCTACTCTATTGACAGAGGTACATATCCCTTGTCCGAAGGCGATTCATCTCCACCCTGCTTCGCTGAGGATGGAGTCTTCTCGCCTAAATACAATAAAGTAAGCCTCTACTCTATTTTTGAGTGGAGGCTTTTTTTATTTAAGAATGAGGGGAACATCTAATCCCCGTGATTTTTATTCGGAAAGGAGACACGAAATGCTTAGATGGAAGAAAGAAAAAGAACCACCGCGCTCACCGACAGGCGTTATGGTTGCACTATGGAACCCAGCGGGTACAGATTCTTCACTTCTCTTAGAGAAGCTGTTGAATCTGGTAAAAAAACGGGAAGAAACGGCCGTGGTTGTTGAGTTTCCATGTTTGGGTTTGCCGCGCGTGGCTTACCGCATGGGGGTGTCGGAGCTGGAGCATGCACAGTCGGTGGATCAGTTGCTGATTGACTATGATAGGGGGATGCTACAGGGGATTCACCAGTATTTACATCACTTTGATGGGTTTGATGGATTACTGATTCAGCCCAAGAGCAAGCCTGACAGCCCTACGCTGATTAAGCTACAGCAAGAAAAGACGCTGAGTGAATTGCCCGCGTATTTGAAAGTCCATTTGTCTGGATATCACTACGTCTTTACGGTCCTGCAGGGGCAACTGATTCATCCAATGACCTTTTTCTCGTTAAAAGAAGCAGATCAAGTCGTGCTAAATATGAATGAGCCGGTTGAAATTATTCGTACTTATGCAGCCTACAAAACGCTAAAACAGGACTACGATGTGCAGAATGTAAGCTTATTTAGTAACGAGTTTAGAAATAGTGACTTTAAGGAAGAACCTATTCTAAGCCGTCCAGAACAATTATTTGCATTATGGGAGGGAGAAAAGGATGGCTATCGGATTGATCAATCCGGCAGAGTTCGTACAGTACCGTCGGCCTGAAATTAAGGCAACCAGTACTCGCAGCAAGACGGACGACGAAAACCTAAAGACTTTGCTGGAGCGGACGCAGCAATACCTTATCACAAACTACAATGATGAGTTTGTCCGGGCAATCATTGATGAGCAAGCACGGAACAGGGTCAAATACCATATCTCAGACTTTATCCGGGATCAGCGAGACTTGAAATTTAGCATGGATATTAGCGAAGTTATTGACTATATCCGTACTGAAATTACGGAGATGGGCGTGTTGCAGCCGGCACTGGATGATCCAGCAATTAGCAGTATTGAGATTAACGCTCCTGCGGAAGTGATTGTTGAGCGCAATGGGTTTCCTGTGCATATGACCGAAATTCGTTTTCGCGACAACGATCATATTTATCAGACCATTGATAAAATGCTTATGCCAATTGGTAAGACACTTACTGCAAATGAGCCTGTTATTGACGCGAATTATCGCGGGTTCCGTATCAATGTAATCATGGATGTGACTAGGGGAGGGGTCAGTACCCACAGCCCGATCATCTCCATTCGCAAATTTCCGCCGGATGTATTTTCGGATGAGGAATGTATTTCTTACGGAAACATTTCAAAGGAAATATCCGAATTTCTTAAGGATGTTCTACCTTATGGGGTAAACTGCATCATCGCGGGGGGAACGAATAGCGGAAAAACCACGCAACTCATACGCTTTCCTCAGTACTACGATCCATTGACCCGATTTTTCTGTATTGAGGATTCCGAGGAAATGTTGCTCAAAGCTAAGCTTAGCTATCAGGATTATCCCAATATCGCTTCCGTAATTGTAAAGGAACATGAGGATGAGCGAAAAGCTTATCCAATTCCGAAACTTGTAAAAACGAGCCTTCGTCAAAATCCTGACGTGATTTTGATTGGTGAAGTCCGGGATGAATTTGCTGCCAGCCAAGCGCTTGTAGCTGCGAATACAGGACATATTGTTCATCTGACGATACATGCGAACGGGACGGAAGAAGCTGCCGTGCGCTTCTTGCAACTTTCCGGAAATAATCCTATGACTGCGTCACAGATCGCCATGTCCTTTGATTTAATTTTGTTCCAGAAATATGAAGCGAGTACAGGGAAACGAGTAGTCTTTGAAATTGGTGAACTGATTAGCTTTGAAGGTGATAAGCCTATCATTCAACCCATATTTCAATACGATCCTGTGCAGCGTCGGTTTAATCAAACAGGGAAGCTTACAAAGCTTAAACGGAAACTGATTGCCGAAGGCGCTCCTGAAGAAACAATATCTCGTTGGTGTGAGGAGGAGTGAGTAATGTCATTATGGGTCAGTTTCATTTACTTTTTTGCTTTGTCTCTTGTAACATTGCTGCTGGTAGTTCCTAATGCCAATGCAGGTAAGGGATTCACACTCTCCAAGTTTCTTGGTTATGAGCAAGTGCGTAAGGAAGCGGAGACGGTTGGGTGGTCACTCACCTTTCGGGAGTTCGCTTTCCTGGTTATGTTTTCCGTTGGTTTGATCGGCTTGATTGCCTTGTTCACAGGAAACTACTTTTTTATTGCCTTGGGAGCCGTATTGTCTTTTACATTGCCGAGAACGATTGTCCTGAAAGTGAAACGAAAAATTAGGCAGAACGTTCTGTTCGATCTTCCTTCTAACTTGCGCCTTTTTATCAGCAAGTTAACTGATTTTCCGAACGTCCAGAAAGCATTAGAAAATGCAGTGCTTGATATGGACGGTGTGACTAAGCCGATCTTTGAAAAAGCATCAAATCAATTGCGCGTGGGGCTTCCGATTGATCGAGTTTTTGAAGAGATGTTGAGTGAACTGAAGATCAGAAAGATGGAAGACTTCTTGGATAAGCTCAGAATGGCTCAGATGGAAGGATTTCATCCTCAGTCATTGGATAGTTTGAAGGAAACCGTGGATGAGATTGGAGAGGATATCACTCAGATTCAGGAGTTGGACATCGAAGCTAAGAGCAAACGAAAACAGCTCTTTACTGTCATCGGTATGGCGTGGATGATGCCAGTCATGATGTCCTTTATGAACAATGGCAATGCAAATGTCTTTTTAAATACTTTGCATGGTCAGATTTATATAGTTTCCTTTGCAGCCGCAACGCTGTTTTCTATAGGAAAAGGCGACGATTACCTGTCGCTTAATCTCGACAAAGTTTAAAAAGGGGGGATGTCCATTGATTGTATCTAATATCTTGCTGTTTCTGTCCGTCATGATTATTTCCGGACTGGCACTAAAAGTTTTGTTGCCCAGTTTCGATATGGAAAAGCGCTATGCGAATCAGGCAGCCTTACTCCAGAAAAATCACAGAGAGTTACGGCAACTGAAAATGGACCCAATCACGGTTATGTTTGCAGAAAGGCTCATGCCGAAGTTACTCAATCTTCGGCTGCCAATTTTTAATGGGAAGCTTCGTCGGATGTACAATCTGCTTGGAAAAGAAAACACCTTTGAGGAAGAGCTTGCTGACAAAGCGGTTAAATCGCTTGCTGGGAGCCTTCCTTTTTTAGTGCTTCCTTTTCTGCTCGATCTTCCAGTTCTGTTTTTAGCCATACCGTTGGCAGTAGCTGTGTTCTTTTTTGCGCAACTTGGTGAAATAACCAAGGCCTATAAGCGCAGGCAGGAAGAGATCACAAGGGATTTGCCGCAGCTCATAAGCAAAATGATGATCGCTCTCGAAACAGGTAAGTCATTCATGATGACAATTCAGAGGCTGGAGGAAACGAGTGGTCCCCGGATGAAGAAAATGCTGGCACGGCTCAATGCCAACATCCGCATTATGAAACTCACCGATGCGGTAGATTTGTTTGCAGCTGAAACCGATGTTCCCGTCATGCGGGACTTTGCTGCTGCGGTAAAGATTGGGATTAATAGCGGTTACGGAGAAGCCAAGAAGTACTTCGACAGCATTAAGGGGGATCTCCGGAAACTCCGGCTTGCTGCGCTAAAGGAAGTCACCCGTAGCCAGCCAGAGAAGATTAAGACGCTATATATTCTGGTGGCTCTTCACGCTTTTGCAGCCGTCATTATTGCTTTTATTGATATTTTTTCACAAATTCAAAACTTGTAAAATTCAGGAGGTAATTGGAATGAAAAGATTTATGAACAAATTGGTAACTTGGAAAAATGGTGTGGTTGGAAAGTTGGTAGTTCGTACCGAAACAGTTGTACTCAGACTGGCAAGACCTTTACAAAATCAACAGGGGGCTTCAATCGTAGAAATTTTGGGTTATGCCCTGTTAGCTGTACTTGCTATTGTGGTTGTATGGGGCTTGATCAAGGGCTGGCTCCCTACTTTCTGGCAATCCATCACAGGGAAACTTGACAACCTTTCCTAAGGATTAATACCACAAAAGCTACGGGAGGGGGGAGAGGAGTTTGTTGCTTAAAACATGGTTAGCTCCACTCAGAAATAACTGTGGAGCTGTAGGTTCCATTCCACTCATGTTTTTCACGCTGGTCGCAGCCATTTTTCTCTATCTTGGTATCGACCTGTACGGTTACATCGTACAGCAGCAGAAATTGACTGTTGCTACAAATGAGTTGCTTGAAATCATCAAGGCCGAGAATGGTTACGATAGTGCGAATCGTGAGCAGTTCAATAGGCTCATTCAAAAATCTGGTATTGATCCGGCTAGAGTGACTCTCACAGCCACTCCAAAACTTGTGGAAAGAGGAAATACCGTTGAGATTGAAGCTAGTATGGAATATGAATGTATCGGCCTAAAACCGCTGGGAAAGACGGTAAAGCTCCCAATACGCGTAAAGCAAGATGGTTTAGCTCGTACATTCTTCCGATGAGGAAGTGATCTAATATGTTCCGAAATCTGGCGCTGATATTATTCGGCGCCTTTGCTTTGTTTTTTCTTGCTGATTTTCTGGTAGTCTACAACGCCCATATCAAAATTGAGAAGGCTGTGGAACAAGCGCTTGATGGAGCGATTATTGCTGGTGTTCAGAAAGCAGAGAACCAGAGAGGACGCTTGGAATTAAGTGAACCTATAGCGAAGGACACGGTTTACAGCATTGTTAAATCAAATTTGAAACTAAATACAGACCTCACTAATGATTACTTTTCTAATAGTAATTTGAAGACGACGGTTTCTTATTTGAATACAACTTCAAAAGCGCCAAGAATTGAAGCTCAGTTTGATACTCGTGTGAAGCTCGTTGCAGGTAAGATTTTCGGATTGGAATCTTACCCATTGACAGTTAAGCGCCATACGCCATATCTTGGAGAATTTAAGTAACAGGGAGTGAAATGTATTTTGAAAAAATTATGGAATAAGGCCACACGACGATTGCTCATCGTATTTGTCGCCTTAATTTTGGCTGGAGTAGCCGTTGCTATTCAGAGCAGCATCGTCAATAAGCAGGTGACAACGGAATTGGTTTATGTGGCAGCAGATAATTTAACTCCGTATAGTCTGGTGGAAGGTAAGCTCGTACAACGCAAGGTTGTGAAGAGTGAAGTTCCAGATGATGCTATCCGGGATTTGAAGGAGTTGGAAGGCGAATCTTGGGTAACAACTGAGGTTGGGATTCCTAAAGGAATACCAGTTTCCAAGTCGATGCTTATCCCGGCTAAGGAAAGCAAATTTGGAGAAAGTCTTGAATTAAAAGACGGAGCGATGTTTGTTGGTGTCAAGACGGACCAGGTTAAGAGTGCCGGGGACATGATTAAGCCGGGAACCATTGTTGATGCTTATGTGTACATCAAGGGGCAAGACCGACAGCCATCCGAGTTGGTCACTCCTTCTGATGATCCTTTGCTTAAAGGTCTACTCATTAAAGATAGACAGAATCAGAACGGTTATGAACCTCAGAGGGAAGGATCGGGGAATCAGAATCCGATCCCAGCCATTGCGGTCGTAGAGACTACTAATCCAGATGTGGCAGCAGCACTGATTAAGTATCAACAAGAAGGAGAGGTTTACTTCACCCCGACTGGTGTGAACGTAGATGTGATTCCCTTAGAAAAAGAAGTAAATGCTGCTCAAAGCCCTGATGAAGTTTACTCATCCCCATCTGGTACGGAATCCCCTGATCAGTGATTAGGGGACTTATTCTATAACAGGAGGTTAGAGAATGTTTAGAAAGTCACTTATATTTTTGATATCCGTAGCTATGTTTACATCTACACTGCTTGGACAAGGCCCACGTGCATTTGCTGATGATAAAGTTCAGATCAGCATTAAGGCTGATCCTAAGATTGACATTGCACTGGCAGCAGGAAGCACGAATTTAGAATTGTCCAATTTCGAGCAGGATTTAAAGGCTAAATTAGCTGCTAAAGGTGTAGATGCTAATCAGTTACAAGTACAAGCTTTAGAAATGAAGTCTATGACAGCAGAAGATACATTTGATTGGCAAATATATGACCATATTAATTATCCAGAACCGTATGGTAACTCACTTTATCGGCATATTATCGTGAGTAATAAGGATATAAGTTTCTATGGTTATACTGATAAAGCTCATAAAGATTTTATGTTTATGCCAGATTCCTCTGCGGAGAAAAAAACTTTCACGTTCGAGGTTTTAGAGCAAAAAATGGACTGGCATACACTCGAAGGGGCTGGATTCTTATTTAATGCAACCATTAACACTGGATACGTTTCAGGATATGTTATTTTATTCGGTCAAACGGAAATCAAATTATTTGAGCTAAATCAGGTAAATGTAGATCTGCTTCGAAATGGCACTTATAATTCATTAGCCAATGCAGGAAGGCTGGTTTCTACATTTCCAAGACTTGCGGTGACTTCGCATCAAGTCAAAATAGAGGTAACTCCAACTAGTATTAATATGTGGGATAACAATCAAGTGTTAATAAATAACTACACTTTAACAAGTAAGTATGGGAATGGGTTTGGTCCATTTGCAAGCTACACAAGCCATGGTTGCTCTTCTGTATCTTCCTTTACGTTTAAAAATATAAAAATGGAAACGAAAAAGCCAAAGCAATACAGAGAGGTATTATTGCAACCAATCTGGAGGGAAGGGTCAGATCGCTTTATTGTCAATGTTGATAATAATGTGATTTCCGATTTAAACAGTACAACGGCTTCTGGAGAAATTTTAACACGTATGATTAATAACGCTGTTGATTACGTAGCTATAGGCTCTTCAACTAACCAAGAACAGGCCAATGCCTTTATTACACGTAACAATGGTAACGGAGTATTTATTAATGGGAATAACTATGCAACTGCGATCGATCAGCTAGCAAACTATATCTTCACTAAAATCAGATCGAATGGCAGTTCACAATACATGATCCTTGATGAGGATAATCATCTTGAGGTTAATCCATCTTCATTCATGAATAATACCCAAACACCAGAATTTCCAAATGGCCGTTGGAAAATTGAACATGATAGTACGTATTATGAGAACAGTACTGGTCAAGCCCAATGGAGCGGAAGATGGCAAAAGGATTTGCCGCTGAAATTTGATAAACCAGGGCGCTATGAAATCTGGTTTGGCGAAGACCACCCTACACCACAATATCTCTATGTGCATCGTAGACCAGTAGCAGATTTTACACTAAAAGTTACGAAGGGGACTAGCAATTACACGATTACCGTTAGCAATCAGTCCTATGATCTCGACATGGAGTCCACACCAACAAAGGGGATTGCACAAACGGAGTGGAAATGGCGCGAGACAACAGCCACCACATGGACAGATGGCATGATTCCTGGCAACCTTCCTTTGGGTAAGGACTATTTAGTGCAACTTAGAGTATTGGATTATCAAGGAGCATGGAGCCAACCAATGGTACGTTATGTTTCTACCGGTTCCACTGCATTGAAGCCTATTGCAGATTTTCGAGTTCCAGATCAAGTGACCAAGTATAAAACGTTTGAAATACAAGATCATTCGTATGACCCGGCTGGCAGAAACATTACACAAAGGGTTTGGAGTATTAAGAGAGAGGGTACTGAAATATACTCTGGTTCAACCATGATAAGTAACTTTTTAGCTTACGGTGCAGGGGAGTATACAATCTCATTAAAAGTTTTAAATGATGCCAATTTGTGGTCGGATGTATTTCAGCGTCATATTACAGTGACGGAGGATTTATCGGCACCTAAAATCTCATTTAGTCCTTCTGATGCAACTTGGACAAGCGATCCTGTATCTGTCACTATTCATTATTTTGATGATAGTGGATTGAGCAATAAATACTACAAAGTGACTCAATCTAACCAAACTCCGTCTTCATGGGATACGGCAAAAGATATTGAAAATATTACACTTACCAATGAAGGTCAGTGGTATATTTACGCTAAAGCACAGGATATTGCAGGGAAAGAGACCACGATCTCAGCGGGGCCATACCAACTTCAACTGTCCCCGGATATTCCTGTTTTAAAACTCAATTCTATTGGTGAGAACTGGTCCGAGATCGGATGGTCACTCCCAAACCACTCTTTAGGGGATGGATATCAGTATAAAGTTGAGAATATTACAACAGGACGCTCATGGTTAGTGAACCATCCAACGGATCATATCAGGGAAGAAGGATTGGCTGCTGGATCGATTTATCAATACCGCATAAAGGCGGTGAATCACGTAGGAGAAAGTGAATGGAGTGAACAGTTTGAAGTGCTCACTCTTCCGGCTCCTGTTGATGGTTTGAAGGTATCATTTGTGCCAAATAACAGTGGGACGGTCAATGTCTCGTTTGATGATGTTGAGTCTGCTGTAAGCTACCAACTCACTATCAAAGAGGGATCTGATATTGTTTATGAGGAGGAGCTTAACACCGCTGGAACACATCAAGTAACAGGACTAGAGGGAGGCAAGCAGTATACTGTAATTGTAACTGCTCATAATGCAAGTGGCGCTGGTCAGAGTAGTGTACTTGGCTTTTTATCTCTTCCAGCAGCTCCGGGCGAATTCCAATCCGTTCAGATCAGAGAAACAGAAGTGGAGTTGTCATGGACGGCATCGCCAACCGCAGCGCTGTATGAAGTGCTGCGTGATGCAGTAAGTCGATATAGCGGGTCTGATCTATCCTTTACTGACACCGGTCTGAAAAGCGGAACAGAGTATGATTACTCGATTTCAGCTAAGAATGAATCTGGGTTCGGTGATATCGCTTATCTTAATGGGGTTTTGACGCTTCCGGGCAAGACGAAGATTACTGTCGATGAGATTGGTAAAGATGTGGTCAACTTTTCAATTGATACGGTTCGTGGTGCTGAGAAATATGTGGTGCTGGTGAACGGAGTGAAGGAAAAGGAATTGGCTCCTGAAACAAAGCAATTTGAAATCGATTCTCTTAATTCAGGCACTGAATACACATTTGAAGTCTACGCTGAAAACCGGAGCGGTACTGGCGTAGCCAACAGAGTAACAGTCCGCACTTTGCCTGACAAACCGGGTGAATTATTGATTACAGACATTTCCGATACAACGGCGAAGCTTAGTTGGCAGCCAGTAACAGGAGCGGATAAATACAAAGTTACAGTAACGGATGACGTGTATTTTGAGACATCTGGGACTGACATTTCGCTCAGCGACTTACGGGCTGGGGAAACTTATCAGTTGAAAGTGCAGGCCGGTAATGCATCGGGATATGGTGAGGCTGCTGCTAAGACATTATTAACATTGCCAGCCAGCCCCGATGTGCGGATAGACAATGTTCAAGCCACTCAGTTTACCTTGGCTTGGAACGAGGTCATTAGCGCAACGAAGTATGTAGTTCACAACGAGCAGGATGAAATCATTGGAGAGACAAAAGAAACTAGTTACACTATCACAGATTTGAAGCCTGGCTCCACTCATACTGTTTACGTATCCGCCGTGAATGAGACTGGCGAAGGAAAAAAATCCAGCTTCACTCAACGCACTCTTCCGGGTGAATGGGGCATCGATCCGGACGATCCGCAATCGAGTCAACCAATCACTGTTGGAGACCGAGGCGAGCACTCTGTCGTAATCGTTATCGATCCGGTCGAAGGTGCTGATCAGTACATGGTCGTTGATGGTGAAGGCAATGTTATTGGTATCATCACTGCCCCTGAAACGGCTAAGGAAATTGGTGGTCTGGAAAGTGCCAAAGAATATGACAATTGGTCGATCATCCCGATTAATGACATCGGAGAAGGTCAAGCAGCACCAATTCCACCATTTGTGACACTACCGTCGTCAAACTTTGAGGTGTCTGTTGGCAATCCGACTACATCTTCGCTGACAGTCACAGTAGATAGTCAGTTAACGAATGAAGTCTTTGTCTATGCAGTGAATGGGAAGGAAGTACATCGTGGTAAAGGGAAGTCATACACCGCGAGCAATTTGTCAGCGAATAAGAGCTATACATTTACTGTCTGGACAGAGAACAGCGCTGGAGATAAAACCAAACCAAAATCAGCAACTGGTAAGACGCTGCCACTACCATCATCTGGTGGAAGCAGTTTGTTGCAACCGAAACCGCCTGTAGACGAGAAAGAAGCTACGCATCCGAATACAGCTGAGTCTCAAACTCACACGGATCAGGCCGGGTTTCAGGACATAGACCACAGCTTTGCTAAGGAAGAAATTCTTGCTCTTTTCGACATGGGGATCGTCAAAGGCGTGTCCAATTCCAAATTTGAACCGGACCGCCAAGTGACTCGCGTGGAGTTTACTTCAATGCTCGTACGTGCTTTGGAGTTACAAGAAGCCTCTGATGCAGCCCTTACCTTTGAGGACGTACAACGGACGGCGTGGTATGTGCCAGAACTATCCGCCGCTGTGCTAAATGGCGTCGCCAAAGGGATCAGCGCGAAGGAGTTCCGACCACTAGATCCCATCACACGGGAGCAAGCGGCAAAGATGATCGCTAATGCGGCATATCAAGGTAATGTACCTGCAGCCCAAGCCAATTATAAAGACGCTGGTCTAATTGCTTGGTGGGCGAAACCGGAGGTAGCTGCTCTGACTACTGAGCGAGTTATCACCGGTTATCCAGATCAGACATTTAAGCCAAAGAGGGATTTGACCCGGGCTGAATGTGCTGCACTAATCTATCGTGCATTGGGCATACTGGATTAGTTGACATCTGATCAATAATTGGCTACTACATCAATCGAATATTTCAAAAGCGGAAGCACCGCTTCAGTAATGGGGAGACCTCTTATTGAAGCGGTGCTTGTCGCACCTTACACAGGTGCGTGGATTGAAATGTTGCCAACAGCATATATACAAGTTAAGCGACCATAAATGACACCGCATAAGTAGATGAAGAAAAAGGAGCCAGTGAATCGGCTCCTTACTTCAATTCTTTTGTTGTAACAAATGTAATCTTTTTACCATCACTTACTGCTGTGATAGTGCCTTGTTTATCAGTTCTGTAGGCTACAGCGTTGATATTTTTTATCCTAGCAAGGATGCCCGAATCTGGATGGCCATAGTTGTTCTTTCCAACTGAGATGATCGCAAATTTGGGACTAACAGCATCAGCAAAAGCTTTGCTCGTTGATGTCTTAGAACCGTGATGTCCTATTTTTAGAACATCTGCCTTCAGATCACTGTCTCCAGCCAACATGTCTTTCTCAGCCGCATATTCTGCGTCTCCAGCAAATAGAAAGCTTGTTTCCTTATAAGTTACCTTCAGTACAGCGCTCCAATGGTTTAGCTCATCCCCGTAATCATTAATAGGAGAGAGGAATTCAGCATCTATTCCTTCAAGTTCAAGAGAAACTCCAGCTTTCGCTGTCTTGATAGTACGCCCTTCATTCTTTACCGCAGTGAGAAAGTCCTCGAAAGTCACTGTGTTATTACTCACTTTAGGGGCATATACCTGCTTTACATCGAATGCCTTCAGTACATCGTCAAGACCTCCGATATGATCTGCATCTGGATGAGTAGCAATCATTACATCAAGAGTTTTAACACCAAGGTGAGTCAGGTATTTCACCACATTTTTTCCCTGATCGTTATTTCCGGCATCAATCAATATGTATTGATTCTTGGGGGTTACTATTAATGTGGAGTCCCCTTGGCCTACGTCCAAAAAGTATACCTGTAAGGTTCCGCTTGCCTGTTTCTTGGGTAATACAATTTCAGCAGCCTTTGAATCTGTTTTCTTGGTAGGTGTCTCTTTCTTTTGAGTCGTAGTGCTTTTGGCTTCAGTTGTAGTATTTGTCCGTTTTATCGTTCCATCCGAGTTATGATAATGATATTTCCCATCTTCAAGGCCCCATTTGGCACAGTTTGTTCTGCACGTATGGCCGCCTTTCGAATCGGTTCTTCCTGGATGAGCATCAGCCCCAGCCGGAATGAATGAAATAATCAGTGCGAATAGCAAGAATAATGCTGTAACCTTCTTCTTCATAATAATCCTCCATGATCCTTTTTACCTAAGTCTATCAAATAAAGGAAGATGTATCCATACATTAGTTTGAAGCTTCTTTTGTAGCATATGTATCAGATGTAGTGCAGAAGTTAAGTATAGTTGTAACATGTATGATTTCATCTAACGGGATCCATATTAATCGTTCATCCGACTTAATCTTAATTCTACTGCGATCTTCTCCCCAACTTGGCAATCCTACAATTTTCGAATTGTCCTTAAGAGAAAGTATAATTTCACGATTTCTCTTTATAGCTTTAGCAATGTATGTAAGCATTGGTCTCACCTCCTTTAAACTTTAGATTCCACATTTTTGAAAAAAAACCTTCTTATGAACAATAATTTTCGTTCGAATTTAATAATTAGTTTTATCACTTTTAATTGAGTGTTTTGCATAATTCCGTTTCAGAGAAGAAGCGATAGCATATTCACTGTCGTTAAGGGGTAATTTTCGAAAATGGTATTATATGGATGAAGAAAAGGGCAGACTTGCAGAATTTTAGAACAGCTCGTTTTTTAAGCGGCAGCCCGTTTTGAATGATGAGAAACGGCGAGCGCAGATGCAAGCAGAACAATGGCATTCAAATACTGGTGAGTTGTGACTTTCTGAATGCCCCGGACATGTGCGGCGTCTGCCGTCAAATAGGTTTTCAATCGGGAGTTGCAGCGTTCTACGCTGGTTCGTTCATTGTAAAGTTCCTTCCAACGCTTTGTATCCCGATGAGGGATGCTGTATCGCCGGAGATCATCCTTCGCATTTACTTTGACGACCATTCCATAGTTTGAAGACGAGCAGGCAGCCATGCCAAGCGGACAGTCGACTTTACCCGTGGCATGCGGGCAGCGAAATTTATGCATATCGCCGTCAACTCCCCAGTATGTCATCGCATAACCCATGGAACAGCACGGTGTTCCGTTCGAGGTCATGCCAGCAGGCGGTTCCTTCTCCCCCCGAAGATTAAGGGGAATGATGGCTTGTGCCTT
>Ga0310828_1001488_pt1 | contig 13397 bp, 7 predicted proteins | sample WT_ome_3_FD_202242 | JGI IMG/M metagenome (GOLD analysis project Ga0310828, IMG submission 202242) | Sorghum-adapted microbial communities enriched on wild type (WT) sorghum from Joint BioEnergy Institute, Emeryville, California, United... ... | reverse complement strand
CCACTCCTTAGCATATATCTCCCCTCTGAAACTATTTCCTGATTGTTCTCAGAGGGAGAATATTCTACAGGGGTGGGTCATTTTCTTTTCGGCAATCTAGGGTCAATTATAATCCGGCGGTGACATAGAAGAATGAAACATGTCAGAAGCTTGATCGTCTTGTTGGTATTGATCCTTGCATTTGTCACCGCCTGTTCTTCCGGCAGCAATTCGGGAAGCTCGGGCAACACGAGCGGCTCGTCGAACACATCGTCGAATACGTCCTCCAACACATCTTCGGGTTCCGGCTCGGGCAATGCGCCTTCCGCTGATCCGGTGACGATCCGCACGGTCATCAAGGACGTCTCCGCCTCGAACCCGCTCTATGCGCAGTACTTCGACGCTCTGGAGGCGGCCCTGCTGGAGCATGAAGGGTTGAATGTGAATTTCGAGATCGTCGAGTTGGCACAGGGCAGCTACGCGGAGATCCTCAATCTCATGCTCCTCAGCGGCGACATCCCGGACCTGATCTACTTCCAGGGCGGCGACCAGCCGATCGCGGAACAGGGGCTGCTGGAGGACCTGAGACCGTATATTGAAAACTCCAAATACTTGAAAAATATCATGATGGAGCACAATATTAAGCGTATAGAAAGCTATCCGTACCTGCTCTGGATCAAGCCGGTAACGCCGAAGGTGCCTGTGGTGCGAGCCGACTGGTTCAACGGAACTTCGACGGGCAAGGCGCTCCTGGACAACCCGACTCCGGACAACTACTATGCGTTCTTCAAGGAACTGGTGGACAGCGGCAAGGCGAAATTCGGCATCACGGTGGCCGGAGACCTGGCGGAGATCAACTTCATCTTCAATGAAGCCTTCGGCATCACCTCGACCTGGCTGAAGAAGGACGACGGCAGCTATGAATACGCGTTGATCTCTTCGGCTGAACGGGATAAGCTCGCGTTCTACAACAAGCTGTACAAGGAAGGCCTGTTCGACAACGAATACATGACGAAGCAGTGGGATACGAAGGAAGATGCCTTCTACAAGGGCGACGCCGGCGTGATCGTCGGTACGGCCGGCAAGGTGGTCGATCTGTATGAAGCGCGCATGAAGGAACTGAATGGGGACAACGCAGGCCTGATGGTGCTGCCTCCGGCGAAGGGCGTATCGCAGGGCTTCGGCGCAACCGACGTGACGAAGGAATCCCGCGGCTTCGCGATCTCGGCTGTATCCGAGCACAAGGACGTCGTCTTCCGGATCCTTGACTTCCTCGCCAGTCCGGAAGGTCAGACGCTCGACCGTCTCGGCTTCGAAGGGCAGCACTATAACATCGTGGACGGCAAGGCTGTGCTGACGGATGCCTTCTACAGCGAATGGGTGGCGTCCTTCTGGGAGCCGATCGAGCTGAACACGACGATTCCGGTGGAGAGCTCGCTGCTCGGCGCCACGGCCCAGGAAGCGCTGGAGATGCCGACGAAGTACTTCAAGGAAGACAACAACTTCGCGATTCCGGAGCAATACGTGGCCACCTGGGACGCGTTGACGAACATCTACAAGGAATACGCCACAGACTTCATCACCGGCAAGAAACCGATCAGTGACTGGCAGAAATTCGTCGACGCCTGGTACGCCAACGGTGGTACGGACATCACGAAGTATGCGAATGATCTGTTGAAATAAGTGAAATAAGAACTTGACAGCAAGGGAGCATGGAGCGGATGACGACATTTCAGGATCGGGTGCGAGGGGTGGTGGCCGGCGTTGCCTTGGGCGATGCGATGGGCGCCACGGTGGAGAAGATGACCTTCGCCCAGATACGGGAGCAATATGGGAAAGTGGAATCGATCATGACCAGATGGTACAAGGCGGACTGGGATGAAGAAGCGCGTCTCGGGAGAATGCGCGGCAACGGCATCATCACCGACGATACGCTGATGACGCTGGCCCTGATGCGGGTCTATGAGACGAAACGCCGCCATCTCGACGCCTATGACATGAGCGATGAGTTCGTGAAGGAGATCGCATTCCGCAAGACGTACGTCCCTGAGCTGGGGAAAGAGACGACCATCATGGAACGGCTCTTCTATCCCGAGAAATACATCTTCATCCGTCACGTGCTGGCGAACTGCGAGCCTCGCGAGGGCGGCATCGGCAATATGGTGAACTGCGGGGCGGCGATGTACATCGCCCCCGTGGGCATCGTCAATGCCGGGGACCCGAAGGCTGCGTACGATGAAGCCATCCTGTTCGCCATGGGGCACCAATCCAGCTACGGCCTGGAGGCGGCCGGCGTCCTGGCGGCATGTGTCGCCAGGACGATGGAGCCGGGCTGCACCGTTCAGGACGTGCTGGATACGGCGCTCCATCATGCGAAGGATGGCACCAGGCTGGCGATCGAAGCCTGCCTGGACGTCGCAGCCCGCCTGAAGCGGGGCTCCGGCTCCTATGAGGAAGTGGTGCGGCAGCTGCATGCCGCGCTGCTGCCTTACTCTCCGATGGGCGATGACGTTCATCGCCACATCGACAAGGTGGGCAAGCCGAGCAACCACTATACGCCGAGCCGGCTGGGCAGCATCGAGGAGCTGCCGATGGCTCTGGCGATGATCCACCTGCATGACGGCGAGCTGTATCCGGCCATCATCGATGGCATCAACTCCGGCAGGGACACCGACTCCATCGGCGTGATGATCGGCGCGATCCTGGGAGCCATGCACGGCATCGGCGCCATCAGGCAGGAGGATCTGGAGCAGCTGAATCGGGTCAACCGCTTCGACCTGATCGCCGCCAGCGATTCCTTCGCCGGGGTGGCCAGCGAGATCATCCGGCAGGATCTGCGGAAGCTGCTGCGCAGGCAGGCCGTGCTGAACGGAGGAGATGCATCGGCGGACTGAGTCGTTATGCCGGGCCTAGCATGTTGGGCGAAGGAAGTCGATGCTGAACATCGAAGAATCATGGGGAGTGAAGGAGAGCTTATGTTACCTGCGAACTATTTGGAGCGCGTGTATGCCGGCTTCCTGGGCATGAATGTTGGCATCAGGCTCGGCGCGCCTGTTGAGCCGGAGGTGTGGACCTTCGAGCGCATCGAACAGGTCTATGGAGATATTCGGGATTATGTGAAGCCGTATCGTACCTTCTCTGCGGATGATGATGCGAACGGCCCTGTCTTTTTGATGCGGGCTCTGTATGATGATGCGGTGGACCGCGAGCTCACGGCCAGGGATGTGGCCAATGCCTGGCTGAACTATGCCCGCGAAGGTGTCGGCATGTTCTGGTGGGGCGGCGTGGGCGTCAGCACGGAGCATACGGCCTATGTCAATCTGCGGAAAGGGATCGAGCCGCCTGCATCCGGCTCGATCGCGGTGAATGGCGAGATCCTGGCCGAGCAGATCGGCGGGCAGATCTTCATCGACACCTGGGGCCTCTTGTGGCCGGGCGATATGGAGAAGGCGGCGCTCTATGCGGAGCGGGCGGCGAGCGTATCCCACGACCGCAACGGCCTCTATGGCGCCAGATTCCTGGCCGCCTGCATCGCCAGAGCCTTCGACGGAGGCAGCGTCCAGGAGATCATCGAGGCGGCGCTGACGATGATCCCGCAGGACTCGCTGTACGCGCAGGTGGTGCGTGCGGTGATGGCCTTCCACGACGAGCATCCGGACGACTGGCGCGCCTGCCGCAGATACCTCGAAGCCGAATGGGGCTATGACCGCTACGGCGGCGTCTGCCACATCATCCCGAATGCCGGGGTGTGCGTGCTGGCGCTGCTGTACGGGAAGGGAGACTTCGCCCGGACGGTGGAGATCGCCACGATGTGCAGCTGGGATACGGACTGCAACGCGGGCAACGTCGGCACGATCATGGGCGTGCTGTGCGGGCTGGAGGGGATTCCGGAGCATTACCGCAAGCCGATCAATGATTGCATCGTCTGCAGCAGCGTGTCGGGGTATCTGAACATCGTCGATTTCCCGACCTTCTGCAAGGAGCTGGCGCTTCTCTCTTACAGGCTGCACCAGCAGGAGCCGCCGCGCCAGCTGGCGGACAGCGTCCGGTTCGGCGAGCTGTACTTCGACTTCGATCTTCCGGGCTCCACCCACGGCATCCGCACGAGCAACCCGTTCAAGACGCCGGTGATCCGGCATTCGCAGCGGGTGAGCTGCGGGGAGAGCAGAGGGTCGCTGGAGATCATCTTCGACCGGATCACGAATGTCGAGAGCAGCAAGATTTACTACAAGCCGTTCTATCGGCGTGAGGATTTTAATGATGAGAAATACAAGCCGACCTTCGCCCCGCAATGTCACAGCGGGCAGAAGGTGGAGTTCCGGCTGTACCTCGACCAGTGGGAGGGGGCGCCGCTCCGAATCACGCCTTATGTGCGCGATACGTTCAGCAAGGAGGATATCCTGCTGCCGTCTGTCGAACTGACGAACGGGGCATGGAATACGCTGAGCTTCACGATCCCGCAACTGTCGGGCAGCTTCGCCGACGAGGTCGGCTTCATGATCGATTCGCCAACCTCGACGGCCGCGTCGCGCGCGCTTGGCGCGCTGTATATCGGCCGGATGCATGTGTATGGCGGCGGCAGCTATACGATCGACTGGCGCAAGCAGGCGGTGGAATTCACGTCGGTGACGCCGATGGCGCAGCATCGCGGCGAGTGGACTCTGCAGGATGGGATTCTGCATTATGCGATCGAGCAGCATGCGGCGGCCTTCACCGGCAACTATTACACCCGGGATGTGGAGGTCGAGACGACGTTCACGCCGCTCACCGGGCACTCCCACGGCTTCGTCGCCAGGGCTCAGGGCATCGAGCGTTACTACTGGCTGGGGCTGTCGGAGAACCACACGGTCTCCATCCGGAAGCATGACTTTGGCTGTACGGAGCTGGCATCGGCAGAGTTCCATTGGGTGCCCGGGCAGACCTACAACCTCACGATGGTCGTCAGGGGGTCCAGGCTTCAGCTGTATGTGAACGGCAGCCTGGCAGTCGAGGCGGAGGATGCGCAGTACCAGCATGGCATGTACGGCATCGCTTCTCTGTCGGACGCCGTCGGGTCGATCGGGGAGTTTAAGGTGAAGGCATTCACGGTGTAAGCCGGGATATCGGAATCGCTGCCAATGGACCGAGTTTCTCCTCGTGGTTGCGGAAGCCCTCTGAATCATATACGAGTTGTTCCAGTAAAGAAAAGGGCTGTGTTTCATTCGGTTGTTGCCGATGACACGGATGGCTTGACGCTCACGGAACGTGGATCCGTTATTTTGCCATAAAGCCGCGTGTTACAAGTGTTAACGGAACGTGGATTCGTTATGGAACCATATCGCTTGGATAAACCGACCCATATCATCCCATAACGCACTGACGTTCCGTTAGCCTTGGGAAAATAGCCGTTTGGCCACCAATAGCGGATCGACGTTCCGTGACGGCGGAAGACTGGACTCAGCGTGGAACTCCGTACCTTGATCCCGCCATGTGCAACAACGAAAAATAACACAGCCAAGAAAAAAAGCCTGTACCGATAGGGTGATCTGAATGAGTAAAATTGTCGTGGTAGGCAGCATGAACATGGATCTGGTGACCAATGTGGCGGCTTTCCCCAAACCGGGGGAGACGATTCACAGCCTTGGAGTCGGCTACTTCCCGGGCGGCAAGGGAGCCAACCAGGCGGTGGCGGCCGCGCGCAGCGGAGCCAGCGTGCAGATGATCGGTGCGGTCGGCGCGGACAGCTTCGCCCAGACGCTGATCGACAACCTGGCCGCAAGCGGCGTGGATACCGCCGGCATCCTGCGCAAGGAAGCCCATACCGGCCTGGCGGTGATCACGGTGGAGCAGTCCGGCGAGAACCAGATCGTGCTGGCCGCGGGCAGCAACAAGGCGTTCACCTATGACGAGATCGAGGACCGGATCGCCTGGGACGAGGCGTATGCCATCCTGCTGCAGAATGAGATCAATTGGGATACGACGGTGGCGGTCATGAAGGCGGCGAAGCAGCGCGGCGTCCTGGTCTGGTTCAATCCTGCGCCGGCCTTGAAGCTGGATCAGTCCCTGCTGCCGATGATCCATACCTGCATCCTGAACGAGACGGAGATCGAGCTGATCACAGGAGCGAAGGTGACCGGCGTGGACGAGGCGGTTCATGCGGCCGGGCTGCTGGTGGACGCAGGCGTGACGCAGGTGATCGTCACCCTCGGCGACAAGGGCTGCGTCTGGCTCGGACCGGACGGGGAGTCCTGCCATGTGCCGGCGTTCAAGGTGCAGGCCGTGGACACGACAGCCGCAGGAGATACGTTTATCGGGGCGATGGCTGCGGCATCGTGCTCCGGACTGCCGATCGGGGAGGCCCTGCGGTTCGCGGTTGCCGCCTCCGCGCTGGCCGTCACCCGCCAGGGCGCGCAGGCGTCCATCCCGACCAGGCAGGAGGTCGAGCAGTTGCTCACCAGCCAGGATGCGGCGACCTGACGGCTTGCGGAGCCATTCCGATGAATCAATCGCCTGATGGGCGGAGCATATTTGATTTCGCAGCGTGTCCCTGCCATAATGGAGGAGCGATCAGGGGGTGGCCCTGCAGTCATGTGGAATGGCTGATGGGGCCGCCTCTGCGTTTGTGGACATGGACACCTGGAGGGATACGCATGCAGCAGATTGTCGTTCAAGCGCAGAAATACGGTGGAGTGCCCCATTACGAGTGGTCCACCTCTCTGGCAGAGGTGAACGATCGGTATGTGCTCGTCTACAGCGAGAAGAATCGGCAGCTGGTTCATCATACCAAGAAAAGCATCTTTGTCATGGACCATGCGGCTATCGAAATCTTCCCCCTTCATGAGTGGTATACGGTCAGCATCGCGTTGACAGGGACGAACGAGCATCGCTACTATTGTAATATATGCATGCCGTCGCAATTCGATGGTCAGCGCGTCACCTTCACGGATCTGGACCTCGATGTCGTCAGGTATCCGCCCGAGGACTGGAAGGTGGTGGATGAGGATGAATTCGCCGAACACATCATCCGCTTCCGTTATCCGGAAGAACTCGTCCATCGGGCCATCGAGGAGAAGAACAAGCTGCTGGAGACCATACGCGAAGGGCGATTTCCGTTCGATGGCTGGCTGGAGAGGAAGACAGCGGAGGTGCTGACCAGGTTCACGGAGAATCGTTAGCAGGATATGTGACGATTCTCTGATCATTTCCATTTAAAGGGGGACCCCCTCTTTGAAGCAGAGATTCTACTATCTCGACAACCTGCGAGTCTGCCTGACCTTTCTGGTCGTCATCTTCCATACAGCGAATGCCTACGGAGGGGCAGGATCGTGGATTCTGGAGGATGCGGACAAGAGCGATCTGAACGCTGCCGTCATTCTGTTGACGCTGTTTACCGCCGTATGCCAATCCTTCTTCATGGGACTCTTCTTCTTCATCTCCTCATACTTCTACCCGACATCCTGTGCGAGAAAAGGAGCCCTCCGCTTTCTGTCGGGACGCCTGATCCGCCTCGGCATTCCCATGCTCGTCTATTACTTCCTGATCGGACCGATGACTGTATGGTACGCCCACTTTCAGGAGCAGCAGACGCTTGCCCAGTTCTACGCAGACAAGGTGTGGAGTCATCGTCTCGGCGCTTTCGGTCGCGGCCTGCTTCATCCTGGCCGGCCTGATCCGCAAGCTGCCTTTCGCCACACGGGTGTTATAGTGTAAAGTCTGCCTCATATGAACAACGGACGGATAGTGATCCGTCCGTTTTGCTGTTCAGGAAGCCAGCGAGGCGGATGCATCTGTCTTGGCGTTTCAGGCATATGGGCCATTTTTGCGGGAATGGGCTTTTTCTTCAAGCGACGATGTTGCCCTATTCGCAGGGCAGTGGGGATTGAAGAGCCTTATTCTTTCGGCGAAGATCGCGTACTTGGCAGGATTATTTTCTCTTTATCGGGCCAGTGTGGATTTTTTTGTGAATATCATGGTATTTATTCCATCCCGGGTCTGATAACGCAATAAAAGATACACGGTCAAAAATGAATATTTAATCAAAATCAATCATTTACAGAAATATTCCAGCAGGTTAGGATGTAAGCGCATACAGATGCATGAATCTGCGTGAGAGGAGGGGTGACATGACCTTTGTATGCCATCACTTCACTGGAGCGCGAGCATCATAGATCATACATCTTCAGCGGTGATATGATTGGATGTTTCAAGTATTGCTAGGAGGAGTGAACGGAATGAAGAGAAGGTTCATGAAGCTGGCGTCCAGCCTGCTGTCCATCTCCATGGTGCTCATGCTGTTGCCATCCCATGTGCTGGCCGACGATGAGGAAGAGATCAACCTGGTGCAGGTGGGGAGCACCCTTGATTTCGAGGATGGAGAGCTGGTGGGAACGGTCGCGGGTGCCGCAGATGCAACCGGTCCCGGATCCATCTCGGTTGCCACATACGATGCCAACCGTGTATTGCGAGTGCACCCGCCTTTAAGCGGTGGAAGCAGCTTCTGGTGGACGCTACCGCTTGACAGCGGTGACTATGACATCACAGGCCATGATGTGGTGGAGGTTACCCTGGATTGGTGGGTCGAGATCACACGTCCTAATGCGAATTCCCTGGATGTCAGGTTGAATGACGGGGATACGCGAGTCGTGACGCTGCGCAGCAGGGGAGCCGGGACAAGTGAAAGTGCGCCGGCCTCGGTTTCGTACTATGTCGGGAATGCGGGAGATAGTAACGAGCCCGCAGTGGGAAGCGCGATCAACGCGCTGACCGGACTGCCTCGTCTGACGAAACTGACCGCCACGATCACCGTGGACCTGCTGTATAAGGAAGCGACGATCCATGTCACGGATGGCGACGCGAGGACGCATACCTCGGCCAGGTTGAGCATCAGCTCCAACCAGCTTACCAGCCTCAGCATCGGGGCGAGTCGGGCATCCGGCAACAACTGGGCGCGCTTCAATGATGATCCGAATGTGGAATGGGATGAGGACTCCTATGGGTTGCGGGTTGACAACATCGTGATCAGGGCGGCTGCGACGGACCGTGAACCTCCGGCTATCCTGCCTTCGTCGATCCAGATCACCCCTGCTCGTGCCGATCTGGAAGCGGGGGTCAATGCGATGGCAGGACGGCGTTCAGTCACGTTCGGCGCGAATGTACAACCCCTGAATGCGGATGACCGATCGGTCACCTGGGTCATCGGTGATCCTGACATCGCCTCCATCGAAGTGAACGGTGATGGCACGGTGAAGGTGACCGGGGTTGCCGAAGGCGATACGGTGCTTACGGCGATCGCCAACGCCAGGAACGACGTCACCGCGAGCGTCCCGATCAGCGTGAAGCACATCGGAGCGTTCGATGAACCGACTCCGGATTTCTCCGATCTGCTGGCTGACGGATATACCTTGAAGGCGGGCACCAACTTTGCCAATGGAGGAGTCAACCCGTTGTGGATCTTCACAGGCGGCACTTACCATAGCCATTATCGGGAAGATACTCCTCAGCCCAACTTCTATTTCCGATTCGACGCGTCCGGTTCTGGCAACCGCGGAGGCCAGGGCAATCTGCCGGAACCGATCTTCGGAAGCAAGGTGTTCGTCCACTTCGACTGGAAGGTGCCGGCTGTATCGACCCAGCAGAACACCTTTAACATCAGCTTCCAGGATGGGGCGAATGTCCTGCTCAGCCTGAGAACGGGCACCTATAACGGCAACCGAACCATCGGCGCATTCTCCGGCCCGCTGCCAGGTCCGACGGGTTCCGATCCGTCGTTCTTCTGGAGCAGCGATCGTTATCACGAGTTTGCTTACAATACAGTGGAGATCTGGTACACGGTCGAGATTGAGTTCGACTTCGACCAGATGATCGCGACCGCCTCCATCGTTCCGAGAGATGATGCGACCGCCGTGCCGTCGACCGTTCAGGTTCCTTTTGATGGCGTACAGATCAGCTCGGTGGTGCTCACCGGAGAACGGGCAAGTCAGAACAACATCAATGTGACGGACAACGGGATCGACAACCTGTATTTCTTCGCCAAGCCGCTGTCCGATACGACCATCACGGAAGTGCTGCCGTATGATTTCCTGCCGAAGCGGCCGGCAACAGCGGACGACAACACCTGGCAGAGTTGGACGAAGGTCGTCTACATCGGCGATGTGACTGACGAAGCGGACCTGGGACTGCCTGAGACCATCCAGGTCAGGGTGGCGAGCGGCGACGTGGCAACCGTCGAGGTGGATTGGGAGCTGGCGGAGGTTCCCTGGTCGAAGGAGGTGGCACCGCTTGTCTACGACAGCACGAAGCAAGGCGTCTTCGGGTATGTGGGAACGATCAGGGACAAGCCGGATGAGGCCGTCAATCGCATGAGAGTCAAGCCGAAACTGTATATCGAGAACCGGCACAAGACGCCGCTCACCCATCAGCCGCTCTCGATGGAATGGCTGGACAGAGGGGTTGTCGCCGTACCGGTCAAGGATGGCGAAGGCGTGCTGGTCACCTGGAGGTTGCGAGCGACCGAGTATGGCAAGAACGTGCAGTTCAATGTCTACAGAAACAACTTGCGGATCAATCCCGAACCGGTGACCACGCTCAACTTCATCGATACGCGAGGGCAAGCCGGGGATACGTATATCGTGGAGGCCCTGCCGAGCGGCGAGCGGAGCAAGCCGGCTGTGGCGTGGGCGACCAATTACATCGACATCCCGCTGCAGCGGCCGAAGGATCGCCCGAATCCCGCTCTGGCCTATGGCGCCAATGAAGCCGACGGGAATGCGAATCCGATCAGCTATACCGCCAACGATATCTCTGTTGCCGATGTGAACGGTGACGGTCAATATGAATTTGTGGTCAAATGGTATCCGTCAGAGGCTCAGGACCCTGGACTGTCGAACCGTCATACGGGCGAGACGATCTTCGATGCGTATACGCTCGACGGCAAGCTGCTGTGGAGGATCAACCTGGGCATCAACATCGTATCCAGCGCGCATCACAGTGCGTTCAACTTCTATGATCTCGACCAGGATGGCAAGGCGGAATTCATGGTGAAGACCGCGGATGGCACGAGGGTGTACCTGCCTAAGGAAGACGGCACGATCGACGACTTGACGGATACACCTGCCTGGGTGATCGGTGATCCGAATGCGGTATGGGTTGGCGGTCTGCGCAATCCGGCGAATGACAACCAGATCAACAACACGGCGCTGGGCAGAGTGGCGTCGGGTCCGGAGTACATCACGGTATTCAACGGTGAGACGGGCGAGCCGATCGACACGGTCGATTATTTCGCGCCGTACAATATTAACCCGAACTGGGGCGACAACAACAATAACCGCAGCGACCGTTTCAACGGAGCAGTCGCCTACATGCCCAAGGGCGGAGTTGCTGGCGAGAAGCCCTATCCGACGGTGATCGAGGTTCGCGGCCACTACGGTCCGCACTTCGTCGCCGCATATCAGCTGATCGACGGCAAGATCAAGAAGATCTGGGAGTTCAGACTGGCGGAGTGGAATGCCGGCAACAACCAGGGGAACCACAACCTGCAGGTGGCGGACCTGGATTTCGACGGATATTATGAGGTGGTGCTTGGCGGACTGGCCCTGGATCAGGATGGCAGCGTGCTGTGGAGCACCAACGGCACTCGCGGAACGGTAGTAGCCGGCCATGGCGACGCGCTGCATGTATCGGTGATGGTTCCCGGCAGCGACGAGTTCTATGTGTTCCAGCCGCATGAGTCCGGGCCGCCGAACAACGTCACCCTCGTTCGCGGCTCCAACGGCCAGCCCGTATGGACATATGCGGCGAATATCGGCGATGTCGGTCGCGGCGTTGCGGCCAACGTCACTCCGTTGCCCGGATATGAAGTCTGGGCTTCAGCGACACCGATGTACAACATCGTGACCGGTGAAGTGATCACCACGGATGTCGGCGGCATCGGCATGATGAACAAGGCGCCGGTCAACTTCATCCTGTACTGGGATGGCGATCTGCTGAGCGAGTTCTTCGATGGCCCGGATAACCTGAACGTAACCGATCCGCCTGTCGTGACGAAGTTCGTGTATGATGTGGAGACCAGAGACAGCGAGCTGATCACGCTCCAGACGTTGACCGGTACCTATTCGAACAACGGCACGAAGGCCAATCCGGGACTGATTGCCGATATCTTCGGCGACTGGCGTGAGGAGATCCTCGTTCGCACAGCGGATAATGAAGCGCTGCGCATCTACACGACGGATATTCCGACGGATCATGTGATCTACACGCTCATGCATGACCCGGTCTATCGCCTGTCGGCCAACTCGCAGAATGCGATGTATAACCAGCCGACGCATATCGGCTTCTATCTGGGCGAGGATGTGAAGGATCAGGTTCAGGCGATGCAGCTGCCGGTGGCGAATATTTACTACACCAACAAGCCTGAACAAGGCGGACAGCCCGGCGGAAGCCCGGGTTCGGACAGTCCGGGATCGGGAAGCCCGTCATCTCCGCAAACCCCATCCGACCCGGGTCCGGCCGATGATGAGGATGCCGACGAGCCAACAACCGGGCCTGAGGATGAGCCGTCAGCTGAAGAGAAACCGCAGTTCAAGGACACCATCGTGGCTGACGCGGAGCAATTCAGGTCGACGGTTCAGCAGAAGCTGGATGACAACCCGCCGCTGGAGTTCCCGGATGTGCCGGAGGACCATTGGGCGGCCAGGGCGATCGCCTATGCGACGCAGCTCGGCATCATCAACGGTACGCCTTCCGGTGAGTTCAAAGGCAATGACAAGGTGACCAGGGCGCAATTCGCCGTCATGATCGCACGCGCATTCGGCATCGATGCGACCGGCGTCACGAACAGCTTCTCCGATACGGAGGGACATTGGGCTGCGGCGTACATCAACGCGCTGCACCAGCTGGGCATCGTGAATGGCGTCGGCAATGGCGAGTTCCAGCCCGATCGGGAGATCACCCGCGCCGAGATGGCCGTGATCCTCACTCGCGTGTTGAGCCTCAGCGCAGCGAACGGAGGAGCGACGTTTACGGACATCGCCGGCCATTGGGCGGAGCAGGAGATCAGCCTGCTCGCCCAGACGGGCATCGTAAGCGGTGTCGGCGACGGCAGATACGCGCCGAATGACACGGCTACCCGTCAGGAGTCCGTCATGATGATCATGAGGATGCTGAACACGGTGCTTGATCTGGGTCTCGATTTATAAGCGGCACGATCGAGGCGGCCCACAGGTCCATCGCGGCCTGCGGACCGCCTCTTTCACTTAAAAGGCCGCTGGAGGGAATGGTTCACAGAAGGAGCCGGTCTGTTCCTCTGGACCGCCGCCTTTTTTACACGCATGCCGGGTTCGTTGTCCTCTCGCTTGTTCCCGCGTCGTTCCGCGCCGTCCAGATGTGGCGCGAGCTGAATACGCCCATGTGGATGGAAATCGTCGTGGAGTTGTCGCGTGTCG
>Ga0310828_1001487_pt1 | contig 13417 bp, 17 predicted proteins | sample WT_ome_3_FD_202242 | JGI IMG/M metagenome (GOLD analysis project Ga0310828, IMG submission 202242) | Sorghum-adapted microbial communities enriched on wild type (WT) sorghum from Joint BioEnergy Institute, Emeryville, California, United... ... | reverse complement strand
CGCCACGTCCGACCTGAACGACTTGTACCGCCGCGTCATTAACCGGAACAACCGCTTGAAGCGACTGCTCGATCTTGGCGCTCCGGACATCATCGTGCAAAACGAGAAGCGGATGCTTCAGGAAGCCGTTGATGCGCTGATCGATAACGGCCGCCGCGGGCGTCCCGTTACCGGCCCCGGCAATCGTCCGTTGAAATCTCTCAGTCATATGCTGAAAGGGAAACAGGGCCGATTCCGGCAAAATCTCCTCGGCAAACGGGTGGACTACTCCGGCCGTTCCGTTATTGTGGTCGGGCCGAGCCTCAAAATGTACCAATGCGGACTTCCCAAGGAAATGGCCCTGGAATTGTTCAAGCCTTTTGTCATGAAGGAGCTTGTGAACAAAGGCCTGGCCCATAATATCAAGAGTGCCAAACGCAAGGTGGAGCGGGTCAGTCCTGAAGTATGGGATGTTCTTGAAGAGGTCATCAAGGAGCATCCGGTGCTTTTGAATCGCGCTCCTACGCTGCACAGACTGGGCATTCAGGCATTTGAGCCGATCCTCGTGGAAGGGCGCGCGATCAAGCTGCATCCACTCGTCTGTACAGCATACAATGCCGACTTTGACGGAGACCAGATGGCCGTACACGTCCCGCTGTCTGCCGAAGCGCAAGCGGAAGCGCGGCTTCTGATGCTGGCATCGGGCAATATCCTGAACCCGAAAGACGGCAAACCGGTCGTCACACCGTCCCAGGATATGGTGCTGGGAAGCTTCTATCTGACCATGGATAATCCTGAAGCCAAGGGAACCGGGATGATCGTCCGCAATGTGAACGAAGCCGTTTCGGCGTATCAAAGCGGCAATGCCGCGCTTCACGCCCGGGTGGCGATTCCTGCAAGATCGCTGAAGAAAACCTGTTTTACGGAACGACAACAAAATGCCATGCTGATCACAACGATCGGGAAAATTATATTCAATGAAATTTTTCCGGAGGATTTTCCCTATATCAACGAGCCGAGCAAGGCAAATTTGCTGAACGGTACTCCCGATGAATATTTTATTTACGACAAGGGTTCAAATATACGGGAGCGGATCCTGGACATTCCGTCGAAGACCGCAATCGGCAAGGAGTATCTGGGTTCGATTATTGCCGAATGTTTCCGCCGGTACAAGACAACGGAAACGTCGATTATTCTGGACAAAATCAAGGAACGCGGGTTCACTTATTCCACAAAAGCCGGAATCACGATCGCCGTGGCGGACGTGACCGTACCGAAGGAAAAAGAACAAATCCTCAAAGAATCGGAAGAGAAGGTTCAGGTCGTTACGAACCAATACCGCCGCGGCCTGATTACCGATGAAGAACGCTATGACCGCGTGATTAACATCTGGAGCGAAGCCAAGGACCGGATTACGGATATCCTGATGAAGTCGCTAGACAAGTTTAATTCCATCAACATGATGGTGGAATCGAAGGCACGGGGTAACAAATCGCAGATTACCCAGCTTGGCGGGATGCGCGGCCTGATGGCGAACCCGGCCGGCCGGATCATCGAGCTGCCGATCAAGTCGAACTTCCGGGAAGGTTTGACCGTATTGGAGTACTTCATTTCCACCCATGGCGCACGGAAAGGGTTGGCTGATACTGCACTCCGGACGGCTGACTCCGGGTACCTGACCCGTCGTCTGGTTGATGTTGCGCAGGATGTCATTGTCCGGGAGGAAGACTGTGGTACCGACAAAGGGTTCCTGGTCACCAAAATCCAGGACGGCAAAGAGGTGATTGAAGACCTTTACGACCGGATTGAAGGCCGATACTCCTTTGAAACCGTGCGCCATCCGGAAACCAATGAAATCATTGTTCACCGGAACGAATTGATCGATTCCAATATCGCCGATCAAATTATCGCCGCGGGCATTGACAAGCTGCAGATCCGATCGGTTCTCAGCTGCCGTTCCCGTCACGGTGTCTGCAAGAAGTGCTATGGACGCAACCTGGCGACCGGCCAGCATGTGGAGATCGGCGAAGCGGTCGGCATTATTGCCGCCCAATCCATCGGCGAACCGGGAACGCAGCTGACGATGCGTACTTTCCATACAGGCGGAGTTGCCGGAGACGATATCACCCAGGGTTTGCCGCGGATTCAGGAACTGTTCGAAGCGCGCAATCCGAAAGGGCAGGCGATTATATCTGAAATCGACGGCGTCGTCAAGGACATCCGGGAAGCGAAGGACCGCAGGGAAATTGAGGTCCAGGGCGAAGCCGAATCCCGCGTTTATGCCGTCACTTACGGTTCGCGGATCAAAGTGTCGGTAGGTCAGGTGATCGAAGCCGGAGACGAATTGACCGAAGGATCGATCGATCCCAAGGAAATGCTGCGGATCAAAGGAATCCGGGGCGTGCAGAATTACATTCTGCAGGAGGTCCAGCGGGTTTACCGGAACCAGGGCGTGGAAATCAACGACAAGCACGTGGAAGTCATGATTCGGCAAATGCTGAGAAAGATCCGCATTGTCGATGCCGGCAACACATCGCTTTTGCCCGGGTCGTACGTTGATATTCACGAGTACGAAGAAGCGAACAAAGAAGCCCTGTTTTCCGACGGCGAACCGGCAGTCGCCAAACCGGTATTGCTTGGTATTACCAAAGCATCGCTTGAAACGGATTCTTTCCTCTCGGCTGCTTCGTTCCAGGAAACGACGCGCGTACTCACCGATGCGGCCATCAAGGGAAAAGTCGATCAGCTGCTCGGGTTGAAGGAGAATGTCATTATCGGGAAACTGATCCCTGCGGGCACCGGGATGACCCGTTACCGCCATATCCGGGTGATCGATCCGAATGCGGAAGAGACGGCTCCCGAAGATCCTGCCAGAGAAACGGTGGCAGTGGAATAGATGCTTGCGGGATTGCCTTGACACCGGAAACCCGGGATGCTAATATATCAAAGTGTGCCGAAAAGAGTATACCAGTCCTGTGCTTTGGAGGATGAGATTCATGTCTTATGATAAAGTCAAACAGGCAGCGAAGCTTAGTATTGGCACAAAACAAGCAACAAAGATGATCGAGCAGGGCAAAGCTGCGGAAGTATTTGTTGCCAGCGATGCAGATCCGCGAATCACTACAAAAGTCATCAACCTCTGCAAAAAGATGGGCGTGCAAGTAACATACGTTGATTCAATGAAGCACCTTGGAAAAGCGTGCGGGATTGAAGTCGGTGCGGCTATCGCAGCAGTAGTGAACGAATGAGTACAACGTTTTTGCCGGGGCCTGTGAAGTCGGGCCCAGGCAAAAACTTTTCCTTTGTACATTTATGACTCGCCTGGATCTGTGGGCTTGAAAATCACGTTTCTATGGACCATGGGAAGGAGGTGGCGAAATGCCAACAATTAATCAGCTGGTGCGCAAAGGCCGGGAGGCCAAAGTGGTAAAATCCAAATCTCCGGCGTTGCAAAGAGGGTTTAACGCTCTGAAAAGAGAGGAAACCGATCTAAGCTCTCCGCAAAAACGCGGGGTTTGCACTCGTGTAGGCACGATGACTCCGAAAAAACCGAACTCGGCTCTTCGGAAGTATGCCCGGGTACGCTTGACGAACCGTGTTGAGGTCACTGCCTATATTCCGGGGATTGGCCACAATCTGCAGGAACACAGCGTTGTTCTGGTTCGCGGAGGCCGGGTAAAGGACTTGCCCGGTGTACGTTATCACATTGTACGCGGCGCTTTGGATACGGCCGGCGTGAACAACCGTCAGCAGGGCCGATCCAAGTACGGAACCAAACGTCCGAAAGCTAAGAAATAGTAGGGGAACAGGAATGATTTTCCGAAGAAAGGGGGATAACTACTATGCCACGTAAAGGTCCGGTGCCGCGCAGAGACGTACTGCCCGATCCGATTTACAACAGCAAGCTGGTAACGCGTTTGATCAACCGTATCATGATCGACGGGAAAAAAGGCATTGCCCAAACGATTCTTTACAATGCCTTCAAGATGATCCAGGAACGTACAGGCAAAGACCCGATGGAAGTATTCGAACAAGCATTGAAGAACATCATGCCTGTATTGGAAGTGAAAGCCCGCCGTGTGGGCGGATCCAACTATCAGGTACCCGTGGAAGTAAAGCCCGACCGCAGAACTTCCCTCGGTCTCCGCTGGTTGGTGAACTATTCCCGCCTGCGCGGTGAGAAAACGATGGAAGAGAGACTGGCGGCCGAAATCATTGACGCCAGCAATAATACCGGCGCATCCGTGAAAAAGCGCGAAGATACACACAAGATGGCCGAGGCAAACAAAGCATTTGCCCACTATCGCTGGTAATCTACAACAACTTGGCTGGAAGAGAAAGGAGACTGTTGGATGGCAAGAGAGTTCTCCTTACAAAATACGCGCAATATCGGGATCATGGCGCATATTGACGCCGGTAAGACGACAACCACCGAACGGATATTGTTCTATACGGGACGTACGCATAAAATTGGCGAGGTTCATGAAGGAGCCGCCACCATGGACTGGATGGAACAAGAGCAGGAGCGCGGAATCACCATCACTTCCGCCGCTACTACCGCTCAGTGGAAAGGTCACCGCATCAATATCATTGATACCCCGGGACACGTGGACTTTACCGTTGAAGTCGAACGTTCCCTGCGTGTGCTGGATGGAGCGGTTGGGGTGTTCAGCGCCAAAGAAGGCGTTGAACCGCAATCGGAAACCGTATGGAGACAAGCCGATCGCTATGGTGTCCCGCGGATTGCCTACGTCAATAAGATGGACATCATCGGCGCTGACTTTTTGGGTGTGGTTGACTCGATGAGAGATCGGCTGCATGCCAACGCGGTAGCAATTCAGCTGCCGATTGGAGCCGAGAATGATTTTGTCGGGATTATCGATCTCATTGAAGAAGTCGCTTATATCTATAAAGACGACCTTGGGAAAGAAATCGAGCGAACCGAAATTCCGGCAGAATACAAGGATAAGGTAGCTGAACTTCGCAATGAACTGGTCGAGAAGGTTGCCGAGTTGGACGAGGATCTGATGATGAAGTACCTGGAAGGCGAGGAAATCACCGTTCCGGAACTGAAGGCCGGTTTGCGCAAAGGAACTTGCGAAGTGAAGATCTTCCCGGTAATTTGCGGTTCTTCTTACCGGAACAAAGGCGTTCAGCTCATGCTTGATGCCGTAGTGGACTATCTGCCCGCTCCTACGGATGTTCCCGATATCCGGGGGGTTCTGGAAGACGGAACGGAAGTCACTCGCAAATCTTCGGATGACCAACCATTTGCCGCTTTGGCCTTCAAAATCATGACGGACCCGTTCGTCGGCAAATTGACTTTCTTCCGGGTTTACTCCGGCGTATTGAATTCCGGATCATATGTGCTGAATGCAACCAAAGGCAAACGTGAAAGAATCGGACGGATTTTGCAGATGCACGCCAACAGCCGTCAAGAAATCTCCGTTGTTTATGCGGGAGACATTGCTGCTGCCGTTGGATTGAAGGATACCGTTACAGGTGATACGCTATGCGATGAGAAGAACCCGGTTATTCTCGAATCGATGCAGTTCCCGGAACCGGTTATCTCCGTCGCGATCGAACCGAAGACCAAAGCCGACCAGGACAAATTGGGCGTTGCCTTGTCCAAGCTTGCTGAAGAAGACCCGACATTCCGTGCCCGTACGGATGAAGAGACAGGCCAGACGATCATCGAAGGGATGGGAGAACTTCATCTGGAGATTATCGTTGATCGTCTGTTTCGGGAGTTCAAGGTCGAGACCAATGTCGGTAAACCCCAGGTTGCTTATCGCGAGACGTTCCGCGCACCCGCCCGGGTCGAGGGCAAATTCGTTCGTCAATCCGGTGGACGGGGGCAATACGGTCACGTGTGGATCGAGTTTGAGCCGCTGGAAGCAGGAACCGGCTTCCAGTTCGAGAACAAGATCGTCGGCGGCGTAGTGCCGAAAGAATATATTCCGGCCGTTCAATCGGGTATCGAGGAAGCGATGAAGAACGGTGTACTGGCTGGATATCCGCTTGTTGACATTAAAGCCACGATTGTTGACGGTTCATACCACGACGTCGACTCCAGTGAAATGGCGTTCAAAATTGCCGGTTCGATGGCCTTGAAGGCTGCGAAGGACAAATGTCAACCGGTGCTTCTTGAACCAATTATGAAAGTGGAAGTAACCGTACCGGAAGAAAACATGGGTGACGTTATGGGAATGCTGAACTCCCGCCGCGGACGCATTGAAGGTATGGATTCACGTGCAGGAGCACAAGTGATCCGGGCGAAAGTACCGCTTGCCGAAATGTTCGGATATTCGACCGTTCTGCGTTCAGGAACGCAGGGGCGTGGAGTATTCTCCATGGAACTGTCCCACTATGAAGAAGTGCCCAAGTCCATTGCCGAAGAGATCATTGCAAAGAACAAGGGCGCTTAACATACTACTTCATTATCATAAGGAGGCAAGATTAATATGGCAAAAGCCAAGTACGAACGTACAAAACCGCACGTAAATATCGGTACCATCGGTCACGTTGACCACGGCAAAACGACCCTGACTGCCGCCATTACCACCGTTCTTTCCAAAAAATATGGCGGCGCAGCCGTAGCTTTCGACCAAATCGACAAAGCTCCGGAAGAGCGCGAGCGCGGAATCACCATCTCCACGGCTCACGTTGAATATGAAACTGACAAGCGTCACTATGCCCATGTTGATTGCCCGGGACACGCCGACTATGTTAAAAACATGATCACCGGCGCTGCTCAAATGGACGGAGCCATCCTGGTTGTATCGGCTGCTGACGGCCCGATGCCGCAAACCCGTGAACATATTCTTCTGTCCCGTCAAGTAGGCGTTCCTTACATCGTTGTATTCCTGAACAAATGCGACATGGTGGAAGACGAAGAGCTTCTGGAACTGGTTGAAATGGAAGTTCGCGACCTGCTGAACGAGTATGAATTCCCGGGTGATGACACTCCGATCGTACGCGGATCCGCTCGTGAAGCACTGCAAAATCCGGAAGGCGAATGGGCACAAAAAATTATCGAGCTGTTCCAGCAAATCGACGAGTACATTCCGACTCCGGAACGCGATACGGAAAAACCGTTCCTTATGCCGGTCGAGGATGTATTCTCCATCACGGGCCGCGGTACCGTTGCTACAGGTCGCGTAGAGCGCGGTACGGTTAAAGTCGGCGATGAGGTTGAAATCATTGGTCTGGCTGAAGAAACCAAGAAATCGGTTGTTACCGGTGTGGAAATGTTCCGCAAATTGCTGGATTCCGCTCAAGCCGGCGATAACATTGGTGCCCTGCTTCGCGGTATCGACCGCAAGGAAATCGAGCGCGGACAAGTTCTGGCCAAGCCCGGATCGGTTAAGCCGCACACCAACTTTACCGCCCAAGTTTACGTCCTGACCAAAGAAGAAGGTGGCCGTCACAAGCCGTTCTTCAGCGGATACCGTCCGCAGTTCTATTTCCGGACGACTGACGTTACGGGAATTATCACCCTGCCGGAAGGCACGGAAATGGTTATGCCCGGCGACAACATCACGGTTACGGTTGAACTGATCGCCCCGATCGCCATCGAGGAAGGAACTCGTTTCGCTATTCGTGAAGGCGGCCGTACGGTAGGAGCCGGTGCGGTGGCATCCATCACGAAGTAAGAACGGTTTGTTTTCAGACAGGTTGCTCCTCAGCAGAAATGATCTGACTGGGGGCAACCTTTTTTTAGGTGTCTTTGAAAGGTTTTTCTTGCTTTTTCATGTTGTTTTTAATATAATGTTGTCTGTTGGTCTGTGACGTTGCGATGATGTGAGAGGTTGCTGACACACCCGGCCCCTTTGCCATGGGAGGGCGTGCAGGAGATTTTCACGGAGTATGTCCGATACTAAATTGGGCGATAGAAGGAGGGACTTATATGGCAAAGCAAAAAATCAGAATTCGTTTGAAGGCGTATGATCACAGGGTTCTCGACCAGTCCGCCGAGAAAATTGTAGAAACCGCCAAGCGCTCCGGAGCCGGTGTTTCCGGACCGATTCCGCTTCCGACTGAAAAGCAGATTATTACGATCCTGCGTGCGGTGCACAAGTACAAAGATTCTCGCGAACAGTTCGAAATGCGTACACACAAGCGTTTGATTGACATAGTCAATCCGACGCCGCAAACGGTCGACGCTTTGATGAGACTGGACTTGCCGTCGGGTGTAGATATCGAAATTAAACTGTAAAACGCGCGGATCTTCGGAGTCGCGGTTTTACTTGAGAAATGAATGGAAAAGAAAAGAGGTGTCAACATGATCAAAGGTATCTTAGGTAAAAAATTGGGGATGACTCAAGTTTTTACACCGGAAGGCTTGGTAGTGCCGGTTACGGTCATTCAGGCAGGCCCTTGCGTGGTGCTGCAAAAGAAAGACCAGGAGAATGACGGTTACGAAGCCATCCAAGTCGGCTTTGATGACAAGAAGGAAAAGAACGCTAATAAACCCGAGTTGGGCCACGCCAAAAAAGCGGGTACAACGCCTAAGCGCTACGTAAAGGAAATTCGCGGTGTGGATTTGGCGGGATATGAAGTTGGCCAGGAATTGAAGGCCGATCTGTTTGCCGAAGGCGAATTCGTTGACGTGACGGGCACTTCGAAGGGGAAAGGTTTTCAAGGTGTAATCAAAAGACACGGACAATCGAGAGGTCCAATGGCACATGGTTCGCGTTACCACCGCGGTCCCGGTTCCATGGGTTCGATCCAGGCCAACCGTGTCCCGAAGGGAAAAAACTTGCCGGGGCATATGGGAACGGAAACGGTAACGATTCAAAAGCTGCAAGTGGTGAAGGTGGATTCGGAACGCAATTTGCTTCTTGTCAAAGGTTCCATTCCCGGTCCCCGCAACAGCTATGTAAGCATCAAATCTTCGATTAAACAATAAGAAAGTCAGGAAAGGAGGATCACTCATGCCTAAAGTAGCTTTATATAATGTCAGTGGAGCGCAGGTCGGGGAAGTTGAATTGTCCGATGCCGTATTTGGCATTGAACCGAATCCCTATGTACTTCATGACGCCGTTGTTATGCAGCAGGCTTCGCTTCGCCAAGGTACCCATAAGGTGAAGGGGCGTTCCGAAGTCAGCGGAGGCGGTCGCAAGCCGTGGAAACAAAAGGGGACAGGTCGTGCCCGTCAGGGCAGCATTCGCGCACCCCAGTGGAAAGGTGGCGGGGTGGTATTCGGGCCGACGCCGAGAAGCTACGCCTACAAGCTTCCGAAGAAGGTTCGCCGTTTGGCTGTGAAATCGGCTCTTTCCTCGAAAGTGAACGATAATGAAATCATTGTGCTGGATCAGCTTGTAATGAGCCAGCCGAAAACCAAAGAATTTGCCGCCATTTTGAAAAACCTTAACGTGAATCGTAAGGCGCTGATTGTTTCCTCCAGCTTGGACGAGAATATCGCGCTTTCCGCAAGGAATATCCCGGGCGTGAAGTTCGTTGCGGCTGAGGGGATTAACGTTTTGGACATCCTGGGCCATGACAAGCTGATTATTACCAAAGAGGCGGTTGAAAAAGTAGAGGAGGTGCTTGCGTAATGAAAAATCCTCGCGATATTATCAAGCGCCCCATAATCACGGAACGCACGAGCGATATGATGGCCAATAAGAAATATGTCTTTGAAGTCGACATTCGTGCAAATAAAACCGAAATCAAGCAGGCGGTTGAGCAAATTTTCAAAGTGAAAGTCGTGGGCGTCAATACTTTGAGAATGCCGGCTAAGCCGAAGCGCTACGGCAGATATTCCGGATATACTTCCGAATGGAAAAAAGCCATTGTGTCCTTGAGCGCGGACAGCAATGAGCTGGAATTTTTCGAGACGGTATAAATTGACACGGTAAGGAGGGAATCGACGTGCCTATCAAAAAATACAAACCCACATCTCCGGCAAGACGCCAAATGTCGGTCTCGACGTTTGAAGAGATTACGGCTACGAAACCGGAGAAGTCGTTGCTCGCGCCGCTTAGCAAGAAGGCGGGCCGAAACAATCAGGGGAAAATTACAACTCGTCATCAAGGCGGCGGACACAAGCGCAAATATCGGATTATCGACTTCAGACGCAATAAGGATGGAGTGCCCGGTAAAGTGGCCACGATTGAATATGATCCCAACCGTTCGGCGAATATCGCATTGATCCATTACGCGGATGGCGAAAAGCGTTACATCATTGCTCCCAAAGGTTTGAAGGTTGGCGACCAGATCGTATCGGGGGCCGATGTCGATATTAAAACCGGTAACGCGCTGCCGATGGAAAACATTCCGGTTGGTACGCTTATCCACAATATTGAATTGAAACCCGGCAAAGGCGGTCAATTGGTGCGCGCAGCCGGTACGGAAGCCCAGCTTCTGGGTAAGGAAGGGAATTACGTAACCGTTCGTCTCTCTTCCGGCGAGGTGCGCAAGATCCTGAAGGTATGCCGTGCAACAATAGGTTCCGTAGGCAACGAGGATCACGAACTGATCAACATCGGGAAAGCCGGACGTACGCGTTGGCTTGGCAAGAGGCCGGAAGTCCGCGGGGTTGTTATGAACCCGAACGATCACCCGCATGGCGGCGGTGAAGGACGTGCTCCGATCGGTCGCAAATCGCCGATGTCTCCATGGGGCAAGCCTACGCTTGGCTACAAAACGAGGAAAAAAGGCAAAGCTTCGGACAAATATATTGTACGTCAACGTACAAAGTGATTTTTACATTATAACTTTGATCGAAGGGAGGAACTCCAATGGGCCGCAGTCTGAAGAAAGGACCATTCGTTGATGGGTACTTGCTGAAGAAGGTAGAAGAGATCGGAAATTCCAATAAGAAAGTGGTTATCAAGACCTGGTCCCGCCGTTCGACCATTTTCCCGCAATTTGTAGGCCATACTTTTGCGGTTTACGACGGAAGAAAACATGTGCCGGTATATGTAACGGAGGATATGGTTGGCCATAAGCTTGGCGAATTTGCGCCGACTCGCACCTACAAAGGGCACACGGACGATGACAAAAAGACCGGAAGAAAGTAACCGGATGGAAATTTGATGATCGAGAGGAGGTAGTACCATGCAAGCCAAAGCTATCGCAAGATATATCCGGATTGCTCCTCGCAAAGTTCAGCTGGTCGTTGATTTGATCCGCGGAAAGCAAGTAGGGGAAGCGATCGCGATTCTGCGGCATACCCCGAAGGCGGCTTCTCCGGTATTGGAAAAATTACTGAACTCGGCAATTGCCAATGCAGAACACAATCATTCGCTGGATCCCAACAAGCTTGTGATCAGTGAAGCCTATGTCAACCAAGGACCGACTATGAAACGTTTCCGCCCGCGGGCCATGGGACGTGCAAGCCGGATTAACAAACGTACCAGCCACATTACTTTAGTGGTATCCGAGAAATAAGGAGGGATAACGAGTGGGTCAAAAAGTAAGCCCTGTTGGTCTAAGAATCGGAATTATCCGGGATTGGGAGTCCAAGTGGTATGCGGACAAAGATTTCGGCGATCTTCTGATGGAAGACGTTAAAATTCGCGAATACCTGAAAGGAAAACTGAAGGATTCTGCAGTTTCTCATATAGATATTGAACGGGCGGCAAACCGCGTCAATGTGACGATTCATACGGCAAAGCCGGGTATGGTTATCGGAAGGGGCGGTTCGGAAGTCGAAGCGATCCGCGCTTATCTGGCCAATATGTCCGGAAAGAAAGTTCATATCAACATTGCGGAAGTAAAAAATCCGGAATTAGATGCCATCCTTGTTGCCGAAAGCATTGCCCAGCAACTGGAACGCCGGATTTCGTTCCGCCGCGCAATGAAGCAGGCAATCCAAAGAACCATGCGTGCCGGTGCCAAAGGGATTAAAACTTCGGTCAGCGGACGCCTTGGCGGTGCGGAAATCGCCCGGACCGAAGGGTACAGCGAAGGTACGGTACCTCTTCATACGCTTCGTGCGGATATTGATTATGGTACTGCCGAAGCCCATACGACTTATGGACGCATCGGCGTTAAGGTCTGGATCTATCGTGGGGAGGTTCTTCCGGCTGCGAAGAAAAAGGTTGAACAGGAAGGAGGAAACTGAACATGTTGATGCCCAAGCGCGTGAAGCACCGTAAAGAACATCGCGGTAAAATGAAAGGCCGTGCAAAAGGCGGCACGGAAGTGATGTTTGGTGAATACGGTTTGCAGGCTTTGGAACCTTCCTGGGTTACCAACCGGCAAATTGAGGCTGCCCGTATTGCCATGACCCGTTACATCAAACGGGGCGGTAAAGTTTGGATTAAAATTTTCCCATCAAAGCCCATCACTCAAAAGCCTCTTGAGGTCCGGATGGGTAGCGGTAAAGGTAATGTGGAGAAATGGGTTGCAGTCGTAAAGCCGGGCAAAATTCTGTTCGAATTGGCAGGTGTCAGCGAAGAGGTCGCCCGTGAAGCAATGCGCCTTGCTTCTCACAAACTCCCGATCAAAACGAAGTTTGTAAAACGTGAAGAATTGGGTGGTGAAGCAAATGAAAGCTAGTGAATTTCGCAACCTGACCACTGCAGAAATCGAGCAAAAAATAGCCAGCTACAAGGAAGAACTCTTCAACCTGCGTTTTCAACTGGCTACCGGCCAGCTTGACAACCCGGTTCAAATTAGCAAGGTTCGCAAAGATATTGCACGGGCCAAGACAGTTTTGCGTGAAAGAGAACTTGGAATTAGCAGCTGATCGGTCGTATTATTGCAATCTGCAGGAGCAGAGAGGAGGATTGTTCAATGGCTGAACGCAATGAGCGTAAAGAGCAAATCGGCAAAGTCGTTAGCGACAAAATGGACAAAACGATAGTTGTCGCCGTAGAAACCTACAAGAAACATAGCCTGTATCACAAACGAATCAAGTACACCAAAAAATTCAAGGCTCACGATGAGAACAATGAAGCCAAGATCGGCGATACGGTCCGGATTATGGAGACCCGTCCGTTGTCCAAAGACAAACGGTGGAGACTGGTAGAGGTTGTCGAGAAAGCCGTTATTGTATAAAGAAACAATCTGATTTCCGAAGGGAGGGAATTTGAACATGATTCAACCGTTATCTCGTTTAAACGTAGCCGATAATTCCGGTGCCAAGCAGTTAATGTGCATACGCGTATTGGGAGGTACAGGTCGGCGTGTAGCGAATATTGGCGATTTAATTATTTGTTCCGTCAAAGAAGCAACACCAGGTGGCGTTGTCAAAAAAGGTGATGTAGTCAAAGCGGTTGTCGTTCGTACAAAGCGCGGTGCACGGCGTAAAGACGGATCTTACATCTCTTTTGACGAAAATGCAGCCGTGATTGTAAAAGACGACAAGAGTCCCCGCGGTACTCGTATTTTCGGACCGGTTGCCCGCGAACTGCGTGATAAAGACTTCATGAAGATCGTTTCTCTGGCACCTGAGGTCATTTAATCCGGCTAATGCCGATCGATG
>Ga0310828_1001482_pt1 | contig 13444 bp, 9 predicted proteins | sample WT_ome_3_FD_202242 | JGI IMG/M metagenome (GOLD analysis project Ga0310828, IMG submission 202242) | Sorghum-adapted microbial communities enriched on wild type (WT) sorghum from Joint BioEnergy Institute, Emeryville, California, United... ... | reverse complement strand
CGGGCCGATCCGCCCCGGCTACTGCCAGGCCGACCAAATCCACCAACTCCGCCAAGCCCACCGCCGGCCCTACCGCGCGCGCCACCGACCGGACGCGCCCGGTTAATGGCGGCCAGGGCGGCACCAACCCTTCCCCGCCCGCCACGAAGAAACCGGGCGGAACCGGCGGCACCACCGCACCACCCTCAGGGAAGAAGGCCTGCCCAAGAGGCCAGGTCTGCATCTGGGATGGCGTCGACTTCACCGGCCGGCGGTACTGGTACAGCTACAACCAGGAGGACTGGAACTGGCACGACGGCCAATGGAGCGCACCGGCCAACCAGGACCGCTCCTGGTTCAACAACACCGCTGGTCCACTGGTGATGCAGATCTACGAGTTCGGCGGGGAGAACCGCGGCGCGTTGCGGGTGCCGACCATTTGTATCCGGCCGGGATCGTCCTACACCAGCGCCACGTACCCGGCCGGCCGCGCATCGGGCCACCTCTTCCAGCAGCAATGCCACCCGGACAGCATCGTTGTCGTGTAGCGCGAAGGAGATGGGATGGCTCAGGACGTCGACTACGACTTCAGCGCGGCCGCGTCGCTCGGCCGGGCGCTGATTCAGCTGCACGACAAGCTGGACGCCTTCCGGGACAACGCACGCCAGTCGCTGCACAGCAAGCTGCTCAACGACTGCTGGCAGGGCGCCGCGCGTACCCGCTTCGAGCGCGACTTCGTACGGCAACAGAAGGCTCTCGGTTATCTCGCGGACCGAGCGCGCCGGCTGCACGGGCTGGTCAGCGACGCGACCGACGACGCCCACCGGGCCCAGCGACCGCAGACCACGTCGTAGCCCACCAGGCCCGGCGACCGTACACCTCGTCGTAGAAGGAATCATGGGAAAGGCATCGGCAGTTCCAGATCACCTGACCAGCTATTCGGACCAGACCACGCGGGCGAACTCCGAACTGCAAACCTGGGTTCGCAAGGTACTCGTTCCGGCGATCGAGGCGTACCGCGTCGGGGCGCGCGACTTCGGCAACGACATCCCCGGCCTGACCGACTCCGGGACCACAGTCGGATACTCCACCATCGCCGAAGACGTACTGGTGAACCTCAACGCCATCCTGGAGACAGATGGGATGGTGAGAAGGATCGGCGACGCCTTCGCCCGGGCCGACCGGGGCGGCAAGGTGACCACCACGACCACGGCCGCGGAGCGGGCCAGGCAGCTGCTGGTCAGCACCACCGACGAGGAGCTCGACCAGCGACTCGCTGAGCTTTCCAAAGAACTCGACCCGCGGCAGGTGGAGCGGTCGAAGGAGCAGGGCCGGCAGCTGGCCGACTACGTCAAAAAGCATGGCGTCGACCAGCACGTGTACGACGAGCTGGCGAAGCACAAGGATGACGGGTACTTCACCGGAAGCTTCCTCAACAGCCTCGATGAGATTAACCTCACCAAGATCCTGAACGACTCCGCGCACGCGCCGAACTGGCGCGTCGTGATCGATGCCATCTCGTCGGCCTTCGCCGTCAAGTCGGTCGACGCCAACACCACCGACGTACTGGTCCGCAACATCCTGCGCGGCAACCCGAAGCTGGCGCAGGATCTGTTCCCGGCGCTGAAGAAGAACCCGGCGGCAGCGAACGGGTTCGCGCACTCCTTGAGTGACGAGCAGTTGAGGCTGCTGTGCACGCCCGCGTCCTACACGTCTCACCGTACCGCCCGCGACTTGTCGTGGCCGCAGCGGCAGATGGTGGCGAACTTCATCGAGGTGCTGGCTCTCGCGGTCCGGGCCGAGCAGGATCCGGTGTGGGCGGAAACCCTGGGCGCCCAGGTCATCGGCTATGTCACCGACGGCGGGGTCTGGACGGCGACCGACGAGATCGTCAAGTCGGTGCTGCTCCTGTTCGCCGCCATTGTGAACACGGCGCCACCACCACTGCCAGGTGCCGACAGTACGCTCTGGGCACGGCGTTTCGGTGCCTACTACGGGGCCCAGGCGGCACGGATCAGGCAATGGCTGACCGAGGCCAACAAGGCGACCGAGACCGAACTCGCCATCTGGTTCGCGGTGCTGACCGCGAACCCCGAAATCGCCATCATGGACACTGCGGCCCGCAAAATCGTGCTGGAGCTGATGAAGTTCGGGCTCGGCGAGGTGGTGAAGTTGATCGCCATGCACGGCTCGGACGAAAAGCTCGACGACACCATGACACAGATGCGAGCCGCCGCCTACCTTGTCGCCTTCACCAGGCTCCTGGAGAGCGGCAAGGTCATTCAGACGGTGGAGTACCGGGATGCCAACGGAAATGAGCTGGAGCCACCGAGGCAACTTGAGCCGCCGAGAGTCCTCCGGCTGCCGACGAGCGAGCCGGAGAGAAGCAAGTTCCTCATCCAGCACTGCAAAGACGCGCTGTCCCATCCGTACGACCCCGGCTATTACGTCGGCGATCCCCGGCCCGGGGGCGGCGAGCCCACCGAGCTGAACCAGATATTCGAGGCGATCGACGGGCGGCTCGACCCGATGGACCCGGAGAAGCTCGACTAGCATTCGCCTTTACCAGGCCAGGCTTCCGGCCACCCCCGCTACTCGTCCACTATGGATGATGTGCCACCTGTACGCCGGTCACCTGGCCGTCGAAGGCCAGGAACCCCCGACCAGCGACGGGTAGCGGCCGCTGCGTGCGGGGCAGCTCGACGCTGAGCAGATCGCCGTCGAGGTCGATGTCGGGTACCAGGAGGATGCCGCTGCGGCTGGCCCGTACCGCCTGGGTCCAGTGCCCGAAGCTGCGGCGCAGGGTGTCGGCTCTACCGGCGACGAAGAGATGCACGCCCGGCCGGTGAGCGTTCACCAGGCTCGCGATGCTGCCCATGTCGTCGTCGAACGTGTCGGCGTCGTCGATCAGCAAGACGAAGCCGTCCGGCTCGGCCGCCACGACGGCACCGAGGTCGGCGTACGACTCGACAAGTCGATCAAGCTCGGCGCAGTCGCGCAACCGCGAGCGGCGGGGAGCGAACCCGATCAGCCGCGGTGGTACCGGAGACGTCTTCAGCGATGCGGCGATCGTGCACAGCGTGGTACTGCGGCCGGATCGCGGCGGTCCGGCGATCAGGGCGTGCTCGTGCTCGTACAGCGGGAGGCCGATGGGCTCCAGGTCGTCGGCGCTGAGGCCGACGGGGACCAGCCAGGGCTCCTCGGCCGTCCGGGCCGCGGCGCGCAGATCGCGCAGCGAGAACTCGGTGGGCAGCAGCCCGATCGGCCGGGCCGACCGGCGAGCGCCCGGCCAGCGGCCGGCGACCGCCGCGGTTGCCGCGGCCAGGTCGCCCCCCGGCCAACCGATCTGGAGGACCTGACCGCCGGGTGTGACGGCCCGCCCCGGTACGAACCTCGGCACGGCACTGGAGTGCAGTTCGAAGTAGCTGTACTCACCGGAGTCGGCGAGCCTGAGCAACAGCTTCTGCTGGGTGACCGCGGCCCACTGGCTGGGGACCGATCCGGCACGGTCGGCGGCGGCCACGATGTGGATGTCGACGACCGGGCCGTCCGCGTAGACCCGGTCAAGGTCGTCCATGAGCCGCATCCCGGCGACGTCGTCGTGGTCCGCGCGCAGCGCGGCGACGTTGTCGATGAGCGTGACCCAGGTGGGCCAGGTACGCCGGCCGGCGGCGGCCTTGCGGCGGTCGAGTTCGCGCCGGAGCAACCCGATGAGCCGGGTCTGGCGTTCGCGTTCCACCGATCCGATGTGGGCGCCGACGTGCGGCAGCGCCTGCAACGGCGCCAGCTCGCCAGCGCCGATGTCCAGTACGTAGAGGTGCAGGTCGTCGGGCGAGTGGTGGCGGCACAGGCTAAGCGCGAGCCAGGCGAGCGCGGTGGTGGTGCCGGAGCCGACGGCGCCGTACAGCAGAAGGTTGCCGGCGCGCGGGTCCCAGCCGACGGGGTACCGGGTCTGGTGGTCGGGGTCGTCGGCGAGCGCCAGCGGCGGCAGGCCGCGGGTGTCCGAGCACAGCCCGCGCTGGGCGGCCTCGCCGAGCTGGTCGGCCGGCACCATCTCGGGCAGCGGGTCCGGCCACGGTGGACGGAGTGGCGGCGCGCCCAACTCGGTGTACGCCTTCTGCGCCGCGGCGACCAGAATTTCCAGGTCGGTCAGGCCCTCGGGCCCGGCAGCAACCCGCTGGCCGCCCGGCGTGCCAGGCTGGAAGCTGCCCGGTGTGCCGGGCTGGACGCTGCCGGGTATCACGGGCTGGAACAGGAACGGCGCCACGGTCACCGGTTCGGCGACGCCGCCGGCGCTGACCCCGGTCGACAGCGCGGTCTGCACTGGCAGCGCCTCCTGGGCGCTGACCCGGTAGTACGCCCGGCCCCACTGGCGGCCGCCGATGGTGGCGGCGATCGGATTGTCGATGATGTCCTGGGAGTCGGAGGCGCTCTCCACCCGCAGCGCGATCCGCAGCTTGACGTTGTTCTTGACCGAGTCGTTGACAACCCCGGCGGGGCGCTGGGTGGCCAGGATCATGTGCACGCCCAGCGCCCGGCCCAGCCGGCCGATCCGGTCCACCGTCTCGCTGGAGCCGGGCAGCTTCTTGACCATCTCGGCGAACTCGTCGATGACCACGACCAAGCGGGGCAACGGCTCCAGCTCCGGCCGCTCGGTGTCGCGAAGCCGTTGGTAGTCGCGGATGTGGGAGAGGCCGACCGAGTGCAGCAACCGCTCCCGGTACCGCAGCTCGGCCTCCAGGCAGCGCAAGGTACGGGCACCGAGCTGGGGGTCGTTCTCCAGGCTGGAGACCATCCCAAGCGCGTGCGGCAGCGGCGCGCACGGACCGAGCCCGGCCTCGCCCTTGTAGTCGATGAGGGCGAACGTCAGGTGCTGCGGGTCGTTGCCCATGGCCAGGCTCGCCACCAGGGTGCGCAGCAGCTCGCTCTTGCCGGATCCCGTCGTCCCCGCGATGAGCCCGTGCGGGCCGTCGTCGTCGAGGTCGATGGCGAACACGTCGCGTTCGGTGACGCCGATCTCGCCACGGGCCCGCAGGCTCGCCGCGCCGGCCCGCCAGCGGTCCAGCACGGCCCGGCTCGACGTATCGGGCATACCCAGCAACGGAAGCAGGGTGACCCGGTCCGGCAGGCCGGCTCCCTGCGTGCGCAACTCGGGGTCCTCGAAGCGGGCCAACGCTCGGGCCGCCCGCCGGGCCGCCGGCTCGCTCATGCCGGTGGCGACCATCCCGGACACCATCTCATCGGTGGTCAGCCGGTGAAGCTGCGCAGATCCGTCCGCTGCCACGTGCATCGTCATGGTGCACGCCGCGGGCAGCCGATCGGTGAGGACGATGCCGGCGGCCGGGAAGCCACCGCGGCCGGTCAGCAGCTCCCGCAGCGGGCAGGGCCGGCCCTCCAGCAACGCCCGCCCGTCGACCACGACCAGCACCACCGGCCCGGTGCGCTCCGGCCCGCCCGGGTCGCGCCCGTCGGTCATTTGGGCGGCACTCGCGAGCAGGCTGCGGGCCAGGGCGTCGGCCGCCTCCGGACCAGCCGCGAGCAGGCGTGGCTGTTCCCCGCCACGGCGGTTGAGCACGTGCGGCAGCCATTTGGTCCAGTCCCAGGCGCCCGCCCGGTCATAATCGGTGAACACCGCGACAGTGAGGTCGGCCGGCCCCGATGTCGTCACCGCCTGGCACAACAGGGACCGCGCCACGGCCAGCCCGGCCCGCCGGTCGCCGGTGAGCCCGAGCACCCCGCCCGCGGTCAGGCGTACCGGTACCGGCACATCCGGCAGCACCGAGCATTCGCGCAGGATCTCCGCGACCTCCTCGGCCGGCTCACCGCGGTCGGCCCGGACCGCCGGCGACCAGGGCAGGTCAGCGTGGCCCGCGGTCAGTTCCATGAAATCCGGCATTCCCGGGCGGCGCTCCCACAGCCGCACCCCAGGGCCGGTCGTGCGGGCCACCGCCTCCGCCGGGTCGGGCAGGCCATTGCGGCGCCGGCGTACCTCAGTCGCCCGGCGGGCATGCAGCAGCTCCCGCACCCGGTCCACCTCGGCGGTGAACTCCCGCACCTTTCGGCGTACGCTCCGCCGGCCCCTGGTGCGATCCTCGACGAGGTTCGCCAGCATCATCAGCGGCGTCAGCGCGGCGATCGCGGCATAGCGGAGGTCCTGCGAGATCGCGACCAGAGCGCCCGCCATGACCAGCGGTCCGACCAGAGCCGCGATGCTGAAGGTCATCCCGCTCCTGGCCTCCGGCTTGACCGGCAGCGGGATCGGGTCGTACCGATCCTGCTCGACAGCGCGCGGAGCCCGGCTGAACGGGATCACGCCGCCCGGGCGGGCCTCGCGCAGCGGGTCGACCGCCACGACGCGGCCGACCGCCGCGGCCGGCAGCACCCGCAGCAGTACGCCGCCGCCGAGCGAAACGATGTCATCGGGTCCGATCGCGACCGGCGCCGTCACCCGTACCCCGTTGACGTCCGTGCCGTTGGACGAGCCGAGGTCGGTGAGGGTCACCTGGCCGGTGGGCGTGACGTCGAGCTGGCAGTGCTCGCGTGACACCGACCGGTCCTTGACGACGACGGTCGCGTACTCGTCCCGGCCCACGAGGGCGCGGCCGGGTCCCAGGTTGAACGAATGCCCCGCCGACAGCCCGCCGACCACACGCACGACCACAACCGGAGGGGGGACCTGCGGCTGGTGGACCCGGGTCGCACGCACCGTGGAGCCGACCACGAGCCCGGACTCGTCCAGCCCCGTGCCGGCAGGAACGGGACGGCCGTCGATGACGAGTTCCCGACCGCGTACGCGCAGCGCGGCGGCGAGGTCACCCACCGAAGCCTGCGGATGTCCGATGGTGACGTCGAGTTCGTGGACCGTGCCGAGGTCTTCAAATACGACCTGCACTGCTCACCCCGTCATGCAGATGCCTTCTCCGGCGCCTCGATGCGGGGCGCCGGTGGCGCACATGGCTTGCCGTATGAAGCAAATCATCGGCCAAGATTCGTCGTCAAACAGGCGCGGCTGGACGTCGCCCGCGACCAGAGCGGTCGCCTTGAGCCGAGCCAGTTCTGGAACCACGACAAGCCGGAGTGCTCCAATGTGGAATAGAGGTGGGCCCGGCCCGAGGTGCCGGGTGAGCACGGTCAGCCGTCGCCGCCGACCGGCGACGGGAGGTACGCGCGCGGGACGGCGACGTACACACTGGACCATCCGCCGACCACGCACTGGTTGACCCGTATCCGCGCCAGCGCGCCGAGCAGGTCGTAGGCGTCGACCGGCGGCAGGGCGTACTCGTGGCAGAGCCGGTGGTGCAGCGCGAGCATCGCGGCCTCGATGTTGCCGGTCAGGTCGGCCTGGTCAACGCAGCCAATCACGCCGATGTGCTCCGGGTCGTCGAGCGTCGGCCCGTGGCCGACCGTACCGGCAGCGGGCCGGATCCGCAGGCGGACGGTGACGTCGGCGCTGGTCTCCAGCGCGGTGCCGGCGATCTCGGCGTCGCCCATCAGGGCGTGGACGTCGCCGACGCTGAGCAAGGCCCCGGGCGCGTTCACCGGCAGCCGCAGGACGGCGCCGGGGCCGGCCGCCGGGCAGTCCACGTTGCCGCCGTGATCGGCGCCGTAGCGCAGGGACGGTGCGGCGCCCGCCGCCGGAGCGGTGCCGATTGTGCCGACCATCGCACGGGCGGGGATCCGTAGGGTGCCGCGGCCCGTGGGTACGAGAACGTGGTCGTCGTCGAGCGGGCAGATCCGAGTGTGCCCGGTAGCCGGCAGGCCGGGGCAGTCCGCGGTCCAGATCCGCGAGCCGGTGCCGAACGTGGTGGTGACCGCGAACGGGGCCGCGGTGCCGAGTCTGATGTCGACGATCGTCACCTCGAGCAGGTCTCCGGGCCGCGCGCCGGTGACGTACACCGGGCCGGTGACCGGGTTGTAGTCGCCGACGAGCGCGAGCAGGTCGGTCTCCGCCGCGAACCGCTGGTCCGCGCTGGTGAGGAGGTTAGAGAAGCAGTCCAGCGTCTCGAAGGTAACCTGGGCGCCATCGGGCACGGTCAGCGCGGGCGGGACGGCGCGGTCGAAGGCGAACCCGTGCCGGTGTCGCGGCACCCGGTACGCGCTCACGCCGCTTGCGCGCGCTGCGCGGGCCGGGCGTACACCTCGGGCCGGACCTCGCGGGGCGCGGCGAGCGCGGCCCGCCGGTCGACCAGCCGGGCGCGGCTCAACTCGGCGATGAGCAACGCCGGCTCGTCGCCGGCGCGGGCGACGACCGTACCCCAAGGGTCGATGAGCGCGCTGTGGCCGTGGGTGGCGAAGCCGTCCGGGGCGACACCGGTCTGCGCCGGCGCCGCGACGTAGCACAGGTTCTCGATGGCACGGCTGCGTAGCAGTGGCTCCCAGTGGTGCGCGCCGGTGGCCGCGGCGAAGTTGGCCGGCACCAGCAGTACGTCGGCCCCATCCCTCGCCAGCGCCCGGTACAGTTCCGGGAAGCGCAGGTCGTAGCAGATGGACAGGCCGTAGGTCCAACCGTCCACAGTGGCCGTGACCAGTGTGTCGCCGGGCGTGGTGGTGCGCGCCTCGTCCTCGCTCAGCTCGCCGTCGTGCAGCCGGAACAGGTGCACCTTGTGGTAGCGCGCCCGCACCCGGCCGGTACGGTCGATGACCAGCGACGTGTTGTACGGGCGAGCCGGGTCGCCGGACGGGGTCCACACCCCGCCCACCACGATCGCGATCCGGTGCGCCGCCGCCATCCCGGCCAGCGCGCGCAAAACCGGGCCATCGTCGCCCTCGACCAGGTCCGGGCTGGGATCGCCGCGGTAGGTGCAGGCTTCGGGGAGCAGCAGCAGGCGCGCGCCGTCCGCCGCCGCGGTCGCGGCCAGATCGCGGATACGCGCCAGGTTGGCGGCACGGTCCGCGCCGGAGTCCAGTTGTGCCAGCGCGATGCGCATCAGCGCCTCCGGGGTCAGATCGAGATGGTTGACGTGACACCGGTCGCGATGGTCTCGGCGACCGTGTCGGCGAGCTGGTCGAGGCCGCTGGCGACGCGGGACGGCGCGACCCGGATGTGGTCCTGGCGGGCCCGGCGGACCGCGAAGTTGGACCCGGGCGTGACGCTGATGCCGCGCGAGGCGAGCGCGACGATGGTGCTGCGCTCGTCGCGTACGGGCACCCACAGCCCCAGCCCGTCCCGGTTGGCGACGGTGATCTGGCGGCGGGAGAGCACCTCCGCGAAGCGCTCACCGCGCTGCCGGTAGACGGTGCGGGCGTACGCGACCTGGTCGATCGAGCGCTCGTCGGTGAGCAGGAAGGCCAGCGCCGCCTGGAGCAGGTAGCTGGTCCATCCGCCGCTGAACGTGCGCTGCCTCGCCGCCCGCTCGACCAGCGGCCCGGCCCCGCCGATGAGGCCCACCCGCAGGTCCAGCCCGTGGGGCTCGGGCACAACCACCCTGCTGCGCTGCATCAACCTGCTGGAGACCCCGGACGGCGGCCGGATCGAGGTGGGCGGCCAGGTCACCTTCGACAACCGCCCCCTGGTACGCGGACAAGCGCTGATCCAGCTGCGCCGGCGGGTGGGCATGCTCTCCCAGGGCTTCCACCTCTTCCCGCACCTGTCCGCGGTGGAGAATGTGGCGCTGCCGCTGGTACGCGGCGCCGGCGTCGACGAGCGCGAGGCGCTGCGGCGCTCCATCGAGTTGCTCGACCGGGTGGGTCTGGCCAACCGCGCCCTGGAGCTGCCGGAACGGCTCTCCGGCGGCCAGCAGCAACGGGTCGCCATCGCCCGGGCGCTGGCCCTGCAACCGCTCGCGCTGCTCTTCGACGAACCCACGTCCGCGCTCGACCCCGAGTCCACCGCCGATGTGCTGTCCGTCATGCGGGAGCTGAGCCGGGACGGGATGACGATGATCGTGGTCACCCACGAGCTTGGCTTCGCCCGCGAGGTGTCCAGCGAACTGGTCATGATGAGCGGCGGCGTGATCGTGGAGTCCGGCGAGCCCGACCGCCTCATCCACCACCCCAACCACCCGCGCACCCGCGAGTTCATGGCCACGTTCCGCGATGCGCTAAGCGACGCGAACCGGACCCGGCGGCAGGCGGGCGCCTGCCCGTGCGCCTGTGCCGACCAGCCTCAGCCCGTGCAGCCCCAACAGAGTTAGGAGAGTTATGTCCGACCGGCGAACCCTCTTCACCGAGATCACCACGGCCGACGCGCTGCCCCCGCACTACGCGTACTCCCAGGCGCTCGTGCACGGCAACCTGCTCTACACGCAGGGCGTCAACCCGTGCGATCCGGTAACCGCCAAGGTGGTCGGCACGACCATCGAGGAGCAGACCGAGCGGGCCATGCGCAACCTCAGCGCCATCCTCGCCGCCGCCGGCCTGAGCACCGACCACGTGATCAAGACCAGCGTGCACCTGGCCGACCTACTGCGCGACTTCGAGGGGTTCGACCGCGTCTACAGCAAGTACTTCTCCGCCCCGTACCCCGCACGCACCACGGTCGGGGTGACCCTGTGGCACGACTACCTCATCGAGATCGACGTGGTCGCGGTGTACCCGGACGGCGTCACCCCGCCGCCCCAGATGAAGCCCGGCGCCGCCAGGTGATCCCGAGGCTCAGGTAGTCGAGCGTCGTCTGGCCGCGGTGGTGGATGCCGGCGCATCGCCCACCGCGGCCGTGTCCTTACCCGCGGCCCCGGTCAGCCAGAGTTGACTGCCGCCACTTGGTCGGGGATCGACCATTGCCAACCGGCGCCCGATCGACCCACGCCGACGTGCGAAACGAAGTCCGGGCAAGCTCATTTGTCGGCGAACCACCTGCTCACGCCCCACGGCCGATCATGACCCGGCGTGAGCAGCCGCATGCCTGCCGGGTCACATGAGGAGCCGGCCGTTAGCGCAGGGCTCCTAGCCGGCTGTTCACCGCCTCCAGGTCGAAGGCGTCCGGTGCGAACTGGCTCGCATCGGCCAATCCCAGCCACTGCAGCCGTTCCTCGTGCTCTGGGTGTGCCGGGTCCGCGAGCACCTCCACCAGCTCCTCGTAGCCCCAGATCCCCCCGCAGTCGTCGGGCGGGGCGGCCCGCTTCCCGCCGATACACCGCGGATAGACCATCGATGCGTCCGGATCGAGTACCTTCTCGACCACGATGTCGTGTACCCAGTCGTCCCCGAAGTCGTACGTGTACCGAATCTTGTCCTTCACCACCGGCGCGACCTGCTCCAATGTCACCGACCCATCCGCCCGGTGGCCCAATTCGCGGTCGGCGCGCCCAAAGTCGCCGTACGCCGTCTCGAACACGTGCATGTGCCCGCCGTGCCAGCCGAACGCCGCCAGGATGGTGTCGTGTAGCCGGGCCAGGCTGATATCCGCAGGCACCAACAGCCGCCGCCAGATGGGTGGCTTCGCGCCCCGCAGACTCACCTTCAGCTGATACACCGGTGCCGGACCGGCAGCCTTCTTCCGCTTCGCCGGAAGCTTCGCCGGCCGCGCCCGCCCGGCGCCCAGCACGTCCAGACCGACAGCGGATGGGCCGCCCGAACGGGCAACCATGTCGGCGAGCTGCTGCAGTATCCGCATCGCATCCTGTCCATCGACGCTGTGCCCGGACACGACCACGCCCTTGGGCTGACGCGGCTGCGGGAGGGCAGCCAACCGTACCCGAACCAGCACTGCCAGCACGGGGTACTTGGGCCCCTCCTGCTCATCGAACAATTCCGACGCGTCCTGGCCGTCATCGTCGTCGTTCTCGCTGTCGTGCACGGCACGCGCCTGCATCGCCTGCTCGACGTACCAGCGGAACTCGGGCGCGCTCAGCGTCTGGGTCTTGATAGTCAGGCCGTCGCGCCGACCGCCGGCGCGAATGTCTTTCAGCGCCGCCGTCAGATCGGCCGCGTCCAGGATGAAGATGTCCTGGGCAGCGCCACAGTCGTCGTGATCCACCACCACCATGACCGCGTGCTCGCGTGCGGCCCGATGGAACACCCCGACCAACACCGACATGGTCCCCTCGGTGTCATACAGCCGTGTGAAGGAACCCGCACGCAGCGGCTGCTCCAGCTCCCGGGCCCAGGCCGGCACGGGAACGCCGCTTTCGGCCAGCCGGCCGGCGGCCGCCAGGGCGGCCTGGGCTACCTGCTCGAAACCACCACGGGCCGCGGCACCGATCGCGGTCAGCATCATCAGGGCCGCGTCGTTACCGCGCGCCTCGATCGCCGGAATGAAGGCCTGGGCGAAAGCGGATACCGCGTCGTCACCGCCGGCCAGCGCCATCGCCACCAACAACGCGCCAGCCAACTCCGCCTCCAGCGGATCCTCGCAGCCGGCCAGGTCGGCGGCGCCGTCCACCAGCTCAGCGAGCATCTGCTCGGGATCCAGCTCCCCGCCCGCACACGCCGGACAGTCACACGACTCCTCCACCTCGCCAACCATCACAAGGTCGGCGCGGCGACCGGACTTCACGTTCTGCTTGCCTCGAGGGGCACGGCCGACACGACTCACCGGCCCAGTCTGCACCATCCAGGCGCGGACCGGCCCGCGGCCCCACCGCGAACGCGGTCAAGGCCGCCGACGAGAGATCCAGCCACACGGTCGCCGTCCCACGGCAAGGAACGACGACCAGCATCCCAATACTCGGCTCCAGGGCCTTGGGCTGGGACTACGCAGCCCTTGGAAGTACTACGACCTGGACGACGCTGGTGCAGCTACGACTCCCTTGCCGCCTGTCCGCTTCCGCACCGCCTCGCCTGCGTCCGGTACCCGTCTCACCGGGTCGAACGACTCGCCGATACGCCCACCCCGGCCTGGTCCGCGCCACGACAGCTGCCACGAAGCCGGCGTTCATCCCGTGCATCACCTCCTCCGGCCGTCGATGCCTGTGCGCTGGAGGACCTGCTCAACACCCGGCGACGCGAGCTGGAAACGGGCTCAGCAACACACTGACCCCGACATGGTCAGCGACCCGGTCGTTGATCATGTCATCCAGGTCGCTGAGCTGCGGATCGGCGTTGCGCGCCCGAAGGGATTCGAACCCCTAACCTTCTGATCCGTAGTCAGATGCTCTATCCGTTGAGCTACGGGCGCAGTCGCTCGCCTAGTGTACATATGCGGCTGGGCGCGGAGGCTCCGGGATTCGAACCCGGGAGGGGCGTTAAGACCCCAACCGCATTAGCAGTGCGGCGCCATAGACCAGACTAGGCGAAGCCTCCAGCGCGGTCGTGCAGACCGCTGCCGGTCGAGGATACAGGGCTTCGAGCGGACCGAGCAAAGCGACTAACGCGCCCTGGTCGCCGCAGCCGTGGGGCCCGGTGAGGTGCCCGGCGGGGGGTGGACCACGATCGTTCCGGGGCCAGGTCAGCGCCAGGTCCGACAGGGAGATTAGGCTCACGTCGTATGGACGATGATCGCGCGGCGGACCGACCGCGGGCCGGCCGGCGGCCGGCCGGGTCGAGGCCCGACGCGCCGGCCGCAGGACCGGAGCGGAGGGCAGCG
>Ga0310828_1001481_pt1 | contig 13446 bp, 11 predicted proteins | sample WT_ome_3_FD_202242 | JGI IMG/M metagenome (GOLD analysis project Ga0310828, IMG submission 202242) | Sorghum-adapted microbial communities enriched on wild type (WT) sorghum from Joint BioEnergy Institute, Emeryville, California, United... ... | reverse complement strand
CAACATTCGCGGGAACAGCTACCGCCTCAAGGACAAAGTAAAAACCGGAATCTATTCGACACCAGGCACACAGGTGGGTCAATTTTATTCCGGCGCTGGTGGGTCAAATGAATTCCGGCGTTGACACGATCCAAACTCTCCGTTCCGCCCACCCAATAGCGATCACAATAAGTGGTTTCAATTCCTCATAGGTACGATCCAAACAAGGCAAAGCGGATCGCCATGCAATACGCCGAGCAGTAGTTTCAATTCCTCATAGGTACGATCCAAACATTCGGTTGACAAGAGCGAATGGGAAAGCAATATATGTGTTTCAATTCCTCATAGGTACGATCCAAACGCATTGACGAATATTACTACTATTGTGAGGCATGCGAGTTTCAATTCCTCATAGGTACGATCCAAACGACAAGTGGCGGGACAAGCACGAGATCGACGCGACGCTGTTTCAATTCCTCATAGGTACGATCCAAACCCTAGCCCCACACGGGGCGACGGTCGCGGGAAGCCGGTTTCAATTCCTCATAGGTACGATCCAAACGACGGACGCGACTGGCATTTCGCATAATCATAACAGGTTTCAATTCCTCATAGGTACGATCCAAACTCGCCATGAAAAAGCGGTGAAGGCTTCGTCCAATAGGAGTTTCAATTCCTCATAGGTACGATCCAAACGCGAGGGGCGTTAGCTGGTACGAGGGGCGAGCCTAGTTTCAATTCCTCATAGGTACGATCCAAACCCAGCGTTTGCTGGTAATCTTCGTCATACCTGACCTGTTTCAATTCCTCATAGGTACGATCCAAACTAGTAGTAATGCTCGTCAATGCAATCGCGGCACACGGCGGTTTCAATTCCTCATAGGTACGATCCAAACGAGTGGAAACCGCCGGAACGTGCGCCCGGGTGGGCTACGTTTCAATTCCTCATAGGTACGATCCAAACTGAGCCGTGAGGAAAAACGGGCGTTCTATTCGCGGGGTTTCAATTCCTCATAGGTACGATCCAAACTTCGCATGACGAGTTCGTGAAAGTGCTGAAAAACCGGAGTTTCAATTCCTCATAGGTACGATCCAAACGACACCCGGAGCGAGGAAGACGAAACCTCAGCTTATGAGTTTCAATTCCTCATAGGTACGATCCAAACGGGTGATTATTTATGAACGAAAAAAACCAACAACAAAAAGTTTCAATTCCTCATAGGTACGATCCAAACACCGGCTATTCGCCGAACATTTCGGAGTTCGAGCGAATGTTTCAATTCCTCATAGGTACGATCCAAACTGCACGACCACATTGCGCTGGGAAAAATCGAGGAAGTTTCAATTCCTCATAGGTACGATCCAAACCAAAACCGCACACACTTATATCCGATGCCGTTGGGCCGGGTTTCAATTCCTCATAGGTACGATCCAAACCAAAACCGCACACACTTATATCCGATGCCGTTGGGCCGGGTTTCAATTCCTCATAGGTACGATCCAAACTGAAAGTGCTTTTTCAGGTGGCCACTGGTGAGCACGAATTGTTTCAATTCCTCATAGGTACGATCCAAACGTTCGACAGTGATACTATCCGAATACTTCGTTATCGTGTTTCAATTCCTCATAGGTACGATCCAAACAAATCGCTGAACTGGTATCTGGACGCGAACGGCTGACGTTTCAATTCCTCATAGGTACGATCCAAACATATGCTTGGGTATGACGTCGTCTACAGATCGGATAGGTTTCAATTCCTCATAGGTACGATCCAAACATGGCCCGCTGTCAGGCGCTGCTGAACGAGCTCAAGGGTGTTTCAATTCCTCATAGGTACGATCCAAACATTGTCCATGACTTTTTGGGGAGGTATGCCTATTGGTTTCAATTCCTCATAGGTACGATCCAAACGTGATCGACGATTTTCAGACGCGAATAGAGGAGTTGAGTTTCAATTCCTCATAGGTACGATCCAAACTACTTTTTCAGGTGGCCACCGAAAGCGAAGGTGCATTGTTTCAATTCCTCATAGGTACGATCCAAACAATACCCAAAGGAGGATGATTGTGATGCGTGTACTCGTGTTTCAATTCCTCATAGGTACGATCCAAACTTTACTGGTTTGTTATCACCATATAAGGGAGGGAAGAAGTTTCAATTCCTCATAGGTACGATCCAAACTTTCTTCTTCTTGCAAGATTTTCTTCCCAATAATTGAGTTTCAATTCCTCATAGGTACGATCCAAACTTTTGAGGGAGGGAAAAGGGATGAAATGCCCATATTGGTTTCAATTCCTCATAGGTACGATCCAAACCATCTCAAACAATTGGCCGGACTGGAGGAACCGACATGAGTTTCAATTCCTCATAGGTACGATCCAAACGCTGTCAGGCTGGCTGGATGACGCGCTGAGCTGGCTGACGTTTCAATTCCTCATAGGTACGATCCAAACTTTATTTTCTGGATGACCTTGCTTATTTTACTAACCGCCGTTTCAATTCCTCATAGGTACGATCCAAACCCGCGATGAGGGCATCGTCGTGCAACGCGAGGATGGGTTTCAATTCCTCATAGGTACGATCCAAACGATTTAACACCTCCGGTGATCTGGAGTTGCGAGAAAGAAGTTTCAATTCCTCATAGGTACGATCCAAACCAGCGAGCGGCAGACGCGCTGAAAAGCCAATAATCCCGTTTCAATTCCTCATAGGTACGATCCAAACCTACATGCGGATGCAGAACATCAGTATGGCCGTGATCGAGTTTCAATTCCTCATAGGTACGATCCAAACTACCTTATTGCTGTAAATGAAGTTGGGAGCAAGCAAGTTTCAATTCCTCATAGGTACGATCCAAACCATCTCGACAGGCCCGTCCTCGTTCATGATCTCCTGGTTTCAATTCCTCATAGGTACGATCCAAACTATTGTGCGATTTCGTTGTTGGCGAGGTTCGGACATGTTTCAATTCCTCATAGGTACGATCCAAACTATATTATTTTTGATGCCTAAAAGTACAATTTTAGTAGTTTCAATTCCTCATAGGTACGATCCAAACATTTCCCGGTTCATAATGGTCATGTCCCGGTCGCCCAGTTTCAATTCCTCATAGGTACGATCCAAACGTTGTCTGGTTAAATTCGACATGGATTAAACCTCCTTTGTTTCAATTCCTCATAGGTACGATCCAAACCCTCGGGCCAGCCTCGATAATTCACCGAGCAAACCCGTTTCAATTCCTCATAGGTACGATCCAAACGAAGCGGCGGCCGCGAAGGAATGATGCCCTATGGGAGTTTCAATTCCTCATAGGTACGATCCAAACGCGCCTCCGCTGAGCGTACGCGATAGCTTTCACACAAGGAGGTTTCAATTCCTCATAGGTACGATCCAAACGCGGCACTGGCTGGCCTGACAAACGCGGAAGAAAGTTTCAATTCCTCATAGGTACGATCCAAACGAGGTAATTCGATGGCTCGTCAAATTGATCAAACGTGTTTCAATTCCTCATAGGTACGATCCAAACTCAGATTCCGCCACTTCCACAGGTTATAGAAAGGAGTTTCAATTCCTCATAGGTACGATCCAAACTGATCGATCGGAAACTGCAATATGGTTCCGATCAGGCAGGTTTCAATTCCTCATAGGTACGATCCAAACGGACTTGCTGTCCGACATTTCCGCCCCGATATAGTGTTTCAATTCCTCATAGGTACGATCCAAACTTTGAATCCGTTGTTTTATATTATAACTAGAAAATGTTTCAATTCCTCATAGGTACGATCCAAACGGCGCGGCCGCAAATTTTGACGTGGGACGGGATTGGTTTCAATTCCTCATAGGTACGATCCAAACTCGTCCACGGACGATTTTTGATTTCTTCAAGTTTCTGTTGTTTCAATTCCTCATAGGTACGATCCAAACTTGGAGCGCTGGCCAACCGGTTCAGCGCTCCATTTGGAGTTTCAATTCCTCATAGGTACGATCCAAACGCTTACTTCCATTATATAGATATGTGAATTAGGGGTGTTTCAATTCCTCATAGGTACGATCCAAACTGGACGTGACCTATCCAGATCCCATGACCGGGCAGCAGTTTCAATTCCTCATAGGTACGATCCAAACCCCAAAAGCCCGCATAAATAAAACATTCATAAGTTGCTGTACCAAACGATTTATTTCATCCTTAAACACTATAGTAGCCAACAAACCCCATCAATACAATATTTTTCAGCGCATGGGTTTGTCGTCGACCCCCCGGTTTTTTTGCACAACCGGAGGTAGACGACAAATTAACATTTATTAACTTTCAAACGAAGATCCCGACGTTTCCTTTCTCTACACCGATAATTTCTCGGCTGCTGTATTTTTGGGTTCGCCAAGTATACAGGATGAGAGAATCCTCCTGCAAGTTCATGACGCGTTTCATCTCTGCCTTCAGCTTCTTCAGGTTGACTTCGCTGATTTCACCTTCAAATACGGAGTTTTGCACCCAGTTCAAATATTTGCGGCATGTTTTCAATGCCCGGGCTACCCGCTTCTCCCCTACATCGTAAACAAGTACCACAAACATGGCGACCGGTCACCCCGCTTTCTCCGAAAAGGCTCTGTCCCAGGGATGTCACCATAATGCCTCAAATGGCTCGTATTCCTTTTCTCCCATCAGATGCTTCTCCAATTTGTAGAGTTCCAGCCTGACAAGACGTCTGTAACTGACATCCCGACCCAACGCACGGTGTTTGATTGTCGTCTTGAGCCGTTCTTCCCATTCCTTCAAAAACACTTTCCGCCCTGCATCCGTTAAAAGCAGACCGCCGCTCTCCCGGACAAAATGCGATTTGGTCAGCATCCCCTGTCCGACCACTTTGAAAATGGTGCGGTCGACCAGCACCGGTTTGAAAATTTCGGCGACATCCAGGTTCAGCGTAAAGCGTCGAAAATTGGTGGCGTGCAGGTATCCGATTCGGGGATCCAGATGTGTCTGGTAAATTTCGCTAAGCACCAACGTATACAGCAGCGAGTTGCCAAAGCTGATCAGGGCGTTGAGTTCATTTTGCGGCGGTCGTTTGCTTCTTTTGTCAAATGTGAAATCCGGTTTCCCCAAGATCATATCAAAAGAGGAATAATACGCTTCCCGCATGTGGCCTTCGCAGGCCATGAGGGAGGGGATGTCGGGTTGCCCGGCCACCTCTTCCAGGCGCGCCTCGACCGTGTCCAGCGCCGATTGAACCTCTTTTCCTCTGCCCCGATAATACTTCAGCACGCGAAGCATGTTTTTCCCGGCGCCGGCCACGAATCGTTTCGCCAATTCCAGCCGGGATCTTTCATTCAGGTAATGTTCCGCCTGTTTGAGAATCATGTAGCCCGAATTGTAATGTTCGCGCGGATAGTAACTCCCAGTGTAATAACCAAAATAGTTGAAGAAATGAAGGATGATCTCCTTCTGCGTGCAAAACTCCAGCACCGCTTTGTTCAGCGTCACTTCCCCAAACAGCATCAATTCCTGGGTGTCTTCCACCGGGATGAACTGCTTGCCTTCTTCCGTTTCAAAAAGGAGCGTATTGTCCTTCCGCTTCAACTCGCCGCTGCTGAGCACATATTTCGTTTTTCGCATTGCTCATGTCCCCTTGCAATCAACTGCCCATTTTGGATCTTCCGCCCCGCGTCAGGCCCAGCAAAATTCACGATAGGCGCATTTTCCGCAGTACCGGATTTTCTCGGCTTTGGGCGGTCGTTCGGAAGCGACGATGCGGCGAATGTCCCGTACCGCCCGCTGCAGTTCCCGAATTGATTCTTCGTTCAGCGTCACGGTTTTGCGCCGTTTTTCTTCCGGGAATCGCAGCTCGCCCGACGCCTCCACACCGGCCTCCTTCAATTGCCACAAGTAGAACATGAGTTGCATGGTCGCGCTTTTTACGAAGGTGGACGTCTTTTTCACTTCGACGACCAGCAATTGGTCATTTCGTTCCCTTACAATGTCCAGTTTTACATTGTTGAAGGACAGTTCCTTTTTCTCCCGTCCGTAGCGCCATTCGTGAAGGAAACGGCCCCACTCCACATTTTCGTCGTGCTCGTCGGGATTGAGCTGCCGGGCCATGAGCCAGACTTCCCGTTTGCAGATGTAGTAGTACCAAATCAGGGTGCCGTTCACCCCAGCCCATTCGCGATCTACCGTCCGGGCAGCATCCGTCATTGACCATCACCGCCAATTCTGTGCAAACGAAAATGTCCCATCAAATGCATCAGAAAAATTGCGATTCGGGATCATTGCTTCCCAGCCAACCAGTTTCCGTACGGTATCCCCGCGCACCATACAGGCAGGGAATCCGTTGCTCCAGATAATCATCCTTGACCAGTCCTGCGGCCATTTTCGCCGGCACATTGACGACATGGTAATGGAACAAAATCATGAAATTCTTCCGTTCTTCCGTGGATAGGTCTCGCAGCCATTTCCGGTCAAGATAACGTTCATAAATCTCTTCCGCTTTGCTGACACCGAAACGGTCCAGCAGGAGCTTGTAGTGATCCGGTATCCATTTCCGCAGATCATCCGGAACATCCCATGGAACAAAAACCGGAAGTCGAAACGCCTCGTTATCGAATGGTTCAAAGGCGCCCAGAACCGGCCAGTTGCCGGAACAGGCGGCGGCGATGTCCTGCAGGCACGCTTCATAAGTGTTGTGCCGAAACATGTTCCCGTAATACTCTAACAACAATTGCCGGAGACCCGCTTCATCCCACCCATCGCCGTTTCCGCTGGCCAGCAGCTCATCTGTGAATTTTCGCAATGCATCTTGTCGGTAAATGAAGTTTCGCGTGTCGGTCTTTCCGTCCCTCAGAAAAGGCCGGACGATCATGAGGCCCGGCTCGTCCTCCGCATGCCGGTTGAGACGGCCGGCAGCCTGGACGATGGACGGAAGCAAGGCGTTTGCGCGGAATAGAAAACGAAAACTGACATCGACACCCGCCTCGATGATCTGGGTGGCCACGACGGTGATGTGTTTCTGCCGATCTTCGAGCATATCACGGATTTCGGAGATCCGGACCTTCTTGTGGAGTGGTGTCATTCCGCCGTGCAACAGACGCAGATGTTCCGCTGGCATTCCGCCTTCTTGCAAGGCTTCATATACCAGCTGGGCATCTCGAATCGTGTTCAGGATGGCGGCTCGGCTCCTCTCTGACCGTTCCAACAGCAATTCCGCCAACTGGTGCTGGTCAATCGGATCGTCCGACCATCTCAACCGATACCGGTTGATCGCCGGTTTCGCGTCCGGGCACAACTCCACGGGCAGGCGCTGCAAACCATATTGCATCGGTGGCATCGTGGCCGAAAGAAAAATCACCTTGAGCCGGAAGAGTTGAGCCGCCGCTTCAAGGGCCGTGAGCAGCAGATTCCAGCCTTCCGGCTTTAATATTTGCGGTTCATCGATGATGATGACGCTGTTGTCGAGCCAGGCGCGCCTGAGCACATGCTGGGCTCGCTCCGGAAACAGCGCTTTGCTGAACTGATGGAAGCTGGTACACACAAGCGGATGCGCCCACGATTCCATCATCAGGGCATTGAAAGCCACTGCAGAAGCCGATTCTTCTTTTTCCTTTGAGCCATCCTGCAATACAGCAAGGGAATGGTGTTCCATGGGGGCGATCCCATAGGCCCGCAGCATGTCCTGCGACGCCTGTTCCAAGATTGACAGATACGGTGCAACATAGATGACTTTGGCGAATGACTCGTTGCGGACGATGTCCAATGCCAGCCGAAGGGACAACAGCGTTTTGCCATAGCCGGTCGGCAGACCAATTGTGACGAAATCCGGCCGGCCCGCTTCCCGGTAACGGTTCAGCGCTTCTTCCTGCACCCGGGAACGCAGCGCCCGCAAGGCCCCCTTGTCGAGACGAGCCAGCAATTGTTCCAACACTTCTGCGGCTTTCTCCGCTGCATCAAGTGTCCAATATGCTTCAGAGATTGTATGGATGCTGAAACGATCAGCGACGATCAACGCCGTCGTAGTCTGTCTCCACTCCTGCAGGGAGCGCATCTGTTTGAGCGGTGTGTCTCCTTGGGATTCCGGGTCCAGTTCTTCGAACACCATGTCTTCCAGCGTTCTGTTTACCAGTCGAATCCATTCGCCCAAATCAGGAGGAATCAGAGGTTCGCCAGCAATATCCGGTAGCTCATTGTGCAAAAAGCGTGTGATGCCTTCCAAATCGAGCCTTTCCCATTCATATTTCTGCAGCCAGGACGGATTCGTTCCAGACTCGATCGGATCCAATCGCCCGTGGTGATCGGCGATATCCCGGGTCATGCGAAGCCAAAGCAGGCGATGCCCGCTCCACAAGTCTTTGGACTTCAGCCATCGATAGGCCAGCCATGAAAAAAGAAAGGCACCGGCAGCCGCGTGTGCCGGGCCTCTGCGGATGGCGCCTCGACTGAGCACGTAGGCCTGCCAATCCGGATGCGCTTTGTAGATGTCGTGGCACAACCCCGCCAGACGATAGAGCGGAACCAGCCCGGGATCGGGACAACGCAAAGCCAGCAGCTCACCCGCATCCCGCAGATGGTCAGCAAGGGGAAAGGTCTGCTCTCCTTCCGGCGGCCTGGCCACGCACTCGGAAAACGGAATCAGACGAGGCATACGATGTCCTCCCCAAACCGGCAGATCAGGCCATCTTCCTCGACAATCCCTTTCTTCGGGCGAAAGCGGATCGAACGGCCGGAGCGTTCGTACAAATAATCCACCGAGCGTTCGAACGTGCGGTTTCCCAGATAACGGTGCATGAAACCGCCCGCCCGGCTATAGTTCTTGCCGGGCTCGGGGACGAACGACTCGATGAACCGGGTGGGCACCACCGTGACCGACTCGATCTCTTCCTCCGTTTCGATCCGCTTCACCTCATCCATTTCACCGACCAAGACCGGCTTCGTGATGGCGAATGCGCTGCCGAGATAGGTATGATAGACCGCCTTTTCGCTCTTCAACTGTTCGGCCAATTGACCGGCATGGTGGTCTCCCGCGTAATAGATTCTGTAAGCGGGTGACACGACCAGTTCGATCGACGTCGGACGGTTGAACGTCGAGGAACTGGAATCTTTCCCGAGCATCGACAGCTGCTGGGCCACGATCCTGACCGGAGCAAGCAACGCCAGCCCGACCCGATCCTTCGTGACGAAGTCTTCAATGCCGAGGATGGCACCCACCAGCCCCTTGATCGCCGTTGGAGGCATGAATGGATATGTCAGCTGCGTGTTGGTCGTATCCGGCCGTCGAAAAAACGCCAGATCGCCCCGCACCTCAAACACGACGCCTTTCATGATCATCACCTTACCAGAGCGGCTGGCGATACGGTTCGATATCCCCCTGTACGGCCAAAGCCGAGTTGACCCAAATCCGGCAGCGGGCGATCCGGTCCCGTTCCGCCTGCAGACGTTCGATCAGTGCCGTCACATCCAGCTTGATGTCCTGCAGGGAAGACGGGCGCCTGTCCGCCGCCTTCCAAGCATCTCTTTCCGGAAGCAGCCGGATGAAGTCCTCGAGATACCCGATGCGGTAATGCGGATCATGATATTCGACATGTGCGAGGAACAGCGGCTGCTGCTGGCCCCTGCCTCTCGCCTGGCGATGCTGGGTGCCTTGCCACAGCGCCCGGAGCAGGAGCTCCTGGTCTTCTTCCGTCATGCCGGTCTGCCGCGCGTTGGCGGCATTGATCACCGCCGGCATGGCAAAGACGGCAAACGGCACCGTATAGGTCGTCCAGATCGTGCCCTGGGATTTCGCTTCTTCGCCTTCGCGTGCTCCATCCGAACTCGGCATGACAACGGTCCCCTGCACATACTGGGTATCCACCGGATGCAGGGAGTGCGCCCAACCGAACTGGACGGGACCGGTCAGATGGAAAGAAACCTTTTTCACGGAAAACACGATGCCGAACGTCCTGACATCGAAGCTGTGCTGCAAAAGGACGCCTTTCGGTTCCTTGTCGAATTCTTTCGCCTTGCCGGCATCAGCGGCGATTTTGGCCGCCAGGCTGCCGCGGCCGAGCAATGCGCCCTTTTCATTCTCGATTTGCTGGACGAAGATGAAATGCCGCTTGTCGGGACCGCCATCGGGATACAGCGACAGGACAAAGTCCCGGACATCGCGCTTGATGCTGACATCGCTCAATGAAATTCGTCCGTCTTCCTCGGGGAACAGTCTGCGCGCATCGCTGTCGTTCAGCGGATCCCGGTTGGGAATGCCGTCTTTCACCGATTTCACAAAGACCAGTTCACCATTGCGGATCGTCATTCCAAAATCTCCTCCTTCGATTCCGATTCATTTTGCACATCGTCCTGCGGAACATTGTCCGCCTTCCTGTACATCAGATAACCGGACCAGAACGCACTGACAAATTCGTGACGATACTTGTCCAGCAGACCTTCCCGGGAATAATCCGTGAAGAGCAGCAGTGCTCTGGCCAGGGCGGGGAAAAAGTTCCTGCTGATCTTCAAATCCCGCTGCTCGATCAATTTCTGGAACTCGTTGAGCCCGTCCTGCCATACCATCTGCGGCGTCAATTTGCTGCCGAACTTGAGCAGCCGGGTGCGGACATATTGGCTCCGCGTCTTGGCATAATAGGAGTTTTCGAATTGCTTTGTCAGCAGGCCGCTGACAAATCCCAGTTCCGGCACATCCCAATCCGGCTCATTGTCCCAGTTCCCGGATTCGTAGACGTCCAGCAGCCGTTTCCAGTCCACGCTCCCAATCTCCTTTCCCTCTCCAATGATTTTCTTCTGACATTTCGCGGCAAAATCCAGAAACGCCCAATAAAACAGCAGTTCACGTCTGACATGATGCCAGGCTTGCAGTTTGGCGCCGTCATTGCATTTGCGGGCGGTGGCTTCATGGATCCGTTCCAGTCGGATCGGCTGCCGATGCAGCACCTTCTGCATCATGTCCCAGACATAGCCGGGGCCATAAGCGTTGCCCAGGAGCGCCGGCAGATTCTCCAGCGACGGATGAACGGCTTCATCGGAAATCCCTAAAGCCTTTTTGATGTCCGGCACGACCATGCTTTGCAGTTCCATCAGAATGTCCTGAATTTTCCGCGCCACGCTTGGGATGACGTCCTCGATCATCGCCCGGATGTGCATGTTGCCGCGGGACAAGTCGCCGGAATAATAGAGAATTGTCAGGCGGTATTCATCGCCGCTTTCGGGAATTACGCGATCGAGGCCGGCCAAAAGCCGCAAATGCAGTGCGCTCCTGCTGAGATCTTCCTGCTGGCCCCATTGCCTCAGCATTTTTTTGTATTTCTGAAACTGCTGTTCGGCATCTCCGTCCAGCAGAGGCAGCAGCATCGGAATCCCGTAGATTTGCTCATAGTTTGACGCCCTGATTTTTTGGCGCACGTCCGCATGTATGATTGGCGCGAACATTTCCTTCAGGGTTGCGGATGAAATCGGAACCTGGATTTCTTTCATGAACTGCGTGCCGTAGTAGAAATATTCGTAGGTTTCCGGATCCACCTTGATGCCTTTTGTCCATTCGTCGTCTTTCCAGTAGATGGAGCGGGGCATTTCCCAGGTCGGGGCCAGCCACAACCAAGATTTGTTGTACAGCGACACGACCCGTTTCGATCTGCGGTTGGTAAACGTGGAGATTTGGTCCTCCGCCTCGCCCAATTCCGTGGCTTCCCGAACCTTCGCTTCCCGGATCCATTCCAGCACCACGTCGCCATCCAGCGCCATCCACTTTCCCGGATGGATGCCGCTTTCCTGGATCCTCAGTTCCGATGGTTCATCCTCATACCGGCATACAGCCAGCTTCGGATCAAAGATCATCAGAATGCCGAGCTGCTTGTCTTCCTTCAGCCATTTTCCATGTTCGCGTGCCAGCCGGTCGGCTACGCGCATCGCCAATGCCGACAGCGTATCCTGGTTTTCGCCTGAGTACGGGACCGTTTTCAGCAAACGGGGCATCAATACATCTTCGGCGAACTCGCCAGAATTGCCCATCGCCTTGACGTGCGGATCCCACATCAAGTAGCAGGGAAGAGGATAGACGCCCTGGGCGTGGAGCGGATTGCCACCATTCGGAAAATGGAAGGGAAACGCAACCGCCCGTTTCTCATCGACCTGGAACTCCGTTTTGCTGCCCGATCCCGTCATTTGGCCGACTTCCATAAAATGCAAAAAGTCGTTTCGTTCATCGTCCGCCAGTTCCAGGACCCAGACATGCTGGAAGTAATTTTTGCAGTTTTCCTGCCCGACATCGGTCAGCCAGCGAATCCGCTCCGTCACGGTCATCGAACTGTTCGCCAACGGCCGTCCGATGCGCACGATTGCTTCCGCCAGCAAGCAGGTTCCTCCTTTCCGGCAAGCAATATGTTAGAATCCACAATGCTAAATGATTTCAAATGTTCCGAAACCCTGAGATCCTTTCCCACCCAGACAAGAGTTATACGCCAGGCGAAGAAGCCGCGGATCCCCCGTCACCTCATACTCTCCCATCCATCCTTCGATGACGATGCCTCGAAACCGGGTGACCACCTTGTGCCTTTTTTCCACATGAAGTGGTTTGATTGAGAACGGCGACTGCATCAGCTCGTCGTCCATTGGATAGAGGCTGAAATACCTTCGCTTGAGGTTGGCTTCGATCATGGGCGAGAATTGCTCGTGATGAGGGGCGTAGTAGTAGGTGTACTTCACGCCGTTCGGGTGGTTGAGCGTGCTGTAGATGACAATTGGGCTGAGTGCTCGGATGCGGATGACGTCTGGAAATGGATCGGGTTCAGGCAACGTTTCAAATGATTCGAGTTCAATCCGATAGGGACCAATTCGCAAGTCAGCAGAGAGCAACATAGAATGCGCAAACTCTTGAAGAAAACGATCCAACGGGGAGGCCACCAACAGAGAAAAAGGCGGCTTGAACGTGATCGTTTTTTTGGATGGGTTGTACCGGCCGTTTCCCAAAATTCGCGAAAAAGCAAAATGCTTGTACGTCTTGGTCTGAAAGGAATACCCAATCTCATGCAAGAAAGAACGATATTTCTCGTCGTTGATGTTTTTGTATATGAAGCCGATCAAGTACTCCTGATAGTTGATCGGTAGTTCCAGCGGCCCATCCGCGCGTAGATGCAAGAGGATTCTCATACTTCAATACCTTTCATTTTTTTCTTGTATTCGGCATTGATTTGGCAGTTCCTGCTTTATTAGAGCTAAAAATGATTCGACAAAAATGAGTCTTATGGATCAAGTCTGTTGGACGATTGTGATTCTTTGCTTCCTCAACAATAAATATAGCATTCGGTTGTGACACATGTTTGTCAGCGATCATATGTTCTTTGATGCTAGACTGAATAGTGTGTCAAGACCGATTGAAAATTCCTCAAAATAATCGGTTGAAAATTCCCCAGTAACAACGATGAAGTGCATTCGAAGCGGTCAAATTGCCACTGGTCTAGTCGGTCTGTTCAGGGTTGTTGCCGGTT
>Ga0310828_1001480_pt1 | contig 13450 bp, 11 predicted proteins | sample WT_ome_3_FD_202242 | JGI IMG/M metagenome (GOLD analysis project Ga0310828, IMG submission 202242) | Sorghum-adapted microbial communities enriched on wild type (WT) sorghum from Joint BioEnergy Institute, Emeryville, California, United... ... | reverse complement strand
TCCCGAGGACGGTCCGGACCACGCCCTGGAGCTCCTCCAGTCCCGGGCCGACTCGAAGGGGGCCACGATCCAGGTCTACCGGCCCACCGGCCGTCCGACGTACACGCCCAACTTTGCTGACAAGGAATAGAGGAGAGCATCATGACCGCGACGTACACCTGGGACTACTTCCAGAGTCTCGATGGATTCGGTGCCGCCGGAGGGAACTGGACCGGCTATTGGGGCAAGCAGGGCCCCGAGCTGCTCGACCACCGTCTCGCCCTGTACGAGCAGGACCAGCGACTGGTTCTCGGTGCCACGACATACCGGCAGTTCGCGGAGATGGTTGCCTCGGCTTCCGAAGACTCCGAGATGTTCGACCCGTGGGTTGTCCGATACCGCAACACCCCCACCACGGTAATATCCAACACCCTTCAGGAGCCCCTTGACTGGCCGGATAGGAGGGTCGCGAGTGGAGACCCGGTCGAGATCGTGCGCCAGCTCAAGGAGGAGTCCGACGTTCCCTTACGCTCGCACGGCAGCCTGACGCTGAACCGGGCGCTGCTCGCGGCCGGTCTCGTCGACCGGCTACAGGTGACCCTGTTCCCGGTGATCACCGGCAGAACGGGTCTGGACCCGATCTTCGGCGGAGCGGAGGACTTCGACCTGGAGCTGCTCGAGCAGCGGACGCTGGACGGCCGAACCCTGGAGCTCACCTACCGACCCACTCTGCACGCCCTCTAGAAATGCCCTGAGCAAATGCCGCTTCTTGCGGTTCGGGCGAGGGATGGTGGCGGAGGGGATTCGGTGTCTCGATGGCTCTCAGCCCCGTCCGCCACGGACAACACCCTTCACCTCCGAGTCGGGCGGAGTTGTATTCGTCAGCCAGAGGAGACCGCAAGAGCAATCCGTCGTTGCCCGATTCACCGACAAAAAGATCGTTTTCAGCGCCGTGGTTGCCGGCAAGTCAGCAGGACTGATCCAACTTCACCGAAACCCCAACGAGCTTTGGGGCGGCCGGCTAGCCTCGGGGTGTACGCGCTTCCGGGCGCTGTACAAAGGGTATTGGGGGGCAGCAGTGACGAACGCTGGAATGAACCAGGACCGGATGGCGCTCACCGAGATCGGCCGCATCGCGGCAGCAGCGGGAGCGTACGGGGAGCAAGGCACCATGGCCGGAGATGGTCAGGCCGGTGCCAGCCAGGACTGGAGCTGCCGAATTATGCCGTTGCCGCCTCGGTTAGTGGAGCAGTCGGCGCGGCACGCCATCCGCGTCAATCCCTCGAATGCCCCACTGCGCGAACAACCCGTACCTGCTGGCATGGTCAGTCCACCGCAGAGGCTTGTTGTATTGGTCGGGAAGTACTGGGGTGCGACACAGCGCGTGTTGTCGGTCAGCTTCATGGAGCCCACCCCGCCGGACCTGCGAGCGCGAATTCTCTCGCACATGAACGCTTGGGGTACGGGTGTGTCCTTCGCCGAAACCAGCGGTATTGGCGAGGTACGCATCTCCCGTGGACCGGGCGGCTACTGGTCGTACCTGGGCACTGACATCGCGCTTGTTCCACCGTCCGTGCAAACGATGAACCTCGAGGGGTTCACTATGAGCACCTCCGAGGCGGAGTTCCGGCGCGTCGTCCGGCATGAGACCGGCCACACCCTGGGCTTTCCCCATGAGCATCTTCGCCGGGAGCTGGTGCAACGAATCGATCCGCTGAAGGCCTACGCGTACTACTTTGCGTGTTGCGGGTGGCCGCCGGAAATGGTGGACAGTAACGTGCTCACATCACTCGAGGAAAGCTCGATCTTCGGTACGCCCGTCGACCAGACCTCGATCATGTGCTATCCGATCCCGGCTTCCATCACCAAGGACGGGTCGGCGATCCCCGGCGGAGGGGACTTCAGCTTCTGGGATCTCACGTTCGCTCGAAGCATCTACCCACCGGTGCCGTTTGCCCCTTCTCCAGCCCCTGGCGCGGACGGCGCCGCGGCAGCGATCGAGTGGGACCCAGCCCAGGACGTGGCGGTCCCGGTTTGACTTATCGGACGCCGGAGTGGAGGAGTAGCGGGCTTTGGGCCGACTGATCGACCTCCGGCACGGCGTACCGGGCGAGCCAAGGAGCTTGACCATCGCGGTCGGGGATGTGCTCAGGTTCGCCGCCACCGGTGGCCGCGTACGGGAAGGATCGGCCATCGAACTGCTTGGCATCTATACGGAGAGCACCGTGGGCACGGACGGCTCGGTCCTCACCCCCGCAGGTGCGCCGAACGTCGTGCTGTTCCGTGGCATCGCACCCGGAGAGTCCGTGATAGACGTAGTAACCGGGGACCCGTGGCGATCACCCACTGCCCACGAGGTAAGGGTTTCCGTCGCGGCGTGACCACGACAACTTGGGGACCGGCTAGGGTCCATATAGGACATTTTAGCCGCGCTACGGAGCAATGGCCGGCAGGTCAGGCCGCAAGCCTCATGGCGAGCGTCCATATGACCCATGAGGTGTCTTACGGCCCATGTCTCAACGTACCGGTAACCCAACGATGGCCACCAGTGCCGTGGAAAGAATCCATTGTGCTCGCCCGAGCGTCCGTTCACGCGCCGGCCTTCGTCACTGGCGAAGACGCTGGAACGGTTCGGACTGTTGAGTGTGCCTGCCGACGTGCGCGGCCGCCGCATGATCATAGTCGACGTGTGGGGTAACTGAAATCGTGCGGCGGCCGCTGGGCACAGCGCAGCCCTGGTGCCATCGTCCAGCCCTACATAGCGACTTCGGGCTACCGTACTACCCGAGTGCTTGCATGATGGCCAAGGTGTTCTGGTACTCCCGCCATCTGGAGACTTTGCCTCCGTGGACCGTCAGCGCACCGATGAAGGCGGCCGTGGACCGCTGGTTCGTTTTCGTGGATGTGCCGGTCAGTTCGTACTCGACGATGATCGTGTTTGGATCCTTCGTCTCGTGGAGGGCAATGGTGCGGCATTCATCGAAGCGGACCGGGAGCGCGGCGCGCCGCGGGTTGGCAAAGTCGAGGTACTGCTGCTTGCCTTCGAACCTGTTCTGCTGACCGGGTGGAGCAAACGGGATCTCGATGATCACGTCCTCGGCGAGGTCGTCGCCGGTCAGCGGGGCGGGTTGGCCGAGCCATTGCTGCTGCATCCGCTGAAAGACCTCATGCGGTGTGGTGCCCACGGACGGGCCTCCTTAAGATGAGTGACGACTCATGAACACTATAGTGAGTGGTGACTCATCTTGTCGAGTGAAGCGGCCCGACCGATGCGTGCGGACGCGCAACGCAACCGGGTGCGGATCCTGGAGGCGGCGGATGCGGTGTTCGCCGACCGAGGTCCTGACGCGTCGACCGAGGAGGTGGCGCGGCGTGCGGGTGTGGCGATCGGTACCGTGTTCCGGCACTTTCCGACAAAGGCCGACCTGCTACGCGCGCTGATGAAGCGGTTGCTGCAGCAGATCACCGACGATGCCGCGGACCTGGTGGCGCGCGGAGATCCACAGACGGCGTTATTCGAGTTCTTCGCATTGCTCGTCGACCGGACGGCGGCGAACCGTACGGTGGTGAGCCTGCTTGCCGCGGAAGGGATGGGGGTGCCGGTCACCGGCCCGATCGGGTCGCTCACCGACGCCGTGCGGGAACTGTTGAAGCGTGGGCAGAGTGCGGGCGCGATCCGTGCCGAAGTTGAGGTGGACGAGGTGATGGCGCTGCTGGTCAGTGTCTGTCAGGGCGCCTTGCATGGCGGCTGGGATGCCGGCCTGCGCCAGCGTACTCTCGACATCGTGTTCGCTGGGATGCGGACGCGGGCTTAGCTCGTCGCCCACGCAGATGGACGTGCTCCCTCCCGGCTATCGGTTCGGCCAGCCCGAGTCAAATTCGGCTGGAGACGCCGCGTCAGGACTTGGCTGGGTGGTCACGTCGTTCGGTCAGGCTCTCGTCGGCGAGGGTGAAGATTCCTGGTCGATGATGGCGGGACGGGTGTCTTCCTCGCCGTAGAGGTCACGGAGGGCGACGACGCCGATGGCGGCGCGGTTACGAGTACCTCACCTGTCCGCGGCCGGTCTCGAACATGCGGCGGAGCACACCGGGGGTCTGCCCGATCTCGCGACGCAGCAATCTGGTCAGGTGGGCCTGATCGGCGAATCCGGTCTCCGTAGCCAATCTGGCGAGATCCGTCTCACCGGATGCGAGTTGGTCGAGAGCCGCCCTAAGTCGCAGCCGGATCCGGTAACCGCTAATCGTGCAACCCGTGGTACGCCGGAAAACCCGGCTCAGGTGATAGGTAGAGAGGCCGGTATGCCGGGCCAGGTCGGTCAAAGACACCGAGAGGTCGACGGCGAGCCGTTCCCGTACCTGGTCGACGGCCCGGCGTGACGTGCGCGGACCGGGCAGACCCCGAACCGGTCGGGAGCCTTCGACCACGGCGTTGGCGAGCACCGAGCCGACCAGGAGGTGGGCGCGCTCAGTAAGCTCGTCCGGCGTCGCTCCGGAGCGTGCCCGGGCCAGTAAGGCACGATGCGCGACGTCGATCTGTGGCGTGGTCTCGACCACGGCATCCGGCGGCCCGCCGCCCTCCCCTAGCAGCGCCGACATCTCCTCGTCGCAGACCGCGATTGAGGTGCAGCGGTCGCCTCCGGCGGGGTGGGCGAAGGCGTGCTCGGTGCCTAATCGCGGCAGATATCCGGTCGAGGAGTCCAGCACCATCTCCCGTTTGCCGATCCGCCGGCGGAACAGACCTGATCTGATCAACACCACGGTACGGCGCTGGACCGGCTCGGGCGCCGTCCAGCCGGGCGGCTCGTGGGCGCAGCGGACGTCGTTGACCGTGATGGTCGGGGTCGCGACGAGGGTCTGGCCGGTGAGCACGGTGCCACGGTAGCGTCGACCTCCGACAGCGCAAGAACGTTCAAGACGTTCATCTCCGGCGTGACGAAGCTGGGGTCATGGACAACTCGTTGCCGCACTACCTGATTGCCACCGGCCCGCATCCGGATCTCGGTGCGGATGCCGACCTCTATGGTCAGTTCATCGGCTCTTGGGATGTGGACGACCACCACTTCGACGAGTCGACTGGAAAGTGGCTGGACACCAAGCGCGAGGTCCACTTCGGTTGGATCCTGGAGGGCCGCGCCATCCAGGACCTCTGGGGCGACCCCGAGCGGGGATTCGGGACCACAATCCGGTGTTACGACCCGGCGATCGACGCTTGGCGAGTCGGCTGGTTCGCCCCGCGGAGCGGATCCTACTGCACGCTCATCGGTCGCCGGCAGGGCGACATAATCATGCAGGAGGGGCACCAGCAGGACGGCCGCCCCATCCGCTGGACGTTCAACGACATCACGCCCGACTCCTTTGTATGGCGCGGGGAGATCTCGGACGACGGCGGCAAGACGTACCGGCTCGAACAGGAGATGCGCGCCCGCCGCCGCAGGTGATGGCGGCGGCTGAACAGCGTATCCGGTGCTCGCGCTCAAGGCGCGCGAAACGGCTACCGCGCACGGCAAGTGGGCGCAGGCCGTAGCCGCGCGCCCCGCGTCGATCTCGCCTGAGACGCTGGGAAGGGTGCTTGACTCCCGCGACCATCCGGAGACGTCGATGCCTTCACTACCCTACCGGGGTAGGGTACTTCTTGCTAGTATCGAGCGATGCGGGAACGGGTGATCCTCGTCGTCGGATACGACGGAGCGGAGCTGCTCGATATCGCGTGCGTCACGTCCTGCCTCGACATCGCCAACCGCATCGGCGCCGACCCGCCCTACCGGGGAATCCTGGCCACGCCCGGCGGACGCGACATCGCCTGCGACTCGGGGCTGCGCCTGCACGCCCAGGCCTCGCTGGAGCGAATCAACGAACGGCTGGATACCCTGCTGGTCACCGGTGGCCTGGGCCACGAACACGCGGCCGCGAATCGCTGCCTGGTCGGACATGTGCGCCGCCTGGCCGCCCTGGCGCGCCGGGTCGCGTCGGTCTGCACCGGGGCGAGCGTGCTGGCCGAGACCGGCCTGCTGGCCGGCCGCCGCGTCACCACCCACTGGATGTACGCCCAGCAGCTCGCGCGCAGGTATCCCGAGGTGCGTGTGGATCCGGGTCCGATCTACATCCGGGACGGCACCATCGCCACCTCCGGCGGGGTCACCAGCGCGCTGGATCTGACCTTGGCCTTGATCGAGGAGGATCACGGTCCTGCGCTGGCCCGCGGCGTCGCGCTGGGCACGGTGGCGTACCTGCAGCGGCCCGGCGGGCAGGCTCAGATGAGCATGTTCCTGGCCCGCCGGGCCACCGAGGATGTGCTGACCCGCCGCGCCCGGGACCACATCGTGACCCATCTCGCCGATGACCTGAGCACAGGCGCGTTGGCTCGCCTGGTCGGGGTCAGCGCGCGGCACCTGTCACGGCTGTTCCTCACCCATTTGCGGGAGACGCCGGCGCAGTACGTGCGTCGGGTCCGGACCGAGGCCGCCGAACACCTACTCGTGTCGACCCAGCTACCACTGACCACGGTGGCACGGCGGTGCGGCTTCGGCTCCACCGAGTCACTCCGGCAGGCCTTCCTCGACCGATACGCCCTACCACCATCCCAATACCGGCGCCACCACACCCACTCAGCCCCAGGCAGGGGCCGCTCCCATGATGACCGGGCGACACCCCGGATGTGCCGGCACGATCGGCGCCATGACGCAGACCACGCCGCCACACCAGCCATCCAGCCCAGCACCCGCACCCACGCCCGGGCGACCACTCACGATACACCATTGTGGACAGTGTGACTGCGGGCCTTCCGGCGGGTGTGGCGAGGGCGGGCGCTGCCGGCCGGCCGGACTCGACGGGCTCGTCCGTTGTGCGCGCCCCAGCCGCGCCGCAAGCCACGCGAGATGCCACCTGGATTCGCGGCAGGCCGGCATCAGAGTGTCGGTTCGGGAGATTCCCCAAGCATCCCCGTTTACCCCACACGTGAACGTTTCAACGCGCCGTCACCGATCGGGTGATCGCCACCTTCAGGCCCAGCCTCGTCCACCAGCAGGGTGACAGCATCAGCTTGAGAAGGGGCATCGCGGAAGTACCGTTCCGCCCCCGCCAAGCACCGCATTGAGCTCATCGTTCACCGGCACACCGGGAATGCCCCAGCTCGGTCTGGTAGACGCCGAGCCTCGAAGGGAGTCAGCATGTCGAACCACTTCAGCGCCAACAACCTCAAGTTCCCCGGCGACGACCGTCGCCTGGACTTCACCGACCTGTTCGTCTTCCCCTCACCAGGAGACCCCAGCAAAACGGTGCTGATCATCGACTCGAACCCGTCCACCCCGCCGCCGGCACCGGCGGCCGCCACCGGCCCGGAGTTCTACCCTGGCGCGGTCTACCGGATCAACGTCGACACCGACGGCGACGCCCACGCCGACGTCGCGTTCACATTCACCTTCTCCGAGTACGAGAACGGCAACCAGACCGGGACCGCCTGGTACGCCACCGGCCCCGAGGCCGACCAGCCCGAGCCGGCCGGCCAGGTGATCGCCGAGTCCTTCCCGGTCAGCTTCGACGGAACGGCTCAGCCGGTCATGATCGCTGAGCCAGGACAGATCCGGCTCTTCGCCGGGCGGCGCAGCGACCCCTTCTTCGCTGATGTCGAGGGCGCCTTGCACGGAATGAAGTGGACCGGGCACGACGACTTCGCTGGCAACGACGTCAACTCCATCGCGCTGGAAGTGCCCAGCGATCTGCTCGGCTCTGGCCGAATGATCGGCGTGTGGGCCTCGATCAGCCGGCGCCGCGACGGCGTACTGGAGCAGATGGACCGCGGCGCGAACCCGACCATCAACGGGTTCCTCAACCCGGAGAACGAGAGGGACCTGTTCAACAGCCGGCACCCCGCCGACGATGTGGCCAACTATCTGGGCCCGTGGTCCGAGGTACTGGAAGAGGCCGGCTATCCCCCCGACGAGGCCAAGGAGGCCGCTGCGCAGGTACTGCCCGACATCCTCCGCTACGACCGCACCAAGCCGGTCGCCTACCCCAACGGCCGCAAACTCATCGACGACGTCTTCAGCTATCGCTTTGCCTGGCTGACCTACGGCAAGGTCGCCCCGTCCGGTCTAAAGCCGCACGAAGACCTCACCTGGCAGTTCCCCTACCTCGGCCCACCGAACTCCTAGCCGCCGGACAGACCGAGCCGCCGTCGCCAGCAGTATCCGCGGCCTTGACCAAGCCGGGCGACGAGACCGTCCTGTTTGGATAACGAAGAGAAGGGGCCGGACAAAGCAAGTGGCAAGGAGGTGAAACTCCTTGCCACTTTTAACATATACCGCATTGGAGGGCTTGCGGCAAGACCCGGGTCGTGGCGCAGAATCGTCGGCCTGACCAGGTACCGACGAAGAATGGGGATTCGGCATGCCGGTTTTTGTCCACCTCTGGGGTACGCGGTTACGTCGAACCAATGGTGGGACGGTCGGTGCTCGGGGTGTAAGGACGGAAGTGGATGTGCCCGCTGCCCGACCAGGTGAAGCGGCCGGCCGACCCGGCAGAGGGAAGGCAGCGACAGACGAGCAGCCGCCCGCCGAGATTCTCGACCGAACTCAGGACGCAGGTGAGCCGATCGCCGCTCGCGAGGCAGAAGGCACGGCTGCCGCGGAGGTTTCGCGATGAACGAGCAGTACGTGCTGGGTCTGCACGAGGTTGACCAGACGCAGCTCGCGCTCGTCGGCGGCAAGGGCGCACACCTGGGAGTTCTGACGCGGATCGACGGCATCCACGTGCCGGCTGGCTTCTGCGTGACCACGAACGCGTTCCGGCGGATCATCGCAGCGGCGCCGTCGATCGACGACCGGCTCGATCAGCTGTCCCGCGTGCATCCGGACGACCGGGAGGCGATCCGTACGCTCAGCGCGGAGATCCGCCGAACCATCGAAGGGATCGCCATTCCTGGCGACATCGCGGCGGCGATCGCCCGCGCTCTCACCCGGCTCGGCGAGCACACTGCCTACGCCGTTCGATCCAGCGCGACGGCAGAGGACTTGCCGACGGCCTCTTTCGCCGGCCAGCAGGATACGTACCTGAACGTCGTGGGCCTGGCCGCGATCCTCCGCCATGTCAGCCGGTGCTGGGCCTCGCTCTTCACCGAGCGGGCCGTGACCTACCGCCAGCGGAACGGCATCGACCACCGTACGGTTGGCATGGCCGTGATCGTGCAGCAGATGGTTTTCCCGCAGGCGGCTGGCGTCCTCTTTACCGCGGACCCCGTCACGTCCAACCGGAAGGTCGCCTCGGTGGAGGCCAGCTTCGGCCTCGGCGAGGCCCTGGTCTCCGGTCTGGTGAACGCGGACGTATTCAAGGTGCGCGACGGCGACATCGTCGCCAAGGCGGTCGCCACCAAGCGGCGTGCCGTGCACGCTTCGCCGGCCGGCGGGACGCGGGTACTGCCGATCGACCGGGAGCAGCAGGAGCAGCCCGCGCTGACGGATGCGCAGGTCGTACGGCTTGTGCAGCTGGGCCGGCGGATCGAAGCACACTTCGACCACCCGCAGGACATCGAATGGTGCCTGGTCGACGATGACTTCCAGATCGTCCAGAGTCGACCGATCACCACCCTGTTCCCCATTCCCGCAGCCGACGACGCGCAGAACCATGTCTACGTCTCCGTCGGTCATCAGCAGATGATGACCGACCCCATGAAGCCGTTGGGTATCTCCGTTTGGCAGCTTACGGCCGCCCGGCCCATGGCCGAGGCTGGCGGGCGCCTGTTTGTCGACGTCACCGCGAGCCTTGCCGCACCCTCGAGCCGTGCCGGCATTCTGGAGCTGCTGAGCAGGTCCGATCCGCTGATCGGGGACGCGCTGCAGACCGTCCTCGACCGCGACGGCTTCATCCCGTCGCTTCCCGACCAGGGCCCGGGCACGATGCCGCCGGCCAGCGGCGCGGCAGGTCGGATCGAGACCGATCCGGCCATCGTCGCCGAACTGATCGAACGCAGCGAGGCGTCCATCGCCACCCTGAAACGCGGCATCCGGACCAAGTCCGGACCGGCCCTGCTCGACTTCATTCTGGCGGACATCCAGGAGCTGAAGCGGACCCTGCTCTCTCCGCAGAGCCATCAGGTGATCATGGCGGGGATGGAGGCCACGTGGTGGCTCAACGATCAGCTACAGGCGTGGCTGGGCGAGAAGAGCGCCGCAGACACGCTCACCCAGTCCGTTCCCAACAACGTCACCGCAGAGATGGGGCTGGCGCTCCTGGACGTGGCGGACGCGATCCGCCCGCATCCAGAGGTGGTGGCTTTCCTGCAAGACACAGCGGACGAGGGCTTCCTGGACGAGCTGCCCAAGCTTCCGGGCGGGCGGGAGGCGCGGGACGCCATCGAGGACTGGCTCGACAAGTACGGCATGCGCTGCGTCGGCGAGATCGACATCACCAGGCCGCGTTGGCGCGAACGCCCAACCACGCTCCTGCCGCTGATCCTCACCAACGTCAGAAACTTCGAACCGGGCGCCAGCCGGCAGCGTTTCGAGCAGGGCCGGCAGGAGGCACAACAGAAGGAGCAGGAGCTGCTGGCGCGCTTGCGGGCCTTGCCGGACGGCGAGCAGAAAGCCGACGAGACCAAGCGGATGATCGATCGGGCCCGGACCTTCATCGGGTACCGGGAGTATCCGAAGTACGCCATAGTCAGCCGCTACTTCGTGTACAAGCAGGCCTTGCTGGAAGAGGCGGAACGCCTCGTGCGAGCCGCTGTGCTCCGCGAAAAGGAAGACATCTTCTACCTCACCGTGCCGGAGCTTCGCGACGTGGTGCGGACGAACCAGGTGGATGACGATCTGATCCGCCAGCGCAAGGGCGCGTTCAGGTCGTATCAAGCGCTCACGCCGCCCCGCGTACTCACCTCGGAGGGCGAAGCGATCACCGGGGCGTACCGGCGTGCTGACGTGCCGAGCGGTGCTCTGATCGGCCTGCCGGTCTCCGCCGGAACCATCGAGGGGCGGGCCCGCGTCATTCTGGACATGGCGCACGCCGACCTCGAACCGGGTGACATCCTCGTCACGGCGTACACCGACCCCAGCTGGACGCCACTGTTCGTCGCGATCGCGGGCTTGGTGACGGAGGTCGGAGGATTGATGACGCACGGCGCGGTGATCGCACGGGAGTACGGCTTGCCGGCCGTCGTCGGCGTGGTGGATGCGACCCGGCTGATCCCCGATGGACAGCGCATCCGCGTGCACGGGACGGACGGATACGTCGAGATCCTGTCTTGACTGCCGGCTCAGTCCAATGTGGTGGTAAGCAGTCGCAGCAGCGTGCGGGCGCCGAACCCGGTAGCACCGTCCACAGAGGAGTTGCCCGCCCAGGCCGGCCCGGTCATGTCGATGTGCACCCAAGGGACGTCGACCGGCACGAACTCGCCGAGGAACAGGGCGGCGGTGATCGCCCGGCCGGAGTCGCGCAGCGGGTGGTTGCGTACCCCGGATGGTGTACGCACCTGGTCGAGGTAGCGCTCCGCGTACGGCAGCCGCCACAGCGGTTCGCCGGCGGCCTCGCCGGCCGCGAGCACGCGCGCGACCGCCGCGTCGTCGCGGCCGAACACCGCGGCGATCTGCGGTCCGAGCGCGATCTCGGCCTGGTAGGTCAGCGTGGCGAGGTCGACGAGCAGTGCCGGGCGGTAGCCCGCTGCCAGGGCCAGCGCGTCCGCGAGCATGACCCGGCCCTCGAAATCGGTATCGAGGATCTGGATCTGCGTGCCGTTGAGCGCCGTCACCACGTCACCCGGCCGGGCCGCGCACGGGCCGGGCAGGTTCTCGGCGAACGGCAGCACGGCGCGCACCGGCAGGGTCGCTCCGGCCCGTCGCAGGCCCGCCATCACGGCGAGTACGGTGGCGGCGCCGGCGACATCCAGCCGCATCGACTGCATGGCGGCCGGCGACTTCAGCGACAGGCCGCCGCTGTCAAAGGTGACGCCCTTGCCGACCAGGGCGACGCCTGGCGTGTCCGATCCGGCGCCGGCATTCGGCAGACCGGGATATTCCAGCTGTACGAGGTAGGGCCCGTTGACCGACCCGGCGCCGACCGCCGCCAGCGCGCCCAACCCGCGCTCGACGATCTGCTGTGGCCCGAGCACGGTGCAGCCGAGATCGGCCCGGTCGGCGACGCGCTGCGCGATTTCGGCCGCGGCGGCCGGCGTGAGGACGTTGGCCGGGGCGCTCACCAGCAGCCGAGCCAGGCGTGCCACGTCGGCCGCGAGCAGGCCTCGCTCCGCCGCGGCGCGCGCTGACGGTGCGACATGCACCATCACGGCATCGGTGCCGGGGTAGCCGGTGGCCAGGCCGTCCACCAACGCCGGGATCAGGTCCGGCCCGCCGTCCGGCGGCTCGATCGCGGTGTCACCTGGTGGCAGCTGAGCACCGGCAGCCGCCGCGGCGCGGCGCGCGTCCTCGACGGTGACCGGACCTGGTCCCAGCCCGACCCACAGCACGTCGCCGTCCGCCCGCAGCTCGCCCAGCTCCGCCCGGAACGGCAACCAACCGCTCGTCTGAGGTTCGCTACCGTCAGCGGTGACGAACCGGATGCGCCGGGGAGCCGACGTCTCGCCGGAGACGGCTACCGGGCCACGCGCGTCGACCACGGCGTCGATGGCCGCATCGATCTCGGCCGCGAAGTCGCGAGCCCGCGCCCATCGAAGGCCGGCGCGGGCCCGGGAAAGGTCGGCGCGGGCCCGGCCGGGTACGTGATCACTGCTCACCTGACCTCCCGCTCGTCATGACCGTCGCGCCGGCAGTGTCGCGGTGCCGCATCCAGCCCGATCGTGCGCACCGCACGCGCGGCCACCGCCCAGCTATGCCGTGCGCACAGTCCGCCACCGACAGCGGCCCCTAATTTGCGAGGAACGTTCTGAAGGTCTGAGGAGCATTCATGGGGCGGTACCGGGTCGCGATGGACATCGGTGGCACGTTCACCGACGTGGTCACCTACGACGAGGAAAAGGGGATCTTCACGGCGACCAAGGTGTCGACGACACCGGACAACCTCAGCGAGGGCGTGCTCGCCGGCCTCGACGCCGTCATCGACAAACCGGCGGACATCGGCTTCCTCGTCCACGGGACGACGCAGGGCCTCAACGCCTTTCTCGAACGGCGCGGTGCCCGCGTACTGCTGCTGGCCACCGCGGGGGTCGAGGACACGTACCACATCGCCCGCGGCCCACGGACCCGGCTGTACGACCTGCACTACCGCAAGCCGACGCCACTCGTCCCGCGCCGCGACGTGCTCGGCATCGGCGGGCGCATCGCCGCCGACGGAAGCGAGCTGACTCCGCTGGACGAGCAGGCGGTACGCGACGCCGCCCGCAGAGTCCGCGAGCAGGGTCATGGTGCGATCGCCGTCGCGTTCCTGTTCAGCTACAAGAACCCGGCGCATGAGCTGCGCGCCCGCGAGATCCTGCGCGAGGAGCTGGGCGAGGAGATCTCGATATCGCTCTCGCACGAGGCGGCCAAGG
>Ga0310828_1001479_pt1 | contig 13460 bp, 13 predicted proteins | sample WT_ome_3_FD_202242 | JGI IMG/M metagenome (GOLD analysis project Ga0310828, IMG submission 202242) | Sorghum-adapted microbial communities enriched on wild type (WT) sorghum from Joint BioEnergy Institute, Emeryville, California, United... ... | reverse complement strand
GAATTATCTGTCAATCATTTTATGATATTCAGACTTATATCTGCCCAAAAAACGAAATGGGAGCGAGACGATCCCTGCACCAATCAACCGATCGCTGCTCCCACCAGCATTTTTCATTATTCATGCCATACCATGACCTATGATCCATAACAATCATCTGACTCAAACTGTTACTACTTACGCTTTCTTGAACGCTTATGACACCATCTCCCCGCTGGCCACTTTCCCTTTCCGCCCGTTTTTTATTGCCATCCATACCGCAGTGGCCCAACCAATAACGATAAGCCCATAAACGGTCGGATATACTGGCGCCGGCACCTCCCAAGCGTGAAGGAGTGTGCGGGCATTCGTCAAAATAATTAATCCGCCAACGAGCACTCCGAGCAAATGGGACGGCAGTTTGCGCACAAGCCAGGCGGCAATCGGAGCAGCGACAATCCCGCCAGCCATGAGCGTCAGCACCCAATACCAGTTCACTTGCTCCCAGCCGAGGGAGATCGCAAAGCCCAATGTCGCTGATAATGCGATGGCAAATTCGGACGTATCGACTGTGCCGATGACTTTGCGCGCTTCCGTGCTTTTATTCGCCAACAAGATTGGTGTCGCGATCGGCCCCCACCCCCCGCCGCCGGTGGCATCAAGAAAACCAGCCGTCAATCCGAGCGGAATAAGCTGCTTATTTGACCATTGCTTCTTCGATTTGGATGACGAACGGCCGTTTAAAAACAAAAAGCGATAAATAATATAAAAGCCAAGCGCCAATAAAAACAACGAAATGCACGGTTTGATCAAATCCCCCGGCAAATTGCTTAAAAAGCACGCTCCTACAAACGCGCCGACCGATCCAGGAATGATCAGCTTAACTACCATATCGCGGTCGATGTTGCCAAATTTCCAATGAGACACACCAGACGCCGCAGTCGTCACGACTTCCGCCAGATGAACGGACGCTGAGGCAACAGCCGGAGCAATGCCGAACGTCAATAAGAGCGTCGTTGACGTGACGCCGTACGCCATCCCGAGCGATCCGTCAATGAGCTGAGCGATGAAGCCAACGAACACAAAAACGATGAGTTTTTTCATCCGTCTCCCTCCGTTTGCATGATTTGGCATGAGTAACTTATGCATTTAATTTAATTCCAACTATCCATAGTTGTCAACTATGAATTTTTTAAAAAAATAAAAAGGACGCCCTGAACAAAGCAGAGCACCCTTTGTTCCATTAGAACTTCCCTTGATATTGCTCGATTTCCCACGCATGAACCGCCGTGCAGTAGCTGTTCCATTCGTCTTTTTTCATCGCCACGTATTCATTGAATACGTGCTCGCCAAGCGTTGCGCGGCCGATTTCTCCACCTTCGAATGCCGCAATGGCAGCACCTAAGTTTTCCGGCAAGTTATCAATGCCAAGTTTGGCACGGCGGTCTTCTGACATATGGAAAATGTCTTCATCAACTGCAGCCGGCGGCGTTAGGCCTTTTTCCACACCATCCAAACCAGCTGCAGCAATGATGGCGTACGCCAAGTACGGGTTGGCCGACGGGTCTGGGCAGCGCAGCTCGACACGCGTTGCCATACCGCGTTTCGCCGGAATGCGGATGAGCGCGGAGCGGTTCGAAGCAGACCACGCGATGTAGCAAGGCGCTTCGTAACCTGGCACAAGCCGTTTATACGAATTGACGAGCGGATTCGTCACCACCGCGAAATGTTTGACATGATGCAGCAACCCCGCGATAAACTGGTACGCTGTTTCCGAGAGCTGGTTAGCATCATTCGGATCAAAGAACGCATTTTCGCCGTCTTTAAAGAGCGACATATTCACATGCATCCCTGAACCGTTAATACCAAAAACCGGTTTCGGCATGAACGTCGCATGAAGACCGAATTTGCCGGCGATCGTTTTGACGACCCATTTGTATGTCGTCGCATTGTCTGCCGCGCCGAGCGCGTCTGCGTATTTAAAGTTGATCTCATGCTGACCTTCCGCCACTTCATGGTGCGATGCTTCGATCGTAAACCCCATCGCTTTGAGGGCGCGGTAAATTTCAAGACGGACGCGTTCCCCTAAGTCTTTCGGGGACGGTTCAAAATAGCCGCCGTTATCATGGAGCTCAAGCGTCGGATTGCCATTTTCATCCGCTTTAAACAGGAAAAATTCGAGTTCCGGACCGACTGAGATCGCGTATCCTTTTTCTGCTGCCCGCTCAACCGTTTTTTTCAACACGTTGCGCGGATCACCTTCAAACGGCGTGCCGTCAGGGTTAGCCACCGAGCAGAGGAAGCGCGCTTCCGCATAACCTTCCTCGACCGTCCACGGCAACACCGCAAACGTATTTAAATCCGGAACAAGGTACAAGTCAGAACGATTGATCGGCGAGAACCCTTTGATCGACGAACCATCAAACATGATTTTCCCCGCAACGACATCATCGAGCTGTTCAACCGTCACCGTCACATGTTTTAAAATTCCTTCAATGTCAACGAACTGCAAATGGAGAAGCTCAACACTTTTTTGTTTGATCGTTTCTTTAATTTGTTCTAACAGGGGCGCTTGGGTAGAGGAAACGAACGATTTCAACATGTTACATTACCTCACATTCACACGTTTATTTTCCTAACATGTTTTTATTATAGAAAAAGACCGATCATTTGGCAACCTTTTTTCGAAAATTTTTCTGCATTTTTATAATGTTTTTTGCAATCGGTTTCAAAAAGAGGGTGAAAAAACGAATGTTTATGCAAAAAGGAACGGCTTGGGAAATGATTATCTCTCCCAAGCCGTTCTTAGTCATTCGCTATCCATGTTACATTTTCTCCACACATTGCCATAATCCGAACGGAATCAGCGGAAAACCGCTCGATAAACGTATGCGCCCCTCATAAGCGGTTGCCAGCATCCCGCCCATCTTCATCATTTTAGCGCAGGAGGCCCCGGTGCAACGAATGAGAAGGGCGGAGCCCAATGAGTAACTAGGGGAAGAAGGCGCCTTCCCCCTCTCTCTTCTAATAGGCTATTCACAAACCAATACTCGATATCGTTTGCCGCCATCTTCTCACTCTTTGTTGTTTACATAATGTTAATTATGAAAACTCAAAGAATGAAACAAAAACAATGGAAGCCCTTCCTCTCATCCATCCTTGCCGCTCCGAAGCGGCGCCAGTGTGAATTTGTCAGCGATTGGCGGCAACAAAACGCCGTGCCAGCTGCACTCGCAATGCAACGGCACGGCGTTGACGATTCCTTGATGAGCGAATGATGTTCTTTCTATCATACCCGTTTGACAATGAGAAGTCAAGTAAATCACTATGATGTTGGCTTCCATTTAATGCTGCAGCCGATGCTCGGCTTTTGGTTTTCCGGCACGGGACGACCCGCCAGCAAGGCATCAAGCGCTGCGCGAATCGACTCCCCGGTCACTGGAATGCCGTTGTTTGGACGTGAATCATCGAGCTGGCCACGATAGACGCATTTCAGTTCACGGTCAAAAATGTAAAAGTCCGGGGTGCAAGCGGCATCATATGCCTTCGCCACTTCCTGCGTCTCATCGTATAAGTATGGAAACGGATAGTTGAACTCTTCGGCCACTTTTTTCATGTTTTCGGGTGAGTCTTCCGGATATTGTTCGGCGTCATTGGCGTTGATCGCGACAAATGACACCCCTTTTGGCATGTAATCGTTCGCTAAACGGACGAGCTCGTGCTGTACATGCTTCACAAACGGACAATGGTTGCAAATAAACATAATGACAGTCGCCACGTCAGATTTCACGTCATCAAGGCGAACGAGTCGGCCATCGACGGCATTCGTCAAGGCAAACGACGGGGCCTGTTTGCCAAGCGGAAACATATTCGATTCGACAGCTGGCATCATGAACACCCTTTCTCCCGTTTTTTCTTCCTCATTATACCAAAGAGCGAACACCCCGACAAATATGCCGCCCAAACCGAACCGAAAAGCATGGCATATGATGACACATAGGCGAATGGAAAGGAGGCTTGCATGCATTGATTTACATGAACAAGCGGATGACCCCGCGCGTATACAGCGCGACTCCTCCTCCATCCTCACACGTCGTGTTCTATCACCGCCGAACCGCCGCAGACGAACTGCTCGACCAGCAAAAACAGTTATTTGAACAGTTGGTGGAAACACTCGCTCGGATCGAGCAAACGGTGGAAGAAGGGCAGCTGAAACAGGCGCAACAGTACGAACAGACGGCTGGCACCTTGGCTCACCTCGAACAATCGCTCATCAATGGACAGGCGGAACAGAATGAGCTTGGTGGTCAGCTCGTCCGGTCGCTCGCTGATCTCAAGCAGACGATGGCAGCGGGGCAGACGGAGCAAACAAGGCTCTATCAGGAGCTTGCCGGAACGCTTGCTCTCCTCTTGCAATCCGTTGAAACCGGACAAGAACAGCAGACACAGCAAAACGAACGATGGACGGAAGCGCTCACCCGCATCGAACAGCGGTTCGCTGTCGGACAGACAGAGCAAGCCGAACTCACCGACATGCTCGCTCGCCTTGAGCAATCGCTCATCGCTCAACAGCAAATAGAAAACGAACAACAGCATAAATGGGAAGAGCAGTTCGCGAAAGAAGAAACAGCACGCCAATCGGTCATTGAAGCGTTGACAGTACAAAGCGAAACGTTGCGCCAGCTTGAACAGCGAACAGCTGAGCGGGAACAGCTGACCGAAGCGATGACTAGCCGCCTTGAAGAGCAAGAAAAACTGTACCAACAGCTCATTGATCAGCTCGAGTTGCAGCAAGTCTTTCATCAGACGGTGATCGAACGGCTCGAAGCGCAAGAGGCGTCACAATACAAAATCACCCGCCAGCTCGACAGCTTAAAAGAAGCGCTATACGAACGGTGTTCATTTATCGTTGACAGCGTTAAACAACTCTTTCATTCCTTCTTCCCCGGACGCGCACGCCATCAAAAAACGAATCGTCAAACGGCCGAACAGAAAGAATCCGTTCACCTTTAGACTCTTCCCCATTTGACTTCACGACCGATCGCCGACAACTAAGCTCCCTTGGAAACTCTTGACGAATCCGCCACCTTGAAACGGCGGATGATTTTTTGCCCGCTGCAACGTCGGGCAAATCAATAGACAAAACGAAGACTAACCAAGCATAATAAGAACTAACCATTTTTCACCTTGAACAAAGAGGAGGAACGAACATGCCGTTGCAACTCAGCGTCCTTGACCAATCGCCAATCGCTGAAGGCATGACAGCAGAAGAGGCGCTTGCAAACACCGTCCGACTCGCACAATTTGTCGAAGAGCTCGGCTATAAGCGGTTTTGGGTATCGGAACATCATGATACAACCAGCCTTGCTGGCTCGTCTCCGGAAGTGCTGCTCGGTCATATCGGGGCGAAAACGTCGCGCATTCGCATCGGCTCCGGCGGCGTCATGCTGCCGCATTACAGCCCTTATAAAATCGCGGAAAACTTTCATGTACTTGCCGGACTCCATCCCGGCCGCGTCGACTTAGGCATTGGACGGGCGCCCGGCGGCATGCCGCGGGCGACGATCGCGCTGCAAGGCGACAGACGCCGACCGGTCGACCGTTATCCGGAACAAATCGATGATTTGCTCAGCTACTTGTATGACACCCTTCCACCGGTGCATCCGCTTTACGGAGTGAAAGCGACGCCGATCGTCCAATCGCCACCTGATGTATGGCTGCTCGGTTCAAGCTCAGAAACGGCTAAGTTGGCCGCGGCTAAAGGATTGCCATATGCGTTCGCCCAATTTATTAACGGTGAAGGCGGCGAACAATATATGCGCTTGTATCGCGAGCGGTTTGTTCCGTCACCGTATTTAGCCGAGCCGCGCGCGATGGTCGCCGTGTTTGCGATTTGCGCCGAGACAGATGAAAAGGCAGAGTGGATTGCCGGGAGTCTAGACTTAACGTTGCTCATGATCGAGCAAGGGATGGCGGTGAACGGTACGCCAAGCCCAGAAAAAGCTGCGGCGTACTCATACAGTCCGTATGAACGCAAACGGGTCGCGGACAACCGGAGACGAATGATCGTCGGCAGTCCGGCGCGCGTCAAAGACGAATTATACCGGTTAAGCGAAGCGTATGAAACAGAAGAGATCATGCTCGTCACGATTACATACGATTTTCATGACAAGCTCACCTCTTTTCGGCTGATCGCTGAGGCGGTATGGGGGTGAAACGAATGCGAATCCTTTCGATTAACATCGGAAAGCCAAAAACAGTGGAGGTCAATGGCGAGCGGCTAGTGACCGGCATTTACAAAACACCAGTCGCCGGACCGGTCGCTGTCGGCAAACAAAACGTAGCCGGGGACGGGCAAGCGGATCTTATCCATCACGGCGGGGAAGACAAAGCCATTTGTGCCTATCCATCAGAACATTTTGCCTATTGGGAACAGAAATATGCCCGTCCGTTTCCCCCAAGCTCGTTTGGAGAAAACTGGACGCTCTCTGGACTGACCGAAGAAAATGCATGCCTTGGCGACATTTATGCCGCCGGCACGGCGCTCGTGCAAGTGTCGCAGCCGCGCCAACCATGTTCAAAACTCGCACTTCGCCACCGGCTTCCGGATTTGCCGAAAGCCGTCTGTCAAACGGGAAAAAGCGGATTTTATTTTCGGGTGCTGAAAGAGGGCATCGTCGAGCCGGATGCACCGCTTATCCTCATTGAACGTGGCGCTGGGGAGTTATCGATCGCCTATATGAATCACATTTACTATCATGAGCGGGACAATATCGCAGCCCTAGAACAAATCGCCCATCACCCAGCCCTATCAACGAGCTGGCGCGAAGCGTTTCTTCACCGCCTCACCAATCAGAGGAAACGATAAACCATTAAGATAACATCGTTCACCTGTTTAGCGCAACTGGCGAAATATCACCAATCACAACACAGGCGCCCCTATTGGAACGGCACTCCTGCTTGCTTTGCAAGACTCCGTTTGCCTGTCGGGGCGCCTTTTACACTTTGTCCTATGCTTGCTGTGTGCCGCGTTCCCAATAGCGGCGGTACAAATGGAAGTAAAATCCTTTCGTCGCTAGCAATTCATCGTGTGTTCCTTGTTCGATCACTTTCCCCTCGTTAAGCACAAGAATGCGGTCAGCATGTTGGATCGTGTTCAGCCGATGGGCGATGACAAAACACGTCCGACCGTCCATCAGCCGTGTGAGCGCTTCTTGAATGCGCACTTCTGTCACCGTATCGATATTGCTTGTCGCTTCATCCAAAATCAATACTGCCGGGTCGGCGATCATCGCTCGAGCGATGGCCAACAGCTGCCGCTGACCTTGGCTGATTCCTCCGCCGCCCGGTGTCAAGATGGTGTCATAGCCATTCGGCAGCTTCATAATAAAAGAATGGGCGTTTGCCTTCCGCGCCGCTTCCTCCACTTCTTCATCCGTCGCCTCAAGCCGCCCGTAGCGAATGTTGTCACGAATCGTTCCCTCAAACAAAAACGTATCCTGAAGCACGAACGCCATATGCCGCCGCAAGCTTGCCCGCTTGATCGTGCGGCTGTCACGGCCATCGATGAAAATAGCCCCCTCATCCGGATCGTAAAAGCGAGTCAATAGTTGGAGCACAGTCGTTTTGCCCGCTCCGGTCGGGCCAACGAGCGCAACCGTTTCTCCCGGGGAGACGGAAAATGTCACACCGACAAGCGCCGGGTGCTGCTTGTTATATGAAAAAACGACATCGCGAAACTCGATGCGCCCATTGATCCGATCGATCGCTTCTGCTTCCTGTTCATCTTCCGCTTCGCGTGGTGTATCAAAAATTTCCAACACCCGCTCCGCACCGGCTAATGCCGACAGCAGCGTATTCCATTGGTTGGCCAAGTCGTTGAGCGGACGGGTAAATTGACGGGCGTATTCGACAAATACGACGATCGTTCCGACTGACACCGCCCCTTTCGCCGCGAGCCATCCGCCGATGCCGGCAATAAGCGCGAAACTCAAGTTGTTTAAAAAGTTCATCAACTTCGGAATGAAGCCCGAATACGTTTGTGCCCAAAACCCAGCTTGTTTCAACTCGGCATTTTTACGCGCCAATTCGGCTTCCATCCGCTTTTCTTGCGAGAACAGTTTCACGACTTTTTGTCCAGAAATGACCTCTTCAATAAAGCCATTCATCTCGCCAAGGGCGCGCTGCTGCTCACGGAAGCGCGCTTGCGTCCGACGCGTAATCCAGCGCATCCCGGCGTACATGAGCGGCACAACGACGAGCGTTACGACCGTCAATATTATGCTAAGCGAAATCATCACCGCCATAGCGCCGAGCAGCGTCAACGTACTTGCGATCACTTGGGTCACTGTGCTGTTAAAGGTCTGACTCATGTTATCGATGTCGTTTGTAATCCGGCTCATCAATTCGCCTTGCTGGCGGCGGTCAAAAAAGGAAATCGGCAGCTCATGAAAATGGCGAAACAGCTGTTCTCTAATCGCGTGCACCGTCCGTTGGGCGACGTCGACCATCCAATAGTTTTGCAAAAACGTCGTTGCGCCAAGGGCAGCATAAATCGACAGCAGAAAAACAAGCGTCGCGATGAAACCGTCCGTCTTCCGCTCGACAATATACAGATCGACTGCCCGGCCGATCACATACGGGCCGGCAAGCGCCAGCGCCGAGCTGGTGACGACCATCGTCACCGCCGCGAGCAGCTTTCGCTTTTGCGGGGCGATAAACGTCCAAAGCCGCCGCAGTGTGCCAACGCTGTTTTTGGCCCGCTGCCCCGTCCCAAGGCGGGCTCCGTGGTGGCTATGCCGTAGTGACATTGCTTTGTCCCTTCTTTCCTTCCTGCGTAGCGACAATCCGTCGGTATCGTTCGCTTGTCGCTAGCAACTGTTCATGACTTCCTTGGGCGATTAAGCGCCCGTCTTCTAAAAGCAAAATCGTATCGGCCGCCATCGCTGTACTCACTTTTTGTGTCACCATCACCGTCGTACACGCATATCGCCGCAAGGCAGCGAGCAACTTCGCTTCCGTCGCCGCGTCGAGCGCGCTCGTGCTGTCATCCAAAAGCAAAATGCTTGGATCGCCGACTAACGCGCGGGCGATCGACAGCCGTTGCTTTTGCCCGCCCGATAAATTGACGCCTTTTTGACCGACTACAGCGTCATACCCGTCCGGAAACTGAGCGATCGTTTCATGGATTTGCGCATCGGTGGCCGCTTGCATCATCTCTTCTGCCGTCGCCGACGTGTGGCCGAACCGTAGGTTATCGGCGATCGTGCCAGAGAACAACAGCACCTCCTGAGGGACGAAACGGACGGCCGTCCGCAACTGCTTAGCTGAGAATTCACGCACATCGATGCCATCAATCAACACCCGTCCAGCGCTCGGTTCATACAAGCGGGGGATCAGCTGAAGAAGCGTCGATTTCCCGGATCCGGTCATTCCTAAAATCGCCGCCGTCTCTTGTGGGCGGATGACAAACGATACGTCGGAAAGAGCATCATGCTTGCTGTTCGGATAACGGAACGACACGCGCTCAAACCGAATTTCGCCGCGCCGGATTGTCAGCCCATCCGTCTCGCTCGCTTCGGTTTGTTCTGTCGGCGCATCAAGCAGTTCGGCAAGGCGGGCGGCCGAGGCGCGCGCCCGCGACAACGCCATCGTAATGAACGTAAACAGCGATAACGCCGCCGTCGCCCGCGTCGCATAATTGACAACGGCAACGACTTCCCCGGCGCTGGCCGTCCCGCTCTCAATATCGAGGCGTCCAAAAAACAGAATCGCGACGATGGCTGCGTTCATGACAAACAATAATACCGGCGCGATCGTCTCAACGAGGCGGAGCACGCTCATCGTCTGCCGCATAAGTGCATCGTTTGCTGCAGTAAACCGCTCCTGCTCATATCCTCCCCGCATCCACGCCTTAATGAGACGCATGCCGGCCAAATTTTCACGCATCACGCCATTGACACGGTCCAATGCCCGTTGAACGGCGGAAAACGATGACACCGCCTTTTTCATCACCCATAATAAAAAAGCGGCTGAAAGCGGAACAGCCACTGCCAAAATAAGAGCTAGACGGGAATGGACGACAAACGCCATGGCAACGCCAAAGACGACGAGAAGCGGTGCACGCAAAGCGATACGCAAGCTCATAAACAGCATGTTTTGCACTTGCGTTACATCGTTCGTCATCCGGGTAATGAGTGAAGCCGCCGACAGCTGTTCAATGCGCGCTAACGAAAATGACTGGATTTTGGCAAATAACGTTGTGCGCAGCATAAAGCCGTACTCCTGCCCAACGTAAGCAGCGGCAAACGAATTGGCAATGCCGGCGACAAACGCCAACAGCGAAGCGCCAAGCATGACGGCGCCCCACGTAAAAATGGCGGTAACATCCCGTTTCATCACACCATCATCAATGATTTTCCCCATTAATAGCGGCTGCCAAAGTTCAATCGTCAGCTCTGTCAACATGAACAGCCAAGCTAAAGCCATCCACTTCCGATACGGCCGCAAATAAAGAAGCACTCGCCGCACGTTGCGCCCCTCCCCTCTCCTGTTCCAGCCAAAGTGCCGAGCCGCCCTTTACCTTCATTTCTAGTTTTATTCTAAACTCGAACCATTTCTTTGACAATGATGACGCCTTGAGAACTTATTTGCGATGTGAACAAAAAAACCCCGAACAGCCGATCATGGCCGCTCGGGGTCTCGCAGCGTCAACATTCACGCTGCCAGTCGACAGTTGACCCAACGGCAGTTGCAAAACAGCCGGGGCTCACTTTTTATAATCCCGTTCCCAACGGGGCCGGTTTACGATCGGCATTGTTGCCATGCCGAATAGAGCTCCTCTTGGCCGATAGAATCCGGGGAGCGCAACGGAGGGAGCGATAGCAGTTCCTGTTCATCAGCAACGATTGGCAATAGCCGGTCAAGCTTGGCAATTAGCAAAATCTTTTTTAGCACAGCATTATCCCGGACGATCATGGCCATCGCACGGTTGGCGCTGACCACTTGTTTGAAAAAGCGGACAAGAAACGCCAATCCGGTGCTATCCAAAAATTGGAGGCCGCTTACATCGATCACAACAAGGCGACGCTTGACGGCGGCTGCTGCAACCAACAGCTTTTGTTCCGCAGCCAGCTGCGTATCATAAGCGAGCCGCCCGGTCAGCTTAATGCACTCGTACGCAGGTTCTGTAATCATTTCCAGTTCAAACGACAACCAATGCTGTTTCATCATATCCCCCTATCATTGACCAACCCTGCTCCGCCCCTGCCGCCTATGTTCATCGAGAAGCTGGACTAAAACGGTCTTTGTTGCGCTCTTTGCATTTTCATCACCAGCGTCCGCCGTCCATCCGCCCGCTCCACTACAGCCGTCATATCCATAATTTCATGAATCAGCAATAGCCCGCGACCTGATTCAGCTAGGAGCACATCGGAAAGCGTTTTTCTACCAAGCTGTTTGAACATTTCCTTTGGGATACCGTCACCGTCATCCTCGACCGCCACCGTCACTTCATCATCTGTAATGGAAAAAAACAATAAAATCGTCCCCTCGTTCAGTCCTAACCGCCGAACGGCTTTCACCGCATTAACAATCGCCTCATGCACAGCCAGCACAAACAATTCGGCATCGCGGACAGCAAATAAACAGGCGGTTTGCTCTGCGATCAGATCGCAAAATGCAATCGCCTCCTCGCTCGCCTTACAGCGCACCACCCACTCAGCCACCAAGTGAGCTCTCGCCTACCCATGGACTGTAATTGACAGCAAACAAACGTCATCAGTCGGCCTGGCGAGCGAAGGACTTTGGCTGATTAATTGTTCTAGGAAACCTTTATCCGGCAAATGACGGTACATTTGCGTGCATGTCCGAATTTTTTCAATGCTTTGCAAAATCGATGGATCCATTTCCTCTAAAATGCCGTCCGTATATAGAAGCAGGCGGGCTCGCCTATTGTAATCGATCACCCCTTTTTCAAACGGCAAAGAAAACGGGCTGCCGATCGCCAAGCCGCCTTTATCCAACTCATGCACACTCCCATCCTCAAAGACAAGCAGCCCGGCGGGATGGCCGGCATTCGTGTATTCAATTTTGCGCTCTTTTGTATCAATAACTAAATAAATCATCGAAAATAAATAACGCATGTCATTCGTCTCGTCCGGGAATAAGTTTTGCACATGCTTCTCCAGCTCACTTGCCACGGAAACGGGATCAATAACTCGCACAATCAACCCACGTAAAAGCGAGCGGAGCAGCATGCTCACTAAAGCCGAGGAAATGCCATGACCCATTACGTCGATGACGATCACCCCATAGCGGTATAAATCGATTTGGTAGCAGGCATAAATATCACCGGACAAATCATCGGACGGAATATAGACCGCTTCCATCGTTACTTCCTTATTTTGGATGAGCGGTGTCAACAAATTGTGCTGAATTTTTTTCGCCAGCTCGACTTGGCGCCGACGCTCACCCTCCTTTTGTTTTCGCTTGGTGATATCTTCTGCAAGAACAACATATCCGCTTGAACTTGGCACCGGAATGATCGTATAGGCGATATAGACCGGCGTACCGTCTTCGCGTTGTACAATTCCTTCACCGCATTGCCGCCTCTCAGGTGGAAACGGGAGCGGCGTTTGACCGCTGTGGCGGAAAAGCGTCCATATCGGACGTCCGATCGCTTCCTCTTTTCGGTATCCGAACAGCGCTTCGGCACCGTTCCCCCAATCTTGCACCGTCCCGTCCGCTGCCACTGGAACAACGGCAAACGGCGCAGAAGCATAAATGGTGCTCAACACCTCAGCCGACGTCAAAGTGGAGGCAGAGAGCGAGGTCTTTCGTTCAGCAAACTCCCAAACGAGCCATTCCCCTTCGCTCCCCGATAAGGCATAAACGTTCATCCGACTCGCGTACATCTGCCCATCTTTGACTACATGGTGCGCCTCCCCTTGCCAATATCCGTCCTTTTTCACCGCTTGGGCGATATGGTCAAACAAGCCGGCAGATCGTTCTACCGGAAAAAGAGAGCTGGCCGGCCGCCCGATCAATTCCTCTTTGGCCCATCCGAGCCGCTGTGTCATTCGCTCGCTGACCGCAAGAATGAAAAATCGGCGGTCCGTAATCATCATGCCGCTGCCCAACCGTTCAGCGTCTAGCTGGTCGATCGCCTGTACATTCGCTTTCACCATCGTTCAACCCTTTTTCTTTTAATAGTAAAATCTTTAGTTCCTCAGCCGACACCGGCTTTCCGAAACGAAAGATGCGCCTCGGCGCCGTGCTTCTTCCACCCCGCCTTCGGGATGTATTTTTATCACCATTCCACCCATTTGTTTCGAAATAAAAACAATGCTATTGTTTCATTCGCTCTTTTTCATTCATTTTCCTTCTTTTTTCGCCAAAAACCATCTAGTCCGTTTTTCTTATTTTGCCGGCTGGTTAAACCGCCGACGAATCGCCGCAATGATGAGCAGCAACACCGGAAT
>Ga0310828_1001478_pt1 | contig 13462 bp, 13 predicted proteins | sample WT_ome_3_FD_202242 | JGI IMG/M metagenome (GOLD analysis project Ga0310828, IMG submission 202242) | Sorghum-adapted microbial communities enriched on wild type (WT) sorghum from Joint BioEnergy Institute, Emeryville, California, United... ... | reverse complement strand
GCTCACCCTTGTCCTGTCGGGATGCCATCGGAAGCACCCTTGTCCTGCCGGGCCGCAATCAGGCTCACCCTTGTCCTGTCGGGATGCCATCGGAAGCATCCTTGTCCTGCCGGGCCGCAATCAGGCTCACCCTTGTCCTGTCGGAATGCCATCGGAAGCGCCTTGTCCTGCCGGGCCGCAATAAAGCTCACCCTTGTCCTGTCGGGCCGCCAGCGGGTATGATGGAAGTGTGAGACAAGCGCGCAATCGCCCGAATGGAGGGACGATATGAAGCACCGCATGCTGCGGATGCCGGCAGGCTGGGAATGGCATATGCTGACCGACGGACGCGCGCCGTCGGACTGGCTGGCGGAGCCGCGGACGATTCCGGCGATGTCCGGGACGGAACGGTCGTTGCCGGGAACCGGGCCGGCCGGCGCAAGGCCGTCGGGCGCGGCGACGATTACGGACCTGGAATCGGCGAGGTCGGGAATCGGGACGGCCGTCGTCGGATCGGCCGGTGCGGCGACGGTTCCGGACATGGAATCGGTCGGGTCGGGAGCGGGGCAGACCGGGGATCGCGCGACGGCAACCAATCCGGCGGGCGCGCCGGGGACGGAGCCGGCCGCTGCGGTCCTGACCGCCGGCATGACGCGTGCGGCCGCGCTGACCGCCATCAAGCGCCGGCTTCCGGAATGCGCGAACTGGCTGGATGACGCCATGGAACGCCGGGACACGCTGGCCGTGTCGACCGAGACGCCGGAGTCCGGCGACACCGTGTTCGGCACGCTGCCGCTCAGGATGTCGCCGGATGAGCAGGATGTGTTCCCGCTTCATTTCTGGGTGACGGACAAACGACTTGTCACCCTTCAATTCGATCTCCGGTTCATGCTCCGCCTGCAGCGTTCCCCGTGGGAAGAACGGCTCGGCCGGGCGGCAAGCGCCCCCGAAGCGTTCGCCGTCATCCTCACGGCCGCGCTCGAAACGCTGCGCGGCGGATTCGAAACGTTCGAACGGCGGCTGGACGGGCTGGAAGGCGCGGCCAGGCGCAGCGGACAGCCGATCCCGCCGGAGACGATCGCCGGGCTGCAGCGTGAACTTCTGCAGTGGAACCGGCATCTGCTCGCCATCGTCGAAGCGGAATCCGCCGCCGCGGAGTCGTTCGGCAAGCGGCTGACGGACAGCGAGCCCTACCGCCGCCTGCAGCGGCGACTGGGCCTGTTGCGCGCGCTCCTCGGACGCCACGCCGGAGCGATCGAGACGCTGGCCGCGCTAAGCGGCACGGCGGCGACGCGGAGGAGCGGCGCCTTGATGCGGTCGCTTGTCGCCGTCGCCTGGCTCCCGCTTCCGGCCGCGGCGGCGGGCGCGCTCTGGGGCATGTATGCCGGCGGCGTGCGGATCGCCGACGAACCGTGGGGCTTCGCCGCCGTGTGCGGCGGCGCCGCGCTGCTCTCGCTGGCGCTTTACATTGCGCTGCGCCGCATGGCGCGGACCGTCACGGACGGAGCACAGGTTCGAGGCAGGAACGCGCGCGCCGGAGGCCGAAACGCGGAGGGCTACGGCGGCTTCGGGGACTTCGGCGCCATGCCGGGAGGCGGGAGCGCCGGCCCGGGCGGGACGCTCGCCGGATCGGGCGACGGACAGGCCGGGCTGCCTTCGCGCTCGAAGCGCGCGAAGCGCCGGTGACAATTGCACAGGGCCGGGGGCAACGGCGTCAAATGCCGTTGCTCCCGGCCCGTTTCCCTTTTGCGGAAGATATGGCTGCACCCGACGCTGCCGATGCCGGCCTCCAACGAAACCACGTTCCGTTAATCGGCACGAACATGCCGCGCCTATCCCGCTAACGGAACCACGTTCCGTTATTCCACCACGATCCCGTGCGGAGATCCCGCTAACGGAACCACGTTCCGTTGCAGACGCCATCGGCGCAATCGGCGCGACCGATGACGGCCTCTAACGGAACCGTGTTCCGTTATTCCACCACGATCCCCTGCGGAGATCCCGCTAACGGAACCACGTTCCGTTGCAGACGGCTTCGGCGCAATCGGCGCGACCGATGACGGCCTCTAACGGAACCACGTTCCGTTATTCCACCACGATCCCCTGCGGAGATCCCGCTAACGGAACTCTGTTCCGTTGCAGACGCCATCGGCGCATCCGGCGCGGCCGATGACGGCCTCTAACGGAACCACGTTCCGTTATTCCACCACGTATAGTGGCACACGATGTCAAGACAATTTTTTCATGAATTTTAAGGGGTGAAATCTTTCACATCATGATCTCTCTCTGTTGTTCGATGGATTTTCTGAAAACCAAATATGGAATGGTCTGGTGACTGATTTTTGTTCACTGACAGAAGACACAGGTCAGGCAAAAGTGCAGGTGTTATTCCCTATGTACACCGAAGCCGGCGTTCGATATTGCAAAGACTGATGCGGTCGATAATGGTTATAAAACTCAATGTAGCGGTTCACTCCTTTGCGTGTTTCTTTTGGGCTCACATAGTCATGCAAATAGACTTCTTCGTACTTCAGACTGCGCCAAAAACGCTCGGTGAAGATATTGTCCACAGCCCGTCCCTTGCCATCCATGCTGATGCGGATGTTTTGGTCTTTGAGCAATTCAATGTAATGTGGACTCGTAAAATGGCTGCCTTGGTCACTGTTGATGATTTCCGGCTTGTTCACAAGCAGCGCGCGTTTTACAGTTTCGATGACGAAGCCGATTTCCAGACTCTGATCGAGCTGCCAGTCGACCACGTAACGTGAGTACCAGTCCAGGATCGCGACCAGATACATCCATCCGTGTCGCATGCGGATATACGTAATGTCGATTCCCCACACCTGATTGGGACGGTCAATCGTGATGCCGCGGAGCAGATACGGATAAATCCGGTGCTCGAGATTTCGTTTGCTGAGATTGGGACCGGGATAGATCGCCGCGATTCCCATCTCCCGCATGTACTTTTGCACGGTATTGCGGTGGATACGCTCTCCTTCCGTGTTTAAGATGGCCGCGATCCGTCGGGAGCCCAGAAACGGATACTGCGTGTAAATCTCGTCAATCCGGTGCTTGAGGCGAATTTCCTCCGGGGAGGGAGGGACCGGCTTGTAATACAGACTGGAGCGATTCAGGCTCAAGATCTCGGCCTGTGTGGTAATGGGCAGTTCGGAATGTTCCCATTCCAGCAGGGCTAGCCGCTCCTCCCGCGTCCATTCAGAGGCCAGATTTTTTTTTGATCCACGCCAGTTGAGTGGTCAGTTTCCCGACTTCGGCGTAGAGGTCATTGATCTTCTGCTCGTATTCATTTTTCATCCTGGTGATGCCCTTGCGGTCATCCACAAACAGCTGATGGAGATTCTGAACGGCTTCCGTTTTCCACCGGTGGAGGACATTCGGGTGAATGCCATGCTCGGAAGCAAGCTGTGAAATCGACCTTTCCTCCTTCAGAATTTCCAGCACGATTTGGGCTTTTTGTTCCGGTGTAAACGTTCTGCGGATGGTTGTCATCAACTAAGAAACTCCTTTTTTGTTGTCTAGTTTTCGTAGTCCATTATAGTAAAAACCGGAATCTATTCGACACCAGGCACACAGGTGGGTCAATTTTATTCCGGCGCTGGTGGGTCAAATGAATTCCGGCGTTGACATCACATCCGTATTATTTCTTTGTATTCTTCAAATATTGTATTGCTTCATGCTGACTGACCGAAATGGATTAGCCTTCTTCCACAGAATAATAAGAAAAGAGCACCTTTTAGATGCTCTATAATTACGTATACAAAATCGAAATGGACTACACTTCCAATTCCTTATCAATTCTTTTAACTCGATCTATAAATTCGATATAATATTGATCTTCATAATGAAAAGGAGCTAAGCCCCATTTATGTTCGGCATTGGCTATATAATCCTCCGGCAATTGAATACTGACAACTAAATCACCGGATATTTTTTCGAAGAGCGAGTACATCCTTTCGAGAATTTGATTATTCTTATCAATGCTTTTTTGATTGGGGAATTTTTTGATTGATCCATCCTTATCGCGATACAAAGTTTTCCAATAAGCACGATGGAGAATCACAGACCCGGGTTTGCGCCCTTCAAGATCTTTGACTATTGTTCTGGCTGTATTCTCCCACATTTTATCGTAATTATCATCCTTCTCCAAAGGTACTGTATCCAGTATCTTAGGTAAATTAGAGCGATTAAATTCATTAGAGCAAGTTAAAAAAGAGTTCCCGTATTTCAACACGTTGAACCTCTCGTCAATAAAGTCTATGATCAGAAAACGAGAGTCTGATGTTACAATATGTTTACGGAATATCTTGTTAAGGTCGTTATAAACAGTTTTTTTGCTGAAAAGCCGAATCTAACTCAATACTTTCCTTGTTAATATCGATAGGAGGGGCAACTATACTTATTAGGGACGATCTAGCGAAATACTGGTCGATGATATAATCGTCTTTTGCATTCGCGTATTCGAAAGCATCCCGCGTGACACAGCTCCCCAAAATATCGATCTTTTTCCGCATACGGTCATCCTCGCAACATACAGATTTATCTCAAATCATATCACACACTCTATTTTTGATCTATACGGACTAAACATCTGCTCGGTATTACTCTGGAAATAGGGTTACTGGGTGACAACTTCTTCTAACCCGAACATCAAGCGAAACGGCATTATGTCGGCTCTTCAGGACCGCTCAAGGCAAGAAATGAGGCACAAATGTAAAAAGAACAGCCTCGAAGCCGGAGAAATTTGATGCTCAAAAAAACCGTCTCCTGTCCGTTCCCAGAGGCCGATTCAACGAAAAAAGGATTTCGGGTATAAACCCGAAATCCCTTGTGTTTTCCTGGTATGCGGTCGGTGGGATTTGAACCCACACGTCCGATGGACACTACCCCCTCAAGATAGCGTGTCTGCCATTCCACCACGACCGCGCAGGGAGGATGACCCGTAGGGGATTCGAACCCCTGTTACCTCCGTGAAAGGGAGGTGTCTTAACCCCTTGACCAACGGGCCATAATCGGTTATCTTGTCTGCCGTCACGATGTTCATCGTGGAAGCGACGAAGTTTATTATAACGGATATGCGCCTTTAAGGCAAGAGGGAAATATTTTGAATTTGTTTCCGTCCGATGATGCTGCGTGGGCATCGTCAACCCGAAGGAACTCGTCAGAATTCCCGTCTGACGACCGCTCCGGTCCGGACGCAAACAAAAATGAAACGGACAGCAATGTGTCCGTTCATTGCAGATATGAACGACGGAGAGAGAGGGATTCGAACCCTCGCGGCTGTTACACCCTAGCGCTTTAGCAAAGCGCCCCCTTCGGCCTCTTGGGTACCTCTCCGCATGGCTCCCCGAACAGGACTCGAACCTGTGACCACTCGATTAACAGTCGAGTGCTCTACCGACTGAGCTATCGGGGAATGTGGATCACCGAAGTGACATGAATTAATTTATCATGAAATGCCGGGCGAGTCAAGCTTAAAAATTTGCAATTTTCCCCGGCACCGTCCGCATACATATTTTTTCGTATCGATGCGGCGTTTTCGCAAGAACGTTTGGCCGCAACCCGTGCAAAGCAGCCTGTAACGATAGGGCTGAGTCCGCCTTTCCGGAAGGGCCTTGCAATATCTGGTTCCGCCGACTTGCCTAAGCAGCTGTTTAAAGTCCGCGTCCCGGTGTCTGTAGCCTTTGCCCTGGAGATGAAGATGATAATGGCACAGTTCGTGCTTGATGATCATCTCGGTCTCCTCGGCTCCGTACAGTTCATAGTGTTTTCTGCTGATGTCGATATGATGCGTGCGGAGCGCATACCGTCCTCCGCATGCCCGCAGTCGGTTGTTGAATCTGGCCCGATGGAGAAAAGGCCTGCCGAAATATTCGAGTGAAATGCGTTCCACCCAGGCCTGCAACTGATCGTCGTTCATTGGATCATGATGCATCGGAGCATCGTGTTTTTGACCATCGTTCTTTTGAGCATGATGCTTATGATCCTCAAACTTTTGACCAGCAGGATTCTTCCGATCATCAGCCATTTGTTCATGATACATTTCATCCGCTGTTTTTTGATCGTTGTTTATTCGGTTATTGCTTATTCGGTCATGGTTCATCTGCCCATCGTCCATCTCTTTTCAGTAATGTTCATGGCCTTCGTTCCGATCCGCCGGTTGGCGGCCATGTTCCGTCCGGTTCATTTATCCGCGGTTGCTTGAATTTCACGCATATCCCCGCTACACTGATAGTTGCCGGTATACATCGATCTCGAAAGGGGAACAATACAATGGCAGATACGAAGATCGTCCTGCTGCAGGATGGCGCGGAGCTGATTTTTGTCGAAATGCCCGCCACCTACGCTTATCAATTAGAAGCACTCATCATTCGCTTACATAAAGAATTGGGCAAACTAACCGCCGACAACGTGCCTTCGTTGCCGCACGCCGTGGCGGAATTGAGCCGGGTGGAGTTTCTCCAGGACAAGTATAGCATAACAAGAGGGCTCGATTACATAAATCAACTGGAAGCTTCTTTCGCGGCGATCCGCGAGCAATCGTATCCGCTCATCGCTCTGCTGACCGAAATTCGCGCGTTGCAGGCTCAGCTGGAGCAATGGTACGAGGAAGAAACGTAACATGAACCGGATCGTTCGGCGCCGCACCGCAATGCCTCGATTCTAAGAAAAAGTTTTCGGACAAGCTTGACGCCAGTGTGCAAAGATGGTGACGATCGAAGCGGACACGGGATCGTTCGGACGGTCAAAGAGTACCCAACCAACCGTATGTCTGCTGAGCCGCAGGAAGCCGTGTCATGGCTTGTCCGCTTCTTCCTTGTCCGCTCTTTCGAAGGCGATCGGAGCGATTCATGTTCGTCGGACCTGCACCGGGCACGCGCCCACGTCATATCATGATCATGCAACGAACCTTCCCTTGGCATCACGGATAGGATTTTCAACAGCGCGAAGCCGTCCCGCGGCGCCGTCGCCGGACGAATCTCTTCCGCTTTTCATCCGGCGATGACCCGTAGCACATTTGCTTGTACCCGTGAACTGCATTCAGGGAAGGTCTATGCTGATTATGCAACGGGAGGGAAATCCAATGCCTCAATGGTTATGCAATCAGCTGCAACGGGCATTTAAGTCGAAGGACCTCCGGCAGATCCGCGTACTGAATGATTGCTGGTTCTTCTATCGGGCGAGCGCCGAAAGCCGGCGGGCCGACAACAACACCGCTACACTGGATGAACGGTTATAGTTTGCATGCTTGCGGCCGCTCCGATACCCGCCCATCCCATCGATGCGCGTAACAACAGACCTCCATACGATCTGAAGCACATAACCATAACGAAGTACGCACCGCATAGCCCCGCAAAGCACAGGCACTCCACCGCACTTGCTTCGGCAGCCTGAATCATGCTTCATGCCCGGCTGACCGAAGTGACGCAAAGGGATGGAGTGCCATTTTCATGTTGTATTCGCATAACCGGTTCTTCGAGGACCGGCTATTTTTTTGCTTGTGTCTCCCCATTTCCACGATTCGGATTTCTCATCGTCAGGCTGACCCGCTCCTTCTTCAGATCGACCTGCAGCACCCACACAGTCACGATATCCCCCACGGAAACGACATCCATCGGATGTTTCACGTACCGGTCGCTCAATTGCGAAATGTGCACGAGCCCGTCGTTTTTCAGCCCGATATCGATGAAGGCGCCGAAATCGGTCACATTGCGCACCGTGCCTTTCAGTTCCATCCCGACGGTCAAATCCTCCAGATGAAGAACATCCGTCGAGAAAATCGGCGGCGGCAGTTCATCGCGCGGGTCGCGTCCCGGTCTGAGCAGACTGTCCACGATATCCCGCAACGTCGGCACGCCGACGTCCAGCTTGTGCGCCATCTGTTCCACATTCACCTCGCGCAGACGGGCATTCAGTTCCTCCGTGCCAAGCTGATCCAATCCCAGGCCAAGTTCGCGGAACAGCCTGTCCACTATATCATACGATTCCGGATGGATCGGCGTCACATCGAGCGGATTATCCCCGTCACGGATGCGGAGGAAGCCGACGCACTGCTCGTACGTTTTCGCGCCGAGCCGAGGCACGTTCATGAGCTGCTTGCGGTTTGTGAAGCGTCCGTTCTCCTCTCGGTACTTCACGATATTTTTGGCGGTCGCCGCGTTGATGCCCGATACATAGGACAAAAGGGACGGAGATGCCGTGTTCAGGTCTACGCCGACATGGTTGACGACCGATTCCACGACGAAGCGCAGGCTTTCCTCAAGCCGTTTTTGCTGCACATCATGCTGATACTGCCCGACGCCGATTGATTTCGGATCGATCTTCACCAATTCCGCAAGCGGGTCCTGCAGCCGCCTTGCGATGGACACCGCGCTCCGTTCGGATACGTCGAAATCCGGAAATTCCTCAGCGGCCAGCCTGGAAGCCGAATAGACGCTCGCTCCGGCCTCGCTGACGATAATATATTTCAGATTCGGCTTGCCCAGCTTCTTGATGAGTACAGCGACGAAGCTCTCCGTCTCGCGCGACGCGGTTCCGTTGCCGATGGCGATCGTCTGGACATCGTATTTGTCGATCAAACGGCCGACGATCTCCTCCGCTTCCGCCACCTTGTGATGCGGCGCGGTCGGATAGACGACCCCTTTGTCCAGCACTTTGCCCGTGTCGTCGACGACCGCCAGTTTGCAGCCGGTCCGGTACGCGGGATCGATGCCCAGCACGACGTTGCCCTTCACCGGCGGCTGCAATAGCAGATTGCGCAGGTTGTCCGCGAATACGGCGATCGCATGCTCTTCGGCTCTTTCCGTCAACTCCCCGCGAATCTCCCTTTCGATCGACGGTTCGATCAGCCGTTTGTACGCATCGGCAATGGCAGTGAGCAGCGTCTGTTTCGCCGCCGACTCGCGTTTGGCAAATGTACGTCCGATATGGTCAAGGATGCGCGTCTCATCGATCGTGATGCGCACCTTCAGCACATCTTCCCGTTCGCCGCGGTTTATCGCCAGGATGCGGTGCGGCGGTATCTTCCGGACGGGCTCCTGATAGGCATAGTACATCTCGTAGACGGACTCGGCTTCCGGGTCCTTGGCTTCGGTGACGATCACTCCATGGTCGTAGGTGTACCGTCTCACCCATGCGCGAATCGCCGCATCGTCCGCGATCATCTCCGCGATGATGTCCATCGCGCCCTGCAGCGCGTCTTCCGCCGTATGCACTTCCTTATCCGGATCGATATACGCCGACGCCTCGCCGATCACATCGCCGTTCGCAGGCTCGCTGAGAAGCCAGAGCGCAAGCGGCTCCAGCCCGCGATCCTTGGCGACGCTCGCCCTCGTCTTGCGCTTCTGGCGATACGGCCGGTACAGATCCTCGACCTCCTGCAGTTTCGTCGCTTTTATGATCGAACCGTACAGTTCATCGGTCAGTTTCCCCTGTTCGAAGATAAGGCGCAGCACTTCCGCCTTCCGGGTCTCGAGATTGCGCATATATTGAAGGCGTTCCTCGATCGCGCGTATCTGCGTCTCATCCAGTTCCCCCGTCATTTCCTTGCGGTATCTGGCGATAAACGGGATCGTATTGCCGTCATCGAGCAGCCCGACCGTCGTTCGTACCTGCTTTTTGCCGATGGACAACTCCTTCGCGATCGCTTCCACGATGCGTTCCTGCGTGCTTTCGGCCGGCTGCTCCGGCAGTTGGGTCAAGATTTCAACCATAGCTTCGCTCTCCCTCTCGTCTCTAGTTATCGGTTACGGCCCATCTCGCTATCGCCGACATGGCCGTGCGCTCCGGCATCGGGCGTGCGCTTCATCCGCATGCCTTACCCCGCAAAAACCCGCAAAAAAAAGAGGCACTACGCCTCCGCAACACATGAAATGCTTCTTATGTATATGCGCAAAACGGCTTCAGAAATCGATCAGACCAAGGCTGATCTGGAGGGATTCATTCACCTTGCGCATCATGACGTCATCCAGATGAGTAATCTTGTCGGTGAGTCTCTGTTTATCGATCGTTCGGATCTGTTCCAACAAGATGACCGAATCCCGGTCAAACCCATGTTGTTCCGCACTTATTTCCACATGTGTCGGGAGCTTGGCTTTCTGAATCTGCGCCGTGATCGCCGCGACGATCACCGTCGGGCTGAACCGATTGCCGATATCGTTCTGGATGACCAGAACGGGACGCACTCCGCCTTGCTCCGAACCGACTACAGGTGAAAGATCAGCGAAAAACACATCTCCTCTTTTTACAATCAATCGCATCACACCCCGCTTACTAAGCGGTTCAGAATTATACCCGCGTCTTCTTCCGCTTGGAACGCCTCCGATGCCATACTCAGATTGATCTTGGCCATTTCCATGTATCCGCGCTGCATGGATTCACGCAGCGTGCGCTTCTTTCGCTCGACCAGATACAGCTTCATAGCCTGTCGAATCAGCTCGCTGCGGTTCAGTTTCTCTTCCTGAACGATTCCATCCACTTCCTCCAACAAGTATTCAGGCAGGCTAATCATAATGCGCTTCGTGTTTTGCAAATTGGCCACCGAGTGAGCACCTCCACTAACGAATACGGTCAATATTACCAGTATGATATGTTAACCGCCAAATTATACTATTGAAATATATGCGAGACGTATATCATTTATGTTACAACAAACCGTGCAGACCAGATGCAGCATTCCAAGCAGCCGCACAACAGGTCACGATTCCCGTTAAATAATATTTATTCGCCGTTGTTCGTTATTTTCCTGTTCAAAGCGACAAAAAGTCGGGCGGTAAATGTTCTCCTCAGTGCCGATTTTTGCAAATTCCACGATCGCCGACGAAGTTCAGCGTCAGATCATATCAGATCATTATCGACATGAATCACTTTACCTTCCAGAGTGTATACCCGCGGCACGCGATGCGAGATCATGCAAGGAATCTCATAGTTGATCGTCCCGAGCGCTTCCGCCAGCTCTTCCACATGAATCGTCTCGTCTCCCTGCCGGCCGAACAGAACGACCTCGTCCCCGATCTTCACATCGGGAATGTCGGACACCTGCAACATGCACTGATCCATGCAGATCCTTCCCACGATTTTCGCCCGCCGGCCGTGAATGAGCGCGTTCGCCTTTCCGTTCAGCAGCCTCGTGTATCCGTCCGCGTAGCCGACTGGCAACGTGGCGATCTTCTCATAGCCCTTCGTGCGGTACGCCGCCCCATAGCTGACGCCCGAACCGGGCGGCAGCGTCTTCACCATGACGACTTCCGTCACGAAGCTCATCACGGGCTGCAGATCGACGCGGTCCCGGAACACTTCTTCCGAAGGATACAGACCGTACATGCTGATCCCAAGGCGCAGCATCGAGAACGTGAGCTCCGGACAATCGATTCCGGTGGCGCTGTTGCCCGCGTGAATATTTGGGATCTCGACACCCCTGTCGCGGAAATGCGACACGACTCGCTCGAACCGTTCGTGCTGCATGAGCGTATACGTTTTATCCCGCTCGTCGGCGCAGGCATAGTGGGTGAACAGCCCATCCAGTTCCACTCCGGGCACGCGCATCAATCTCTCAATAAACTCGATGCCCGTATGATCGGCGGGAACCCCGATACGCCCCATGCCGCTGTCCACTTTCACGTGCACTTTCAGCTTGCGGTCGCGCGCAGGAACATACGCCATCGAGCGCAGCGCCTCGAGCACATTATCGCTGTACACCGTGATCGTGATGTCTCGCTCTCTCGCCAGTTCCAACCCTTCCGGCGGCGTATATCCGAGAACGAGAATCGGTGCCGCTATACCGGCTTTACGCAATTCGATCGCTTCATCCAGAAAAGCGACGCCTATATGATCAATTCCGCACCTCAGCGCATGTCTGGCGGTCTGAACCGCGCCATGACCGTACGCGTTCGCCTTTACGACCGCCATCATGCGAATCGATGCGGGAAGCACTCTGCGAAACTCCCGAATGTTGTGCTCCAACGCATCAAGCGAAATTACCGCCCTCGTCGGACGGTAAAAGGTATTCATGATCAGACACCTCCGAACCACGCCATGCAGTTCTTGCCGGTTACAGTCATACGTTATCCAATGTTATAATGGTAATCGTAATCCAGACCTGTTGTCAACGAATGAGGACCGACTTGAACGCGGTAAATGGTGGGGTGTACGTTACGATTTGCCGACCTGGCCCTGCACGGACTGCGCGATCTTCACCATTTCTTCCGTCGGCAGATTGTTCGACGTCATCCGGAATTCGACTCCGTCATCCAGCCAGATGAGCGTCTTCAGTTCGTCTCCGGACAAGATTCCCATCGTGAATCCCAGATCGAGCAGCGTCGTTTCATGGACGAACACCGCCGCGTCACGAGGTCTCGATTCGACGATGGTATAGGAATACCGCTCACCCACATAGCGAAGCATGACGGCATCCGTATCCCCCAGCTTCAACTCCCGCACATCGTCCAGCACCACACCTTCCGGCACATAGGCGGGATATATGACGCCGAAATCCGCCTCCAGTTCGGCTTTCGCCTGCTCCGTCAGTTCGCCTGCGGCCGGCAGCGGAGACATGACCGGAAGCGTGGACATATGCCAGCTCGTCAAATTGCGGTTCATATCGAAGCTGTCCTCGTCGAACTTCTTGTCGCGTTCGAAATTGGTGAAGTCCACCGTCACAACCGCGCGATCGTTCTCATCGAGCAGCTCGACATGCACCGGAGCATACCCGTCCCGCTTCAGCCATATTTTCTGGCGAGGCAAAGCGGCGTTGTTATAGTCGGCCTTCACCTGGAATACATAACTGTCCCCGTCTTCCGTCATCGCCCGCTCCCCGTCTTTCACGATGCTCCTGAGCAGCGATTGGTACAGATACACCTGCCCCTGATCGTTCGGCCATTCGCTCCGGAAACGGAAGCTCTTCTGCAGATGCGGCGTTAGAACGAACACTCCCTCCTCATTTTTCAGGACGATCTGGGTCACATTCTTCTGCTTGTTCGTGATGGCGATGCGGTAAAATTCCGGTTTTTGATACCATATGGAGAATTGATACTCCTGCGGCTTCTCACCCGAGTGCAGGATCATCGATCCTTCCACCGAATAGCTTTTCATGCCGTCAATCGTCCGCTCCAAATCTTTGACGATATCTTCCTCGCTCTTTTTGCCGCATCCGGCCAAAATTAATCCTGCACATAACACCATCGCCACCAGCCATGCGAATCGGCGCATTCCATCATCCCCTCTTTGCACATTTAGTTGCTTGACTAATTCATCTCTATGAGGAGACTTGGACATTTATGCGGACTAGATTGACGAGCTTGACAAGTCGTTTTCGCGCGGGGAGGCGAGAGTCTGCGTCCCGAACGGTTTCGCTGTCTCTGTAACAAGTTCACGAAGGCGCTCCGGGAAACTGCTTACAATCGCTCGGCGCTAACTGCTTGCAAACAGGAACTCGCTGGAAGTGGTTTCAACGAAAGAGTGAACCGAG
>Ga0310828_1001462_pt1 | contig 13644 bp, 11 predicted proteins | sample WT_ome_3_FD_202242 | JGI IMG/M metagenome (GOLD analysis project Ga0310828, IMG submission 202242) | Sorghum-adapted microbial communities enriched on wild type (WT) sorghum from Joint BioEnergy Institute, Emeryville, California, United... ... | reverse complement strand
CGCGGCCACCCGCAGGAGCGTCGCCTCGTCCATCGCGCCGGCCCAGTGCAGCGCGGACAGCTCGCCGAGGCTGTGCCCGACCGCGACGGTCGCCTCCAGCCCGAGCAGGGACAGCGCCCGCAGGCCGGCCAGCGAGCCGGCGACGATGCGCGGCTGGGCCACTGCGGTGGCCACCACGTCCGCGCCGTCCGGCAGCGCGGCGGCCAGGTAGACCTCCTCGACCTCGGCGAACCGGCGGCGCAGCGCTCCGCCGCTGGTCCCGCGGCCGGAGCCCTGGCCGGGGAAGAGGTATCCGATCCGGCCCGGCCCGCTGGCCCGGCCGAGGAACGCCTGGCCGGTCGCGCTGACCAGGCTCGTCTCGCTGGCGTCCAGTGCCTTGATCACGGTACGCAGCTGGCGTACCGCGTCGTCCGGGCTGGTGACCACGAACGCCGCGCGGTACGGCTGGTCGCGCAGCTCCCGGTGCAAAGTGGCGGCCAGGTCGGCGAGCTGGGCGTAGGCGAGCGTGGGAATGAACTCGACCAGGCGCTCGATCCGCTCGCGCAGCTCCCCCGGCGAGGCGGCGTCGACCAGCAGCAGCTCGGCGTCCTGCACCGAGGCGGCGAGGCTGCGGGTCCGTACGTCCATCGGCACCCGCCGGCGCGAGTCGGTGCTCTCCAGCACCACGTGCGCGTTGATGCCGCCGAAGCCCATCGAGGTGATACCGGCCCGGAGCGGAGCGTCGGCCGGCCACGGCTCGGCCTTGCGCAGCGCGCGCAGCGCCGCCGACTGCCCGGTGAGCAGCTCGTGCGGCTCCACACAGCCGATGGACGGCGGCAGCACCTGGTGATGAACGGCGAGCGCGGCCTTGATCAACCCGGCCACCCCGGCCGCGGCCTTGGTATGCCCGATCATCCCCTTGATCGAGCCGATCGCCGCCGGCTCACCCGCCGCCCCGGCCTCCTTGCGGGCCTCGGTCAGCGCCCTGAGCTCGGTCGCGTCGCCGACCGGGGTACCGGTGCCGTGCCCCTCGAACAGGGCCACCGTGTCGATGCCGAAACCGGCCCGCTCGTACGCCCGGCGCAGCGCCAACCGGTAGCCGCTGACCTCCGGCCGGGTGATGCCGCCCTTGCCGTCGGAGGAGATGCCCCAGCCGGCGATCGACGCGTACACGCGGTGGCCGGCCCGCCGGGCGTCGGCCTCCCGCATCAGCACGACCATCCCGCACCCTTCACCGGGCCAGAACCCGTTGGACCCGCGGTCGTAGACCCGCATCTCGCCGGTTGCCAGGGCTTCGGTCTTGGCGAAGCCGACCAGCTCGAACGGATCCAGCGACAGGTCGACGCCGCCGACGACCGCGACGTCGATGTCCCGGTCGACCAGCGCCTTGCACCCGGTGGCAACCGACAGCAGCGAGGAGGAACAGGCGCCGTCGATGGTGAAGCCACCGCCCTTGAGGTCGAAGTAGTTGCAGATCCGGCCGGCGATGGTGTTGGACAGCCCGCCGGCCAGGGTGTCCTCGCCGACCGGCGGGAACGCGCTCTTGTAGCTCACCTCGAGCGCATCGAGGAAGGCGGCCAGCCGGTCGTCGTCCCAGTCCGGCTGCTCGCGCAGCGCGGCGGCCACCGTGCGGCGGACATACGGCCAGCGCAGCCGCATCAGGTTGGCCCGGGCGAACTCGCCGGTCAGCGTGTTGCCGACGATTACGCCGGTGCGTTCCCGGGGCAGTCCATCCGCCATCGGGAAACCCGCGTCGGCGAGGGCCTGCGCCGCCACGTCGAGGGCGAGCCAGTGAGTTAGATCCGTCGACCGGTAGGTGCTGCCAGCGACCTTGTAACCGACCCGGTCGAACTCGTACCCCTCGATCACCGCCGCGGTCCGGGCGTAGATCCGGTCCGGCGCCGAAGGGTCGGCGTCCCAGTAGTCCGACAGGCGCAGCCGCACGTCGGGCAGGCGGCGGAAGGCGCGGCGCCCGGCGAGTGCGTTCGCCCACAGCTCCCTCGGCGAGGCAGCGTCAGGGTATCGGCACGCCATTCCGATGATCGCGATCCTGGTCACGCACGACCTTCCTTCTCCACGGCCGTCACCTGCCCTGCCGGCACATCAGTTCCTCGGCGATCCGCTGCCGTCACACCTCGTGCGCCGGCTCGTCGTGGATCGCCGCGGGACGGGCAGGCAGCGGTCGGTCACCTTCGCCGCTTCGGCCGGCCCCCGGACCACCGGACACTCCGGCGGTCACTTCCGTGTGCGGCGCCAACAGGTCTTGGCGGCGGCGTCCTCCTCAGGTAGCCCGCGTACCGACAGGTCCGTCGCGGAGACTCTCGGGGTGAGAATGCGGCGCCGGTGTGCGGGCCAGATGCCGGTCAAAGACTTCCCCCAGAAACGACGTGCCACCTAGTCTTCGCGCTGGCCAATGTCGTGTCGTCTTCCGACGTGCGGATCGGGTGTTGTCCACTACGGAGGGACAGGTGACGGTGATCAGCCCGTGGGACAGCTTGTAGCGTCGGACTAATGTCCATCGCATCGTGGTTTACTGGTCGCTATGATTGTTGGCGGCGATCGCGCCCCGTGCGCGGCCGTCCCTCGTAGTCGCGGGTGGGATGCCCAGCGATGGGGGTGCGATGCGGATCTCGGAGCTCAGCAGGCGCAGCGGCGTGCCTGTCGGCACCATCAAGTTCTATGTCCGTGAAGGGCTGCTCCCGCCAGGGGAGCTGACCGCCCGCAACCAGGCCGAGTACGGCGAGCACCACCTGCGGCGGTTGCGCTTCATCCGGGTGCTGACCGGTATCGTGCAGATGGACCTGTCGTCCGTACGCGATCTGTTGCTGGCGATTGAGTACGAGCACCTTCCGCTGCACGACCTGTTCGACGTGGTGAACGAGGCGCTCGTCCCGCAGGCCAAGGTGGCGATGCCGAGCCCCAGCCTGGCGCCGGCTCGGTCCGATGTGGACGAACTGGTCGACCGGCTCGGCTGGCGGGTAGCCCCCGACGCGGCAGCGCGAGATATCCTGGCCCAGGTGGTGGCCGCCCTGCACGACCTGGGCTGTGACTGCGACATCGACTTCTTCCTGCCGTTCGCGGCGGCCGCTGACCAACTTGTGGTGCAGGAGCTGGACCTGCTGCCGGCCGGCCGCGAGGCCGACGCCCGGGCCGCGGCGGTGGCCCGCGCCGCGCTGCTCGCCGTGGCGATGGCCGCGATGCGCCGGATGGCGCATGAGCACCACCTGGCCGTTCGCTACGCGGACGTGGCCTAGGCCGGCTAGTGTCAGCGCGGCGTCAGCGCACGGCGGCGGGGAACTGGCCAGGGGCCCGGCCGGGGCCGGCCGGGCCGCGGTAGGCCTGGGCGATGTCCAGCCACTGGTCGGCATCCGCGCCGGTGGCCCGCAGCGCCAGATCCGCGCGGTGCCGGCGCCTGGTGACCAGCAGGCAGAAGTCCACCGCCGGTCCGGAGATGGTTTGCTCGGCGTCGGACGGGCCGAGCCGCCACACCGCCCCCGAGGGCGCGGTGAGCTCGAAGCCGAACTCCACCGCCGGTGGGGTCAGCCCGCGGGCCAGATAGCCGAAGTCCCAGGTGCGGACGGCGAACTCGACCAGGTACCGCAGCCGGTCGGTCCGCTCGCGGGATACCCCCAGTGCGTCCGCGATGTCCTGACCGTGGCCGAACAGCTCCATCATGCCGGCGGCCGCCAGCACGGGCGCCGGCAGCGGCCGGACCAGCCACGGCACCAGCTGCCCGGCTGGTACGGCGGCCAGCGCCGCGCTCGTCCGGGCCCGTCCGGCCCGCCAGATCTCCAGCAGCGTGGCCGGCCGTTCCGCGAGCAGCGGCGCGAGCGCGGCCTCGACGCTCGCGTTGAAGTCGGCGCTGAGCCGGCTCGCCATCGCCTGGAAGGCGGCCGGATCCGCGGCGGCCAGCTCGGCCATCCGGAAGATCGAGGTCAGGTGAGCGATCTGGTGGGCGATCGTCCAGCCGGGCGCCGGGGTGGGCAACGCCCATCGCTCCTCGGGAAGCCCGGCCACCAGGCGCTCGACATCGTCGCCCTCGGCGGTCAGGGCGTGGATCACGTCTGACTGCTCAGTCACAAAACCGTCCTATCTATGTGCGTCGAGCCTCTCCGTGCGTCAAGCATGCGAACCGGACGGCCGGGCCGTCCTCTCCGTGCGTGCCTACCGCCCCGTGGCCGGTCGTCGCCCGCCGCATTCAGCACGTCGAGAGGGGCCGGCGGCGAGGTGGCCGTCACCGATAGCGTGGCGGTCGCCGCAGGGCCAGCAGGAGGAGTACGGTCACGACGACCACGGTGTCGACGATGAGCAGCGCCGCGCTCACCGGATTCACCCCGTGTGAATGCTCGCCGGCCAGCGCGCAGGCGTCCGGCTCCGGCCCGGCCGGTCGCCGGCAGGACCCCCGCACCCACCCTGAAACGGAGGGTCCGAAGGCCTCGCCGTCGTCGCGGAACGTCACGTGGTGGGCGACGGTGATGTCGCCGACGGCATTGATAGCGACCGGCTGGCTGATTGTCCTCGCGTCGGTGCCGGTCAGCTTGCCGGAGTTCACGCTCACCCCGGCGCTGCCGTCCCCCATGAGCACGGAGACGTACGACCGGGCCACGTCGACAGGCGCGGAGAAGTCAGCCGCACCCATCCTGGTGCGGCCAGACTCCCCCGCCGCTCAGCCAGGCAGTCGCAGGACGCGGCGCGCAGCTCTCGCTCGTTCGGCCGCAGGTGCAGGTACATCGCGACCACCATCGGGAGGAACACAATCGAGTCGTAGAACGGGTGGGGCTCGACCCCGTAGTGCAGCCATTCGGACGTCGCGAGCCACGCGAAGACCTGGCCGAGCACGCCCCGCGCGGCCGGCCGTGGCCGGTCGAGCACCCAGATCTGGAACGCCTCAACGAGGTGCTCGGCCCAGTGCGCGAGGACGACGAACAGGAAGACGTTGAGCGCGAGGCGATGGTGCGGGGAATTCAGCCGCGCGACGGGACCAGACGTTTACCGGCGCTAGCGATACGTGCCATCCGTGTCTCCATTTCTGTGGCTACTGCGGATCGCACCTGGTGGCCCGCTAACGGCGGCACGGAGGGCAGGCCCTCTTCCTGACGTCGGTGCGTCGGCGGGCCTCGGACTGAGCTGGCGGAACTGTCCGTAGTGGAACAAAACAGCGCCCTCGGCCTGCCGCTGGTCTACGGAGAGCAGGCCGCCAACGAAGATGGTGTGGTCGCCGCCATCGTAGGCCCGCCACAGGTCGCACTCGAAGCTGGCGAGGGCACCGTTGATCAGTGGTGCCCCGGTGAGCCGACCGGGCGTCCAGGCGACGGCGTCGAACTGGGCCGCGCCCAACGGGCGCCAGCGGTTGGCGAAGTGCCGCGCCACGTCTTCCTGGTCGGCGGCGAGCACCGAGATGCCGAAGGTCCTGGTCGCCAGCAGCCTGTCGTGCATCACCGCCTTCCGGTCGACGCAGACCAGCAGCAGCGGCGGATCCAGCGACACCGAGGTGAACGAGTTCGCGGTCATGCCATGCAGGTTCGTGCCGCCCACGGTCACCACGGTGACCCCGGTGGCGAACGCGCCGAACGCCTGCCGCAACCGCGTTGTGTCGGCCACCTCGTCGGATGGTCCGGGGTGGTGTCTCACGCTGGTCTCCTATGCGTTGCGTACGGCGCAAGCGCCCGGAACAGCGACTCGGGGACGCGGGTCGGCACGGTTTTCGTGTTGGGTCCCCGCATGCAGGCGACCCGCTGGTGGCCCCGGGCGACCAGCGTCTCGGCGCCGCCCTGGTCGAGCCGGACGTAGTCGAAGCTGAACTCGATCTGGGTCTGGCCCAGCTCGACCAGGCGCATCCGGATCGACAGCTCGTCGAACGCGGTGATCTCGGCGAAGAACGCGCAGTCCACCTTCAACGTGAACAGCTTCAGATCGTCCTGCAGCTCCGCGAGCACGTCCGGCGCCCGTTCCTTGAGGAACATCTCCCGGCAGCGCCCCTGCCAGCGCAGGTAGTTGACGTAGTACACGTTGCCGACGATGTTGGTCTCCTCGAAGCTGACGGTGTGCAGGTACTCGTAGAACTTGTCCATGGCTACAACCACCCGTCGCTGAGCACGGTGAACGTGGCCCGGTCCGCCGCGCCGCGACACCATCCGGGCGGGGAGGCGGTGTCCCTGTCGCGCTCCCCCGATTTCCATACGTTCGTGACGAGCGAGGCGAACCGCAAGTTTCCGGCGGCGAACACGATCCACGGGGAACCCGCGAACGCGGAGCGCACCAGGACCAGTGTCAGCCCGGCCGGGACCACCGAAAGCAGCGACGACGAGCAGGCGCCAGCGACGGAGTATCCGCCGCCCTTGAGGTCGAAACGGTTGCAGATCCGCTCGGCGATGGTGTTGGACAGGCCGGCGAGGGTGTCCTCGTCGACGGCGGGGAACGGCGTCTTGTAGCGGGTCTCGAAGTCGTCGAGGAACGCCGCGAGCTGGTCGTCGTCCCAGTCCTGTTTCTTCAGCGCGGCGGCCACCAGCCGGCGCACGTACGGCCGGCGCACCCGCATCGTGTCCGCCAGCGTCTGCGCCGCGACGTCCAACGCCAACCAATGGGTCAGGTCGGTAAACCGGACGGCCAGTGCGTTCTCCCACAGCTCTGGGCGAGAGGTGGCATCGGGGTATCGGCACGCCATGCCGGCGATGGCGATCCTACTCATGCGGCGAAGTCTCCCTACCCGTCCGGATCACCCTCGTGCGCTGTGCGCATGCGAGCGCTGCGGTACCGCATATGTCTACAGAGGAACTCGGCCGGTTGGTTGGTTAGGCCGGACGTGGCCGGCAGCGATGCGGCGGCCCCGCCCAGCCTTGCCTCGATTCTGCGGCGCGATGCGGCACGCGCACACCTTCCGACATGCGCAAGTAGCGACTGCTGCGCGATTGCCCTCATACCGCAACGGATACAACTGTTTGATGAAGCGCCGCCGCCAGATCTCATAGCTGGGTTGGCTTCGGGATGCCTCGCGCTCCGGACACTCCCAGTCGGACAGAGCCGCCGCCTCGGCCACGCTCATCCCGCAGAACGCGCGTGCCGCCATTTGCCACGAGACCCGCGCGCAACTGGGCCGTTACGCAGCACACGCAGCCCTGCGCGACCTCGCCCCGGGTGGTCGCCGGCGCGCTGCCAGAGCCCGCGCAGCTCCAGCTCATCGACCCACCCGCGTAAATGGCAGCGAGGCCCCCGCCGGCCCACGGGTCACCTCGACGCTACAGCGGAAACCGGTTGAGCATCGTGGCCACCAGGTCGGCGTCGGCGCCGCAGACGAACCACATGGTCCGATCCCTGATCGATAACACGCTGGGGGTACGCGGACTGCCCGTATCCCGGCCACGGGAACCGACTCTCCTGGAACTTCTCGTGCACGTACCGCTGGGTGTGTGGAGGTCCGATCGAATCTCGCACCGGCGGAATCGGCTGTCGTCTCCTCAATTGCTGCCCACCCACCCGGCGCGAAAGCAGACCTCAACGCACGTCGTGCGCAGACGAGGAGGCGACAGCGGCGCGGATCCGCTGGCGCCATTGCTCGTACGCGCGTCCCGCGCCCGCGTCGTCCTCAGCCACGGCCACGTCGTCGGCGAGCGCAGCGGCCTGCTCCACGGTGAGATCGGCCAGCGCGGCGATCGCGGTCGCCGTGTGCGGCGGCACGGTACCCGAGTAGTGCCGCGCCTTGGTGGCGAACACCGCACCCTGCGCCACCTCCGTCCAGTGAAGACCCGCGAGGCGACGCAGCGTGGCCAGGTCGGCCGGCGCACAGCCACCGGCGAACGTCGCCGCCAGCCCGACCCCGCTCCACAGGTCGGCCTGCCGGTGGCTGGCGAAGCGCCCGACCGCCGTGGCCACGTCAGGCACCTGTCCACCGTGGATGAACCACAGTGCCCGGCCGATGCCCTGGTCCACCGCGCGGGTGAAGTAGTCAGGCCACCCCTGGAACGGATAGGGCGCCGGCACCCGCTGCTCGTCGACCCAGCGTCCGGTGTGGAAGTAGGCCAGGTCGAAGCCGTATCCGTCGACCGCGAGCCAGCTCATCGTCGGGTGGTACGGCGTGCCGGTGAGGTCGGGGACGATCCGCTTCCACAGTGGCCGCGGCAGCCTCGCCATCGCGAACCCGATACCGATGTAAGCCAGGAAGATGTGCGGCTGGCCCGGGCCGAGCAGCAGGTCCCGGGTGCGGGTGCCGCGGCCGGCCCGCATAGCGTCGAGGACGGTGAACGCCATCGTGGCGCCTTCGTAGGCGAACCCGCGCAGCTCCGGCTCGATTAGGCTCAGCCGCCGCTCCACCTCCCACTGGTCGCGGGCATCGATCCCCCACTCGAAGCCGCAGACCACCGACTGCGGGATCGCTTCGAGCCGGCTCGTCGCCGGTGACCGCACGGCCGGAAAGCCGCGACGTTCGAAAGTCACCTCGCGCAGCGCGGGCGTCAACACCAACCGGCGCAACGCTCCCAGCATCGTCGGCACTCGCCCTCCCCATACGTCCACATCAGAGTTCGTCCCCCTGTCCGGTCCCCGCGGACGTTACCCCGCCGGTGCGCTGCTTTCGGTCTTCACCTGCCACGCGCCTACCTGCCTGGCGGCCGCGTAGCTCGCCCACGCGACGAGCTCCACCAGTGCGGCGTCGCCCGGCTCGCGGGCCCGGAACTCGGCGACCACGTCCTCGTCGACCTGGTGGGACGCGAACACGGTCAGCAGGGCGAGCCGGCCGGCGGCGCGATCCGCCTCGGGCAGGCCGGCGATCAACCGTTCGCACCACTCCCGGCTCAGCCCGGGCTGCTCACCCCGCCAGGTCGACAGGCGCTGGCAGACCAGATACCGCACGGCCGGCGACAGCGCCCGCACGCCGACCGCGTCCAGCGCCGCGAAGGAGCGCGCCACCGCGGCGGCTACGACCGGGTTCCCCCGGGCCCATGCCGCATCTGCCGGGAGCGGGGCGTCGTGCAGCAGCGCCAGCGCCCGGCCCGGCGAACGCCGCTCGCGCAACAGCGGGTTCATGACCCGGCTCAGCCCGTGCTTGAACCGGATCCGGGCGTTCGGCCCGAGTTTGCGCGGAACCAGGAAGCCCGGCAGGAACACGTTCACCATTCGGGTCAGGTAATGAAACGTGACCGCCACGCCGACCAGCTCCGGCCGGTCCGACGCGGAGAACGGCGGCCGGCGCACGGCCGGCTCATCGGGTTGGTGCGCGACCCGCGCCCAGTCGGCAACAGCGCGCAGCGTCGGGTCTGCGACCTCACCTACGCGGTCGGCGACGATCGCCTCCGCGTCCTGTTCGGAGGACAGCTCGTACAAGCCGATGCTGTGCATGTCGACGCAGTACGGGCAGATGTTGGCCACGGATACCGCCGCCGCGACGGCCTCTTTGTGGGCACGCTGGACTCGACCGGACGCAATTAGCGTTTCGCGGGTGAGTATCCAGTACGCGGCCAGCGACGGCGGCGACGGGGACTGCGCGAGGACCGGCGGAATCACCACCCGCAGCTCGTCCGCGACCTGCGCATAGACCTCGTCGACGAGACCGGTGGCGGCCGTCGGCGGTACCGCGCTGACGTACTTGACCTGCCGCTGGAGAACGGAGGAGATGACCCGCCTGGCAACCATGGCGTCGCCTCACGACCTGCCGACGGTAGGGTGCCACGGCAGTACCGTGATTGGCGGTTTCGGCCGGGGAAGCAGACGGGTGACCATGCTTCCAGCATGGGCTGCTCGGCCGGCAGGACGCGCCTTCGGTATTGCGCCTTCCGGGCGAGGACGCGCCCTCGGCTGGCGGCGAGCGGCCGTACGTGCTGGGGCACGGGCCGGTCCGGATCCGCGAGGACGACAACATCACCCTGCCGGACCTGCGGCTGCGCCCGATCCGCCTGCCCGATCCCCCAGTGCTGCTGGCGTTGCAGGATGTCCGGACGACGGCCCGGCGTATTGCCGACGCGCGCGCTGCCTGGCAGGCGCCCGCACAGCGGCGGTGCGTCAGGGCTTCGGAATGTCGAACAGGTTGGGAAACTTCGCGGTCAGCGCGAGGTCGCCCTTGGTCTTCAGCTTGCCTCGCATGACCAGCGCTACCGCGTGGGCGTTTCCGGTGACCAGGTTCAGGAAGTCCACCGCGCCGAGCGCGAGCGTCAGCTTGGGCTCCCGCTGTGGCGCCGGGGACAGCTCACAGCGGCCGTCCGCGATGACCAGCTCGTAGGTGTCGACACCACCGTCGGGCCGGTCCCCGATGACCCAATGAATCACCGCGTTGATGGAGCCCGCCCGGTCGGCCCGGAACACTCCGGGCATGCGGGTGAAAAGCTCATCGAGGACGGCCGCACGCCGGTCGCTGTGCATCATCGCGCGGAGCTCGTGAGCCGGAGTCCTCTTGACCAGCCGGGCGAACTCGAGCGGATCCATCGTGGCCGGGTTGGTGTCATTGCGCACTTCAGGCTCCTCAGTCGGCAGTGGAGTTAACGCTGGCGCTGCCGTCGATTGTCGCGCCACGGCCGCGAACGCCCGCCTTCCACGTTGCGTGACTGGAACGGACGCCGGCAACGCAACGCGAGAGATGCACCAGCTCGGCTACCTCGCCATGATGGTCCTGTCGCGCAGCAGGCCAACTGGGAGAGATGTCATGCAACCCGACACCCTAGACGCCGATCCGGTGCGGACGATGACAATCGAGGCGTTCGCCGACACGATCGTCCCCGGCGAGAAGCGGTCGCCCGACGACCGCGCTATCGCCGGCGCCGCGCCCGGCGGCGGCGCCGTCGCAGCGGGCGCGATCGCACTACTGGAAGCGCCCGGCGGTGGGCTGGCGCCTGCGCTGGACGCGCTCGCCGTTGCCCTCAACGACCACGCCAAGGAGTACGCGAAGGAGCGTGGCCTGGTTCTCGACGACGACGTACCCCCGTTCGTCGCGTTGTCGTTCGCCGAGCGCACGGCGCTGGTCCAGCTGCTCACCGCGCCGGAGCACCCGGAGAAGCAGATGTGGGTGGCCCTCGCCCTGTTCAGCAACATGGCCTTCGACAGCGCCGCGCATTTGAGCACTGTGGACGCTTTCGCCGCCGGGCATCCGGGGTTGCTCGCGATCGGCTACTTCCGTCCGGACGACGACGGTGTCTGGCGCTTTCCCCAGTACTCCTACGGCCGGCAACTGGCGAACCTCCATCCGAACACTACCCCGACGGGCAGCCCAGCATGACCGCTACCGAGTCAACCGACGTCGTCGTGATCGGCAGCGGCTTCGGCGGCGCGATCGCGGCCTACCATCTCGCGGCCGGCGGCGCGCGCGTCGTCGTGCTGGAACGTGGCCCGTGGCTCACCGCGGAGGAGTTCGACCACGATTTCCTGCTCGGCTCGTCGTACACGCGCATCTTCGACTTCGTGATCGGCGACGGCATGAGCGTGCTCGGCGGCAACTGCGTCGGCGGCGGCAGTGTGGTCTTCTTCGCCACGATGCCGCGGGCGCCGCGGTTCGTCTTCGAGCGCCGGGGCAGCATCGGCCGGCGGCTGTGGCCGGCGGCGATCAGCCGGGACACCCTCGATCCGTGGTACGACCGGGTTGCCGAGGCCCTGCCGGTGCGGCCCACGCCCTGGGAGCGCGTACCGTACGCCGGCGGGCTGTTCGCGGCGGCCTGCGCCCACGCCGGCCACACCGCGAACCCGGCGCCGTCAGCGATCGACCTCGACGAGTGCACCAACTGCAACTGGATGATAGCCGGATGCCGGTTCGACGCGAAGCGCTCGTTGCTGCTGAACTACCTCCCGGCCGCGATCGCGCACGGCGCCGAGATCCGACCCAAGCACGAGGTGCAGTCGCTGTCCCGCAACGACGACGGCGGCTACCGGGTGCACTACCGGCTAGTCGACGATCTCGACTACCGGGTCCTGCATGACAGCGGCGCCATCGACGCCAAGATCGTGGTGCTCGCCGCCGGCGCGGGGGCCACGCCGGTGATCCTACGACGCTCCGAGCCGCAGTTAGGCCCGATGCCGTACGCGGTCGGCCGCTACTTTTCCGGCAACGGCGAGCGCCTCAATACCGCCGTCTTTGATGAGGACCGGGTACGCGAGGTGCTCGGCCTGACCCGCGACGGCGGCCAGGCGTACGCCGCGTACCAGATCGGCCGGGGGCCCACCGTGACGAATTGGGACTGGCTCGACGGCAGCCTCCCGGAGTACGAGCGCTTCTCGCTCGAGCAGTTGTACTTCCCGCCGGGCCTGGGCACGATCCTGGCCCAGGTGCCCGACGCCACCGGTCCCACCTGGTTCGGGGTACAGAAGAAGGAGATGCTGCTGCGGTGGCAGTCGTGGCTGACCATCTTCACCATGTCGGAGGACGACAACGAGGGCGTCTTCGGGCCGCCGCCGGAAACCGGCAACGCGCACCGGCTCTCGCAACAGATGCTGGGCAACGGCCCGTTGCGGTACCGCCCGACGGCCAACACGTTGCGCGGCTGGTCGCTGTCCGACGCCGCGGTCAAGGACATCCTCGAACGTGACGGGCTCGCTCGCGTCATGCCATGGACCAACGATCTGGTAGGCGCCTACACCGTGCACCCGCTGGCCTCCTGCCGGATCGGCGACGACCCGGCCACCTCCGCCCTCGATGACGGCCACGAGTTGCGCGGCCATCCGGGCATCTTCGTCACCGACGGCTCCGCCGTACCCTGTGCATTGACGGTCAACCCGGCGATGACGATCGCCGCCCTGGCCGAGCGGGCCATGCCCGGCATCGTCCGGGCCTTGCAGGAACGCGGCGTACCGGTACGGTACGGTGCGCCGTCGCCCGACGGCGAAACCGCCGCCCGGCGCGGGGTGGCCCGCGCCGGGTAGCTGACGGGTGCCGTCGCGCCGTCCGCCGGCACCCCGCCGCGATGCCGCGTGAAAAGAGGACCATTGTGGTATCCCTGTTCGCCCGGGCCACCCGCCGGGTGTCGGTGACACACATCCGCCACGTCGCACCGGTTCCGCCGCGGGCCGCGACCGGGCTGATCGCCCGCGTTTACCGGCAGATGGAAGCCGACTTCGGCATGGTCGCGCCACCGGTGATGCTGCACGCGCCCGCGCCCGGCATACTCGCCGCCTGCTGGTCGATGCTGCGCGAGACGATGATCGCCCCGGGCCTGGTCGCCCGGGCTGCCAAGGAGGCGGTAGCCGCCGCGGTATCGCTGGCCAACCAGTGCCCGTACTGCGTGGAGGTGCACGGGGCCGCATTGGCCGGGCTGGTTCGCGCACCCGGCGCGTGGGCCGTCGCCACGGACCCGGTCGGCGACGTCGCCGATCCTGCCGTGCGGGAGTTGGCGCGGTGGGCCCGGGCCAGCGCAAGCCCGGCGGCGCAGGCCCGCCGTCCGGTACCGTTCCCGCCCGCGCAGGCGCCAGAGCTGGTCGGTGTCGCGGTCACGTTTCACTACATCAACCGGATGGTGAACGTCTTCCTGCAGGACTCCCCGATGCCGCCGGTCCCCGCTCCGGTGCTGCCAGCGGTCCGGCGGGCTGCCGCCCGAATCATGAGGGGCATGGCCAGCGGGCGCTGTGACCCGGGAGCGTCTGGCGACCTGCTACCCGACGCTCCGCTCGCGGCCGACCTCTCCTGGGCCGCCGGGCCGGCGCACATCGCGGCCGCGGTGGCGCGGGCCGGCGCGGCGATCGACGCCGGCGGCGCGCGCA